>Ga0209755_10004484_pt1 | contig 16502 bp, 15 predicted proteins | sample TergutCo191P1_FD_187301 | JGI IMG/M metagenome (GOLD analysis project Ga0209755, IMG submission 187301) | Cornitermes sp. P1 segment gut microbial communities from Petit-Saut dam, French Guiana - Co191P1 (SPAdes) (version 2) | ecosystem: Host-associated > Arthropoda: Insects > Digestive system... | reverse complement strand
CGGCAAAAACTTTACCGTGAAAAACTTTATAGAGTTTTTTATTGAGATTTATCACGAATGTCATATATTAAATATAACGACAATTCGGGCGCATAAGTATAGAAATCTTCGAAGATTTTGGAACTGCCTCATCTTCCCCAAAGTTTGTCTTTTTCCATGCCTGTAGCAACCAAAATATCTGCCGTTTCCTGCTCTGTCAGGGCATCAATATTACCGCAGGCTTTAAATTCATCAATTCCCTTCAAAACAGCGTCAAAACGCCGTTTAGTTATTTTATTTTTAATCGCGAAAATCAGACAAATTGTCAAAAGGATAAGAGGAATTAGAACGAACATCCATTTAATACCCATTACTACGCTGCTCGCAGCATATTCCGCAGGGTTAAAATCAAGCCTTTCGATTTTTAATTCATTATATTCATTTTGATTAAAGCCCATCGCCTGAAGTCCAAAACCTATCAGAAGAATGGCTACACCGCTTGAAAATTTACGCAAAAATGATGTCAGACCGGAATAAAGACCTTCCTGGCGTTTTCCGGTGCGTAACTCATCAATATCATAAATATCCACAAGCATTGACCATGTAGAAAGCTGACCAGCTGATGTGCCAACAGCGATCAGTGCCGACAATATACACAGAATAATGACAGAAACACCTGCCCCTAGCCAGATAAATGCAAATGACGCTATCATCCATATAGGTATGCTGATTAAAAGCGGAAAAGCTTTGCCTTTTTTCTCGGCAATCTTGCCCTGTACAACCACTAATAATGTAGAAAAGACAAGAAGCGTACCAACAATCAACTCATAATTTTGATATTGCAGAATAACAATATCAACATAGAAAATAAACAGTGCCAGTACAAGATCAATTGACATCTGGAACGGAAGAAAAATTCCCAAAAAGTTTCTGTACGGCTTATTCTTAAAAACAGCCAGCCAGTTTTTTAACGGAATTTTTTCCGGCTTTGGAATGTCTTTTTTCTCCCATGTTCCCAAAAAAACAACAAACCAGCAGGCACCGAATAGCGCTCCGAAAATAAGTCCCATAACAAGGTAACCGGGCTTCTGCGCAATTCCAATCGCGTCAGCGCCGAAAATTTTAATTACGATACTTGGAATAATCGCGCAAATTAAAGCGGCGCCTCCCGCGAAAATCATCCTGATTGTCGTATAGCTTGTTCGCTGGTTATAATCGGATGTCATATCCGAGAGGATTGTGTTATATGGCACCATAACAATACTTATTACAGTCCCAAAAAACATATAGGCAAGCGTATAATAAATAATTTTCGCCGTTTCACTTTGAATTCCAAAAGAATAAAACAACATAAAAAAAGAAAGGAAAACCGGAAGTATACCGATTAAAAAATATATCCTGCGTCTCCCGAATTTTGAACGGGTAATGTCGGTAATCCTTCCCATTATCGAGTCGGTAATTGCATCCCATGCTCTTCCCACAAACATGATAATCGCCGTAACGCCAACAGGCAACCCTTCCACCAATACCAAAAAATTCATAAACAGCAGACTGAAGATCATGAAAGCTCCGCCACTGTAAATATCACCGCTTGCGTAACAAATCTTACTTGAAATCGAGTTTACTTTTTTTTCCATAAAAACTCCCGGTGCCGAAATAGTATCACATAGAATAAATGTAGAAAAGATGACTGTCAATGTCTGCCGCTAAAGCCTCATCCTCCATCTAACTCCGGTAGAAAATCTGGTATTTGCTAAAAAATCAGCAAGCATGTCTGTATTTGGATACTCATTCAAATATCTTTGCCATGCCGCTTCAAGATACGGGCAAAATTCACTATTTGAAACTTTAATCGGAAAAGGCGTAAAGGTAATACCTGCAGAGCCAAGCCAGCTTGTGCCGCCGTAATAAATCATTTCATCATAATTGATAAAAAATGAAGGGTTGCCAATGCTAAGCACAGGACCTAAAAAGATTCTGAACATCTCATTGGGAGCCCATGACAATGTTAACGGTATTCGAAAAACACCAAGCGCGTCATCATATTCCGGCCTTAGTTCAACACCGAAAGAAAGTAGCGGGCCAAAATCCAGTCCAAAAATAATCTGAGAAGTAAAACCGCGCAGCACGTTTCCGCTTAATTGTTTAAAATCCCAGTTTAGCGCAAGAGCGGCTCCAACCAGAATGTTTGAATTACCAGTAGGTTTATTTATGCCGTGGCCGCTATCGCCGGAAGAGCCGGCGGGTTTCTGCCTACCGACAGACGAATTTGCGGAAGCGGCAGGAAGCGCCCTACCTGCGGAAGCGTAAGTGTTTACATAGTATTGTTCATCCAGGTTTGAATAAATAACCCCGGTCTTTGAGCCTGCGGAAGCGGCATGTAAAAATTGACGATCTCCGATATATAAGCCGACATGGGTTATCGCTCTTGTGTTGCCTGTCCTGAAAAACAGCAAATCACCCGGCTGGGCTTTATCAAGCGGAATTGCCTCCGCCCATGAATGAATGCCGGCTGCCGATCTCGGTGTTGAAACGCCCAAAGCATCATTAAAACTAACATAAATAAAACCGGAACAATCAAGCCCATTGACAGTTATTCCCGCGTAAAGATAGGGGGTGCCAATATATTTTTTTGCCGCGTCAATAACCTTCTGCCTCGCTTCAGCCGGAGTCGCTCCGGACGCGCGCGGATAATCGCCGCTAAGCGGAGCCGCAAAAATTACAGCCTGATTAAATCCGGCAGCAAGAAAAAATAAAACGAATGAAGTTAATATTCTCATTAAAAACTTACTCCCATTAACAATTTTTACATAGAAATTAATAATTTACCAGAAAAATTTTCATACAGAGTTGCTATTTATGCCATTAAGATATATAACATAAATATGAATAAAGCAAAAAAACCTTTGCTAATATCAATTTTAATTCTTTTAATCCTGACAATTATCATTCTCTGCTCCTGTATTTCTTTACTGACAATGAAACCGGCAGAAACAGGCATAGTTTTAAATACTGAATTATTAGCGGTAAAAAACGGCAGAAACGCCTCATTCCTTGTAAAAACAGATGATGGATATATTCTTTTTGACGCCGGCTCTGACGCAAAACAGTTCGCGGCTTCATTAAAAGAGATTAGCATAAATATCAATGACATAAAATGGATATTTCTTTCTCATTCGGACATGGACCACGTTGCCTCGCTGCCTTTGTTTCCAAACGCGGAAATATACATGAGTAAAGACGAATTACAATTAATCAACGGAACAACAAAGCGAAATCCGTTCGGAGGAAATTCGATGCCAAAGGGAATTAATATAAGCAAATTAATTCTTTTATCTGATGAACAAGAACTGTCTCCCGGCGGAATGAACATTAAATGTATTGCGGCTCCGGGACACACGCCCGGCTCAATGATGTACCTAATCAGCGATAAATACCTGTTTACAGGCGACGCGTTTAAGCTAACCGGCAGCGATTTTGATGTTCATCCTTTTACAATGGATTCAAAACTAAGCAAAGCAACTATTGAACGGTTGAAAGAAACCATTAACAAATGCTCTATCGTATTAACATCACATTACGGCATTATGGTAAATAAATAATTTTTCTTTATTTACTTCTGGGAAAAACGCTCCCATGACCATGACCATCTTCCCATTCATGCGGCATATGCAGCGAATCATTAATTATCCAGCCGTCTTCCGCCCTGCCGCCTGAATTAAAAGTAATCCTGCTTCTGCCGCTCTCTTCCGCTCTCGTATATGTCCCGTCTTTGTTAACGTTATGCGCTAATCTTGCGGAGAAGGTTCCGTCCTCAAATAAATGAACAGTTTGTCTTCCAAGACTGTATGCTTCCGCCTGCTGCGTATCGCTGTTTTGAATGTTGCGCGTAACAATTTCGCCGGAAGACGCTTTTTTATTATTTTGATTTCTAAAGTTTATTCCAACCACCGCTGCGGCAACAACAACCAGAATTAAAATACTGATAATTATAAATGTTTTCCGCCTGGCTTTTATTTTCGCTTTTTCCCTCTTTAACGCTTTAATTTTTTCTTTCGATCCGTTTTTTGATCCGCCTTTTGACATAATATCCGTTTCCTCCTATTTTTAAACATCCAAATTACTAACCAGAAGCGCATTTTCTTCAATGAATTCCCGCCTCGGAGCGACAACTTCACCCATTAATGTGGTAAAAATGCGTTCTGCCTCAACCGTATCATCCAAATGAACCTGGATGATGTTCCGCTTGCCCGGATCCATCGTAGTGTCGCATAACTGATCGGGATTCATTTCACCTAACCCTTTGTAGCGCTGAACGGAAACTTTCTCAACATCCTTGCCGGACTCGGAAAGGATGCGGTCTTTTTCCGCGTCATCGTAAGCGTAAAAAAATTTTTTATCGTAACTGACTTTGTAAAGCGGCGGCATCGCGATGTAAATATGCCCCTGCTCGACAAGCGGCGTCATATAACGGTAAAAGAACGTTAAAAGCAATGTGCGGATATGCGAGCCGTCAACGTCGGCATCCGCCATGATGATAATCTTGTGATATCGTATTTTTGAAACATCAAACTCATTGCCGCATCCCGCGCCGATACTGGCGATTATTGGCTGCAATTTTTCGTTAGTTATAACCTTTTCAATACGCTGCTTCTCAACATTAAGCATCTTGCCCCACAACGGCAAAATCGCCTGAGTGCGGCGGTCGCGCCCGCCCTTGGCGGATCCTCCCGCGGAGTCGCCCTCTACGATGAACAGCTCGCACTTAACAGGGTCTTTTTCCGAACAGTCGGCAAGCTTTCCGGGAAGCCCCGCGGAATCCATGGCGTTTTTTCTGCGTGTCGCATCACGCGCCTGACGTGCCGCGATACGCGCCTTTGCCGCTAACACGGACTTTTCAAGAATGTTATTGATCACGTCAGGATGCTTATCAAAGTAAAGTTCCAGCTGTTCATTCACAAAAGACTCAACGATACCCTTCACTTCTGAGTTGCCGAGTTTTCCTTTTGTCTGCCCTTCAAATTGAGGATTCGGAACCTTCACAGAAAGAACCGCGGTAAGCCCTTCGCGCACATCGTCGCCGGAAAGAGATTCTTCGAGCTTTTTGGAATGTTTGGATTTCTTTAAAAATTCATTCAAGGTGCGGGTAAGCGCGGATTTAAAACCAACAAGATGGGTGCCGCCCTCCCTTGTATTGATATCGTTTACAAACGTAAACATTATCTCGTTAAAACCGTCATTGTACTGAATCGCGCAGTCAATCTCGATTTCACCGCCAGCACCGTCATCGCGGCTGCCATCAATATAAACAGGCTCCTTGTAAAGAACCGTTTTATTCTCGTTTAAATACTCAACAAAACTTTTAACGCCGCCTTCAAACATAAACTCGTGAACTTTTGGCGTTGAAAGCCGCTCATCACGAATAGTAATTTTTAGCCCTTTGTTGAGAAACGCCAGCTCGCGAAGACGGTTGGAAAGAGCGTCAAAATTGTGTGTGGTTGTCTCAAAAACCGAAGAATCAGCTTTCCAGCGGATAACAGTACCTCTGCGGTCCGATGTGCTGGCATAAGGCAGATTAGACGCGTCAATTTCCTTTGCAACACCCTGCGAAATACCAATTTTATAGCGTTGCATGTGAATTTTACCGTTTATATGGACATATGCCTCGCACCACTCTGAAAGAGCGTTAACGACAGAAACACCGACGCCGTGCAAGCCGCCTGAAACCTTATACGATTTTTTATCAAACTTACCGCCGGCATGAAGGCGGGTCATAACCAGCTCAAGGGCGCTGACATGCTCTGTAGGGTGGATATCGACAGGAATACCCCGTCCGTTATCTTCAACCCGTACAACATCATTTCCTTCCAGAACGACAAGAATATTGGAACAAAAGCCCTGCATGGCTTCATCAACAGAATTATCTACAACTTCAAAAACCAGGTGGTGAAGACCGTCAATACCTGTTGTTCCAATGTACATACCAGGGCGCTTACGGACAGCCTCTAATCCCTTCAGAACCGTTATATTTTGCGCGGAATAATTATTTTGGGTGCTCATTCTGATAGTGTACCAAATTTACTGTAAATATAGAAGTAGTTACAGACTTTGTTTATCTATAAAAATTTAAAAAATTATCTCTTGCAAAAAAAATAAAAATAAAGCTATAATAACCCCTGTTGAATTGTTCATTAATTGCGGTTTAGAAAAAGGTGAATAACCTGTGCAAAAAATCGGGAAAAAAGCGGCAATTAACGAAAAATTAAACGGTGTTTTTAAAATAATTGAACAGTTTAAAAAAAACGATGCTAAATCTTTACAGGATAAGGATTTAGCATTATTTTACTGTTCAGATATTAAGTGAATATTATAAATATTCATACTAATTTGGAATAAAAAAATATATTATCAATATGTTCCATGTGGAAAACCTGTTGATAATTATTAAGTAAAGGGCAAAAAATGGCTGAGTTGGGATATGAAAGGTTCTGGAATGAAACCTTGATCCAATTGCAAAATATACTTGGAGAGGAAGTCTTTAGCGGCTGGTTTTCAGAAGCAAAGTTTCTGCGTGAAAGTGAAAAAAGTATAACAATTGGGCTCCCTTCTGCTTTTCATTGTGATAAAGTTAAATCATGTTATTTGAATACAATAATTTCGATGTTCAGACAAATTTCCGGAAAAGATATAGCTCTGGAACTGGAGATAATTAAGGAAGATGAGAAAAAAGAAATTCCTATCACTAATTTTGAATCACCATTAAATTTTAACCCTGTAAAGGAAACATTAAAAAATAATACAACAAATATTGAAAAAAAACAAAAAAATAAAAAAGAATTACATTCCCAAATGCGGGATGATTATACTTTCAGCAGGTACGTAATCGGAGAAAATAACAAATTTGCGGCAAACGCCGCTATCGCTATCAGCGAAAATCCCGGAAAGGCATACAATCCATTCCTGATTTATGGGGGAGTAGGTCTCGGAAAAACTCATTTAATGCAGGCTGTCGGCAACTATATTCATAACAATTCTGATAAAGATGTTATATATAACACTTCTGAGGAATTCTTAAATAAATACCTTGATGCATTGGGAACCAACACGATGAAATCATTTAAAAACAAATACCGCTATACAGATGTATTGTTAATAGATGATATTCAATTTTTTACAGACAAACCCGGTGTACAAGAAGAACTTTTTCATACTTTCAACGCATTATTAGACGCTAAAAAACAGCTTGTTTTTACCTGCGACAGACCAATAACAGAGCTAAAAAAATTCCCTGAAAGACTTATATCCAGATTTGGGCTGGGTTTAATGGTTGATATTCAGCCTCCCCGATATGAAGAACGCTGCGCCATCTTAAAAGCAACGGCTGAAGATGAAAAAGTATCTATTCCAAAAGAAGTAATTGATCTTATAAGCGTCAATATTTCGTCCAATATAAGAGATTTAAAAGCCGCTTTAAATACTTTAATTGCATATACAAAGCTAATGGGAAAATCCATAACTGTGGAAATTGCCCAGCAACACCTTAAAAATAATTTTAACGCGACAAGAAATACAAATTTATCCATGGATAATGTAATAAGAGTATCGGCAGAGTACTTTGGCCTTACTCCAAATGACCTGAAAGGAAAGAAAAGATCCCAAAATATAGTAAATGCCCGTCAAATTGCCATGTATGTCGGCAGAAAAATGACTGATTATTCAATGACAGAAATAGGACAGGACTTTGGAGGCCGCGATCATACGACAGTAATGCATTCAATCAATAAAATTGATGAAAAATTGCTAAAAGATCCAAGTTTAGAAACAACTATTAACAATATTAAAAGATCAATAAAAGAATTCAGTGCAAAATACTGAAAAAGATGTTATAATGTGGTGGATAAAAGACAGCTTGTGGAAAATGTGGGATAAGCTGGATAACTATTATATATATTTTTAAAATGTAAATATATATATAATATAGACTTAAAGGGGTTTTACACATTTACCCTTACTTATTTTTGTTATTATTTATATATAAATTTATAATAATAAAAGATATTAAAACAGAGTAATTACCGTAGGAGGTACAAAATGAAATTTACTTGTAATAAAGAGGTAATTTTAAAAGAAATTTCCATAGCGCAGGAAATAATCGCTTCAAAAAACGCCATTTTGATTTTGTCAAATATTTATCTTGAAGCTGATAATAATCGTTTAATTATTAAAGCTAAAGATTTAAAAGTTAATTTTCAAACAGAAGTGCCTGTAACAGTGATAGAATCAGGTTCAACAACAGTTTACGGAGATAAATTTTTAGGAGTAATAAATTCTTTTCCCTATGATGAAATAGAATTTTTACAGAAAGACAATTTTGTTATTGTAAAACCAATAAATAAAAATAAACCTGAATATAAATTAAAAAGTATTGCGTCCGATAAATTTCCCGAATTACCCGTTTCGTCAGAACCTTTTTTTGAAATGCCTATAAAAGATTTCAGAGAAATGATTCAGCAAAGCGTTTTTGCTGTATCTGATGATGAAACGCGTTATTTTATGAATGGCGTTTATATGGAAAAAACGGAAGATAAAATAATAATGGTGGCAACTGATGGAAGACGTCTTGCTTTTATTTCAAAAAATGCCAACGATAAAATAAAAGATTTTTCCGGAGTAATAATACCTCCAAAAATTTTGACTACAGTTTTAAAAAGATCAGGAGATGAAGGAAATGTAAATATTTCTATCAGCGATAAAATGATTTTTATTAATTTTGCTTCGTATCAGTTTTCATCTGTTTTGATAGAAGGAATGTTTCCAAATTATAAAAAAGTTATCCCTGAAAGCCAGGAATTTTCCCTTTCCGTAAAAAGAAGTGAAATGATAGATGCCTTACGCCGTGTTTCACTGATGGTAGAAAAAAAGTCTCATAGAATATATCTTGGAATTTCATCAGGTAAAATGTCTGTTTCTTCCGAAGAAGGAGAACTTGGCACAGTCGATGACGAAATACCATGCCAATATAACGGAGATGACATCACAATCGCTCTTAACTACCGTTATCTTGAAGAACCTTTTAAAATAATGACAGAAGATGATATCAGACTGCGTTTTAACAGCGCTGTAAAGGCAATAACAATCGAACCTGTTCCTGAAAAAGATTTTTTCCACATTGTTATGCCAATGCAATCTTAATATCAGTACTTATAAAAAAGTATTTGTATGTACTTTTCATCTCTTAGAACAACATCTTTCAGAAATCTTGCCAATGCGGAAATTTTTACGGGAGCAAAGGATGTTTTTTTAATAGGAGAAAACGGACAAGGTAAAACAAATTTTCTGGAAGCATTATATTTTTGCGCTTATGCCTCGTCTTTTCGCACAATAAGAGACATTGAAATATCTTGCAGCTTTATTTCAGATAACGCTTCATTTAAAAACGGAGAAAAAGATTTTTCCACGGAAGTAAAACTATTATATAATAAACAGTTACCTCAGTCAGACACTTTTATAAATCAAAATGAAAAAATTCTTGTGAAATTCGAAAAAGGAAAAAAATCGATATTTATCAATGAAAAACGCGCGGAAGACAGAAAAGAACTGCTCTCAATCGCGCCAACCATTGTTTTCTGCCACGAAGATATGGAATTTGTAAACGGAACCCCTGAACGCCGCCGGTGGTTTTTTGATCAGACATTGAGTCTTTACGATCCTGTCTACCTTGATGATTTCCGCCGCTACCGTCATGTTTTAAAATCGCGCAATTCTGTTTTGAAAGACATTTCTCAGGGGAAATATTCAGGCAGACCCGAAAGTATTTTAGACGCTCTTGATCCACAATTCGCGATGTACGGGCTAAAATTGATGGAAAAGCGGGAAACAGCCGTGCGTGAATTTTCTGAAATTTTCTGCACACTCTATGAAGCAGTTTCCGGTATTTCCGGCATTACGGTGCAGTACACTCAATCATGGAAAAGCCAAACTGAAAGCGATATTATTTCTAATCTGCAGCAACGCCGCGCCGCGGACATGGCTGCGGGCTTGTCTCTCTCCGGTCCCCACCGCGACCGCTATATATTTGCACATAACGCTTATCATCAAAACAGCGTTGATTTCACGTTAAAAGCTTCAACAGGCCAGCGGCGTTTACTTGCTCTCCTTTTAAGAGCCGCCCAATCCAGCCGCTTCTCCGCGAAGACAGGCCATAATCCTATTCTACTGCTCGATGACGTCCTCCTCGAAATGGACGGTGAAAAACGCCGCAGGTTTCTCTCGGTTTTACCCGCTTACGATCAGGCTTTTTACACCTTCCTGCCGGATGAGCCTTATCAACGCTATCAAAAAGATGATACGCTGGTTTATACTGTTAAAGCGGGAGAATTATTTAAATGAAAACAGCGGGAGATGTTCTGTCAAAACTTTTTAACGAGAGCTTTGTAAAAAAAGCGCATAGTTACTCAAAACTTTTTGATTCATGGCCGGACATCACAGAAAAAAACGGAATGACCGCCGCTTCCGCTCACTCCCGCGTTAAAGATCTTAAAAACGGAATTCTGTTAATCGAAATGGATCATCCCGCGTGGAAACAAGTACTGCAGACAAAACAAAGTAAGTTTTTAAATGATTTTCGCATACGTTTTCCTGAAATGGGCATCGTAGGAATTTCTCTGATGCTTGGAACTCCCGGCCGTAACGATCATCAGGAAGATGCCGACGAACAATCCGAAGAAATCTGTGAAGCGCCGGACTCAAAAAAATCCTTCTCAGAGAGCTCTGTGTCCTCCGTGCCTCCGTGTGAAAATTTTACAGCTTCTACTTCGGCAGACTTAGAATCAATCAAAGATGAAGAGTTAAAACAAAAACTTATAAAGTTGGGGCAGACAATCGCGGAAAGAGAAAGTAATTTAAAGATAAATTGATTTACCCCTCCCCCCTTTTGACTAAAATCTCCAAAAATGCTAAACTCGAATGAGTTATCATTTATTTTTCCCAATTTGAAGGATTTAGAGAGTGGCAAAATCAAATACAACTGAAGGATTACCTTTGGCTGAACCTACAGGCAAAGTGATCCCCATTGCGATAGAAGACGAAGTAAAGACAGATTATCTCAATTATGCCATGTCGGTAATAGTGAGCCGTGCTCTCCCCGATGTCCGGGACGGGCTCAAACCTGTTCACAGGCGGCTGCTTTACTCTATGGACGAGCTTGGGCTGCGCCCGGGAGCGGCAACCAAGAAATGCGCCCGTATTGTCGGTGATACAATGGGTAAATACCACCCACATGGCGATATGTCGCTTTATGACGCACTTGTGCGCATGGCTCAGGATTTTTCCCTTCGTTACCCGGTTATCCACAAACAGGGCAATTTCGGAAATATTGACGGTGACGGCCCTGCGGCAATGCGCTACACAGAGGCAAAACTTTCCAAAATCGGCGATGAAATGCTTCAGGACCTCCACAAGGAGACGGTGGATTTTGTTCCGAATTTTGACGAATCGGAACTTGAGCCGTCGATACTACCTTCCGCCATTCCCAATCTTTTGATAAACGGTTCAAGCGGAATTGCTGTCGGAATGGCGACAAATATGGCGCCGCATAACCTCGGCGAAATTTGTAACGCAATCTGTGCTCTCATCGACAACCCTGACTCTACAAACGACGATTTAATGCGCCATGTTCAGGGCCCTGATTTTCCTACCGGCGGAGTTATTTTTGGCAGACGCGGTATCAAAGAGGCGTACAGAACAGGTAGAGGCAAAATACTTGTCCGCGGAAAATTCAATATTGAAACAACAAAACAGGGCAAGGAAAAAATCGTTTTTACTGAAATCCCATACAATGTGAACAAGGCGCCCTTACTGGAAAAAATCGGCCAGTTAATGCGTGACAAGGTTATCGACGGCATTGCCAATGCAAACGACGAGTCAGACAAAGAAGAAAATATTCGCATCGTCATCGAACTGAAAAAAGGTGCCATTGTAAAAGTCATCTTAAATCAGCTTTTCTCGAACACACAGCTTCAATCAACCTTTGGCATTATAAATCTGGCGCTTGTAGGCGGAAAACCACAGTTGCTCACATTGAGAGAATTGGTACATTACTTTGTAGAACACCGTGTCGATGTGGTAACACGCCGCACCCGCTACGAATTACGCAAAGCCGAAGAACGCGCCCATATCCTCGAGGGGCTTCTCATCGCTCTTGCCAACATTGACGAGGTAATCGCAATCATTAAGGCTAGCCGCGATGTAGCGACAGCGCGCCTCAAACTGCAGGAACGTTTCCTTCTCTCCGAAGCGCAATCCGAGGCAATCGTCGAAATGCGCCTTGGCCGCCTTACCAGCCTGGAAGTTGAAAAAATCCAGCAGGAGCTTGACGAATTAAAAACTCGCATCGCCTACTACAAATCTCTTCTGGCTGACGAAAAAAAATTACGCGGCGTCATCAAAGATGAAACCCGCGAGATTGCCGAAAAATTCGGAGATAAACGCCGCACGGAAATTGTCGCCGGTGAAGTTGAAAATATCAACATTGAAGATCTGATTAAAAAAGAAGAAATGATGATCCTCATTTCGAATCTAGGTTACGTTAAACGCGTACCGGTTTCAGCCTATAAAAATCAGGGGCGTGGCGGCAAGGGAATGCAGAGCGCGAAACTTGCCGAAGATGATTTTGTCGAGCAGATTTTTGTTGCTTCCACCCACGAATACATCATGTTTATTACAAGCGCCGGTAAAGCATACTGGATGAAAGTCCACGAATTGCCGGAAGGCAGCCGCACCAGCAAAGGCTCACACATTAAGAGCCTTCTCACAGTTTCTCCGAACGAAGATATTACAGCGATTGTTTCACTTAAAGACTTTAGTGACAACGAGTACTTGTTCATGGGAACCGCTTGCGCTGTCGTTAAAAAAGTGAAAACCAGCGAATTCGTCAATGCTAAAACCCGGGGCATTGTCGCGATTAATCTCGATGACGGAGACAAACTAGTATCCGCTCTTTTAACAAAAGGCAGCGATGAAGTCGTACTAATCTCCCGAAGAGGACAGGCTCTGCGTACCCACGAAGATCATGTCCGTGCAATGGGACGTTCTTCCCGGGGCATCACCGGCATGAAACTTTCAAACGGCGATGAGCTGGCCGGTATGTTACGGGCAGAATCGACAGAAGGAAAGCCTCCAGCCAAAATCGAAAAGATGCTTATTCTCTCCGAATACGGATACGGCAAGCGTGTAGAGTTCAGCGAATTTTCTTCCCACGGGCGCGGTACCGGCGGTCAGAAAATTTACACTGTAACGGAAAAAACCGGAGAAATAATCGGGTGCGTCAGCGTACTGGATAATGAAGACATCATGTGCATTACAAGTCAGGGAAAATCGATTAAACTGAAAGTAAAAGAAATCCGGGTGATGGGGCGCTCGGCTCAGGGTGTACGCCTTCTCAGCATCGACAAACCTGATTTTGTCATAGGTTTAGACAGAATCATCAAAGAAGATGAGGCCTCAGCCGCGGTAGAAAATGCCGGGGAAAGCGCTCTTTCTGCAGATATTTTTGAGGAAGAAACTCAGGATCCTTCAACACAGGAAACACAAGACCAGCTTCCTTTTAAAGATGATTGAGGTTAGTTCCGGAACAGTTTCAATTTTTTATAAAAAATTGAATTTATTTTACAAATAAAACCAATATTGGTTTATAATTAAATATTGTAAGGAGATGATTTTTATGAAGAAAATTGCGTTAGTATTAGCTATCCTTTTTGTTAGCTTTTTTGTAAGTGGCTGTGTCACCGCGCCAGCCAAATGCACTTGCGAATGCGCTTGCGCCGAATGTGGTTGTAACCCGGAGGCTGTAAAAGAAACTGACTTATCGTACATTTTAGGCAGGGAATGGAAATTAATTGCAGTCCATGTTAATGAAACTTTTGCAAGAGAAATTCGTTTTGACCGCGCCGCTTTATCAAAAGATAATTTTGGAGATATTTACACTCTTAAATTTAGCTCGGAGCAAATGAGCGGAAAAGGCAATCCTAATAACTATTCTGCGCCGTTTACTATTACGGAAGTAGGAAAAGTAATCACCGTATCACAAATGACTTCAACCAATGCGTATGCAAGTTTCTACCCCGACAGGCTCAAGGAAGTCGACTACTTTGCTTATATTCAAAATGCGAATAGGTGGGAATTATCAACAGGTAGAAAACTGTTATTACACTCAAAAACCGCAGATGGATTTGATGTTCAATTAACGTTTGAGTAAACCTGTTCAACACTGTAAATTGGGGTAGACATTTAATATATTGTCTACCCCGTTTTATTTGTAAAAATTTAGATTATAATCATTCAGGAGAAAATTATGAAAATTCAATATATTCTGCTTATATTAGCGATACCTTTAATTAGCCTATTTACAGTCAGTTGCGCCGGTGCCTCAAAAAACACAGATAAAGCCGGAAGATCGATCTTTTCCAATATCACGGAGAAAGAATGGAGTTTAATAAAAGTCCGGGTCGCCGATAATGAAACACTTATTGATCGAGAGGCATTAACCAAGGATAATGCCGGAGACCTTTACACCTTAAAATTTGATGCCAATTTTTTAAGCGGAAAAGCCGAGCCAAACACCTACTCCGCTCCATACACCATAAATGAAGCCGAACAGACCATCAGCATAATGCCAATGCGTACAACTTTAATGGCGTCTTTCAGGCAGTCTGTTGGCCTCGCGGAACACGACTACTACACCTACATGAATAATGCCTACAAGTGGGAATTTGCTGGTAACAACCTGATACTTCACTCAAAAACCGCAGACGGACAGAACGTACAACTTGTGTTTGAATAAAGAAATTTCACACCTATGTTTCACGTGAAACATTTTTCCACTCTGTTCTTTCCGCCTTTTTCTGCCCTTGCTGCTTCTTGTTTTTAAGCCGTTTTTCCCTTGCCGCCTTGCTTGGTTTTGTAGGGCGGCGCTTCTTTGGAATTTTAGCCGCCGCAACAATTAACGCTTCCATTCGAAAATACGCCCTCTCCAGATTGATACGCTGAGACCGCTCTTCATCCGAAGTAATTACGATTTCACCTTCACCGGAAATACGGTTTGATAGCATTGTTTTTACCCGCTCGATTTCCGCTTCAGATAGCCCGTTTAATTCACTCAGGCGCATTCTCAATGTTACCTTTGTATTAACTTTATTAACGTTTTGACCGCCCGGCCCGCCCGATCGGGAAAAGGCCGCTTCGGCATAGGTGTGGATTGATTGTTTTAGTAGGTTAGTGTTCATAAATAGCAGTCTTCTTTAACTCTGTGCCTCTGCGTCTCTGTGAGATAATGTTAAATACTTCACTCCCCTTCTTTCTTGCTTTTCACTAAGCCCCATAATTTTTTCAGTAGTCCAACCTTGCCAAATAGCAGCCAGTAAAGAAGGGCGCATATTATCACCAAAGGTATGCCAAATATGATTATGCCGATTATTACAATTGCTATTGTTGAAAGGAAATCTCCGAAATTACCGAATAAGCCTTTGATGCGTTCGCCAAGAGTTAAAGCTTGTGATTGTGAGGCCGAGACAGGGCCAAGCAGGCTGAGGTCGATTGTGGCATAATCAATCCTGTTTGAAAGGTGGCGTAATTGTACTGCTGTTCCTTCTATGTCGTTTTGCAGCTCCGCTATGCGCGTTTCTACCGAGAGAATCTCTTCGATGTTTCTTGCACGGGTCAAATATGATTGAAATGTTCTGAGCAATTCTCTTTTCATTTGAAGCCGGCCTTCAAGGTCATAGTAGCGGAGAGTCACATCTTCTGTGTTTTCCGAGCGGCGGAGTACTCTTCCCATGCCGCTCATTTCAGCGAGGAATGTGTCATATTGAGGAGCGGGGACTCGTATTGAATAATTTCGGGAATTTTCTTCTACAATTGTTGATGCTGAATATGCTTGATAATTACTCATCAATATTGTTATGGATGAATCTGCCGCGTCAAGATTATCTACCCTAATTCTGACAGAAGCGCTCTTTATCAATTTTCTCTCGTCGTTAGGTATATTTGCCGCTTCTGATTCGATACGCTCTTCTGCTCGTATTGAGTCATCCATTACGTATCCTTCGTTTAATCCTTGTGCTGTTGTCATTGAATAGTTGCTGTTCCTTGCAAGACTATATTTTACATCTGCTGATGCAAATTCCTTTTCTCCATAGGTCATTTTAGGCGCAGCTTTACTGCACCCAAAAATAAAAACGGCTACTAACATAGTGAGAATTATTGCTTTCTTTTTCATTTTTTATCTCCTGCATATAGAATAACACAGTTAATAAAAAAAAAGGTGCCTGGCACCTTTTTTTTTGCTAAAGTATTTTTTTTTACTAACGATAATATAAGTGTAAGACATTAAATTATGTATAGTTGATGCCTTACAAATTAAAACGGGGAAATGGATGCCCCGCTTATTATCAAGGAGGATGATATGATCATCAATCACAACCTTAGCGCAATGTTCGCTGACAGGTCCCTCAAGGTAACACAGAATT
>Ga0209755_10004483_pt1 | contig 16502 bp, 16 predicted proteins | sample TergutCo191P1_FD_187301 | JGI IMG/M metagenome (GOLD analysis project Ga0209755, IMG submission 187301) | Cornitermes sp. P1 segment gut microbial communities from Petit-Saut dam, French Guiana - Co191P1 (SPAdes) (version 2) | ecosystem: Host-associated > Arthropoda: Insects > Digestive system... | reverse complement strand
GTACTTTCTGGTGTTATGCGATCCGACAACGGGAGGCGTAACAGCGTCTTTCGCGATGTTAGCCGACATCATCATGGCGGAACCCGGCGCGTTAATTGGTTTTGCGGGTCCCCGCGTTATCGAAGGAACAATCAGACAGAATCTTCCCGAAGGTTTTCAGCGCGCGGAGTTTCAGCTTGAAAAAGGTTTTGTTGACGCGATTATTCCACGGGGCGATCAGCGGAAAATAATTTCAACATTAATCGATTTGCACAGGAGCGTATCATGAGTAAACTCGAAACAAAAATTGAAGAGTTAAAAAGTTTAATTAAAGAAGCCGGAATCGAAGCCGGAGATGAAATAACGATACTCGAAGAAAAAATCCGTTCTCAATCAAAAGCGGAAGCGGTCTGGAGACAGGTTGAGCTTGCGCGTCATCCCGAAAGACCGTACGCGATGGATTACATCAATCGAATTTTCAACAACTTTATCGAACTCCACGGCGATCGCGCGTTCGGCGATGATCCCGCGATTATCGGCGGAGTCGCGTTTCTTGATTCGCGACCCGTAACGATCATCGCGAATCAAAAGGGAAGATCGCTTAAAGAAAATGTCCGCCGAAATCACGGTATGGCGAATCCCGAAGGATACAGAAAAGCTCTCCGTCTTGCGAAAGACGCGGAAAAATTTAAAAGACCTGTTATTACTTTTATCGATACAGCGGGAGCGTATCCCGGTTTGGGCGCGGAAGAACGCGGCATCGGTGAAGCGATTGCGCGTAACTTGCGCGAATTTTCACAGCTCTTAACGCCTGTTGTCTGTGTGATAATCGGAGAAGGCGGATCGGGAGGGGCTCTCGGTCTTTGCGTAGGAGATAAAGTCTACATGCTTGAAAACGCGATCTATTCGGTGATAAGCCCCGAAGGCTGCGCGTCAATTCTTCTGCGTGACGCTTCAAAAGCAAAAGACGCGGCGGCTATGTTGCGCATAACGTCAAAAGATCTTCTTGATTTTAAAGTAATCAACGGAATTATTCCCGAACCTCCGGGAGGCGCGCATATAAATCCGGACGCGGCGGCAAAAACCATCAAAGAAATTTTAATAAATGATTTAAATGACATATGCGGCAGAAACCCTGAAGTGCTTGTGCGTTATCGAAATCAAAAGATCAGAAAGATCGGTCATTGGAACGAAATTTTAGAATAATTATTGCCGCGCCGCCGCCTCTTTATTACTCCGTACAATTCTTTTCGCGAGAAGTTTTGAAAGAAATATTCCGTAATGAGGGTACTCGCGGATAATATTGATAAAATTTTTCTGCGTAAGAAGAACCAATTTGCCTGCGCTTGTAGCTCTTATGGTCGCGGAGCGTCGTTTGTTAAGAAGAAATGACATCTCTCCCATAAATATATCCTGCGCGGAAAGAGTACCCACACATTTTCCGTTATGCAAAACTTCGTATGTTCCGGAAGAAATGTAATAAAGAAAATCGCTAGGCTCTCCTTCGCTTAAAATAATATCTCCGCTTTTTACAATGACAACCTGTTCTTTTGTAAAACCCGCAGGCACCTGATATTCTACCGAAGGATCATGTTTGAATACCAATGAAACTTTATTTCCTTTTGCGTTGAAAATTATCTTATGAGAAAGTTTCGCCGCCATTTTTATTCCTCTGCCGTGCAGACTATACGCGTCCTGCTTTTTTACTTTTTCAATGTATGATTGAACATTAAAACCTTCTCCTTGATCGCGGATAACAAATGTTGATATTTCAGGTTTAATCTCCCATCCAAAAAAAACAGTTTTAGAATTTATCGCGGGGTCTTTGCATTTTTCGGCGATCAGATCAACAGAAGAAACTCCCGATTCAAGACTTTCGGTTTTTTCTTCATATGTGATGCCGCAGTTTCCGTGTTCAATCGCGTTTACGATTAATTCAATTAGAGCAAGCTGAAGATGCATCTTGCTGTCGGGATTTATCAATCCGCGCTGAGATAAAATCGTAGCTCCGATACTTGCGTACAGAGGCACCGCTAATAGATCGTTACCGATATTGAAACTGCCTGAAGCTCCTTTCAAAAATGTTTTTGTAAATTCGCGCTGAAAAATAATTTGATAATTTTTTTGAATTATTTCTATACTTTTTTTAAGGTGAGACTTAATTAAATTCTTTTCAAGCATTGCAAGAACATTGATCGCTTTGTATTTTTTTAACAGTTCTTCTTCTTTATCGGAAACACAATCAAATATTCCTATAATGCCAAAGTTTAATATTCCTTTATCATTTTGAATTTGCTCGATAATTCCGTTTATTTTTATTTCCGGATCTGAGAAATTGATTACGACTAATTCCGGCAGGGCGTATTTTAAGAATTCAAGAATTTCATCTTCCTTGACCAAAAACAACAAATCTTTATCGGCATTGGTATTTTCCGAATTCTTTATGTGTTTATAGATCAACTCTATTTTTTCCTGAATCTCCGGATCCGAATTAATGATCCCCAGTGTACTCATGATGTCTCCTTATTAATATTATTTTTCATTTTTTTTCATTTTCGGTCAAGAGCTCGAATCTTACCCGTCTAAAAATTCTTTTATGGTGCAATTTATCGTTGCCTTCGCATTTGCCATAAACGCTTCCTCCGGCTGATAACTTAAAAGCGTTTCACTTGCGTATTTTTTATAATATGAATTGAGCATTTCCTCTTCGGTGTAGTTCTTGTTTTTCATATCCAAAATGAAATCGCGGCAGGCTGCGTTGATTTCGAGCGTTCTTTCAAAAAAATCGTTTGCTTCTTTACTGCCGGCAATTCCGCGGTGCGGCATCGATAAATGTTCAAAAGGAATTTGTCTGCATCTTTTGATTGATTGAATCGTGTCATTGTAACTTGTGAGGTAACATGGGTAGATTTTTCCGTCAGGCATCAATATTCCCGGCGTTTCGTTTATAATTAAAAGTTTTAATTCGGGAATATAAAAAGCAAGAGAATCTCTTGTGTGTCCGGGCGTAAAAATGGTTTGCACCGAAAGATCGCCGAGAGAAATTATTTCATTGTCTTTGACTATTATGTCGGAGTGAAATAAATCATCATTGTAATCGGTATCAAGTTTGATGTTATACGATTCTGCCACGGCAGCGGATAATTCGCGGATAACTCTGCGCGGAGTGTCTTTCAGCAAAACAGCGGCTCCGGCTTCGCTTGTGACAACGCGAACAATGCGCGGTTCATTAGAAACGCAAACTTCATTTGTACTCCATTCCTTTCTGAAAAACGGCAGCGCGCCTATGTGGTCATAATGGGTATGGGTTAAAAAAAGATAGTCTAAATTTCTGCCGTTTAGGGCGTTTTTCACGTTTTGAATGGTTTTTTCACAGCAAAACATCATTCCGCAGTCGAAAAGGGCTGTAAAATCACTGCCGATAAGAAGCTGCCCGTCGCTCGATTTATGCGCTATGCAGTTTATAAATCTTTCCATGATTGCTTATATAGTATCATATCTATTTTTTTTATGCCGATACTCAGAGTATGAAAAACTTACATGTAATTTTAGTTATTTTAGTTGTAATGGCGATTTTCCCGGTTCAGGTTTTTGCTCAGGAAACCGGCGTTTTCAGGCAAGAAGGGATTGCTTCGTGGTACGGAAGGGAGTTTGAAGGGAGACCGACTGCCTCAGGCGAAATCTTCAATGCTTCCCAATTAACTGCCGCTCATCCTAATCTTCCTTTTGGGACGATGATTGTTGTCACAAATCTTCACAATAACAAGAACGTAACCGTAAGGATAAATGATCGCGGTCCTTTTGTTCCTGCAAGAATAGTCGATATTTCGAGGGCAGCCGCCGAGCGAATCGATATGATCACAACCGGTACTGCTCCTGTAAAAATCGAGGTTGTCGGAATGAATTCAAGTCCGATTGTGGGCGCACAAATATCAACACAAGTTACCGCTGAGCCTCATGTTATGCCTCCGGTTCTCACGGCTCCCATTCTAACTCCGACGATTACATCCGCCGCTGTTCCTATAGCGAGTCAGCCTGTCTCTCAAGTTAATACGGCTGTTTCTGTTCCGCAGGTATCGGCGGCACAGCCTGTTGTTTCCGTGACACAGCCTGGTGTTCCTGCTCCTCAAGTTAAACTTGTTCCGCCAATCAATATTGATGTTTCAAAAAATTATCGTCTTCAGATTGGGGCATTCAGAGTTGCAAGACACGCTGTTGACGCTTTTGAAAGATTGAAAAAAGCGGGGCTAAATCCTAATTATGAAAGATATATTGATAATAATAACGCGGAATTTTACAGAGTAGTGCTTTCAGGTGTGCGCGGTTTTGACATAGTTTCAGTTTCCGAAAAAATCAGCGCATGCGGTTTTAGAGAAGCTCTGATCAGAGAAGAAAACTAATTCCCCTTTAAACAAATCTAGTATATAATAATCAAAGGCGGCGCTGTCCTAAAATATTTTAGGACAGCTATCTGCTCAAATTAAATTATTTTAACATAAAATCGGAGGTTAAAATGAAAAAGGTTTTGAATGTACTGATGATCCTTCTCGCGTTATCGATGCTGCTGGTATCAGCGTCATGCGCGAAAAAAGCAGCCCTCACTGTCGAAGAAGGCGTGTTGATCATGGTGACGAACGCGGAATTTCCGCCTTATGAATTCTGGGACGGCGGAAAAATTGTCGGTATTGACGCTGAGATAGCCGAAGCGATTGCCGGAAAACTCGGACTTACTCTGCGCATTGAAGATATCGACTTTAACGCGATTCTTTCGGCTGTTACATCAGGCAGAGCTGACATGGGAATGGCAGGCATGACTGTTACCGAAGAGCGAATGCAGAACGTAAATTTTTCTACGAGCTATGCGACAGGCGTGCAGGTGATAATTGTCAGAGAAAATTCTCCCATCACAAGCAAAGACGATCTTTCCGCAGAAGGCGCGAAATTCAATATCGGCGTTCAGGAAACTACAACAGGCGATATCTATGCTTCAGGCGATCTTGAAGACAAAGGATTTGCGGTTATTCATCGGTATAAAAGAGGCGCTGACGCTGTTCAAGCTCTTGTAACAGGAAGAGTCGATTGCGTTATTATCGACAACCAGCCTGCAAAAGCGTTTGTTGCCGCGAATCAGGGGCTTAAAATTTTGGACACGGAATATACTGTTGAAAATTACGCGATTTCTTTTTCAAAACAAAACACAGCGTTACGTGACGCTGTTGACGGCGCGTTACGCGAATTAATCGCAGACGGCACTGTTCAGAATGTTATAGATAAATATATTAAAGCAGATTAATTAATTTGAGAGGATATTTTGCAGGAATGGTTCGATGAATTAAAAGCGCAATTTATCCTCAATTTTATTAATGATAACCGCTGGCAATTCCTTGTAAACGGTCTTGTTGTTACTTTGCGAATTACTTTTTTCGCGCTATTGATCGGGATTGCCATCGGCGTTGTTGTCGCCATTGTGCGATCAACTTATGACAAAAACGCAAGCCTGATGAAAAAAGGCGCGGGACGTTTTCTTCTGAATATTTTTAATGTTATCTGCAAATTTTATCTGACAGTTATCCGCGGAACTCCTGTTGTCGTCCAGTTGATGATATTTTACTTTGTTGTTTTGGTGAGCATCAGAAACGGCGAATTGATCGGCATTGTCGCGTTCGGAATTAACGCGGGGGCATATATCGCGGAAATTTTCAGAAGCGGCATAATGTCGATCGATAACGGACAGTTTGAAGCGGGACGCAGTCTCGGTTTTAATTATATTCAAACGATGCGGCACATAATTATTCCGCAGGCGTTTAAAAACATTCTGCCTACTTTAGCGAATGAGTTTATCGTTCTGTTAAAAGAAACAGCGGTTGTAGGTTATGTCGCCGTACAGGACCTTACAAAAGCGGGCGATATTATCCGAGGACGCACATTCTCCGCGTTCATGCCGCTGATCGCTGTCGCGCTTGTTTATTTAGCGCTCGTCATGTTTTTTACAAAACTGGTAAGCTTTTTAGAAAGGAGGCTGCGAGACAGTGAGCGCTGATATACTAATTCAAACCGAAAATCTTCAAAAACATTTTAAGGGAAATAAAATAATTGCGCTTAACGGAATTTCCATGCAGGTATGCAAAGGCGAAGTTGTTGTTGTGATCGGACCGTCAGGCAGCGGCAAATCAACTTTTCTGCGCTGTTTAAATTTACTCGAAACGCCGACAGCGGGAACAGTAACTTTTGAAAGTGTTGATATCACAAATCCAAAAGTAAATATCAATGTTCATCGTCAAAAAATGGGAATGGTATTTCAACATTTCAATCTTTTTCCGCACATGACTGTTTTAAAAAACATGACAATCGCGCCGATCAAGTTGCTCAAAAAATCAAAAGCGGAAGCCGAAGAAAAAGCCATGTCGCTTTTACAGCGTGTCGGTTTATCAGACAGAGCCGACGCGTACCCAAGTCAGCTTTCAGGCGGACAAAAACAACGCATCGCTATCGTCCGCGCTCTGTGCATGGATCCCGATGTTATGTTATTCGACGAGCCGACAAGCGCCCTCGATCCCGAAATGGTCGGCGAAGTTCTGGACGTCATGAAAAATCTTGCCCGCGACGGCATGACAATGGTAGTCGTAACTCACGAAATGGGTTTCGCCCGCGAAGTCGGCACCCGCGTTATCTTTATGGACTACGGAAAAATTGTAGAAGAAAACACGCCGAAAGAATTTTTCGCCGCGCCTAAAAGCGAGAGGCTGCGAAACTTTTTAGCTAATGTCTTGTAGAATAGAAAATTCCACTAATGTTCAATATTAAACTACCCCGATTTACTTTATAGCGTCCTTCATCTCTTTCACATAACTATAAATATGCCGCGCCGCTTCAGTCCCGTACTTTGCCGCGATTTTGACAATTGCGCTTCCGACAATTACACCGTCCGCAATGCGTGACATTTCCGCCGCCTGCGCCGGAGTGTGAATGCCGAACCCAATCGCGACAGGAATCGATGTGACCGATTTTATCGCGGATGTAATCGAAGCAAGGTCGGTAGTAATTTCGCTTCGTACGCCTGTTACTCCCATTGATGAGACGAGATAAATAAAACCGCTCGCGTTTTTCGCGATTTCTTTAATTCGAGATTCGGATGTAGGCGCGATTAAAGAAATAAGATCGATACCGTGTTTGCTTGCGGCTTCTTTAACGGGAGGCTGTTCTTCAAAAGGAAGATCGGGAATGATGATACCGTCAACTCCGACAGCGCTGCATCGATTGAAAAAGTTGTCGTAACCTAATTGATTAATCGTACAACATGCAGACGACGCGCTTTGACTTTTTTCACAGCAAGAGGTTTGCCTGTAACGAAATACAGGATTGACATATGTTAAAAACACAATGGGAACATCTGTTTCTTTTCGCAGGGTTTCAACTAACGTAAATATTTTTTCTACGGTTGCGCCTGCCGAAAGAGCGCGGTTGTTCGCCTCTTGAATTACGGGACCTTCGGCGATTGGATCGGAAAACGGGATGCCGATTTCAATTAAATCCGTTCCCGCTCTTATCATTTCTAAAACAAATTCTTTTGTTTTTTCGATATTAGGATCGCCGCCTGTCACAAAGCCGATAAAAGCTTTGCCGTTTTTAAACGCGTTTTGTATTCTGCTCATTTATTTGCCTCTCTACTCTTTTATGTTTTTGCCGCGATATTTCGCTATCGAAGAAACGTCTTTGTCACCGCGCCCTGATAAACAGATGATGATGCTTGCGTCACGCGGAAAGTTACGCGCAATTTTTCGCGCGTGCGCGGCAGCGTGAGCGCTTTCTATCGCGCAGATAATTCCCTCTGTTCGCGATAAATATTCAAACGCGCAGACGGCTTCTTCGTCTGTGACAGGTACGTACTGCGCGCGTTTTGTGTCCGACAGCCACGCGTGCTCGGGTCCGATTCCGGGATAATCCAAACCCGCGGAAATTGAATACACAGGCGCGATTTGTCCTTCTTCATTTTGACAAAAGTATGATTTCATTCCGTGAAAAATTCCGACTTGCCCCTTCGCGATTGACGCCGCGTGTTTGTCTGTATCGATACCTGAACCTGCCGCTTCGCAGCCGATTAACTGCACTTCTTTATCGTTAATAAAATTGTAAAACATTCCCATTGCGTTGCTTCCGCCGCCGACACAAGCGATTACGGCTGCGGGAAGTTTGCCCTCGGCAGCGATGATCTGCTCCCTTGCCTCCCTGCTGATCACGGATTGAAAATCACGCACAATCATCGGAAACGGATGAGGTCCCATCACAGAGCCAAGCACATAATGAGTGTCGTGGACTCTGCTGACCCATTCGCGCATTGTTTCGTTTACCGCGTCTTTTAACGTTTGCGTTCCCGACATTACGGGATGCACTGTTGCACCTAACAGCTCCATGCGGTAGACATTCAACGCCTGCCGTTTCGTATCTTCTCTGCCCATGAAGATTTCACATTCCATTCCGAGAAGAGCTGCCGCTGTTGCCGCCGCGACTCCGTGCTGACCCGCTCCTGTTTCCGCGATTATTCTTGTCTTTCCCATTTTTTTCGCGAGCAAAGTTTGACCTAACACATTGTTGATTTTGTGCGAACCTGTGTGGTTTAAGTCTTCGCGCTTTAAATAAATTTTCGCGCCGCCAAGATCACGCGTCATTTTTTCCGCGTAATACAAAAGCGAAGGTCTGCCCGCGTAATTTTTTAGCAAATCATCAAGCTCTTTTTTAAACGCGCTGTCTTCTTTGTAATGATAATACGCTTTTTCCAGATTGATAATTTCGTTCATCAATGTTTCGGGAATGTATTGACCGCCGTATTCTCCGAATCTTCCTTTAAAATTTTCCGCGCTGCTCATTGTTTTTTTCCCTGCCTTACCGCCGTTACCAGCTCAATTATTTTATTTCGATCTTTGATGCCGTCAGTTTCCGCGCCGCTGCTCACATCAACAGCAAACGGGTTATGCGACATCGCTTTATAAATATTTTTTATATCGATGCCTCCCGCGATAAACCACGGTTTAGGAAATTTAATTGATTTGAGAGAATCCCAATTAAAAGTTTTTCCGCTGCCCGCTCCTGAATCGATCAAAAGATAATCTGCGGAAGTTGATATTTTATTTGATAATTTCATCATTGTTTTGATAATTGTAATTGGTTTGTTTCCGCTCGCTCTTTTTAAAGCCGTGATATAGCTCTCATCTTCGTCGCCGTGAAGCTGCGCTATCGATATAACGCCGTTTTGGTACAATGCCGCAATGTCCGCGATACGCGCGTTAACAAAAACACCGACAGGAGCGATGCTGCTATTCAGACGAAAACGCAGATGTTGAGCGAGCACGGGATTAACCTGTCTCTTGCTTTCGGCGAAAACAAAACCAACATAATCGGGACACGCTTCGTTTACAAAGTCAATATCCTGCTCGCGAAAAAGACCGCATATTTTTATCTGCATGATTCAATATAACATAATTTTAATTATTCTTAAAGTATCTATATCATGATGACGCACAGCTAAAGCAGTGTCACAGCTAAAGCTGTGTTGCTTTTAACAATTCCTGCAGAAATTGTTTTCTGTCTGATACTCGCATCAAACTTTCGCCGATTAAAACCGCGTCAACGCCTGAGTCTTTTATTTTGCGGATATCATCCGCGCAGTTAATGCCGCTTTCCGCAACAGTGATTATACCAGTCGGAATTTTTTTTCGAAGCTTTGAAGACAGATCTGTATCAACATTAAAAGTTGTAAGGTCGCGGTTGTTAATGCCGATGATGCGCGCGCCTGCAGCGAGAGCTTCCTCCGATTCTTCTTCGCTGTGAATCTCAACAAGGCAGTCAAGTTCAAGAGAATCCGCAATAGCTAAAAATTCCGATAAGGTTTGCTGATCCAATAAAGCGCAGATTAAAAGCGCCGCGCCTGCCCCCCATAATTTCGCTTCATATAATTGATACGGATCGATTATAAAATCTTTTCTGAGCGTCGGAATTTTTACCGCCGCGGATATTTCGCGCAAATATTGATCGCTTCCCAAAAAAAACTCAGGCTCTGTCAAAACCGAAATCGCTGCTGCGCCGCCCTCTTCGTACTCTTTCGCAATCTGCATCCACGGAAAATCTTCTGAAATAATTCCCTTTGAGGGAGAAGCTTTCTTCACCTCACAGATGAAGGAAAGTCCGGGAGAGCTTAATGTACTTACAAATGGTAATTTTTTAACCACAGAGGACACGAAGGGATTAGGAGTTACAGATAGGATAACTTTTTCTTCCTCTGTGTAACTCTGTGTACTCCGTGGTTTATTATTTAATATGTGTACCTTCTCGCATATTTGTTTGTAGGATAACGCTTCCTTCGCTTTTGCCACGCGTTTTATCGTACTCTCTGCGATTTTTCCAAGTATAGCCGGCGGTTTTTTCATGGTTAGATAATTATAGAATATTTGACGGTGTCAAGGAAGGGTGGAGAAAGAAGAGTTTTTATGTTATAATTATGTTATGACCATCACGCAAACCGTAGAAATTCCGGCTGAAGGCAGACGGACAATTGATGTTCCTCTCGAAGTACCCGCAGGAAAGGTGATTCTTACATTTACTCCGGTTACGGAGAATACAAAATATACAACCATGTCAAAAGAAGAAGCACTTTCAATAGTCTCTGACATAATCGAAGAATACCGTCCCGCATTAGATGAACTCGCAAAATGAATCATAAATCTATTGTTCGTCCTACAACTGAAACAATAATAACTTTTCACGAAGAGTTGATAAATAAAATAGGCGGTTCGCATGGCATTAGAGATGAAAATCTTCTTGATATGTCGGTAAATGCACCTTTTCAAACATTCGGAGGAAACGATTTATATCCAACATTAATAGATAAAGCAGCTCACCTTGTTTTCTCATTAATAAAAAATCATCCTTTTCTGGACGGCAACAAACGAATTGGTGTAACAGCCATGATTGCTTTTTTAAAATCTAACGATATGAACTTTACTTGTACTAATGAAGAACTTGCAGAATTTGGATTAGGTTTAGCTGACGGTTCATATAATGAACATTATGCTCAAGAATGGATAAGATGTCATATTTTGATATAAATTAACCACGAAAAATTTCTCGCGAAGGCGCATCGAACCTTTGGTTCGCAGACGCAAAGAACGTGGAGAAGTAGGAAGAAGAATTTTACCACGAACCTCACAGACTTATACTTTCGGTATGCACACGAACCTTTTATCCGAATTCTTTTTCTTAATTTTTCTCCTGCGACAAACTAATAAACTGCTCAAGTTGTTTTTTTGCTTTTCCGGAATCAATCGCATCGGCTGCCATTTTAATCGCGTCCTTCATATCAACTTCCGGTTTTGCGATGTGAATTGCCGCGGCGGAATTTAAAAGTACAGCGTTGCGTTTTGGTCCTTTTTCTCCGGCTAATATGTTTTTTGTTATTTGCGCGTTTTCGGGAGGAGTGCCGCCGAGAAGTTCTTCTTTTTTACAGCGCTCAAATCCGAATTGTTCGGGAGTTATGTCATATGTTTTTATAAAACCGTCGCGGAGCTCGCAAACTGTTGTTTTTTCGCCTAACGAGATTTCGTCTAACCCGTCGTGACCGTAAACTACCATGCCTCGTTTTACTCCGAGGTTGCACAAAACTTTTGCCATCGGTTCGATTAACTCAGGCTCATACACGCCGAGCAATTCCATATTCGCGCCCGCCGGATTCACAAGCGGACCGAGTATATTAAAAATTGTGCGTATGCCGAGTTCGCGCCGGACGGGAGCGACATATTTCATCGATATGTGATAATTTTGCGCGAATAAAAAACACAGATTGATCGATTTTAAAATATGCAGGCTGTGTTCAGGTTTGATTGTGATGTCAACACCGAGAGCTTCAAGCACATCGGCGGAACCTGTTCTGCTTGATGATGCGCGGTTTCCGTGCTTTGCAACGGGAATCCCAGCGGCGGAAATAACGAGCGATGATGTTGTCGAAATGTTAAATGAATTGGAGTGATCTCCGCCTGTTCCGACAATTTCAAGTACGTCCATGTCGTGCAAAATCCTGACGCAGTGTTTGCGCATACCGGCGGCAGAGGCGGTAATTTCATCAATTGTTTCGCCTTTTACAGACATCGCCGCAAGGTAAGCCGCCATTTGAATTTCGCTTGCCTTGCCTTCCATGATTTCGTTCATAACTTCTTCGGCGCATTCATAAGAAAGATTTTCTCTGTTTGCGGCTTGTTTAATCGCTTCTTTAATCATATTTATTCTATATCTCGATTCTTTAAAAATTACAAGAGAGAACTTTCGTGACTTCAGTTTTAAAACGGCTCGGCTTGTCTTTTATTTCTTTCATTGATAAAATAAAAATATATGGCAGTTCCTTTATCTCCCTACCAGTTAAGCAAAGCCCGGGATTCATATAATTATTTTAACGTTTTTAACGCTATCTCGTGGAATTTGTTAGTAGGAATTATTATAACTCTTTTTGCTCTACGCCTTGGCGCAAACTCGACATTTATCGGGTTGATGAGCTCGACATTTTATATTTCTTTGTTTTTTCTGCCGCTTGGAAAATTAATCGCGCGCCGTTTTTCAATCATCGGAATTTTTAGTTTTACATGGGTCAGCAGATCGCTCTGCATGATACTTGCCGTGATCGCTCCCTTTGTTGATTACGCCGGTCACAGAAATACAGCGCTTTTTTTAATTCTTCTTGGATTGATGATCTTTCATCTTTTTCGGGGAGTCGGAATGATTGCCAATAACCCTGTTTTGAGTCTTCTCGGCTCCGGTCCGGACAGAGGCAGTTATATGACACAGATTCAGATCACCAACAGTTCGATAGCGATGTTCGGCAGTTTTATAATCGCGATGGTGCTTGGAATGAATCCGCCGATTTTTGTTTTTTCTATTTTACTATGCGCCGGAGTTATTACCGGCATCATCAGCGGTTTGATGATAAAAAAAGTGCCGGAACCGCCGCGTCAGCAAAACAATCAGGGGATGAAACTTTCAGAAATTTTCAAGGAAGCTTTTTCGCAGGATTATCTTAGAACGTTTATATTTATTTTATTTCTTGTAGTTCTTGTTTCAGGCGTTACGCGAACATTTGTCGTTGTGTACGCCCGCGAAGTATTTGCGCATAACGACGGTTTGATCTCGCTTTATTCCGTTTTCGGCGGTCTTGGTCATTTAATGGCGGGCTTAGCCGTTAAATTTCTAGTCGACAGGCTCGGGGCAAAACCGCTTTTTATTGTAAGCCTGACTCTCGGACTTGTCAGTCTTATTCCTGTTATCTTTTTTCCTCTGTCTGCAATAGATAATGTTACGGGCGCCATTCTTTTTATGGTGTTTTTGTTTTTTATGCTGCACTTCGGTTTTCTCGGCTCTGAAGGAATCGCGCAGACATATTTTTTAGGTTTGATTCCGCATGAAAAAATACTTGACATGGGAATCCTCTATTTTTTTATTCTTGGCGCCGCAGGCGCGCTCGGAACTTTTCTTTCGGGGCTTTTACTCGATCTGCTGCTGTCGCTTAACATTTCTCCTTTTATAGCGTTTAAAATTCTTTTTATTATAATGTTTGTTTTCGCCGCGATTGCAATTATTAAACAGAGAAAAATGAAAGCGTTAGGTTCTCTTCCGCTGACAGACGCGTTAGAAGTTATTTTTTCGTTCAGAGATCTTCGCGCGATAAGCCTGCTTGATAAACTGAACAAAGCTGAAGATTCTCATGAAGAAAAAGTTCTGCTCGGCGCGTTACACGAAACTCCTTCTCATCTCGCGATTGAAGGGCTTTTGGAAAGAGCGCGTTCTCCGAAACTCGCAATTCGCCTGGAGGCAGTCAGAGCGCTCGAAAAAATGAAGAAACTCAGTATCAACGCCGAGAAAACGCTGATCGAAGATATAGCGACTAATCATTTTACAACAGCGTATATTTCCGCGCGTATTCTCGGCAGGCATAAGTTCACGGACGCAATTCCTAAGCTGCGCGAACTTTCCGAATCGGAAGATTATATGCTTGCAGGAGAAGCGATCATCGCTCTTGCCAGAATGAAAGATGAAGATTTCCGCACATCAGTCGAACAGATAATTCTTGATACGCAAAATCCGCGCCTTATTATAATGGGCGCCGAAGCTTTGGAAATTTATCACAATTATGAATCTGTTCCTGTGTTAATCGAAATTCTTCGCAGCGGAAACAAACCGACATTTTTAAGAAACGAAATTATAATGGCAATATCTACAATCATCGACACGCAAAAAAAGTTTTACAAAATTCTTGTCCGCTATACTTCCGATAACACGCTCGCCCCGACTCTCGCAATGGACGAAGTTGATTTTACGTTTGAATTTACAAAAAACGCCATGTTAAAAAAGAAATCGAAATTTACAGCGTCCGTAGTTTCAAATTACGCCGAATATTTCCGCAGTTCTGTTATCAGCTACATAAAAGACAACAACGGCGAAAATTTCTCAAAATGGATATTGGAACTTCCCAGCGAATATTCAAAAAGCCCCGCGATGATTAATCAGGTTCTTTCAAAAGCTGTCGTTGACGCGGAATTAACAAAACATAATTGCCTTCGTTTATTAATCGTGAATTGGGCGGGGCAGGAATTGAGGCTGTGGGCTGCGATGGTTAAATGACCCCCCTCATTCGTTTCTTATCTTTCCTTCGAAAAAGTGTATAAATATCACACTTTTTCCTTGCATAAAGTGTTCATATATATCATAATTAACAATGAAAGAGGAAGAAATGAAAAGATATGCCTTGAAAAGTCTAAAAAACTGGAAAAAATTGCAAAATCGTAAGCCCATGATACTTTTGGGGGCGCGTCAAACAGGAAAAACATGGGTTATGCAGGAATTTGGGCGCTCGGAATATGACAACGCTATTTATTTAAATTTTGATACTCAAAAAAGTTTATCTGCAATTTTTGAACAGGATATACAGCCGTCGAATATTATTGAGAGACTGGAGGGTGTGTTTCACACTAAAATATCCACGGAAAAAACATTAATAATTTTTGATGAAATTCAGGAATGTCAGAGAGCGAAGGATTCTTTAAAATATTTTAATGAGCAGGCTCCGCAATATTATATTATTGCTGCCGGAAGTTTTTTAGGCGTAGCTGGCGGAAAGTTTCCGGTAGGGCAGGTTAATTCTTTAACACTATATCCATTATCATTTTATGAGTTTCTGGAAGCGTTGGAACGTGATGATTTAATTCAATTATTAAATGAACGCAACGAAACTCTTCTTAGCGGTTTAAATGATTTGTTTATTGAATATCTTAAAAAATATTTTTATACAGGCGGAATGCCGGCGGCAGTATTTGAATTTATTAACTCAGGCGATTTAGATAAAGTCAGAACGATTCAAAATGAAATTTTAACTAACTATAAAGGCGATTTCTCAAAACATATAACATTAAAAGATATACCCAAAGTACGCATGTTGTGGGATTCAATACCGTCTCATTTAGCGAAAGAAAAAAAGAAATTTGTTTATAAAGATATTAAAGTCGGCGGTCGCGCGGCGGAATTTGAAAACGCGATGGATTGGCTTGTAAACATAGGTTTGATCTACAAAATTCAAAAAGCTGACATTCCAAAAATCCCGTTGATTGCGTATCAATCATTAAATAGTTTTAAAATCTATTCGCTTGATATCGGTCTCTTAGGAGCGCAGGCTGAAATTTCAAAACAGGATATTTTTTCTCCTAACATAAATTTAACTAATGATTATAACGGAATGATAGCGGAACAATTTGCGTGTCAGGAATTAAAATCCGCCGGGGTAAGTCCGCTTTTTTACTGGGCTCGCGACGGCGCGATGGCTGAAATTGATTTTATCACGCAGCATAACGGCGAAATTATCCCCATAGAGATAAAATCATCTTCTAATACAAAAGCAAAATCATTACAGTCATTTATGAATGAATTTCATCCTAAACTCGCCGTTAAAAGTTCACTGAATATTTTTAATACAGGCAATAATACTTTGGCTATTCCGCTGTACAGGTTATCGGATTTTTATAAGATGGTTGATATGAACCAATAATAAGTTTTAACTACGAAGTTTTACAATGACAATTACTACAGCAGACAGTCAGCCACCCCACCCATAGCGTACCCATTGCACCTAACAACACTACGGAATTTGGGTGGCTGCCATCATTGCGTTACCGTAGACCTAGCATATTAATGCATTAAACAGTAAAATTTTGATAATATGTTCGCCGTTATAAATATTCTGCTAGGATTTATCTGTTCAATAGGTCTTTATCGCCTTTTTTTCGTAATCAATCGTCCGGTAACGAAGGGATGTTCTATTATACAGTTAATTTTATGTATGGTGATGATGCCATTATTGCTATTTATGGGTAGGCTTTTTGCCGGTTATGATTCTTTTATGCTGCCTTTTGTTACCACTATTATTACCTACACCTATGAATTATTGGCATTACTTGTTATTGCTTTAATAAGTTCTCATCGCGGACGTACGCTTGTGT
>Ga0209755_10004482_pt1 | contig 16503 bp, 18 predicted proteins | sample TergutCo191P1_FD_187301 | JGI IMG/M metagenome (GOLD analysis project Ga0209755, IMG submission 187301) | Cornitermes sp. P1 segment gut microbial communities from Petit-Saut dam, French Guiana - Co191P1 (SPAdes) (version 2) | ecosystem: Host-associated > Arthropoda: Insects > Digestive system... | reverse complement strand
AGATGTGTTATTTATGAAAAAATCAAAATACAATCATTTTTTTCCTTACACAAATGAAAAAGCAATCGCATATAATGCAATGACCAACTCACTGGCTTTACTAGATGTTGAACAAGCAGAAATATTGAACGATTGCACATTGAATGTAGATGACATCGATGATTCATTTATAGGTGAACTTAAAAAGGGTGGCTTTGTTATCGAGTCGAATTATGATGAACATGAAGCGCTACGATACAGAATGTTGCGTCAACGATACAACACAGACTCATTTGCATTAACCTTGATGCCGACAAATGCATGTAATTTTGCATGTGCTTATTGTTTTGAAAAAGGAACATTTTCAAACATGTATATGTCCAAGGATGTACAAGATGGAATCATTGAAATACTATCAAGAAAAAAATTGACGATTAGTTCATTTTTTGTTACATGGTTTGGTGGAGAACCGTTAATGGCTCTTGATATTATTGAAAGCTTGACGAAGCGATTTGTCGAGATCTGTACAGAAAATAACATCACATATAGTTCAACTATGATTACTAATGGATATTTTTTAACCAAAGAAAATTTAGAACGAATGAATAAATTGCATATTAATTCTATTCAGGTAACTGTTGACGGCTTAGAAGAGACGCATGATAAGTTAAGACCCCACATTGATGGTAGCGGGACTTTTAATATAATCATGCAAAATCTCAAAGATGGATATGAATTATTACCGCCTACCGGATTGAGAATAAACATAGATAAAAATAATTCAACAGTAGGCGACGATATATATGCATATTTTAAAAAACATGGAATGTTGGACAAGATACGGCTTCATTATGGCAAAATAATGAACGATACAAACACACATATCGAATCCGCATGCCTTCACACATGTGATTTTTCGGAAATAGATTATAACTTTAAAGCGTCTATGACAGGGGCTGGTGTGAAAATGTTTAATCTCCCCACACCAAAAGGTAATTTTTGCGGTGCGGATTCACAAAACACATATTTAATTGATGCGGGAGGTGATATGTACAAATGTTGGAGTGAAGCAGGACAAAAACATTTTAAGATTTGCAATTTATCTGACACGAAGTTTGATGAAAAACAAATTTATAAATATTTGCTTTATGACCCAACTGTTGATGAGAATTGTTCTGATTGTACGGTGCTTCCGCTATGCATGGGTGGATGTCCTTTCAAACGTGTCGTAGGCACTGCAGATAAATGTATCAATGAAAAGTATATATTAGAAAAAATATTGGACTCTGTAACAAATTTGATTATAGCCGAAAGAATGAAAAATCAAGAAGAATCATTGGTTTCGTCAAATGATTAAGATAATCTCGTTTCGCGATGATTATACATTTATAAAAATATTATAGAAAGGATGTTGCAAGTATGGATTATTTAATATTAGGGATGTCTGGCAATGACGTTTTTAAAGATTGTGGATGTCATGGAGGATTCACGGTGTGTGGATGTAATGGACAATGTATTCATAATTCATGTGAGGGCCGATGCACGGGACATTGTGCACATCATTGTTCAAATCATTGTCAAGGGCAGTGTGCTTTTGATATTACCTTGCCAACTCCATGCCCAATGGCTTGGCTTTTTTAATGCTGAGACGAGAAAGATGCCAACGTAAGTTGGTGTCTTCTCGTTTTTTTATTACTAGAATAGGAAAGAAGTATTTATGCGTTATTTAGTTTTATTTTTAATACTCCCTATATTTTTCATTGTAGCTGGATGTGCATCACATTCAGAAGATCATAAAATTATCCGGGATTTAAACTCAATCATCGCTGACCCCATACATGGAAGCCATATTGATTCACAAACAGGAACACAAAATGCGCTTTATGCATTAAATGAACTAATGGGTACAGCATCAACTGATAAAGACAACATTGATCAATTGAATATAAGAGCTGGAGGAATTTTAAATCTCCCGCTCTACATCATGCACGGTAGAACCATGCCGGATGAAGGACTGACCGGTTTGTTGCATCCGTTTTTAGCGTCAAACACCGCGGACAGAGCGATTGCCGATATCATTACACCGACACTGCTCGCACGTAATAATGATGGCCTCTTTATTTTGGGTGATGACCATCATGGTCCGATAATACTCCATGCCGATCTCAATAACAATACACTAACGTTTACGATGTGCGAAGATGTACAAATTTTTTGGCACGATGGGGTTGAATTGACGCTTTCTGATTTGGTTTTTGCATATGAATTTATTGCATCATTACCTTCATTTCGTGCTTTATGGGGTGCGGTTATTGTTGATCATATAATCGGCGTTCATGATTTCAGAGCAGGCAAAAATGATTATATAACAGGATTAGAACTGTCTGATGATAAGAGACAACTGACCATACATTACTATTATATGCCATTTTCATTATTACAACATAGATTTTTAGGAACGCCATTACCCAGACACCATTTTGAATATATACCAGATGAAGCATTATTGACCCATGTAAATTCAAGAGAAAATATTATTGGTTTTGGTGCTTTTATGTTAAGTGATTTAATTATAAACGAGCGGGTGGTTTTGGTAGCCAATCCGTATTATTGGCAAGGAACTCCGTATGTATATGGTATTAATTTTTACTTCATGAATGACATGTCTGCAATAACAACAGCATTTATCAGGGGTGACATCGATGCCATTGATCCATTCTTCATTGACACCAGATCAATTCATTTGAACGACAATATAAATGTAGTTAATCAAATAAATGATTTTCATTATTTTTATTTTTTCAACCTCGGTGTTATGTTTATGAACCAAACCGATTTTAACAATCCATTCATCGAATCAATACCTAGGGATGATAACCATCCCATCACAAATCGCTATATGCGTCAAGCCCTCTCGTTAGCAATGAATCATCAATATATCATAGAAACACAATATGACGGAATGGGTGTTCCTGCGACATCTTTTTTACATCCGGTTAATGCATCTTCCTTTATTACGGATTCAATTATTAATACATTATCATTTGATATTGAACGTGCAAACCGGATTCTTGATGAAGCCGGATTTAGATGGGGGCAAGAAGAATTTCGGTTAGATTTAAAAGGAAACCCGTTTTATGTGACAATAAGTTTATCTAACACAATTAATAATACTCGGCGTTTTAATCGTTATAGACAAGATTTTTTACAAATTGGTGTTGATTTACGATTATATACTGGTAATTTTTTAAATAGAATGCATACGCAACAATTCGGAACAACCCCATATCCAAATTCAAATCTGCATATCATGGCAACTTCATCTTGGCGCGTTTTTAATAACTCATTACATTTTTTTTGGTCAGGTTATTCCTTTAATAATTCTTCAGGATACAAGTCGCCGACGTTAAATTCTATCTTAGATGATTTGTCTGGCGAAAACGCATGGGATTATACTCTTTTATTTAATACCTATCGTCGCTTTGATGAGTATATGTTAAAAAATCTTCCGGGAATTCCCGGTCCTTGGTTTATTGCGTCGCATCTTGTTAACAGGCGTGTTGCTAATTGGCGTACTGGCAATAGCATGTATATGGATGGTTCTTTTTCGTGGCATTTAATAAATATTTCCGAATAATAGGTGTCTGATGAAAATTCTTAAAATTTGCAAGAAGTATCTTTTAAATCACACATTGCAAATAATTATTTATTTATGTTTGGGTATAATAGTGGGTTTAATTTTTATGATGAATCCCCTTTTAATTGGAAATTTCATTGATGGCTTAATTGAAGGCGGCGATATGGAAGTCGCTTTTCAATTTTCTTTAATTTTTGCCTCAATGAATATTTTACGAACTATCATTGGCTATATAACGATGATTTTATATACCAAAGTGCAATCCCGTGCAGGTTTTTTATTTAATCAAGATGTTATTGCACATATCCAAAAATTGTCCATATCTTATATTAATAAAAAGGACACAAATTATTTAACTCAAGTTATTAATAGTGACACAAATCAACTTATTATTTTTAGTATAACAATAATACAAAATACATTTCTTAACATTGTTTATTTTATTGTACCTTTATTTGTTCTGTTTTCATTAAATTGGCAGATTACTTCATTGTTAATAATATTGTTATTTGTATATATTATTATTTATTGGTTGTTTAAGAATCCCTTATTTAATCGCAGCATGTCACTTCGTGAAACACAAAATTATTATTTTTCAAAACTCCTTGAACAACTCAATCTTACAAGATTCATCAAGACACATGTTCTTTCAACTATATACCGTAGCAAATTAGATGATGGCTTTGAAAATGTGCTAGATGAAACGCTTAAAATGCAAAAACTCAGTTTCGCATATACATCGTTGGACACTTTAGTAACCACCATAGCACAGATTGCGTTGTTTATGTTGGGTGGTTATTTGATTTTGCGAGGACATTTCACCATCGGAATGTTCACTATTTTTAGCATGTATTTTAATATGATGATTGGCGCTGCGAAATACTTTTTCGATTTTGGTAAACGGTATCAAGAAAATATGGTGTCTTACACAAGGTTGAATGATATTTTATCAATGACTCAAGAAACGATTGGGGACACGGTCATTGATCGTGTTGATCAAATTGATGTAAAACAATTAAAGTTTTCATATGGTGAAAACCCTGTGCTTTGTAATATAAATTTGAGTTTCAAGAAGGGTAGAATATACGGGATATTGGGATCAAATGGTACTGGAAAGTCAACTTTGGTTGATTTATTAATGGGACTATATATAGATGAGTATGAAGGGAACATTTTAATTAACGGTATATCTAATCGTTTAATAAATATGGAGCATATACGAGAAAAGCATATCGCATACGTCGAACAATCACCTATTTTACTTTTTGGTGGAATGGATGCAAATACATCCTTATATGAATCCGAAGTGGATACTGATAGAATAATAAAATTGTTGCAATTGGATAAGTTGCAAGCGGAACAAAAAGATGACGATAAAATTGGGGAACAATTTTCCGGCGGTGAAAAACAAAAAATTACACTTGTTCGAGCGATGGTTAAAGATGCAGATGTGTTGATTTTGGATGAACCTACTTCGGCAATGGATGTTGTAAGTGTTGCAGCATTTTTACAACATCTTGAAGCGATAAAACAAAATAAAATAATTATTTTAATTACACATGATGTAAATATTTTAGGAATAATGGATGAATTGATACATTTATAATGTGATTTTAGACTTAATTTTATTTCAGCAACGTAATTACACTTATTCAGAAGTTCAAATGATTGAAAATATTTATTTATGCGGCATAGCGAGTGTTTTATGTGAAAAAATTTTAGATTGGCTTTATTCATAATACGGGGTACGCGGTAAACAGATTTTTTGTAACGTTTTGTTTAACGATACTGCTGTTTTTGATTGCCGCGTATGCGATTATTGTTGAACCTCGCGGGGCGACCGCAGAGTTTTTGCAAAATGCCGCCGTGACCACCGGGTTCGGGATTTTATTTTGTACGCTTGGCACGCTCATCTTTGAAAGATTTGGCGAGAGGGTCAAATTGTTTGCCAATAAAAGAGTTTTTGCCGATATTTTATTGTTTGTTTTAAGTGCATCGTCATATTTTATCTTTCGCAATATACAGCATGACGCATATGTTTTTATGGCATACCTCGGCATTATGGTTGCGATGTTTACCGTGATTGTGTATTTTTCCGATACGCGCGAAATCGCCAATACTTTTTCGTATATTTTCAAAAATGTAATGTTTAACGGATTTGTATGCGGCATTGTTTGGGCCGGGATTGCACTGTGCATCTTTGCGTTTACGACATTGTTGTTTGAGTTTACGTGGCAAACAACAGAAAAGATACATTTTATGGTCGCCGCCTTTATTTGGATTGTACTGTTTTTAAACCTTTCGTTGTCCGCAATTCCAAAAAAAGAAGACGAAGCATTAAACATTCCGAATGTTTTTAAGCTTATCGTTGTGTATGTAATGCTTCCCGTATATCTCCTTTTAATTGCCATTTTGTGTGCTTATTTGGTGCGGATCTTAATAATGTGGCATTTTCCCGCGGGACAAATAAACTGGTTTGCGTCTTTCGCATCACTTTTCTTTGTATTTTTTATGTTCACACTCAGACAATATGAAGATCATAAACTGGCGAAAATTTTTGTGAAGTTCGGCGGGTTTGTGCTTATGCCCATCATCGTCACACAATTTTTAGGAATGTATCTTCGGATATCCGCGTACGGATTAACAACGGCGAGGTATGTTTCACTCATTCTCAATATTTTCGCACTTTTATTTGCGGCGGTTTCAATAATCAGGGGTGGCCGATATGTAAAACATATGTTGCTTGCCATGACCGCCACCGCACTGTTAATCACCATCACACCGCTAAACGCACTTGATGTTCCGGTGCGGAATCAAGCGGCAAGATTAACCACGGTCTTAGAAACAAACCAGATGCTGATTGACGGTGAAATTATTCAAAATGCCGACATATCACAGGAAGATAAAATAAAAATTACGTCAGCGTGGCAATATTTGCGGCGGACATCGGCAAACACCCCTGCTGTTTTTGATTTGTATACAAGCACGCCTCCCGCCACTGCGTTTTATCAAATTTTCGGATTTGTACAGCAATTTGAAGGCTGCGACAACATCATCAGAAACTGGGGGAATTTCCACCACACTTACGCATCTATTGATGTTGAAGCATACCGTGAATTTCGCAGCATCAGAAGCAATCACAATGCGCTTTCGCAGCACCGTTTCGACATACAAACAAAAACAGAGGCATTGTTTGAAGAACACGGACTACACGGCAATTTCCGGATGGAATTTGAGGACGAGAATAGCAAGCTCTTGCTGACCCGGATTAGTTTTTTCGTTGAAAATAATATTGTGACGGTGACTTCGTATGAAGGCTTTTTATTGACCAAATAAAACCGCCGCCATGATGTTATCGCATCCGGTTTATTATAAGTTTTAGCAGAAACAACCTTTACTCTATTGCCGATATCGCAACGTCGGGTTTGTTGGTGATAATTGTCGTTACACCCATTTGAGCCAGCGTTTTAATTGCGTTAACATCATCCACGGTCCATACATTCACATCAATCCCGTTTTCTATGCAGCCATGCAACACATCCGGATACGATAAAATGTTTTGATAATGCGGATGAATGGCATTTGCGCTCAAGTCCCCGGCATAACGCCAAGGTTCATACAGCGGATATGTGTATAACAGACCAATACGTGCCATCGACCGAAGACTTCTTATTTTCATGACGGAATAATGATTAAACGATGAATAAATAATGCGTTCACCCATCCGATATTCATTTGCCAGTGTAATAAGTTTTTGCGGCAATTCAGGATAATCATAATCCGTCGTTTTCAGTTCGACATTAATTTGTATGTCTGTTTTATTAACAAGTTCATAAACATCACGCAATAAAGGAATTTTACAAACACCGGCATTTGATTTTACTTTACCAAAATCAAATTGTTGCAGTTCTGCAAAGGTATAATCGTACACATACCCCTCGCCGTCTGATACACGTTCCAATGAAACATCGTGCGCGACGATGATTTCACCATCTTTTGAAAGCTGAACATCCAGCTCAAACCCATCCGCACCTTGCCTTAATGCCAATTCAAAAGCATCCATCGTATTTTCAGGTTTGACATCAGATGCACCGCGATGCGCAAAAATTAATGGTTTATTCAACGTCATCATCCCCTTCTTTATTTAACAAGTCCAATTTTTTTGTAAAAGCGTCTGCTAATCGTTTGTTGTGATGCCATGTAATAAGATACAAAATCGTATATATTACAAATACCGTACCGGCGATACGGATGATATTCTCCAGCGACATTGCGACGAGCGCACCAAAGAAGTAGATGGCAATGACCGCGCACACCACCGTAAGCAGTAAAAATATACCGCGCAATAAAAAGTTGTTAAATCGTGTTAAACGTTTTCCTTCAAAGGGAACATAAATAAAACGCGGCAACAAACTAATGGCCGCAATAAGCGGATAAACATATAGGTTTTGGATGGCGATCATAGACGTATCCCGCCCGATTGCAGCATTGATGGAGACAAACAAAACAAGCAACATGGTCACCCACGGGAAATAAAACAATATATTTTTGCATGCACTGATTAAATTATTTTTCATATACCGAACCGCTCCTTTAGCGCCGGAACATATTGCCTTGAGATAACAATATGTTCACCATTGGACAAATGCGCGGTAAAACGGCCACCGCCTGCCGGTGAAATACTCAGCGTTTTTTTTAAATTAATAATCTCTTGCTTACTCACACGTAAAAAATTATAATCACTTAGCAATGCCTCGATTTCATACAGTTTGAGCCGTGAACGATATACTTCTGTTTTTCCGTACACAAAAGTCTTCAAATCCACAGATTCTATGCGAAATATGTCAGAAAGTTGTATAATAAATGTCCGGTCTTTTGCAAACACAGAAAGGCCTTCCGGTGATTTGAGTAAATCAATGGCACGCAGAATGTTTTCTGTGATTTGTTTTACCGAAATGGTGACAGAATCTTCCGCACCTTCCGGCGGGTCAACAATGTGAATCTTCATGAAAACTCCTTTAATACACAGAGGTGATTATGACCAATAATAAATATATAAAAGGCATGACGGGACAGGACGAAGCAGAAGCATATCTAATCAATAAAGGCTGTCAAGTTTTATACCGAAATTATCGTTTGCGCTCGGGGGAAATTGATTTAATTGTCCAAGATGGAACATACATTGTATTTGTTGAAGTAAAATATCGGCAAAGCGTTGAACTTGGCTTTCCGCGCGAAGCGGTAACCCGCAGCAAGCAACATAAAATTATTAAAACCGCACTGCATTTTATTGCAGAAACCAACCGTCCCAATCAAGACTATCGTTTTGATGTGGTCGAAGTTTTGGGCATGCCGGAAAAATTTGAAGTAACACACATCATCAATGCATTCACCTGCTAGAGCGCAACCGCTCCGTCAAAAACAGTGACACATTCACCAGTCATATACACCGCTTCATCGGTATAATTAATGACGACATCGCCGCCTTGTTGTGTAACAATAATGTCCGTATTTTTATCACAAAAACCAAGCAACACCGCAGCAACTGCGGCAGCACATGCGCCGGTTCCACTCGACTGCGTTTCACCCACACCGCGTTCAAACACGCGCATTTTAATGTGGTTTCGCTTTATGAGCTGTACCACTTCAAGATTCACGCGTTCCGGGAATAAAGCGGATGTTTCAAATGCTGGGCCAAAGGTTTCGAGATCAAAATAACCAATATCTTCATGGAAAATGACCGCATGCGGATTCCCCATGGAAACACAAGTAATTTCAAACGGGCTGTTCATAATGTTTATACGGCGTGCAACCACCGAAGAACCGGTCAAGTCTACCGGGATTTTTTGCGGTTCAAGCACAGCCATACCCATATCCGCTTTAGCGGCAATGGCAATACCATCTGATACAATCATATCAAGATTTTTCACACCACTCAAGGTATCAATGGTAATTTTATTTGTCTGTACAATCTTTTTATCGTATAAATATTTTCCGACACAGCGCAGTGCATCACCACTCATCGCAGACTCACTGCCATCAGAATTAAACATACGCATTTTCGCATCCGCATTGTTTGACGGCAATATTAAAACAATACCATCCCCGCCAATGCCTCTATGGCGGTTTGAGAGCCGAACCGCAAGTGCCTCCGGATTTTCCAGTGGTTCTGTCAAACAATCAAAATAAATATAATCAATGCCACAACTGTGCATTTTGGTAAAATGACGCATAACAATCCCCTTTCGTTTAAGGTATCCCAACAATGAGATACCGTTCGTTTTCTGTAAGCGATGCCGCCACTGTTTTTACGCGTGTTGAACTGTTGGTAATGTTCACCACCACACCCTTTGCAGCATCCAACTGCCACAACGCACCTTCTGTTTGAATTTGTGTGTTTCTGATTTCTAAGTTTCCGGCTTGAGACAAACCTGTAAGGACTTGCTCCATGGTCGGTGATGTAACGGCGGATGTTGTTCCAGCATCCCGCCCCCATTCACTGCGGTATAGGTCCATGGCGTTGCGAATGACAATCGCAGATTGAACATCCGCACGCAGCCGCGCTCTGTCTGTCGCATTCATAAATGTCGGAACAAGAATGGCGGCAATGATGGCCAGAATCGCCAATGCGATGGTAAGTTCTATTAATGTAAATGCCTTGTTTTTCTTCATATTGTCTCCTTATCGTTGTTGTATGTTTTAATCCATGCCGCCAATGGCGGCGGAATAAATTTGTTGGTATGATATTTTCATCGCATATATTTTATCTTACATTTTGGTGGCAAGTTCAAAAGTAGGCATAACGACCGCAAGCACGACAATAGTCAACAACACACCCAAGATAATTGTAATCATCGGTTCAATTAATTTGTTCAATCGTTTAATTTGCCGCATGTACATCTCGTTAAAATATTTACTGCATTTTTGCATGATTTGTGTTAAATCTCCGGTGGCTTCTCCAATCTGAGCCAAATCTTTCACCACTGGATCAAGAAAGGTAATCGTACTCATCGCTTCAGACAATGCGACCCCTTGATTCACTTTTGATGACAGCGCATGCATCTCTTCTTCAACATATTTATTATCCGTCACCAATGTACACAGTGACAAGGCATGTGCAATACTCACCCCGGCGGATAACAAAACGGATAATGATTGAACAATCTTAAAGTTGATGCTCAGCCGTACAGATTTAAACATCAAGAGTTTGTGTGCGATAAAAACTTGAAAACGGTGCATGCGCAGCACCCCGAAAACAGTTACAATGATAATAACAAACCCCAATATGATCCACAATGTATGGGTGTTTATAAACTGCGAAAAGTTAAGCAGCAGCGAGGTCAATAACGGCAGTTCAATACCGGATGATTCAAACACCGCAGCATATCCCGGCAGAACCGTGGTGATGGCAAGTATGATCACACCCAGCATCATGATGGTAATCACAATAGGATACATCATCGCGGCTTTAAGCTCTGTTGCCGCTTCAGCGCGTGCTTCATAATATTCGGCGAGTTCATTAAATACTTTCGGCAATTGTGCGGTACGTTCACCAACGGCGATAAATCCAATCATAAATGGCGGGAACGCGCCGGTGGCATCCAGTGCTTTAGATAACCGCATTCCGGATGTGATTTGATTGTTCACTTCCCTTAAAACCAAAAATTTTACATTTCGTTCTTCGCAAATTGTTGATATAATCGATTTTATTGAAATGTTTGCATCCAACAAAAATGAAAACTTGCGGCATAAAACAGCCAAGTCTGATGGTGTGAATTTTTGAAACGCATGTGCTTTAAAAATTTCTTTTATATCACGCTTCCAAAATGCAGCAAATTTAAATGATTTTATGATTGTCGTATCGTTGGGTGGAATTAAAGGCATACATTTTTCCTTTATTCATAGTATATGTAAAGTAAGTAAATCGTGTGGAAATTATACACTAAATAATGGAAATACGGAAGAGGAGAATATAAACATCATGATTTATATCCATATATTTTTGGCATTTTTACGCAGCGGACTCTTATGCTTTGGCGGAGGCCCGGCATCCATACCGTTTGTACACAATGAAGTGGTGGAACGTTACAAGTGGATGGATGCAGATGAATTCGGCGAAGTCGTTGCCATCGGCAACACATTGCCGGGCCCCATCAACACAAAAATGGCAGGATATATTGGTTATAAAGTTGGCGGATTTGGCGGATTATTATCCGGTCTCTTTGGCATGGTGGTACCGACAGCCATTTTGATGATTGTTTTATTGACAACATTTGCACAATTTGCAGAAGAACCGTGGGCAATTGGTATGACACGTGCACTGATACCGGTGGTGGCCGTCATGATTGGTGTGGTGGGTTGGCAATTTTTAACCATCAGTGCAAAAGCCCTCGGCTTGCCGGTGGCACTGGCACATATTGTTGTGGTCGGCATTCTGGTTGGTTTTTTCGGATTGCATCCTGCCATTATCATCGCAGGGCTCATTTTATGGGCAATTTTCGGCATGAAAATTACAACACTTTTTAGGAAGGGTGCGAACAAATGATTTATTTGCAAATCTTCGGGGTCTTCTTTGTGGCAAATATTTTAGGTTATGGCGGCGGTCCCGCCATCATCCCGTTGATACAACATGAAGTGGTTAATAATTTTGCATGGATTACCGATGAAAAATTTATAGAAGTCTTGGCCATGGGCAATGCGTTGCCGGGACCGATTGCAACAAAAATGGCAGCATACATCGGGTTTTATGAGGCCGGAGTCCTTGGCAGCATTGTCGCCTTGTTTGCCACCGTCGCACCATCACTGATTCTTATGATTGCACTGATGGGTATTTTATTAAAATATAAAGATGCGCCGCAAGTAAAACGCCTTTCAAAATTTGTACAACCCACCATTGCGGTTCTTATGGGATTGATCATTTTCACGAACATTCGGGTTAGCTTTTTTGACATCGGCATTGTGCATTTATTGATACTCGGCAGCATCAGCCTTGTATGCATTGCAAAGTTTAAAGTCCCTCCGGCATTCGTCGTCATTGGCGCTATGGTTTATGGCGCGGTGTTGTTATAAAAACACCGGCAAAACACCGGTTGTACACCGGTTGCGTTAAAAAATCTTGACGTGTGTTTATAAATTGTTTATAATATTTTGGTTAAAGGAGGTCGAAGCACAATGATAGAACCTAAAAAGAAAACGTCCAAGGGTCGTCGCGATAAGAGACGTGCCCAATCATGGAAAATTGCAATGCCAAATCTTGTCCCTTGTTCAAAATGTGGCGAGCTTGTTCAATCCCACCGTGTTTGCAAGGCTTGCGGTTCATACAATAGACGTGAAGTCTTAAAAATGGCAGAATAGTAAAACACGGATTACAGTTCCATGAGTCGCGGCACTGGGGTCCGTTTTTCATTTGTGATGCCGACAAAGGAGGCATAAGATAAATGATGTCAAAATTAAAAATTGCAGTAGATGCCATGGGTGGAGACTTGGGTGCGGCAGCCGTATGCGCAGGCGCGATTGACGCAATCAAAGCGTACCCTGATTTATCTGTCGTACTTATTGGGCAGGAAGCAATAATTAAAGGTGAGATTTCAAAGCATACGAACTATGACAATTCACGTTTAACTATTTTGAATGCTTCAGAAGTGATTGGTACCGATGAAGTGCCAACCACTGCAATAAGACGCAAAAAAGATTCATCCATCGTGGTGGGCTTAAAGCATGTTAAAGAAGGGCATGCCGATGGTTTTGTGTCCGCAGGTTCAACCGGTGCACTCCTTACAGGTGCCACCGTTATCATCGGCAGAAAACCGGGGGTTGAGCGCCCTGCACTGGGAACATTATTGCCGAATGCCAAAGGCGGGCTCACTTTATTACTTGACTCCGGTGCCAATATGGATGCGAAACCCTCATATTATTTGCAGTTCGCACAAATGGGTTCTGAATATATGCAAAAAAGCATGGGCATTCAAAACCCCAAAGTTGGACTTGTTAATGTGGGTACCGAAGAAGAAAAAGGCAACGAAGCGGTGAAAGAAGCATATGCCTTATTAAAAGCGGCGGATCTTAACTTTGTCGGCAATGTCGAGGGCCGAGAAATTCCAAGCGGTGAAATTGACGTTGCCGTTTGTGATGGATTCGTGGGCAATGTCGCACTCAAACTCACGGAGGGTCTTTCAAAATCACTCATGGGTATGATTAAAGAAGAACTAAAATCCGGTTTATTGTCAAAAATTGGTGCGTTCTTGTCTATGGGTGCTTTCCGAAAACTCAAAAAACGTTTTGACTACCGAGAAGTCGGCGGCGCACCCTTTTTGGGACTTAATGCATTGGTCATTAAAGCGCATGGCTCATCGGATGCATTGGCCATTAAAAATGCAATTGGACAATGCATTCGGTTCTCAAATCAATCATAAAACACCCTCATTTCTTATCATGAGGACATCACTTAACATGAAGTAGGAGCAAAAATTATGGAATTTGACAAAATAACAGAAGTTATTGCAGAACAGATGGGGATTGAAAAATCATCCATCACCAATGAAACAACATTCAAAGATGATTTAAATGCAGATTCACTGGATATTTTCCAAATTATTTCTGAGCTTGAAGAAATTTTTAATATGGAATTTACAAATGACGATGCTGAAAACATCGTTACCGTCGGCGATGCGGTAAAATTTATTCAAAAGGCTCTTGCATAATGCCGGATGAATTACAAACAAATCTGGATTATTCGTTTCGCCGGTTCACCCTTTTGAAGCAAGCACTCACACACAAATCATATGTTCATGAGCATTCATTAGACGCAACGGAATCAAACGAAAGACTGGAATATCTTGGCGATGCCATCTTGGATTTACTCATCAGCGACTTGTTGTATCATCGGTATCCTGATGTCGCAGAGGGCAAACTCACACAACAACGCGCAAACCTTGTCTGCGAGCCGAGTTTGGCTGAGTTGGCGCGCAAGATCAAACTCGGCAACTACATCTATTTGGGTCAAGGTGAAACCCAAGAAGGTGGCCGAAATAAAAATTCAATCCTTGCAGACACCATGGAAGCCGTCTTTGGGGCAATCTATTTGGACGGCGGTATTGAAGGCATTCAATATGTTGTTCAGCGGCTGTTTGAACCCATTGTTGAAACGGCACACAAACAAGTAAAGGACAATAAATCCACATTGCAAGAACTTTTACAAAAAGATGGGTCCGAAACGGCGGTGTATACCATCATCCAAGAAGAAGGGCCACCCCATCAGCGTGTGTTTACATCCGAGGTATCGCATATGGGTAAGCCACTCGGACGCGGTAAAGGCCGCAGCAAAAAAGAAGCGGAACAAAACGCGGCAAAGCTCGCACTCGACAAAATTAAAAAATAATTATCAGTGCATGGGAACATATCTCATGCACTTTTCGTTTATATTCATGGAACCCCTGAGGCAAATTTTTTACACCGAATGCTTTTACGGTGTAAAAAATACAGGCGAAGTGACTTTTTGATGACATACCGTATGTCATTTGAAAAAGTCAACTGAGGCAAATTTTTTGCACCGAACGCTTTTACGGTGTAAAAAATACAGGCGAAGTGACTTTTTGATGACATACATTGAATTGTCGCGAATTAGGGTTTATAATAAATGGAATATTTAACCAATACCAAGAAAGCTGGTAATGTATGCACAATCTCATATACAAAATTTCACGTAATTTTTCTAAAACATCTTTTAAAATCGCAGGGCTTATTGGCGGTGCGTATGCACTGCTTGCGCTCATCATCGTCGGCATCCTGATTGTCAACACCCCCACCCGCCCGCCGATGAGCGTCAGACCGCCCTCCGACGGAGTGGTACAAGATTATGGTGAGGGCAATGGTTTTGTTTGGCCGGATTTACCGGACAGACAACCCTCTGACAGCGGATCATTTTTACGTCCACCGGCAAGAACATCGTTTATGTTTGTTGGCCTCGATAACAATTTACTCACAGATGCCATCATGGTCGGCACGTTTTACCGTGATTCCGGAAACATTCACCTTATGAGTATTCCGCGCGATATGTACACACGCATCCCGACCCACCGCTTAGAAACCATGCGTGCGGATGGTTTGCGTCCCCCGACTTCATTAAAAATTAATGCCATGCGTGCCTTTGGTGGAAGACAAAATGGTATATATTACCTCAAAGATCAATTGGGTGAAATGTTGGGGGTACAATTTGATTATTATGTTGAGGTCGAACTCACGGCATTTAAACGCATCGTCGATGCCATTGGCGGTGTGACAATGCACATCCCTCAGCGACTTTTTTACGAAGACCCTGAGCAAGGTTTGTTTATCAACATCCCTCCCGGTGAACAACACTTAACCGGAGCGATGGCAGAAGGTGTCGTTCGGTTTCGCAGTTTTCCTACGGGTGATCTGCAACGTAACAATATGCAAATGGAATTTATGTCACAGCTTATGAGACAAGTTTTAACCCGTGATGCATTAATGAACGACCCCATGGCACTGTTTAACATCATCCGCAATGATGTTAACACCAATGCCGGATTAGAAATGGCACGATTTATTCCATACATCGGCAACATCAGCGGCGAAAGTATTACCACTTTTGTGATGCCGGGCAATGCAACCTATATTAACGGCATTTCTTTCTTCATGCCCGACTCCGGACGATTGCCGGACATCATTAACGAAGTATTTTATGCCAACCCTGAAAATCGAAACCTTGTGATGGCACAATAACATTATCTATATAAAAAAGGGGATGTCTTGCTAAGAAAAAAAGCAAGACATCCCCTTTTTAGTAAACAATGATAAAAATTGTGGAAAAAATCATTAGCAGAAGAGTTTTTTTGCGTAGAAAAATACACCTTGTACATTATGCAAGG
>Ga0209755_10004481_pt1 | contig 16504 bp, 17 predicted proteins | sample TergutCo191P1_FD_187301 | JGI IMG/M metagenome (GOLD analysis project Ga0209755, IMG submission 187301) | Cornitermes sp. P1 segment gut microbial communities from Petit-Saut dam, French Guiana - Co191P1 (SPAdes) (version 2) | ecosystem: Host-associated > Arthropoda: Insects > Digestive system... | reverse complement strand
AATATTTTCTTTACCTCGCGCTCCAATAAGCATATTAGCAGAAGTTCGTTCCGCGAATAATTCTTTTGCGTCAAGTAATTCCTGCGCCTCTTCAAAGAAAACACAACCATGCTTTTCCAGATATAATTTTATTTGAGTTGAATTCGATGATGGACAAGAAATTTGAAATAACATATTATCTGAAATGTTTTTTGTATTAATTGAATGTTTTAAGGATGAACGTTTTGTTTTAATAGGGGGCTTTTTCATGTGTACCGGCATAAATTATCTCCACTAACTTAATCTCATTTTTATTTAATTCTTCCCACACAGCAACGTATGTAGGTTTGCCTTTTTTAATATGGCAATGATGCCGATTATTTGGCAATTTACTATAATTTGGCCAGTTTCCTCTTGCTGGACCATTTTGCTCAATTTCCGCAATAAGCAATTCCATAGATGCTGCCGCAATTTTAGGCAAATTTTGCTTTTTGAATTTCTTTTTATTGTATACAACTTTCCAGCTCATGCTATGTACTAATTATTAGTGCATAAATATTTTTTGTCAAGAGGATATCGTAATTAACCGGTTTCTTCCCGCTCAGGAATGAGAATAATAACGCCGCGTCGCGGATATTGCGGATACTTAAAGATTAGTAATGTTTTTCCATTGCCTGAAATTTTTCCCGCACTGTCTGAAGATTATCAAGTTCGCGTTCGATAGTTCTGGCGTAGTTTAAACGGCCGTTTTCTATTCTGAAAGCTTCGTCCTGCCAGAACTGAACACGTGGCAAGTCTGTCCAGCGGAAGCGTTTTTCGTTGGCTTTTTCCGCCCACTTTAAAGCTTCTTCCCAGTAGTAGAGAGCGGCGCGGTAGCATGTTTCGGCTATATCAAGGCTTTCAAGGATTGAATCCTTGAAAGGAGAGTTGTAGAAGTAGGCGTTGCGTTTGTTGTATTTGTTGCCGAGAAAAAGATGCTGCTCCAGTAATTTGATGTTAAGGTGCATTGAAAAAAGATAACGGTATTTTTCCCACTGTATTTCATTTTCAATAAGAGCGAGAGCATGAAGCGGATTCGCGAATGGCGCGTTCACGGCCTTTTCAAGCCAGTAAATATTTTCGATAGAATCTTCGGGGTATTGAATGTAGTGAACATGAAAGAGTCTGTAAAATTGTTCTTTGTAGGTAACAACGTAAGAATTTATGGGAATTGCGGCAGACAGAAAAATGAGAATTAAAGCTGATTTTAAGAGTACTTTCACTGTACATTTAATATCGGCATTTGACTGAGAATGCTCCATACCTGATCCGCGACTTCGGCTGCGGTTTTTGAAGCGTCGATAATTTCCACTTTCGCGCCGGCTTCCCGGTATTTTTCGATTACGGATTTATACTGAACGCGGACTTTTTTCTGGAAATCGAGGTATTCGTATATTTCAAGAGAGGAGCGGTCTTTCAGTCTGTTTTGCGCGGTTTCAGGCTCGATATCAAGGAAAATAGTGATTTCAGGGGCGGGAAAACGCCAATTAAGGATACCCGGCAGTTCATCACCGCAGTCAATACTCTGATATACGAGGGATGAGAGCGCATATCTGTCGCTTGCGACAAAAAAGCCGTTTCTTGCGCGATCTATGATACCGTTTTCGCCGTAAAGGTGTTCATTTCGGTCTGCGGCAAAAAGCATTGCAAGAGTTTCAGGATGAATCCTCATCTCTCCTTTTAAAGCTGTCCGTATTAATCTGCCGATATGTCCGCCTGTCGGCTCAAAAGTTGAAAAGAAATGTAACTTACCGCTGTATTCACGTTCAACACGCTCTTTGATGGTTAACAATTGTGTAGTTGTTCCGCTGCCGTCACCGCCTTCTAAAACCGCAAAATTTTTAATTGTATCCATTTGATTTAAGATATCATAAAACAGGATAACTGTCAGCAGTAAAAAGATATTAAATAAAGCATGTTAATGATAATTTAATCTTGCAAAACGCTAAAAATTAAAATAAAATGTTTTTATGATAAATGAAGAGCTTAAAATTACAGAAAACATTGATAACGGCATTTGCCATATCAATGCTACAGGCCGAGTTGATTCAAATACTGCGGATTTTCTTCTTGTAAAGCTGGAAGAAGCGCTTAATAACGGACAGAAAGCGATTATTCTTAATATGGCGAAGGTTAATTATCTTAGTTCAATCGGAATAAGGGTAATTCTTAAAATATTTAAACAGGCAAGCGAGAACGGCGGTTCTTTTAATATAGATCGTCCGTCAGAAATGGTAAGAAATGTTTTAGGAATGGTTGCTCTGAAGGAATTGCTCGTAACAAATTAACAGGCGGTAATTTGATTAACACAAATTTAAATAATGAGAAATAATCATTATGATTTTTTATTCAATAAGAACAAAGATTGTATTTCTCGGGCTTATTTTTATTGTTTTAATAAGCGCCGCGTTCCTTATTTATTCAATGACGACAACGGTAAATTACAAACAGCTGCGCCTTGAGGGTATTGAAAAAACAGTCGCTTATGAAACCGAAAAAGTAAATAAAATAATAGCCGAGATAGAGCACAGCGCGGTTTTTTACGCCATAAGCGGTATGCTTTGTTATAAGGCGCAGTCCGAAGAGTTAGGTGAAGATTTAGTAATTGAGTACGCGAATAATTTCTCAGTTTTGATTGGCGGCGGATTTTGGTTTGAACCTTACGCTTTTAATAAAGATCAATTGTACGCCGGGTTTTACGCGTTCCGTGATGAAAACACGGTCAGAATAGATGATAAATTTAAAGAATACAACTATCACAGCATGGTCTGGTACCGCGAAATATTAGCGAATATAAAAGAGCCTTATCAGGTGGTTTGGGCAAAACCCTATGTTGACGAATCCGGCACATACACCCTGATGACAAGCGCTGGAGTCGGCATTTATGATGATGACGGCAAATTAATCGGGATAACGACGGCAGACTGGGAAATCGAAGAAGTCGTAAGAGAGTTAATTGCGATAAAACCTACCGAAAACAGTTTTGTTATTTTATGCGTGCCGGAAAAAGACTATATTATTTCAAGTACGCGTACAAGCGAAACAATAGGCTTACCAATGTCGTTTATTCCCTGGGATATTACAGCGGACGCTTTTAATTTTAACGGAATTGATTATCTTCGTTTCGGGAAATATATGGATAACGGCTGGCTGTTATCCATTCAAATCCCCGAAAAAGAAATATTCGCGGACGTAGAAAGGCAAAACGAACGTTTTTCGATAATCATTGCGATAGTTTCAATAACAATGCTTTTAATAGCTTATCTGTTAATTTCCAGACTGATTAACGCGCCTATTAAACGCCTAACGCTTGATGTTTCAAAAATAGCGCTTGGCAATCTTGATATAAAGCTTAAAGTAACGTCAAATGACGAACTTGGTCTTCTGGCGCAGGTGTTTAACAAGATGACAGGCGATCTGAAGACATCAATCGAAGAAAAAACAAAAGAACGCGAAGAGAAAGAACGAATCAGCGCGGAGTTGAACGTCGCGGCTATTATTCAATCCAGTATGCTGCCCTGCGTTTTTCCGCCGTTTCCGGAAAGAAAGGAAATTGACCTTTACGCCTCGATGATCCCTGCCAAGGAAGTTTGCGGAGACTTTTTCGATTTTTTCTTTGTTGACAAAGACAACCTCGCAATTCTTATTGCGGATGTTTCCGGTAAAGGCGTTCCCGCCGCCTTGTTTATGGTTATTGCCAAGACCCTGATAAAAAACTGCAGTTCCTGCAGAACGCCCGGAGCGGTTTTTGATACGGTTAACAAAAAACTCTGCGAAGGCAATGAAACCGGAATGTTTGTAACAGCGTTTATCGGCTTTTTTAATTTGCCTTCAAGAAAACTGACATTTGTAAACGCCGGCCACAATCCGCCCCTTATAAAGAAGATTAATTCTTCGTATAAATTTTTAATAACAAAACCATGCATTGTTCTTGGTTTTCTTAAAGACACAAAATACCACGAAGAAGAAATAATCCTTAATGCGGGAGAAACGCTCTTTTTATACACGGACGGCGTTACCGAAGCCATGAACAGTAAAAAAGAATTATTCGGCGAAGAGCGCCTCCTTGACATTGCGGATAAAAACGCGGATTCCTCTCCGCATGATTTGATTGCTGCCGTAAAAAACGAAGTTGATATTTTTGCTCAAAGTACGCAGCAGGCTGATGATATTACGATGCTTGTGTTAGCGATTAATGATGAAAAGAGCGCAGAGAACGGAGAAAAGGGAGCTGAGAAAAGAGTACAATTAAATAATAAAGAAATTACTGTTCTGGCTTGTATAAATAATTTAGAGAGCGTTATCAGGTTTATAACTAACGGGCTTGAAGATTATGGTTTTTCTTCCGATAAAAAAAATGAAATATGTATTGCTGTTGAAGAAATTTTTATGAATATCGCAAATTACGCATATGGGTCTGAAGGCGGCGCAGTCATTATCAGCATTTATTCCGAAAATTCCCATCAATCAAAAATATTAATACGATTTGAAGATTCCGGTATGCCTTACAATCCTCTTGAGCAGTCAAATCCAGATTTTAACACGTCCGCCGCGGAACGCCAAATCGGCGGTCTTGGCATTTTCATGGTGAAGAAACTGATGGACAGCGTTGAATATGCCCGCGCTGACAGTAAAAATATTCTTGTAATTGGAAAGAAGAAATGAATGCTTTTTCTTCCCTTGCTGTGGTAGCGGCTACTGTTTTTTTATAGTATAATTAAGTGTAGCAGCCACCATTTTGGAGGATTTTATGAAAAAGATAACGATTGCGTTTTTGCTTTTATTAACCATGTCGGTTATGCTGTCCGCGGATGAGAATAAGGACGCCGTTCACCCGGATCTCGGTTTTGACTGTAATCTTCGGCTGGGGGTGAGTTTTCCTGTAATTCCTTTTGGCGGCATTTTCGAAACAATCGGTGAAATAGGAAGCACTGAAGCTGCGGTAGTGGGGTATACCCTTGTAACTATTACCCTTTCATCAGTATCAATAGGCGGAGGCGCTCAGTATACTTTCATACCTCATCTAATTGCTCCCGGTGTTTATGTCGACATGCATTTTAATTTGCTGACATGGGGGCTTGTTTATACGTTTAGCAATTATCATTTGATTTTATTACAAACAGGGCTTCGTTTTTATAACCAATTCAAATTTAATGAAGTAGCTTTAGAACCGTTCTTTGGGACTAATCTTGTGGTAATCGGCGTAGATGATGATCTAGTTCCCATTCCTCTTTTTTCAGCCGGATTTATCCTTAATATTGGTACAGTTGGGTTTGAATACGGGTATAATTTTTTGCCGGGTAAGACTGCAGAAAACCTTCCTTTTTCGGCAATTCACCGCCTAACCCTGTGGTTTAAGATTCCCCTCGGTATAAAATAGCCGCATATGCAGTCTAAGTAATACTCATCTTATCCACATCTTTTCCACAAGATTTATCGTTTTTCTCATGTCCCCCCTTAAAAAACCGATAATATGATAAGAGGTAATCATGATTTATGAAAAATGCAGAGATATCCTGCTCAAGGAGTGCGAATTCATTCAAAGAGCCGTAAGTGTTCAGGAAAAGATACGCATCGCGGTTTCCAATAAAGAATGGACTGTTTTTGAGGATAATCTCAATGTGATGAATTCTATCGAAAGCAAGATGCAAAGCCTTGAAACCGAACGGGAACACCTTTTATGCGTATTTGAAGCTCTCGACCACCAGCAGGGGTTTTCAGAAACCCTTGACGCGAAAGGGCGTTTTCAGAAAATGATCGAATTTTTACCGAAAAGTCAGGGGGATGAATTAACCTCAATCTATCGCAGTCTTAAACTTGAAGCCATGAAGCTGCGGATGGCAAATGACGCGCTCATGGTATATTTAAGCGAGCTAAAATCGACAATTAACGATTTCTTCTCGCTTGCTTTTCCCGAAAGATGCGGAAAAATGTACACAAAATCGGGTTCTCATTTTACAAATGAGTTAAGCAGTATGGTTTTGAACCAGAGTTTTTAATCAGGAGAATAAGATGACTTCAACATTTATGGGATTAGAAGTTGGCAGAAGGGGAATACAGGCGCACCAGAGGGCTCAGACGACTGTCGGGCATAACCTTGACAATGTCAATACCCCGGGCTATTCAAGGCAAAGGGTTGAGATGTCCGCGTTTGAGCCGATTTTTATTCCCGCTCTTAACCGTGCCGAAACTCCCGGACAAATAGGGCAGGGCGTAAGCATTGAACGGGTTGAGCGTATCCGGGACGAGCTTTTAGACAGACGCATTGTCGCTCAGGCATCAGGTGAAGGTTACTGGACAGTCCGCGACCGATATGTTAACGAAATGGAGCAGCTCTATCTTGAAACAGGTTTAAACTCGGTTCGAAGCAAAATGGACGGTTTCTGGGACGCTTGGCAGGAACTTTCACAGCATGCCGCCGATAACGAATTCCGAAACGCTGTAATTCAGAGAGGAACTACCTTAATCGACGGTATACATAATCATTATCACGGGCTTTCAAGACTACAGACACAGGCTAACGATGATATTGAGATAAATGTCTCCCGTATTAATGAACTGTCGCGCCAGATTGCCGCTCTTAACGGCGACATTACACGGATTAAAGCGCAAGGTGATATGCCTAACGATCTGATGGACAGGCGCGATTTGCTTGTCGATCATCTGTCCTCGATAATTGACGTAACGGTTACTCAATCTGACCCCGATGAATTTATGGTTCACACTTCGGGGCATGTTCTTGTACAGGGACAGGTTAGCCGTCAGTTTGATCTTCGCAAGGATGTTGATACTGAAAGTTTCGCACATATTTATTGGCAGGACACGGGCAGGCAGATGAATTTTACGCGCGGCAGCCTCGGCGCTCTTCTGGAGCTGCGTGATGTGACAATCGAACAGGAAATAAAAAACCTCGACAATATGACGATGAACTTTACAGACCTTGTGAATGAAATCCACCGCGCGGGCTACGGCGCTAACGGCGTTACAGGAGTTAATTTCTTCTCCGAATATCCCTTTGTTGTGAACGTTAACGGAAACTATGACCGTACAGGCGACGGTATTTTCGATTCAACATATATCTACCGTATAAACGGACAAAACTCTCTCGAAGCTCAGGCACAGCCGGGTTTTGAAGGGACAATAACCCTTTCCGCTTCGGACAGGCAGGTGCAGATTCCCTATTTTTCAACGGATACTGTAAGCGACATTGTTACGCGCATAAACAATTCAGGCGCGGAAGTTGTAGCGCGCCTTAACAGAGAAGGGCAGCTCTCCCTTAAAGCTACACCCGCAGAGCTAATCAACGGGCAGAGGGTCAACCCCGATTTTGTTATACGCCATGTTGAGGATTCGGGGCATTTCCTTGCAGGGTACGCCGGTATTCTTAACGCCTCCGGCCCTGAAGGCGCTTTTACATGGGAAGTTGCCGACGCTGTGACAAGCCTTCGCGGAACGCCTGAAAATTACGCTCTTGCTCCTGTCTCGCATCCTTCAGGCTGGATAGAGGTAAATCCCGCTCTAAAAAGGGACCCGACATTTGTCGCGGCAGGTTTCGGCGAGAACGGAAGAGCTGCCAATCCCGGCAACGGAGACGCCGCCGCGGAAATCGCGTCAATCAGAAATAATCAGGTAATGGTAGGCAGTTTTAAAACATTTGACGATTATTTCGCCCACTCTGTCGGGAGTATCGCTCTTATGGGAGAAGAGTCGGGCAGGGCGCTCGCGACAGAAAAACAGATTATGAAGTATTTAAAGGACTGGAGGCAGTCGATTTCCGGCGTTAATATTGACGAAGAACTTTCTAATATGATTCGTTTTCAGCACGGATATAACGCGGCCGCAAGATATATAACGACGGTTAATTCAATGTTAGATACATTGATGCGCCTGGGAGTATAAAGGAGTAATATATGAACAGAGTTTCGAGTGACATGGGTTTTACAAACACGCAATTTTATCTAAGACAGCATGAAAATAATCTGAATAACGCGCAGTCAAGAATTGGAGCGAATACAAGGCTGCTTCAATTAAGGGATGATCCTATTTCAGCTTCTCACGCGGTAAGGTATGAATCTTTTATTAATCGCCTGAACCGTTTTGAAGAAAATACTAAATACGCGATGGAGCATCTTGATAATACATATGATCATTTAAACTCTGTTAATGACGTTATACAAAGGGTAAGAGAACTTGCGGTAGCAGGCGCGAACGGTATTTATTCTCAGGATGATCTTAAGATAATGGCAGTTGAAGTGAACGAGCTTTTAAAAGAACTTGTTTCAATTTCAAACTCTGTAGGCCCCGATACAAAACAGGCGTTCGCGGGCGATAAAGTTTTTACAGAGCCGTTCAGAATCGCGGAGGGCAGGGTAGAAGGCGGCACTGAAAACATGATTGTGCGCGTAGAATACCGCGGCGCGGGCGCTACGCGGAATGTTGAAATCGGCGACAATATGTTTTTAAAACTCGATCTTTCTGGGGATGAAGCGTTCTGGGCTGAAAAAATGAAGATATTCTCAAGTGTAGACGCGACAGACTACAGGGTGCAGGAAGCAGGCTCATTTTATCTTGACGGTGTTGAAATACCCGTCGCTATTGGTGATACATTACCCGCGATTGTCGCGAAAATAAACGATTCACCGGCTCCGGTAAAAGCGAATATCGATCCGATTTCAAGGGGTCTTGTACTTGAAGGAACAAACGCCCATCTTATCCGCGCCGAAGACAAGGTCGGAGGCTCTTCAGTGTTACGCGATCTTGGAATAATAAACGGCAACATGGTGAATAACGCTCCCAACTGGAACCCTGACGCAATGGTGTCGGGCGGATCTGTCTTTGATATGGTTGTACGTCTGCGCGACGCGATGCTGCGCGGCGATCAGGATTTTATAGGCAGCCAGGGCATCGCGGGAATGGACTTGGCTATTAATAATGTTACGCTTAGAATTTCCGATGTAGGAAGCAGAAAAGAAAGAGCGGAGTTCGCGTGGCAAAGAATAAACAAACAAATCCCCGATATCACTGCGATGTTAAACCGCGAATCAGGGCTTGACATGGCGCAGGCTGCGATGGATTTAAATATGGCGCGTTTTGCCCATCAGGCGACTTTACAGACAGCCGCAAAGGTTTTACCGCCTACATTACTTGATTTCCTTCGTTAAATATGAAAATGTATACTAAGGAGTTATTATGAATGTTGATTCTAAAGCATACGGCCTTATTGAAGTTGATGAAAAACAAAAAGTAATTTTCCCAAAGGGGCTTTTGGGTTTTGAGGATTACAAGGAATTTGTATTACTTAACGCCGAACATCAGCCTTTTTTATGGCTTCAATCAATTAATGAAAAAGAAACCGCTTTTATTTTAATTAACCCTTTTCTTTTCAGAAAAGATTATGAAATTAATACCACAAAGGATGAAGAAAATGAAATCGGTCTGACATCTCCCGAGAACGCGCTGATATTTGTTATCGTAACAATCCCGCAGGACGGCGGCCCCATGACGGCAAATCTTCAGGGACCGGTTGTAATAAACAAAGAAAACATGACAGGAACTCAGGCTATTTTATCTGATCAAAAATGGCGCACAAAGCATGATATTATGTATGAATTGGCAAACTCTGCCGGCAAAGCGGGGAAATAATTATGCTTATACTGTCAAGAAAAATAAATGAAAAAGTTGTAATCGGAGACGATATCACAGTTTCCATAATTGAAATACGCGGCGATCAGGTCAGAATCGGCATAGACGCGCCGAAGCTTGTAAAAGTATTCAGACAGGAAGTTTTCGACGCGATTAAAGCTGAGAATAAAGCGGCTTCAAAGTCCGTGCCTGTTATTCCTCAGGTGGATTTTGGAAAGACGGGATAATAAATTCTTTACGAAAGATAAACGGGTTCTAATGTTACCCCTTGGTCTTTTTCGATTTCTTTATATCTTGCCGAAATATTTTTTTTATGTTTCTCAGCATCTTCAAATTTTATATAAGTATATTGGTTGCGTCCGTTTTGCTTAGACATATATAATGCCTTGTCAGCGGTTTTAATATAATCTACCGCATCTTTTTTATACTGCAAATTGATCGTTGTAAGGCCGATTGAAATAGTTACAAAATTTGCTGCGTCACTTTTCTCATGAAGAATATGAAGTTTCCGTATGCTTTCAAGGAACTTATCCGCGACTGCCTTTGCGCCAATCTCATCTGTATGAGGCAGAACAGCCGCAAATTCTTCGCCTCCGTATCTGGCGACAAAATCGCCTTCCCTTGACGTAACTCCTGAAAGAGCCGCCGCGATGATTTTTAAACAGTTATCGCCTTCACTGTGACCGTATGCGTCATTATATTTCTTGAAAAAATCAACATCAAGAAGCATAAGGGTTAGAATATCATCGGAGCGTGATGATGACTTAATTATATGCTCAAGGTTTTCATCAAAATATCGTCTGTTATATATCCTTGTTAAACCGTCATAATAAATTTCCTTTGCTTTTCTCTCCAGGTTTTTTATATCCCGCAGATCCTTTGTGTAACCTATTATAAAATCTTCTCCTTTAAAATTTACCTTTACAAGCGTGATTTCAGCAGGCATTGGAATCCCGTCAGGAGACTGATGCATTATTTCAAAAGTACTGTTGTTTTCCTCGATTGCCTTTAAAAATAAATCCCAAATATACTCCCGCGTAAGCTGCCCGTTAGGCTGATATTCAGGCAAACATTCCTTATCCCATTTAATGATACACTCCTGTTTGCTTGCGTATCCGTAAAGTTTTACAGCGGCTTTGTTACAGTCGATTGTATTAAAGTCTGTATTCATGATCTGACACGAAAGAGGGGATGCATCCAGCATTAATTTTATACGCTCTTCCGCTTCAAATATTTCTTTACTCTTTTTTTGTATCACAGCGGCAACAAAAAAACTAACACATAAGGTCATAAACACGAACAGCCATGTTTCAATGTATTCATACCACGAACGCCTGAAATACACCCGGTAATTCCATTCAGCGTTTTTAATAATCAGTTGTTTTTCTATAAAAGGCATATTATTTTTACCTGTTATATAATTGCTGATGATAATTTGTTTTTCGCCGTTGTCAGGATTTGTTCTCCATATTTCATAATCAAATCCTTGCGAGCTGATTTCTTGAAGTCTCGCGCCGTCCATGACTTGCGGGTACCTCAGCGTTACGGATACCAAACCCCAAAAACGCTCACTACCGTCTGATTCAGGAATGAATATCGGAAGTCTTCCCACAATGACTTGCCCTCCCTGAACAGCGTTAAAAGGGCCTCCGATTACAAGCTCCCCAGTTTCTTTCGCCTGAATAGCTTCTCTGTTCCCCGCTCCTTCGTTGTAAAAATTCAAACCGATAACAGCTTCATTGCCTTTTAAAGGGTAAACCTGAGTTACAATTCCGTTTGGCGCGACAAGAATATTCAATATTGCCGGATCATCGACAATCATGGAGGCTGCTCCTTCAAATACTTCCTGTTCATAATTTCTCAGCGCGATAACGGAAACTGCCTGGGTTTTATGCATAAAGCCCAGCAATGTCTCGCCGACCCTGCTGCTTTTTTCTGTAATCAATTTTTCCATTATTAATTTTTCGGCGTTTATCTTTCCGTTTACGACCATGACGCCTGCAAAAGTACAGAGAATCAGACTAACTGAGAATGATAGAATAGTGTTTCCAAATAATTTTTTTCTGTCCATTTTATTATGCATAAATTCCTCCATAGTTGATATTAATTATGCTTGTTTTCAGTAAAAATGTGTATGTTGTTTTGCTCATATTCCCTGAAAAAATGTAAGAAATTATTGTTTTAAGTAATTTTTTTTTGGAAATTGACGTTTTCTCTTTACTAATCAATAACTTAGAAATAATTTTAATCATGCTCCCTTAGTAATTCAAGCGGATCAAGCGCGTTACCCTCTGCATCATATATACTGAAATGCAGGTGCGGCCCTGTGCTGTTACCCGTATTGCCTGATTCCCCGATTTTTTGCCCTTTTGATACTGTGTCTCCAACTTTAACGGAAAATGAGTTCATATGGCTGTATAAGGTTTTATAACCGTTACTGTGCTTTATAACAATGTAGTTTCCATGCTGCCGGTGATAAACCGCGACAGAAACAACACCATCCATGGCAGCCATCACCGTTGTACCTATGAGCGTAGCGAAATCAATTCCGTCATGGAATTGTATAGAGTAGTTGATTCTGCGGTTTCCGAAATAGCTTGTTATTACCTGAGTTTTAAGCGGAAACGTGAAAAAATCTTCAAGAGTTTCTTGTTTATCAGTTTCATCTTCTATATCGGGAATAGAAATTATGGCCGGAAACTCTTCTGAGTCTTCAATCTGAAGGCTCGCTAGATGGAGATTTTCCTGTAAAGTTTCATTTAATTCAAAATTGTCCAAATCTGCCGTATTTATATCGTGGGCCTTTAAAATGGTAGTGCATGAAATAAAGACAGTTAAAAATAAAAGTATGGAAACGGTTTTAAAACTATTTATTTCCATTATTGAACTTTTTAAACTCATAATCTTTTCGTTATACCTTCTCCAATTGCTTTATTAAACTGCTCATATCTTTCGCAAGCGGAGCGGTAAGCGCCAAATTTTCAGGCAATATCAATTCCTGCGCGTGAAGACCCAATCTTGCGAGTAACGGACGTTCTTCGTTAGGGTCGCCTTTCCATCCCCGTTTAAAAGACGAAAGTTTAACAGGAGACTCTTTTCCGTAGAGGCTGTCGCAGACAACGGGATGTCCAAGCGCTGCCGCGTGTACTCTGATTTGATGGATTCTGCCTGTTTCAGGATGAGCGTCAATAACGCTGAAATTTCCCGCGCTGAAACGGCAGGTAAAATGCGTAACAGACTCCTTGCCGCGGAATTTGTCGATGATTGTCAAATGCTTTTTATTTCCGTTAGGAACAAGCGGAAGATCGCAAATTGTCTCTTTCCATGAAGGGCGTCCATGTACTATTAAAACATAATGCTTGGCGATTTGACGCTGTTCAAATGCAGCTGACAGAGTACGGTGAGCGGCAGCGTTTTTGGCAAAAACAACAACTCCGGACGTATCCCTGTCAATCCGGTGTACAGTGTAAATCTTATGTGTTTTTAAATCCTGCTCAATAAGCCTGTCAAGTCTTTCAAGAGATTCGTCCCACCTGTCGCCCCCGATTGAGATACCTGATGATTTATTAACAGCTATTATATTATCATCCTGAAAGATAATTGAATAATATAAAGTTTTACCCAATTTTAATTCTCCTGAAAAGAATTTTAACACAGAGCGCACGGAGTACACGGAGTTGTCGTATACTATCTTTATTCTCTCGTGTTTATGAAATCTTCCTTGAACCCGGTTTTACAACAGGCACACCCTGCCTGCAAAGATCGCATTCACAAGCGTCCCAGTTACCGGCGTTTAACTTAACAGCAGGATAAAAAAACTCGCTGCTGATTACTAACGGCTCTTTCATTGTCTCTTCAGAGCGTCTGTCAACAACACAGGCAAGACCGGTAATTACAGCGCCTGTTTTCTCAAGCGCCGAGGCGCATTCTTTTGAAGATTTTCCTGTTGTGACAACGTCTTCAACAATAAAAACATTTTGTCCGTTTTCAATTTCAAATCCGCGGCGCAAAACCATGGTTCCGTTTTCATCGCGTTCCGTAAAAATTGAGGGGAGGCCTAATTGACGCGCAACTTCCCACGCGGCGATAATGCCGCCCATCGCGGGCCCCGCGATAATATCAATTTTAATTTTTCCTGAAGAAAGATCAGCTTTAATCTTTTCTGTAACCGGTTCAAAAACCGCCCGCGCCTTTTCGGGATATTGTAAAAGTTTAGCGCATTGAAAATACCTATCTGAGTGCCTGCCTGAACTTAAAAGAAAATGCCCTTCAAGCAGAGCGCCTGATTCTTTTAATAAATTGATTGTTTTTTCCATGATGACTTCCTATATTTTATTCCGTACTGAAATATTCTCTGCTTTTGATATCTTATTATTTTGCATATAATTTCCTATTCCGTCTATTATCTCAGGTATTGTGTGAGGGTTAATAAAAGTCGCGGTGCCTATTTGTACGGCGGCAGCTCCTGCCATGAGGAATTCCAGAGCGTCGTTTGTTGAAGAAATTCCCCCCATGCCTATTATAGGTATAGTTAATTTTTCTTCGCTAAGAGCGTCATATAATTCCCAGATCATTCTAAGCGCAATAGGCTTAATCGCGGGGCCTGACAAGCCTGCCGTTATGTTGTCAAAAACAGGTTTGCGCGTAACGATGTCAATGGCCATTGCTTTAAATGTATTTACAAGCGAGAGAGCGTCTGCTCCCGCGTTTACGCAGGCAAGGGCGATCGCGTTTAAATTAGGGCTGTTAGGTGAAAGTTTTACAATCAATGGTTTATTTGTGCAAATACGGCGCACCGCGGCGACAATCGAGGCTGCGGTTCCCGGATCAAGACCGAATGACATGCCGCCTTCTTTTAAATTAGGACATGAGATATTCAATTCTATCATGTCAACTAAAGACCGATTTAATAATTCAGCGCCGTTAAGATATTCGTTAATGTCTCCGCCTGAAAGGTTAGCGATTATTACAGGGCCCAATTTGCGAAGATGCGGAAGATCATTTTCCAAATACGATTCAATTCCCGGATTTTCAAGCCCTATTGAATTTAAGAGACCTGAAGCAGTTTCCCAGAGACGCGTTCCCGTATTTCCCTGCCTCGGCGTCAATGTAAGACCTTTCGTGCATATCCCTCCGGGAAGCGATACGTTGAATATTTTAGAATACTCGGTTCCGTTACCGAATGTGCCGGAGGCGGCTATAACCGGATTCTTGAAATGGACGCCGGCAATATAGACAGATAAATAAGGCTTGTTGCCGATAAAAGTTTCGTTAATTTCACTCATCGAAAAATACATCTCCTGCCGGGAAAATTGGGCCGTGTTTGCAGCAGCAGCGGTTGCCGTTTACTGTTTTTATCGAACAGCCGAGGCATGCTCCGACACCGCAGGCAAATCTGCTTTCCAGCGAAACAAAACACGCCCCTTTTTTTGTTTCGCGTTTTTTCTGTAACACGTACAACATTTGAGAAGGACCGCAGCCGAAAACAACGTCGTAGTTTTCCGATTGATCCAAAAAATCCGTGATACGCCCTGTCAGCGCTTTTATGCCGTCCTCTGCGGCTATTACAACTTTCTTCGCGTTTACCCCTTGTCCTAAAAAGGCGTTTTCTTCGTCCTTATTCCAGAACCCCTCTCTGAACCCGGCATAAAAATGAAAATCAAAATCCGGCTTCTCGGCGACAAGAGCCGCAAGCGGAGCGATCCCGACACTGCCCCCGACAAGAGCGGCTTTTCCGCTCTCCGGTAAAAAATCAGTCCATGCGTTGCCTAGCGGGCCTGTTAAAAAAACTTTATCGCCGGATTTTAATTGCGATAACTCAATTGTACCCCTGCCGCGTTTCGCGATTAAGAACTTGAGTATATTCTGCTCTTTATTGTATTCAAATATGCTAATCGGTCTTTGCAAAAGAACGGCGCTTTGCATAGATTTCATCATAAAAAACTGCCCGGCACGCGGCGGGTCATTTTCCCAATTAAAATGGAGAATAAAGAACTCGTCATTAATAGTCTGAATGGCGGCAAGATCGCAAACTTTAGCTGTCATGATAATTCCCCTCTGATTTCATCGCGCATTTTGACAGCCGCGTTTCTTGCTGCTTCGGCTGCAAATATGTTATCAATCTCATTGTTACCTGTTCTCTGTTCTCTGTTCCCTGCCGTCTGCCATGCTGTGATTATCGACCTAGAGGCGTTTACAACGCCGCCGTTTCCATTTTGAAGGAGGATGGCGGCGTCCTTTGCTCCGCCGCCCTGCGCGCCGTATCCGGGAATCAGGAAGAAAAGTTCAGGGTAGTTCTTTCTTATTTCGGCTGCTTCGTCTCTTTCCGTGCAGCCAATAACAGCTCCAAACATTCCGTAGCCGTAAGAGCCTCTGTTTTCCCGCGCAAGAGCTGCCAATTTATCACCCACAACATGATACAAGCGTTTTTTTTCGTCAACCGCAGTTTTAGCATGGTTAACAAAACTGCTGTCCGGTGTAAATTGCTCGCTGTTAACCGTTAAATACTGAAAATCCCTCATCCCTTTATTGCTTGTCCTCATAAGAACAAAGGCGCCTTTGCCGTTTTCATGAGCTTTTTTTAGCCAGGGTTCAACTGAATCAACACCCATGTAAGGGCTGATTGTGACAAAGTCCGCCTCAAAATCGCCTGAAAAGTGAGCGTTTGCGTAGCGGGCTGCAGTGTCGGCAATGTCGCCGCGCTTGATGTCGGCAATTACAAGACCGCCTTTTTGACGGATGTATTTTAGCGTTTCAGAGTAGGTGCGAAGACCGGCGATTCCCATTTCTTCGTAATAAGCAATCTGTACTTTAAAACAGGCCGCAGCATCAATCGTATTGTCGA
>Ga0209755_10004480_pt1 | contig 16506 bp, 17 predicted proteins | sample TergutCo191P1_FD_187301 | JGI IMG/M metagenome (GOLD analysis project Ga0209755, IMG submission 187301) | Cornitermes sp. P1 segment gut microbial communities from Petit-Saut dam, French Guiana - Co191P1 (SPAdes) (version 2) | ecosystem: Host-associated > Arthropoda: Insects > Digestive system... | reverse complement strand
TGAATTTCGATATAATTTTCATCAAGCAGTGTTTGACGCAGTGATGCAGCCATCAATGTTTGAATTTTAAAAATTAGTTGATTGCGTTCGCTGCGTAAATCAATCCACCGAAAATCCATTTTGTGGTCAATCGCAGAATCTTCTTGAATGGGCAGTGCTTCTGCAATGGATTCAATGTGCAATGATTCCGGAATGATTTCGATGCCATTTAATTTTACATGAGGATTTGCCACCGCAGCACCTGTGATGGTCACAACCGTATCCAATGTGAGCGCGTCCATTTGTGCCGCCACATCAGGATTTTCGTCTTTGATGACAGTGATTTGAATTTTTCCCGATATATCACGCAAAACAAGAAATGCCATGGCGCGCTTGTTTCGTATATTTTCTAAAAACCCGCTAATTTGTACTTTTTCTCCGGCAACAACATTTGCAATTTGTGTTCTTTTCATGGTGTAAACTCCTTGTCAATTAATTTTAAACAGTATATCATAAAAACAACATCAATATATCCTATGCGGCGGACTTAATGGACGAAATGGGGGTATAAAATGGATTACCGAAAAGTACCATTCATCACATACAGTATGTTTGTCATCGGGTTTATTATTTTTTGGGTGGGCATCATCGTTGCGGCAACTACTTATTTTGAAGGCGCGGTCACCACAGCACTTGTGGGCATTGTGGTGTATGCCATCGGCTTGATTTTCGGCTTTGCCTACCTTAGGTGTCCCCACTGCTCAGATTTTATCGGATACAAACATGCCTTGCCGGATTTTTGCAAATTATGCGGCAAGGCATTGAAGTAGTGTTTATTTGCGAGAGCGTGACACCAAGTATCACCCCTACATAAATGGCGCGGATTTCGGCATCGTCATTATGCTTTACGTCGCGGTTTTCACAATCCCATTGTGCATGCTGAGGCTGCTGTTGCTGTACCGTTTATCCGGGGTAACATCATCGCCAAACCAATCCGGCGGAACAAAATTGTGCGCGGACTCCACGTCATCAAATTCCACTTCAACCGTATATAATCCTTCTAATTTTTCATGATAAATATCCAGTTCCGCAACAAGTCCATTTTCCAGCGGCACCAAATACCGCGTTTTATTAATAATAAAGCCTTGTACCATCGTCCAAAGGTATTCAAATTGTTCCTTCGACAGCGGCGCTTCGTATTCATCCCGCACCAAATTATCATCACCAACATTATTTTTAAACCCAAATAAATACTGGTCATTCGACTGCCGCAGCCTAAGTACAGGATCCGTGGTGATGTAACCCTGCTTGATGACAAATTTTTCATGATCCTTTAGCCGTTCGGGAATATATTTAACCAAAAACTTTTTTTCAATTTCCATGGCGTGCTCCTTTCTTGCGGACACCGCAATGTGAACCATTTTTATGCATCAACCATAACTTATTACCGAATAACCGATTGTAACAGCGGATCCGTTTGAATGTATGCCATGGCCCTCTCCAGTGATTCCGGCTCTGATAAAATCGTGTAAAAATTATTTTTTATGCCGGGGGCCAATTTAATGGCGGCGATAAATTCATCATGGACAAACGGATCTTGTTTCACAAAATCAAGCAAACCCGTATTTTCCAAAACAATGCGGATGTCGTCGGTCTTGTCGTTTTTTTGAAGCAGTGCACATAAATACGTCGCAATACCCACTTGAATGCCATGCATTTTGGGTTTTGCGCTGATCTCATCCAGTGCATGTGAAATTAAATGCTCCGAACCGCTTGCCGGGCGCGAAGACCCTGCGATTTCCATTGCGAGCCCGCTAAACATCAGAGATGTACACAAACTGCGCTGAAAGTTTTCATCACGAATATCAAAGCAGTGTTTTAAAAATAAAATATCCATTGAGTTATACGCCATGAGTGATGAAAAATCGACATACCGCTCCAATCCCTTTTCACGCGCCGCACGCCAGTCATGCAGTGCCGTTATTTTTGAAAGCATGTCGCCAACCCCTGAAAACATAAACACATCCGGACTGCCTTTGATAACATCCAAATCAATAACAATGCCAAAGGGACTTGCTGCTTTGACTGATTTGCGGTTCCCCTGTACGGTGATTGATGCACCGGAGCTGCCGAAGCCATCATTTGACATCGACGTTGGGATGCTGATAAACGGAAGCCGCAATAAATGTGCCGTGTATTTTGCAAAATCCAGTGCTTTGCCGCCGCCGACACCCACAATGGCATCCACCCCGGACAAAGAAAATGCAGAATGCGTGATTTCATCAATGTCCACGGTGGTGACAATTTGCTGATGCACGGTATTAATGCCATATTGTATAAATCCGGCAAACAACTTCGGACCCACAATTTCTGCGATGCCGTCTCCTAAGTACAGTGCAATGCGCATCATGTTTTTATCATATAAATATTTTCCCACGCGTTCCGTTTTTCCCGCACCGATTTTTAACAAATAAGGTATTTCAATTTGAACATTGGTCATGTCCATTGGCCGCATCATCATCTTCCTTTCGCGTTCATGTCTTTGTACGTCAATCTTGCTGTATAAACTTTAAAAAATTTCCTGATTAATTTTAAATTTTATTCATGTTCTTGTTTTAGGATTTTATCAAAATATTTATAGATATTTTCATACGTATCAAAAATTTCGGTTTTAATGTTTTCTTCGGTGCATAACGCTAATAAAATTTTACGTGCAAACACCACGTCCGCGATACGCGCAGGGTCAATATCCGGCGGCCCGTCTCCCGCGAAAATGACGGTTTTGCCTTTTGATTGCAAGTATTCCACGATTTTGGCCTTTGAAATACCAACGGCATGGTCATAAAAACGGTAATTGGCGGGGTGCTTTTTCATTTTCATGCCTGTCTCCGGTGCATATGACGAGGGATTGGTGATGAGCTGAATGTTGTATTTTTTTATAACATCACCCAACAACAGTTCAATATAATAATCGCAGCCCGCACTGGTAATGTATATGGGAATACCCGCTTGATGCAAGATGTCAAATGTCGGCACAACAAAGGGTTCAACATGCACTTTTTGCACGACCGCAAGCATCTCTGAAAGCGGTGCGCGAATACTGCCGTACATCATTTTCAGCGCGTCAAAATGTGTCATTTTTCCGTTCATATAAGCATCCCATGGCGCCAATGCAGAGGCATCAAAAAAGGCTTCTTTTACATATTGAAAAAAATCATCGTCCGTAATGGTTCCGTCAAAATCAGTAACAAAGGCTAAGTTGCGAATTTTTTGCATGATTTAAGTCCCCTAAATATTTTTTATGATATAAAATAATAAACCGTATATTATTCAAAGCGTTCCGCAGCTGCCGGCTTATCATCAGGCTCCGGCGCAACATCTTCATGTTCTTTTTCGTATTCTTCCAATCGGTCTATGACGCGCTCAACATAAATATCCAGTTCATCAATGAGATCCTTTAGCACATTTTTAAAATAATCATCCACGATGATGGATGTAAATAACAACACAAAGGTAATCAGCGTGAGCACTGAAATCATCATCTGCGCTTCAATCCCTTCGCTCATTCCGGCAAACGGTAAAATAATGAGCGCCACCATGGATGTCACATAACCAATGAAAATAATTATGCGTGAAATAAAATCTGCGGTCTTTTCATGTTTTAATTGTTTTAGTATTTTGTCCATCTGCGGCTCGGTTTCTAATAAAATCCGTGTACACAGCGCGTTTACAGAGGGGTTCTTTTTATACATACGAATAATTCCAAAAAAGTGCGATAATTTTTGTTTTTTAGAAACCAAATGCGAAATATAACGGTGTGATGCGCTTTTTGCGACCTCAGTAAAGGACAACAAAAACGACACCCATGCCACCGTATGGTATAAATCCACCGAGAGCAGCGTTGGCGATAAAAGCTGCCACACAAAAATAATCAAATACGCAACGGCGATGCCCAATAAGAATACATTAATTTTTGTGCGGCTCATGAGGTTTAACCCCTTCCATTTAAAAAATGGTACATAATACCATTTTAATAAGAAACAAGAGATATGTCAAAATCAATTAAAAAGGAGGGTGGCATACACCTTCAAATAAAATTAGGCATATGTTCTCACGGCCTTCATATCGGTACATCATCGGCATTATTTATCATTATAATGCGAACCGCATTGAACAATTTCCAGTTTTTCATTTTCAATCCGAAAAACGATTCGGTTTTTATCGTCTATTCTAATACTCCAAAAACCATTTAATTCATGTTTCAAGGGTTCGGGTTTGCCAATCCCATTATATCCATTGCGCTCAATGTCTTGCAAAATTTTATTGATTCGCTTTAATGTTTTTTATCTTGTGTTTGCCAATAAAGCTAATCTTCCCAAGCAGAATCATGCCATACTTTAATCATCGACAACCTCAATGAGTTCATGTTCTGTCATGTTCTTACCCGATTTTGCATCAGCGATTGCCGTTTTCAGCCGCATCATATTTGCTTCTGAATAGAAAGGATCAGGGTCTACGGCGATTTCAAAAGGAATCCTTTTTTCTTTAGTGACTTTGTTCGCAAATATTGTAAACGCTGTGGTCATACTGAGCCCCATCTCTTTACACGTTTGTTCCATGTTTTTTTTCAAGTCCTGATCCATGCGGAAATTAATCATCGCTTGTGCCATAAAAATCACTCCTTCTGAGAACAGTATAATACACATGTAAAGCAAATGTCAATTATGTGCTTTACATTCCAACGCTTCATTTTTATGTTACAGCGCACACCGCATGCGCACAAAATCAAGCACATGCGCATCGAGCCATGATGCCACGCCGTCGTCGTTGTTGGACGCGCATATTTCATTGGCGGCTTGCTGCACATCGGGGATGGCATTGTGAACGGCAACACCGGTGCCGCAAGCACGAAGCATCGAAATATCATTGTAATCATCACCAAAGGCAACGATGTCCGCAAAATCCATATTGAATAATTCGGCAACGATTTTTAATGCGTTCTGCTTTGTGGCATGACGGTTCATGATGAGTTCAAGATTCATCGTTTCGCCGCTGCTGGTTTCGATATACAAGGATTCCGGAATTAATAAGTTTATTTTTTCATATTCTTGCGACGACAATGACCCAATGATGATTTTGTCCGCGGGGGTATTGGGTAGTTCCGATAAATCAGAAAAATCCGTACGCACCGCATCCGTTTCATTCCAAAAAACACTGACATCAAAATTGGCATACAGCACATCGTCCATTTCTACGGACAATGTTGCATGGGGATATAAACGAGCCGCCGCTTGTAAAATAACATCGCGGTCACACACCGCAATACTGTTCTTGCATACGCACACATCCCCGGCATATGCAATGGCTCCGTTATGCACAATCAGCGCATCCACTTGAAGTTTTTCCGCACTTAAATATGGCATCACCGTGCGGCGCGGCCTTGCCGTTGCGAATACGATTTTTATGCCCATCGCCTGACATTGCCGCAATACTTCGTATGAATAATCCGAAATCGTTTTGTCGGTGTGCAGCAGTGTGCGGTCCAAGTCGGTAACAATCATTTTATATTTCATAGAAATCAATCCTTTGTGATATACTTAAAATTAATTGTACACGATTAAAACCATGAAATCCATGATTGATATAGAAATGAGTGACGTGCGTGAAGTGCAGTATTGTTGAAATTTATGAAAGCACATTAAAATCCCAAATTTGCGAAACCATTTTACGTTCATTGCCGGATTGGTTTGGCATTGAAGAAAGCACCGCTGAATATATTAACGGTGTTGCGGTCAAACCGTTTTTCTGTGTTTATGATGACGCAAACAATGCGATTGGTTTTGTCTCTTTACTGATGCACAATGAATACACCGCAGAAATCTATGTCATGGGTGTCGCACCGGAGCAGCACCATCAAGGATATGGGCGAAAACTCATTGAAGCCGCCGTGACTTATTGCAAGAATCATCACATGACGTTCTTAACGGTCAAAACACTTGCCGAATCCCATCCTGACCCGGGATATGCAAACACACGAAAATTTTATATAAGTATGGGCTTTAAGCCATTAGAAATTTTCCCAACATTATGGGATGAATGCAATCCATGCCTGTTTATGTGCATGAGTTTATAAAATGAAAAGAGGCAAACATGACATTTGAACTTAAAAAAGCATCCGCACACGATGGTAAAGACATTTATGAACTGCTTCAAAAAATCCCGGCAGACGAAAACGGATTGATAAACAACGTTTATAACATGACCTTTGATGAATACAAGGCATGGTTGGTAAAACAAGAAACTGTGTCTGCGGGCATCGGACTTGAATCATGGCAAGTACCGCAAACAACATATTGGTTTTATGTAAACGACATCCCCGTTGGGCTGGGGAAACTGCGCCACCGCATGACCGAAAAATTACTAAAGGACGGCGGCAACATCGGTTATGCCATCGCCGCAGAGTTTCGCGGAAAAGGGTATGGTAAAAAAATCGTAGCGATGCTCATTGATGAAGCACGGGATTTAAACATTGAAAGACTGCTGTTTACCATCCAAAATCACAACACCCCGTCCATCGCGGCTGCGAAAGCAAACGGCGGTGTGATTGAAAAAGTCACGGATGAAAAACACTATATCTGGGTGGATGTGACGGTGTAAACTTACGCGAAGGAATCATAAACAATGAAGCGACCTCGATCCAAAAAAGTGTCATTAATTGTACTGACCCTCGTATCAATTGCTTTGTTTTATATCATCATAACGAATTTTGTTTTTTCTGCAAATTTAGGCCATTTTGTGGGGGATGTTTTTCAAGATATTGATACACCCTCGAATGAAACATTCATAAATTCATTTTCAGAGACACAAATCAATTGGGAAATCGCTTATTGGAGCGCCATGATTTCTGAATTTACGTATGCAAAAACTTCATATCCCCTTTATAACCGTGCGCTTTCAAGGCTCGGATTTAAAACAGAACGTTTTTATAGTTTTTTTGAATTTGAAGGAGAACCATTGGATGATCTGATGGTGGATGTCGGTGTTAAGGATGTTTCTATAAATAATTATCAAATTGATACATTAATCGTTATTGCGTTTAGAGGTTCTGTACCGATGGCATTAAACAGTCCGACAACCGCTGAAAATATGCGAAGAAACATGGACTTCTTTTCACAAAGATGGCGAAACACAGATCAAACTGTGCATAGAGGCTTTTATTCACAATACAATGATTTTATATCTGACATTTTACCAGAAATAAATAAAACCTTTAATTTAAATATTTTACAAGATGATTTTATGTCCGGTCAAAACTTAAAATTCTGGATTACCGGTCATAGTATGGGCGCAGCACTTGCTGAGTTGCTCACATTGGATCTCATCGAAAATGGTATTGCACCCGAAAGAATCATCACTTATGGATTCGCAACACCACTTGTAGGAAGTCAGCGATTACAAGAACATGCTCAAATGATCGGAGCATCAGACAGGATATTTAAAATCATTCACCAGCAAGACATGGTTGGGTACATTGGATACCGCTTTTTATTTGGTGCTTCGCTTGCCGCTGAAAATAATATTTATGAATTTGGACGACGCGGAATTTTTAATAGAAGTCATCACAGTTTGCCGAGAATATATATCCCATTTACAATATCAAAAAATGATGCGCCACTTCGGCAGCAACTTGAAACATCTTTGATTGTTTTAGATATGTAACTAAAATGCGGAATATTAAATAAAATAATACCAAGGGACGTGACAAAATGACCATCATCGCCGCCATCACCGATAAAAACATCACGGGATCACATGCATTGGCGCAAACACCGCCGCGCCATGCTGTGGGTGTTGTGCTGATTGATAAAGATATGAACATGGCGACGTGTTACGGCGCGGATTGGGATATGTACACCTTGCCCGGCGGCGGTGTTGATGACGGCGAGTGCTTCATTACGGCGGTAAAACGTGAAATGCTTGAAGAAACCGGATGCGCCTGTGAAATCATTGGTGAGATTGGCCTCATCATTGAAAACCGTGCCGAGCATGATTTTACACAACAAAAATACCACTACCTTGCAACAGTTGTGGGTGAAAAAGGCATGCTTCATTTGACCGAAAAGGAAATCAGCGCAGGACAATCCATTTGTTGGCTGCCGCCCAAAGAAGTGTTAAAAATCTACACGGAGCAACAACCCAAAACATACCAACAACAATTCATTAAAGCCAGAGACATTGCTGTGCTTACTAAAGCGGTGGCAATGATGGAAAATCAAAACAATTATAGATGACCTTAAAAAAACAGACACAAATTTAACCAATAATAAATTTGTGTCTGTTTTTATTTACCAGCATTCTTGTGTAACGACGCAACGAAATAGCTTGTTGTTTTTTTAGAATGAAATACTTTGAATGATTTTTTCAAACATCGGCATTGCGGCATCGACAAAATCAGTCGGTGTGTATAATCCGATTACGATAATGTAGGAATCAAATTGAAATACCACTGTCTTTTCAAAAAGCGAATCATCAAAAGCGGTGATCGCTTCCCAAATGTACGCATTGTATCCGCCCAATTGTTCTGATCTGCGTGATAAAATCGTACCAAAGCCCAGCTGCACTTCAAATTCATCCGCCGTAAATACTTCATTGATGCCAAACGCGTCGATGATCATGTACGAAGCATCCCAAAAATTATCTTCGCTAAATGGTGACGCGTACATAACGGTAAAAGAGTCCGAAAATTCCATACCCTCCCAAACAACCGGCAGTAAAAAATTTATTTCAAATAAATCATCGTAATGCGGCAGCATGATTGGCAGTGTGGGGGTGGGCTGTTCCAACATTGCAGATTGCAGTTCATCGGCCGTAACGCTTATGTTTGCAGTCGCACCGGTGTCCGAAAGGATTCGTTGTGCAAAAACGCGCGTCAGCGGTGCCAACACATCAAAATGTCCGGCACCACTTACGATGAATGTATGAATATTGTCATTTGTGGACAGCCGCTCAAAATCCCGTATATCGTAAGCATTGCTGTGTTGACCGGTCAAGATGAATGTTGGAACGCTGATGTCGTTAATCCAGTAGCGCGGCGAACGCATCATTCGCTCGGTATCATCATTTAAATCGAATGTAAACTGTGCTTGATTGTGGCGGGATATGTCAGAGACCGCACCAAATGCGAAGACGGCTCTAAATTCATCGGTCAACGCTGCGGCAAGAAGAACCCTTGTCGCACCGGTGCTGTGACCGCCAAGATATATCCGATCCGGATCGACATAGGGCAGTGATGCGGCAAAATCGCGTGCGGCAAGCAGATCATCAACGTCACCAAACATTGTCTCAAAATAACCGGGATTGCCCTGTGCACCACGGAAAGAAGGATACATCATCAAAATACCGGCATCCCTAAATGCACTGCCTGTTTGGTCATTGTCCCATTCCGGGTAGCTCCACGAAATAGAACTGATGCCATAACCCCAACCACCGGTGACCCATATAATCAGCGGATGTCTTTGCCCATCGCCGGGATCGGATGAAACAAATGCGGCAAGATAACCCACTGCGGATTCATAATATACCAAATCAAACACACCATGCGGCGGTGTCGGGATTGCAAATGATGAGTTTTCATGCCTTGTCAGTGTCGTTGTAAATTCACTGCGCTGTTCTGCGAAACTTTGTCTTGTTTCATCGGTGGCGGGATCGTTGCCGTCTGAACCGCCATTTCCGCAACCGACAAAAATGAAAAGTGAAATCATTGCCAGTGTTATAAAAGTAGTCAGATGTTTGCACTTCATTGTGTTGTTTTCTCCTTAGACTTTTGGTTTTTTAAACGCTTGCTGTGTTGCTTTGTAATAAAAACAAAAATGCATTGCAAAAATGCAACGCATTAAATAATAACAGTTCACTCCGTTAATTTCAAGAAAAAGCAACGACGTTGATCATAAATAGTGCCATCATATTTAAGTTGATACATATTCGCCGCTTTATCATCAATATGATTTTGCGTGCTTCTCCATGATGGCCAAGATCTCACAAAAACGTGTATCCTCTTTAAATTGTTCAAAACATTCATTGTTTAGATAATGATGTAAAACTTCAAAGCATTGATTGTTTCTGTTTTCTTCATGTCTTAACAATGCTCCTGTATACTCAAGACCTTGTACTGCAAGGCTTGTGTGATGCGCAGGTTGCGCATCTGTATCAAATGCCACCGCATGTTGTGCCGCTTTTTCTAAACAGTGCAATGACTGGTTGTTTTCATTTATATGAGAAAATTCTAATGCAAGGCGGCAATAGTAACTGCACATGAAAAAGTGATTGAATCCTAAGTCACCATCGTCATAAATTAATTGATAAATATCAATCGCCTTATGAATTAACGCAATGGTTTCTTGTGTATTATACTTATTTGAAGTATTGACCAATTGTGCGATGCTGTCCGTCAACATGCCGGTAAAACATGCGATGTTCTTTTTTAGCTGTTCACACAATGCGTCATCGTCATAAATCGTTGTCAAAACAATGTCACGTGAACCGGCCGCCGGCGACAATTTTTTAGCCATGTGAATGGCTTTTTCTTTATGACCGATTTTGTTATAACATTGTGACAAGCTGAACAACGCTTGACTTCTCACTGAATCATCTGTGCTGTGTTCCAAAATCGTTTCCAAGATGACGATGGCTTCATGCAGTGTCTCCGTTTTTGATTGATGGTTCGTTTCAGATTCTGCTTTTTGCATTAATGTGAGGGCAAGCGATGTTTGAAGTATAAACACATTTGAAAATTCACGAACAGCATTCCGCAATAAAATTAGCGTATCATGAATTAAACCATGCGACCAGTTTTCGGTGACAGTCTTCATGATTTCATCAATGCGGACATTATCTTTGATTTTATCTACACCCAATAATTCATCCACCGTAATATTAAAATAAGATGCGATGGATGGTAACAATTCAATGTCCGGATATGCTGCACCCGTTTCCCAACGGCTTACCGATTGCGGCGATACATTGAAGATATTGGCGATTTGCTCTTGCGTTAAATCCTGCGATTTGCGGTAGTATTTTAACTTTTCATTCAGATATATTGCCATGCCACTGCTCCATTCCTATTAGATAATTTTGAGGAGTTCATGGCATTATTATAATTCATTGTATACAAAAAAATTAGCACTCATTTTGAGTTTGATTATCACGCAGAGTGAGGATTTTTTGTAAATATTATTAAAATTAAAAGCGGATGATGGATAACATCATGAAAAAACTGCATTCCCCAAATATTCGGCAAATGCAGTCTTTCAAATTATAAATGATATTTTTGTTTTAAAACAACGTCACGAAGCGCTTTTGCATCATGCACCGCTTCATGCAGCCACATTTGCGTTTGGCATTCATCACCCACACGGTGTGTGTCTGATCCGGCAAATGTAAATTTGCTCGGATGTTCGCGGAACAAATCTTGTGCCAATTTATTGCGGCTGTCATGGCGCGGATTGGTATTATGAATCTCGAACCCATGGATGTGTTCCACTTGAACATGATCGTTGTAGCGGTACGGATGCGCCTGAATAATTAACAGTTGGTCACCAAACATATGATAAAATTCGCAAAGTGTGCGCATATGAAAATATGGATTGTTGTACAAAAATGCTTCATCCACACCGATGAGCAGATAATCACAATCATTGTCAATAAAACGTACTTCGACACCCAGTAAAATCTTCATGCCCAACGGTTCACCGGCCGCTTTTGCATTTTGATACCCCTGCAAGAAATGCTGAACGCAGGCCTGCCATTCGTTTTTGCACGGCAGACCGTTAATATACTCTTCATGCATGTGGTCTGTAATCAAAAGCCCATGATACCCCTGTTCGTGATACCGCTGTACAATTTCAGCGGCACTCAGCTGACCGCAAGGACTGACTTCTGCCGTATGAATATGGGGATCAATTTTAAAAATCTCCTTGTCATTTGAGCATGACGGATACATAATCGCCTCCGAGTTTATTAATTTCTTTCAGCGCGGACTTGATTAGCTTCGCCGTTTCCACTTGCTTTTTTGCATGCTGCCCATGACGGATTGTGTATGCATCTTTTTTAATGGCATGCCGCAGACTTTGAATGGTTGTGTGTGTTTCATGAAACTCTGTCATAATGCATCCAAATTGATGGGCTTGATGGGTGTCACTGCCGGCAATAATGGGCAGTCCAACACTTTGTGCAAGCTTCGCCACCTTATGTCCATTGTGTTCATCCAGCGCGTGGTCTTTTCCGTTTAATTCGATATAGTCGAACATGGAAAGTTGTGATGATTGCAAATATGTCGCTTTATTGGTTTCCCGAAAAGGATGAGAGGCACCAAACAAAACAGGATATTGTTTGACAATCGAAACAATTTCATCAAATTTAGGATGGATTGACTTTTGGATAAACGGTTCTAAATGGGCATAAATGTTTTTTATGTCCGGCAAAGCACCGATTACTGAAAAATGTCCGCCTTCTTGTGCATCAATTTCTAGCCCCAGAAATACGCGCAAACCATCCTGTAAGATGAACGAATCGCCATCTTCATGACCTTGTACATATTGAAAGGTTTCTTCCATTTGCGTGCCGTTATAATGCTCTGTGATGCAAATTGCATCAAGTCCGGCTTGTTTGGCTTGCTTTAAATGCCATTCTGTGTACTGCGGAGAAAAAGGAAGTTTTTTACCCAATTTGCTGTGTGTATGAAAGTCAATTTTTATGATAATTCACCCTTTGTAACAATATGATCGGCAGATTCATCTGCGCAGTACATTCTGTAAAATTTATTAACGAATGGTTAATAAAAACTCTAAAACTTCCGGACTGTTGCGGTAAACAAATTCGCCATCGTGTACAAACAAGCTGAAATCATCCAGGGATGCCGTTTGTTCCGGATTTGGCGCGATGTCGGTGCGCACAACCCAAGAACCGTTGATATTTCGATCCGCATTGCCAATCCCCAAAGACTCACCTTGTCCGCCGAGGAGGAAACGGGACAACAATTTTGCCGCATGAGGATTGGGTGCTTGATCAAAAATATAAACAAAATTCATGTTGGGTTGTGATGCTCTTGGGGTTAAAGGCGCAACGGCAAGATGAAGTCCTTCGTCTTGATTTCTGCGAATACCTGATGAGCTGCCCCAGCCTAAGAAAATTTCTTGTTGGTCAGAACGGCCAATGGTGCGGTTCATGCTTGAGCCGGAATTGTCGATAATAATATTGTTTGCAAAGAATCGGCGCATCCATTCATGCGCTGCGGTGGGTGATTGCGGATGGAGTTCAATCGGCCGTCCGAAAATGGCTTCATACTCTTCTGCAAACAAATCCGCGTATTTTACAAATGTTGTTAATGCTGATGTGTAGCGTACTTCTGTCAATGGATCTTGTGCAATGATTCTGCCATACCATTCCGGACGTGTCAAATCCCACCAACTGCTTACAGGAGGACCATCAGGGAAGAATGTATAATTGTAATAAATCAAGTTAAGCACAACATATGAGGGCATGCCCGCAAGTAAAAAGTCAAAATTATAAATATAGGGTAAAATATCATAGGGGAAATAACTATGCATTAAACCCCGTGCCAAAAATTCATTGTAAATAACACCTTCGGCATCTGCGCTGCGCATCACATCTAGGTTAAACATACCGGCGGCATGCTCAATTGGAAAACGTGTGAGTGCATCCGAGGTACCCATATTGATGATGTTTACCGTGATGCCGGGATACAGTGCCATAAATTCTGCAGCGGCGTCAGGGCCGCGACTGCCGGAGGTTACCCAGTTTACTTCGCCTTCTTCAAGTGCACGTCTTACCAACTCTTCATATGGAATATGATGATCGATGTTGGCCGCCGCCCACTCATTAGATGGGTTTGGGAAAACAAATGTGCCGGTTTCTTCATCAAAGAGCACACCAAAACCGTTGTTGACCAAGCTGCTTGTGGTTTCGGCTTCACTTGATGCTTGTGCATCTGCGTCTGCATCATTGGTGGTTGGCGTTGGTGTCGGTACAGCCACTGCCGGATTGTACACCATACCATACGCCGCCGGTGTTGGGCTTTCATTGGCGTTACATGCTGAGAACATCATGATGAATGCTACGATAAAAATAACGGAAACTGCTTTTTGTACATGCTTTTTCATGTTCATACCCCTTTTTTACTTAGGTTGATTTTAATTATATAATTGCGCGTTTAATCAACGTGCCACAGGCCTTGTTGTAAACGTTTGTTGTTTTCGGATTGATATTCAGCCATACTTTTTGGTTGGGTTCCAAATTGACAATGCCCAGTTCTTTTGCCAAAATCATCGTTTCACCGACTTTGACATGGATCAATGTTTCTGAACCGGCCGGCATACAAGAATAAATTGTGCCTTCTAATAATCCCTCTGACAGATGAATGCGCACTTGTTCCGGACGGATTGCCAAAATACAATCCAGTGATGATTCTATATGCGGCATTTCAGCGGTGAATGTGGTTTTATCAAACAAAAGCGCCCCAAAAATTGACTGTACTTTTAACGCATCGTCAGAACGCTCCGCCAATGCATCGATAAAATTAATGCTCGGATTACCGACAAAGTCAGCCACTTGTAAATTGCAAGGGTTTTTGTATAAATTTACCGGAGAATCCACTTGCACCAGTTCGCCATTAAAATATGTTGCAATGCGCGTAGACATTGTGAGCGCTTCGGTTTGATCATGGGTTACATAAATGACCGTGGTTTTCAGTTCTTGATGTAAACGCTTGAGCTCCGAACGCATCTCAATGCGCAGCCGTGCATCCAAATTGGACAGTGGTTCATCCAGCAAAAGAATCTTTGGCTCGGTCACAATCGCACGCGCAATGGCAACACGCTGTTGTTGTCCGCCGGATAATTCTGCGGGATAGCGATTAATATAATCAAAAATTTGTAAACGCTTGAGCACATTTTCCACGCGCTGTTTGGTCTCCGGTTTGGACACTTTTTTTGTTTCAAGACCAAAGGCGACATTTTGATACACGGTCATGTGCGGCCACAGTGCATAACTTTGAAAAACCAAATTTAAGTCCCGCTCACCGGGAGATTTATACAATGCTTCCGTGACATTAATAATTTCTTTATCCCCAATATACATTGTGCCGCTTTGCGGCTGCTCAAGACCTGCGATGACCCTCAGTGTCGTCGTTTTACCGCATCCAGACGGGCCAAGCAATGTCATAAATTCACCATCTTCAATGGTCAAATCCAAGTTTTTTAAGACATGATTTTTATCAAAATATTTATTCACGTTTTTTAATATAATTTTACTCATTATTTACTTCCTCCGCCGGAACTTCCGCCATAAGCAGCCGCTAAATCTACTTTACCAATTTTGATTGAAATGAGGTATGTCGCCAATACCAGCAAAAACATAAAGGCAGACAACACACTGGCGTGCGCACTTTCACCACTTTCAGAAAATGAAAACACCAAATAGGATAATGTGGTAACTTCTGACGACATGAGCAGAATAATAAGATCCAGTGTTGTGATGGTGCTCATAAAGATGAGGATAAAACCGGTTAGGAATCCGGGCTTTGCCAGCGGTAAAACAATTTTCCGAAACCGCTGAATAAATGACGCACCTTGAATCATTGCCGCTTCTTCAAGGTCATATCCAATTTGCATCATGTTGGCGGTACCCGCACGGCTCGCAGATGGAAGTCCGTTCACCACACAAATCAACACCAACAAAGCAAATGTGCCATATAACGATGGGATAATCCAACGCGGTTCAATCCACATCTCTAAATACAACGCGCCCAAGGTTACTGACGGAATCATATAGGGAAGGAACGCACATTGTTCTAAAATTTTACCGGAAAGCCGCCCACGACCGCGTGTGCTGACATAGCCCACAAATTGTCCGGAAATCATACCGAGGGCAGATACGCATACCGTGAGCAACATGGTGGTTCGGAAACTTTGCCAGAACCACGGATGCCGAAACACTCCGGGCATACCGGCAAACAATTCGATCCCGCCGCGTTCTCCAATCCAATAATGCAGTGTGAAATTATCTAATGAATATACACCGGGGACCAACATCACCGTATCTAAGAGCATAACCCCCATGGGGATCATTACCGTAACGACGAGGAAAACTGCTAAAAATATGAAGATTGGATATTTTGCTTTGCCCAATGTGAGCGGATTGCAACGGGTACCTTTACCCATAATGGTCGCATAACTTCTGCGTAATCCGATCATCTTTTGATTGATGAAAACCGCGACCGCGACAATAATAATGAGTACAACCGTGATAATATAGCCTGTACTGAGGTTGCGGTTTCGAATAGAGGATACCAACATGGTTGCGATGGTGTCATAACCAACGCGCGCGCCCAACAGATGTGGTGTGCTAAATGAGCCCATGGCACTGGCAAACGAAAGAATAAATCCGGAAAGCATTGCCGGAAGCACCAATGGGAATGTTATCTTTTTTAACAATCGTGGTTTTCCCGCTCCA
>Ga0209755_10004479_pt1 | contig 16507 bp, 13 predicted proteins | sample TergutCo191P1_FD_187301 | JGI IMG/M metagenome (GOLD analysis project Ga0209755, IMG submission 187301) | Cornitermes sp. P1 segment gut microbial communities from Petit-Saut dam, French Guiana - Co191P1 (SPAdes) (version 2) | ecosystem: Host-associated > Arthropoda: Insects > Digestive system... | reverse complement strand
TGCTCGGTCTCGCGGTCGCTTCGGGAAATGACGCCGCGGTTGCCGCCGCCCTTCGTCTTTCGCCAAGTATGGAAGAATTTGCGAAAAAGATGACGGCGCAGGCGCGGCGAATGGGGCTCAATGTTACGCGCTTTACAGAGTCATCGGGGTACTCTTCAGATAACATGACAACGGCGAATGAGTTCGCTTTCTTTTGCTATCAATATATAAAAATCCATCCGAATAGTATAAGGGATTTTCATTCAGTCCGCGAATTTTCATATCCGTTGGAAGCGAATGTGCGTGAAAGTAAAAGGGATCGATTCAGTACTATTACTCAGACAAACCGCAACACATTGCTTGATAAATTCAATGGCGTTGACGGTCTTAAAACAGGATTCATTCCTGACGCGGGTTATAATATCGCTCTTACGGCGGAAAGAAATAACAGCCGCTTTATTCTCGTTATTCTTGGCGCGCCTTCGCAGCCCGGCGGAGCCCGTATTCGCGAAGCCGACGGTATCCGTCTTCTTTCATGGGCATATGATAATTTTAAAACAGCGCGTCCTGATTTGACTAAACTTGAAAGCGTCAAACTTTGGAAAGGAAAGGAAGACAGCGTACAATTGACAATTGGAGACGATCAGATAGTTGATTTTACATCGCCATTGGATCGCGCGAATACGCTTTTCTATGAGACTGTTATCACAGGCACGTTAATCGCACCGCTTCCTAAAAATCATCCCGTAGGAGACTTGGTTATTTCTGATGAGTACGGCGAATTGCACAGGGTACGGCTGGTAACCGCTGACAATTATGAAAGAGGAAATATTTTTAAAAGGTTGCGCCATTCAATAATGCTGTTATTCAGAAAATAGTTAAATCTCAGCTGTCCTCTTGACAAATACCCTAAACATTTGTATAGTTGCATGATGAGCTATACAGACCTGCATGAAAAAATATCCGTTCTCTCAGGCGCGGCAAAGTACGACGCGTCCTGCGCTACTTCGGGGAGCAGCGGGTTTAAGGGACAAGGCGGCGGCAAGTTCGGGACAACTCTCCCTGTCGGGGTCTGCCATAGCTGGACTCAGGACGGAAGATGCGTCAGCCTCTTAAAAGTGCTGTATTCAAATGTTTGTAAATACGACTGCGCGTATTGCGTAAACCGCGCCTCGGCGGATATTAAACGCGCCAGTTTCACCGTTAACGAACTAGCCGAACTTACTGCCGAGTTTTACAAGCGCAACTATATCGAGGGGCTTTTTCTCTCGTCGGGGATTTTTTCTGACCCGGACATCGTTATGAGAAAATTGACAGAGACGGCGAAAACACTTCGTACGGAAATGGGTTTTGCCGGTTACATCCATTTAAAATTGATTCCAGGAATCGGAGAGAAAATGATACGCGAGGCCGGTCTTTGGGCGGACAGGCTCAGTGTCAACATTGAATTGCCGACGGAGAAAAGCCTTAAGTGTCTCGCGCCTGAAAAATCAAAAGAAACAATTCTTGGAGCGATGAGCGATTTTTCAGGGATTACTTCTGAAGTTGAGCAGGCGCGCAAAAAGCCGCGTTTTTTACAGGGCGGAAAAACTGAAGCGCCGTGGTTCGCGCCGGCAGGGCAGAGTACCCAGCTCATTGTAGGAGCTACCGGAGAGGATGACAGGCAGATCATCAATCTGACAAGTTCTCTTTATAACAAGTTTTCTCTAAAGCGTGTTTACTATTCGGCTTTTATTCATCCCGGCGGTTTTCAAAGTGACAGCGTTTCCTCAAAAATGATCGATCCGCGGCTGCCTGAAACTGCCGGCCCGCCGCTGGTGAGAGAGCACCGCCTCTATCAGGCTGACTGGCTTTTGCGTTTCTACCATTTTAACGCGGGCGAAATATTAACCGAAGACGAGCCTTTCCTTGACGCGCATCTTGATCCCAAAACAGTGTGGGCGCTGAAGAACCTTGATTTTTTCCCGATAGAAATTAACCGCGCAGATTACGAAACCCTGCTTCGTATTCCCGGTATCGGCGCGAAGACCGCGCGGCGTATAATCGAATCCCGGCGCTCGCGCAATTTAACAATCGAGAACCTGCAAAAAATGGGAGCGGCCGTTAAACGCGCGCGTTACTTTATGACGGCAGGCGGTGTGTTCATCGAGCGGCCCGATGATCCCGCGCGGATTCGCCGGTTGTTATCTGATACCGACGGCGCGGGACTGCAATTGCCGCTCTTTGAATTTTAATTCTTTACATTTATCCTTATAACTATTACAGTTTCGTCTATTATATCTATTTTGGGAGGTGTAGGATTCACTTGATCTTCCTTGTACATATTTTCTAAAAATTCCTCTAACTTATCTAATTTACCAATTGAAGTGTACTCGGTTATTGATAAGATATATTCCTTGGTATCAAAATAAGCAACGATATATCCCCTGGAAGTAGTAATATCTCCGTCGACAGTAGTAGTAATTGCATCACCGTCCGTTAAGTTGTTATTAGTATAAAATTGATTGTAGATATCATCATAAATCGCATTGGATAATACGACCGTTAAGCTTTCATCGTCAATAATGTAATAATGCGCATTATAGTTATCATTGATAATATTTTGCATAATTCCAAAGGATGCCCATATGTCTTCGGTTGGCCAATCGCCGTATTTTATATCAGTTCCGGGATCAGTTCCTGGATCAGTCCCAGGATCAGTTCCGGGATCAGTACCGGGATCAGTCCCAGGATCGGTACCGGGATCAGTCCCAGGATCGGTACCGGGATCAGTCCCAGGATCAGTTCCAGGATCAGTTCCAGGATCGCCGTTATCGCTGTCATCTTCAGATAAGACCCACTTAAGATGATCGGGATTGGAGATATAGAAACTGATTTCAGCTTTAGTTTGGCTCTCTTCTTCTACCACCAAAATAGCGTTCCAGCCTTCTCTCAAATCAAGCGTATTATCTGAATCATTGCCGGAGGAGTCTTTAAAGGATATAGAAACATCCTTGTCAACGTAAAGATAAAACACTCCTTCCGCTTTGGAATCATCATATAATATTCTGTTTAAATCAATTTCGTTCTCGGTTTTTAATTCAAGCAAAGCGGCATTTACATCATCCTGAGTAAAATCAATGATCCAATCATCATTATCAAATAAATGTATATCATCAAGCAGAGTTAAAGTCTCAGGTATGCCGATTTTAAAATTAAAAATACCTTTTGTGGAGATAGAACCTGTTCCTTCTCCGTTAGAGCTTAATGTCAGGTTGCCGGAAGAAGTAAAAGGGTTGTAAGTATAATCTTCCATCATAGTATACACCTGCCCTGAAAAATTTAAGGAATCCCCTAAATAACCGTCCGGCTCAAGAAAAATGGGAATTTTAACATTAGTTACAGCGCCAATTGTTACAACCGCATTCCTTGTACCTTCGCCTACTTGTTTGCCGGCTTTATTAAATACTGTTACGGTTATTTTCCACTCTCCCTCAGCGAGGATTATTGTTACGGTCTGACCGGCGGAAGCGTTTCGTGTTTCTTCGCTTTTGCCTGAAAAAACCAGACGATAATTTAAACTGTTCTTATAGCTTTCAGATAAAGCACGGGCGTTGCTTCCCGGAAGAGTGATATTTAATGTTCCTTTTCCGTTATGATCGCCGACAGAACAGGAAAAGACAAACGCTCCTGCGAAAAGCAGGACAATTATTGTTCTTACAATGGAATTAAATGTTTTCATTTTATTTTACCTCTTTATTGTATTTGTTGTACGTCTATTTCTACGATAACCTTGCCGCCTAACTCTAAATCGGCATTAAGAGTTCCTGTTGTTTCTTTTCTTGCTCCGGCATTGGAAATAGTTCCCGCCTCCTGACCCGGCAGATTTGGAAGAGAGCGGCTTGTCTCTGCGGCGGCAATCGGAGTTACCGCAACGCCTGTATCGGCGTCAATCCATGATTCCTGTCCCGCGCTTACCGATACGGAACGTCCGGGCTGTCCGTTCTGACCTGACGGCGTTGGCGTATAACTTACCTCTCCCGATAAGACCTGAATACTGACGGTGTCCATTTCAAATTCCGTGCCTCTTACCGAAGCTGTAGCGGACGGAGACTGAATGGAGAAATTTGTTTTGCCTCCCAACGGAGGGGCGACTTCCGCGCGCACTCTGCCGGTATTCAAATTTATGCTAATCGTTTCGGAATCATTCTGGGTTAGAAGCTCTTCAAGGCTTAAACGGGTAAGGGGGCGCACTGTGAGTGATGAGTTTCCCACCGCGATGACGGCTGAACTTCTGAAGCCTGTTGATATAACCGTATCTTTACGCAACAGGTCTCCCGGTCTGGCCTGCACCCAGTTTCCGGACGCATTCGCTTTAATCTCTACCGTTCCGTTTGTTTCTCTTATAATACCGGTTATATTTTGCGTAAAAACGGAAGCAGCCGTGATTAAAAATAAGATTATTAAGGCGGAACCACGTATTAATCTGTTTCTATTCATTTTTATCTCCTTAATTTTATAATGATAGAATTAACCCGGCGCTGATTTTATACATTGTTTCTGTATCCGCCGGATATGCGTTTCCAAGACCGGGGAAAAACGCTCCGGCTCCGAATGTTGCGCGAATGTCGTCTAACGGCTGCCATGTAAGCGAAGCCCATAATTCGCCGCCGTATAAATTACCTTCCATTAAAGGATCATCAAATGTTCTGATGAAATAACGGAACGCGCAGTCCGCGAGCAGGTTGTTAATGATTTTAATATTGTAATCTACGCCTATTAGCGCGAGTCCAGATATTGAGTTTTGGAAAATAACACCCTGGGGAACAGAGTTTACAGGCAAGAAGCTTTTTGAAATTTCTTCCGAAGAGCCTGTCGTATACTTTGCTGTTATGCCAAACCAATTTCTGGTTTTAGTGGGAAGATCAATTCTTAGATTCGCCAGAGCGCCTAACGCGAAAAAGAATTCTCCGGTTTCATCTTGCTTCGTTTCAAATATAAAACCGCTGGAAATCATAAACGTGTTTAGCGGATAAAAAGTTGCCCTAAGCATTGTGTACTGAGAATGCAATTTGTTTTCATTTTCGGTAACATCAAATTGCGCGATAATTTCCGCGGAAAATTCGCTTGTCTGTCCAAACGGCGTATTCAAGCGGAATGTTGTTAATACCCGCTTTGGGGCAAAATAATTTTCGAAATTATCCCAATCCCACAATGAGTTGTAATTTTCCACATCGCCTTCTGTCATTTTGATTTTCGCGGTATCTTTGTACAGAAAACCTGTGTAAAAAGCGCCGAGGCTTATATTGCCTTCCCGCATCTGCAGTTCCATGCGGGCACCGTCAAAGAAACCGGATGCTGCTATGCCAAGCGTGTCGGTATAAATTATTCTGCCGGCTTCCAATAAAAATTTTTGACCTGAACGGTAGTTAATTGTAAAGCGGGACAATTCCGGCACGACACTGACAGGGTTTTCCCAGCTGCCGTTACCTGAATGATCATCGGTATAACTTAATGAAAGCAGACCAGAAAAATATAACGACAAACCTTTACCGTTATACATAGAGAACCACGGAGTAAAAGCGGGATTAAACGAAAAGACGTCTTTATCATTTTCAACTTTTCCGTTAACCATAAGACCGAAATCAGCGGAATAAGCAAAACTTGTTATAAAGAGAAGAAGAATAATAAAAATGATTAAACGTTTCATTTATAATCTCCAACCGAGCTTAATACCTTTCCAAGAATGACAAGAAATTTTTCTCCGCTTACTTTCAACGCGGGATCGGAAGCGCCCTGTATAAAATTCCTGCTTACCATTGTCCTGTAGGCATAACGCGGACTGGGATTTATTGAGTACATTAACCCGCCTTTAATGTTAAACGCTTTCATCAAAATAAAAGAAAGTTCCGCAAGCGTAATCGGATCTCCGGGAGCCGCCTGTCTTGTCCACATGTTTGCCGCGGCGTATTCAATGGCGTTGCCATGCGTATAGTTATTAGCGGAATTAAACACAAATTTTGCCGCTTGCGCCCATGTAACAACCTCGGCACCCAGTATAGCTTCAAGCTCAGCCGCTGTTTGAGCCTGTAAGAACACCGGTAATATTATTAAAAAAACAATAAAAATTACCACGAATTTATTGTTTGTCATTTATACTCCTTAAATAAAAATATTTTAATATTTTTGCATGTTTAAATTTACATTAATATATACTAAAGAATATATCTTTTTTTTTTGAATATTTCAATGTTTTATTAAAAAGTAATTGATTTTTTATACCAACAATTGTATAGTATAATTATGACTAATAATGATGATATTGAATTATTTTCTAATTTAGAAAGCGCTGTCTGTGAGCCTGAACCTGAGAAATTTCAGCATGAAGTTCACAGGATGATGGGGCTTTTACGATTTTCCCCGAACAAAGAAGGAGAATTTATAGCTTTTTGCGAACCTGATTATTATATTCTTCCCGCGTTGAGCGATTACTTTACCGCGCGTTTTGGAGATACAGCATGGTCAATAATCGACATTAAACGCGGAGTGAGCCTGCGCCGCCAGCCTCCTGAGCAGGCAAAAATCATCGTTTGTGATAAAAATCCGGCTTCCCGCTCTCCTGATGAATGGGAGGAATTATGGAAACATTACCATACAACGATAAACAACGAAGATCGCAGCAATCCCGATTTACAGCGTCAATTTATGCCGAAAAGATATTGGAAGTATCTGCCGGAGAAAGAGTAAGCGGTGAAAAGTGTTGTTGTTACTAATAAGCACTAAGCAAGTGTAACCTTCGCTATCTTTAATAAATTTTCAAAATATAGTATATTTACAAAATTAGGAGGCATATCTGCGCGGAAAACTTGTTTTTGTTTCTCTGTTTTGTGTGTTATGCCTCCCTTCATTCGCCCAGATTCGTGAGCTTAATTTAGATGAAGCGGTTGACCGGGCAATTGAGCAGAACTTAAATCTTCAAAAACAAAAAATTGATCTTGCCTCAAGCGGTCATTCAGAAAAAAATATTTGGGCGGAAATTTTTCCTTCAATAAGCGCCGGAGCGAGCGTGGGTTACGGAAGTCCGCTTTTTTCGGATGTCGGGGAAAGTGCGCCTGAATACGGTTTAAGTTTTGGGATTAGTTTAGGACTTAACGCGGGGATTCCATTCGCGATGAGAAGCATCAGATTGGCTCATCAGGGGAATATATTAAAATACGAAGACGCTGTTAATCAGCTTTCTATTCAGGTAACAAAAAGATTTTTTTCGCTTGTAGCGGAAAAAGACAATCTTTTGCTTCATGAAGAAATTTCCAATCTTGCGCAGAGGCAGTTAACAAGAAGCGAAGTATCTTTCAGGAACGGCATTGTAGGTGAATCTTCGCTGCTGCAGAGCAGACTTGCTATGGAAAACGCCCGTTATAATCTAAGCGCGGCAAGAACGGCTTATAATAACAATATGGCGGAATTTCTTGCCATGCTTGGCATGACACCTAACGATGATTTATCATTATCGGGCAAGGTTACAATTGTCAGAATAGAAGCCGACGCGCAAAAGCTTATTGACGGGCATCTTCGCCTGCGGCCGGATATTGTAAGAAGTACGCAGGAAATAGAAAGACTCAACCTTGCCCATATACAGACTGTTCTGCAAAGCCGCGCTCCGCAGCTTAATTTGTCGTTTAACTGGAATAGCAGGGTTTTCGATCCTTTTACCGACAGATTGAGCGGAACGGCAAGCGTCAGCATTCCGGTTGATCCGTGGATTCCCGGCACCGCGAGATCGCAAAATGTTTCCAGAGCATCGGAAGCGGTTGAAAAGGCAAAGCTTGATCTTGCTATAACGGAAGACGCCGCGAAGACGCAGATTCGATCGCTTTCAGCTCTGCTGCGCGGTTCATGGGAAAGTATTTTAATCGCGAGGCTGAGTATGGAAACAGCGAGAAGGAGTTATCAGCTGACGGAACAGGGGTTCCAGAACGGAAGGGTAGAAGCCCTTGCTCTTGAAGATGTCCGTAACAATTTGGCCAACGCGCGATACCGGGTATTACAGGCTGAACTTTCGTATTTTAATATGATATTGGATCTCTCGGCGGCGTTAAATATCAATTGGAAAGATTTAATCGAGAAATTTGGAGTGAAAGGTGAAGAAAGGTAAAATAGTAACTATCGCGATAGTATTATTGATTGTATTGTTTTCGGTACTGATTGCGCTGAATTTTTTAGGCGCTCCGAACGGCGGAAGCGCGCCGTCTGATCAGGCAGGGGGCGCGTCTGTTCCCGCGCGCTCTTCGTCTTCCCGTGCCGCTACGGCTGTCCGCGTAACGCCTGTTACAACCGGCACTATCGAAAGAAGCGTAATACTTAACGGTGAAATACTCGCGCGTAATCAGGTAACGATTTATCCAGCCGTAAACGGAAGACTTGTCAGCATGCGGTTTAATATCGGAGACAGGGTCAGCCGCGGCGCCGTTGTCGCGATGGTTGACCCTTCAAGACCGGGAGAAGTTTATGAATTAAGCCCTGTTGTCAGTACTGTCTCCGGAACTGTGTTAAACGCTCCGTTTCATGTCGGCGATACGGTCACGGCGCAGTCGGGCGTTTATGTAGTGGGTGATCTTTCTTCGCTGTTAGTTGAAACAAATGTGCCGGAACGGTTTGTCGCCTCGGTAAGACAGGGAATGCGCGCAGTTCTTTGGTTTGAAGCGATAGAAGGCGAGATATTCCATGCCGAAGTAAGAGAGATAAATCCCGTGCTTGATCCCGTTAGCCGCACATTAAGAATTCGCCTTGGATTCTTAAACCCCGACCCGCGCATAAGAGCGGGAATGTTCGCAACCATAAGTCTTGTTACAAACAGCAGGGTAGATGTTCCTGTCATACAAAGAACATCGGTAATCAGTACGTACGGTTCATGGATTGTCTTTGTTGTGGATGAAGATAATATCGCGCGCCGCCGCGAAATAACATTTGGTATTGATAATGAAGAATACCTTGAAATTTTAACGGGTCTTGATCTGGGAGAAAAAGTTGTCAGCGCCGGACAGAACTTTCTGACTGACGGCGATCCTGTTAGAATTGTGGATTAACGGAGGACAGTATGAGTATTATTGAGTATTCTGTTAAACGTCCCGTAACTATTATCATACTATTCGTTCTTGTTATCGGAATATCGGCGACTTTGTTGGCGAATCTTGCTATGGATCTTTACCCGTCTGTGGTAAGACCGGTGTTTTCGGTGTTTACGCGTTTTCCGGGAGCAGGACCCGCGGATGTTGAACGCAATGTTACAGAACGTCTGGAACGCGCTCTTTCTTCATCAAGAGGACTTGTTAATATGACGAGTAATTCCCAGTTTGAATCAAGTTTTATCAACCTTGAATTCGCGTACGGCACCGACATGGATAAGGCGATAAACGACGCGCAGGTACTGCTTAACAGGCTTGTAAACTCTCTTCCGGACGGGGTGTCAACCCCTATTGTGCGCCGCTTTGATATGAACGCAATGCCGATTATGCGCCTTGTTGTCAGGGGAAATTATCCGCCTGATCAATTGCGAATTTTCGCTGAAGATGAAATTCAATCAAGCATTGAGAGGATTGAAGGCGTTGCCTCCGCGGAAGTTACAGGCGGCACAACGCAGGTTGTAAAGGTTGAAGTTTCGCTTAACAGGCTTGCCGCTTTTAATCTTACGTTAAATGATATTTCCAACGCCTTAAAGGGGCAGAATGTTTTATCCTCAGGAGGAAATCTAAGGCGCGGGACGCGTGAATATCAGATAATGACTCAGGAAGAGCTTGTAAGCATTGAGCAGATAAAAAGACTGGTTGTAAAAACTGTAAGCGCATCTTCAGGGTATCAGGTTATACGCATTGAGGATATAGCCGACATTTTTATGGGTTACAATGATAACGCTTCAAGGGTTAATGTAAACGGGCAGATCGGGGTATATATTCAGGTTACGGCGGAAAGCGGCAGCAATCAAATAAGAGTATCAGACAGCGTTCAGGCGGCGCTTGAGGATATTAACGCGGAGCTTCCTCAGGGGATTACGCTTCAGGTTCTTTCAGATAACACAACGATGATCCGCGCGACGCTGGATCAGGTGTATACAAACGCGATTCAGGGAGCCCTTCTTGCCATGATAATACTTACGCTGTTTTTAAGAAATGTAAAAGCGACTATGATTATCGGCTTTTCAATACCAATTTCCATTCTCTTGACCCTGATGGCAATGTCTATTTTCGGTTTTACCCTGAATTTGATGACATTGACGGGATTAATTATGGGAATGTGCATGACATTGGACGCTTCTATCGTAATTCTTGAGAATGTCCACAGTTACCGCGAGCGCGGCGCGAAGAGCAATATCGCCGCGATTCTGGGAAGCAAGGAAATGTTACGCGCAATTACCACTTCTACTATTACAACCGTATGCGTGTTTATTCCGCTCATTATATACAAAAATGATTTAAAAGAAATGGGGTTGATGTTCAGCGATTTGATTTTTACAGTAGTTATTTCAATTTCTATATCCCTTGTTGTCGCTGTTACGCTTGTTCCGTGTCTTTCAGGCTCTGTTTTAAAATTGAATACAAGAAAACAAAAACCGATAAAAATGCGTTTACTGGCTTATATTGACGAGTTAATAGAAAAATTTCTGGTTTTTACGGAGAATAAATACAAGGCTGCGCTGGAGTATTCATTGTCTCACAGGCTGATAATTATTCTTCTTGTTGTTCTGATTCTTGCTTTTTCGTTTCTGCAATTCAGCGGTATCGGAATGAATATGTATGTTCGTATGCGCACCGACGATAACGTAACTCTTAACGTAGCAATGCCGAGAGGAACAGCGATTGACGTTACCGAAAGAGTGTTATTCGACATTGAGGAAATTGTAAAACGCGAGGTGCAGGGATACAGAAACCTTGTGCTGACGGCTTCGCGGAGCGGAACCAATCAGGGATCGCTTCAAATTACATTGCCGCCTCCGGCTCAGCAGATTGACAATCCGGATTCAATTATAAGGAAATTAACTCCATATCTTAATTCAATCCCCGGTACGCGTATTAGTTTCAGGGCAGGGCGCGGAATGGGAAATACGACTCCGATTGATGTCGCGGTAAGTTCAAGGAATTACGAAGCTCTAATGGCAACTTCCGAAGAAATACAATATATAATGCTTACATATCTTCCCGAAATAGAAAATCCTGTTATCAACCTTGACGAAGGCGCTCCGCAGCTACAGATAGAAATTGACCGCGACAGGGCTTCAAGTTTTGGGGTTTCTCTTTCTTCGATTGCTACTGAAATAAGAGCGGCAATTGACGGAGAGATCGCTACGACAATGAGTCAGGGTAACAGATTGATAGATATACAAGTGAGGCTGGGAGAAGCAGACAGACAGGGTATGCCCAATCTTGACGCTATCTCCGTAATTAGCAGAAGCGGCACGCGGATATCTCTTTCAAATATTGCCAAGATTTCCGAAGGAAGAGCGCCTTCTTCAATCAGGCGCGAAAGGCAGGAGCGCGTTCTTCGCGTAACGGGCGGTCTTGAGCCGGGCATTGCCGCGACGGATATGCAGCGCCGTCTTGAGCAGACAATCGCCGATCGCCTTGTACTGCGTGAAGGCGTAAGCATCCGCTATCTCGGCGAAGCCTCGGAAATTCAATCCTATACATCTCTTTATGTATTAATTATTTTAAGCGCTATTTTCCTGATTTTCGGAATTATGGCAAGCCAGTTTGAATCGTTTGTCGATCCGTTTATAATTTTCTTCTCTATACCTCTGCTCTTTATAGGGGTAATATGGATTTACAAATTGACAGGACAGGCAATGACGATGTTTTCTATCGTAGGAATTATCGCGTGTGTCGGCGTTGTAATTAATAACGGAATTGTGCTTGTTGATTATACAAATACATTATGCGCGCGCGGTATGCCTGTAAGAGAAGCATGCATAGAAGCGGGCAGGCGGCGTCTTCGCCCGATTCTGATGACGAGCCTTACGACAATACTCGGCATGGCTCCTATCGCTTTCTTCCCCGGAGCCGGAGCGGATACCATTCAGCCAATCGGGAAAACCTTTGTCGGCGGTCTTTTTGTCAGTACGTTTATGACTATTTTTGTTACGCCGATTATGTATTCGGTTCTTAATTCATGGCGGGGCAGGAAGAAAGAGCAAGTAATGAATAACAAGGACAAGTTAAAAATTAGCAGTGAACAATTAGCAGTGAACAGTGAGCAGGTAACAGTTAGCAGCTAGCGGTTAGCAATGAGCAATTAGCGGTAAAATGAGAAGTGAGAAATGAGTAATGAGAAAATAAGAGCGGCGGTTATCGGGCTGGGGCGGATTGGATCTTTGCTTGAAGATGACACCCTTCGAGAGAAGCCGTGTACTCACGCGGGAGCGATTGCCGCGAATGAAGATTGCGTGCTTATATCGGGCTGTGATAAAGAAGAAGAAAGAAGACAGCTTTTCGCGAAAAGATGGAATAAATATTTGCCGCAAACCGGCGCGAACAAACAAGAATGTTTTAATGTTTATGCAGACGCTGAGGAAATGCTGCGTGTTCATGAACCGCAAATCCTCGCGATTGCCACTCATCCTGACAGCCATTACTATTACTGCTGTCTTGCGGCGAAGATGAAAGTTCCTGTTGTTATCTGTGAAAAGCCGCTTGCCGATAACCTGAAAGACGCGCAGAAGATTGTCAGTTTAACAGAAAAAAAAGGCGGGCCTGTAATTTTAACCAACCATGAACGCCGTTATTCAGAAAATTATATCCTGGCAAAGAATATTCTAAAAGAAGGAAAACTTGGCTCTATTGTTTCAGTCCGCGCCGTATTGTACTTTGGACAAAAAAGAAAAATGACTAACATGCTCTGGGATGACGGAACCCATCTTGCCGACGCTGTCATGTTTCTAACAGATTCTGTTTTAAAACACAAAAGAAGTTTCGGCGGCGATCTGGATGGAAAAACCGGCACAGCCTGGCTTGAAGGAGAGTTATACCCAAATTCTTCCTCTGTGCCTCCGCGCCTTTGTGAGAAATTCATTCCCGTTTTATTTGAAATCGGCGCCGGCCGCGATCATCTTGTTTTCGAGATAGAGTTCTCCTGCGAAAACGGCCGTCTCCGTATTGGAAACGGGGTCTTCGAAGTTTGGGAAAGCGCGCCAAGTTCCTACGCTGAAAACTTCCGCTCTTTAAAACATACAGGCGAGGTATTTTCAGGTCCCACAGGCTACTTTGCCAATATGCTTAAAGACGCCGTTGCCTGTGTAAATGACCCAACGCGTACCCCCGTTTCCGGCGCTGTTGACGGTTTAAAGGTAATTGAGTATTTAAATAGTATAAAAATACCCGATTAATGGTTGAATATATATTAGAAAAATGTCAAAATATGGTTAGAAGCGGGGGGTAGGATAGCGGCTATTCCGCCTGGTTTGGGACCAGGATGTCGGGGGTTCAAATCCCCCCTCCCCGATGGAAAAAACAATTGCTATTGGAAATAGTTTGTATTATTATAAAGTAATACGATTATTTTAATATTATTTTGTACTTAATGGACGGCGGATGTAAAAATCTGTTTTCCATATTATCCCGTCGGGATAAGTTACCGCTTTTGATAGCGGATACAATCTTGGTGATTACCTGTTTCATGAAGCAGGCTCTCACACGAAAAGGAGTGTTTTCTATGAAAAACACAATCAAACTAGCTTTACGAAGCATGGCAATTATCGCTCTGATTGCGGTAATCGTATTCTCAATGGCAGCCTGTAAAAAAGGCGTTAATGCGGCGGCAGCAGCGGCAGCGGCGGCATCAGCAGCGGTTTCAGCGGCAACAGGCGCGGCTTCCTCATCAGGGACTACAATCACATCATGGGACTCATTTTTAAACGATTATGAGAATTTTGTGACGAATGAGTATGTTCCTCTGATTAATAAAATGAAAGCCGGCGATCTGACTGTTGTAGCTGATTTACAGCCGCTTACAGCCAAATTTACTGATTGGGCGAGGCAAATGCAGACTTTTGCCGCTACAGCAGGTGAACCGACAGAAGCTCAAAGACTGAAGATTGATGAGCTGACTCAAAGAGTGAACGCCCTGTTAGAATAGTAAAAAGCTGTCAAAAAACCTTTCATCCGTCTATTGTTTTTCTCAATAGACGGGATGTCAGGTGAAATAAAATGAAATATCAGGTCATTTATGCAGATCCGCCGTGGGCTTACCTTTGGGGAACCGGGAAGGATGGCGGTAATTTCGCGCCGGAAAAACATTACAAAACAATGTCTACTGATGAAATTTGCGCTATTGATGTAAAATCATTACGTGATAAAAACTGCGCTTTATTTCTTTGGGCTACTATGCCGGCCCTTCCTGACGGAATCAGGGTTATACAGGCATGGGGTTTTAAATATAAAACATGCGCGTTCGCGTGGGTAAAAACAAAGAAAGACGGTAAGCCTCTTGCCGGAATGGGCAGCTACACTAAATCTAATATTGAACTTTGTTTGCTTGGTATGCGCGGACATATAAAAGCCGTTGATAAAACCGTTCCGCAAATTGTCATGAATGAGCGGACAGGGCACTCTGTAAAACCTCACGCGGTTCGGGAAAGAATTGTGCGGCTTTTCGGCGATACCAGCCGCATCGAGCTGTTCGCGCGGCAGAAAGCCGAGGGATGGGACGCTATTGGGTACGGAATTGACGGTATCAGCATTGAAGAAAAAATCAGACAGATTGGCAATTCGAGACTGCTTCCCCAAGCCTAAAATCTTAAAACTTCATCCTAGAACACTTGTTTTTTTTATTTTTTTGTCATATAAATATACGTAATAAAGCAAGATAGGCTTTTATAGTACCTCATAGGAGATTAAAATCGGCAGGGATTACGCTTTTAATCTGCGGTTCGAAAGCGATCCTTTCGTCCTTCAAGGTGTCTATCAAAAATTGAAAATTTGTCAATAAAGAGGAAAAATGTGGCTGTTTTAAAAGAAATAAAGCGTTTAGAGAAATCAAATGTTGTCTTGAGTGTTACTGTTCCCAGGGAAGATGTACAGGAACAGTATGAAAAAATGATGAGGGAATATACCAAGGACATTCAATTGCCGGGGTTCCGGAAGGGGAAAGTCCCCAAGGAAGTGCTGGAGCGGAAATTCGGTGATGCCCTTAAGGGAGACGCGCTGGGGCGGATTGTGGAATCGTCGCTGAAAGATGTTTTCGGCGATGAGGAAGATAAATTACCGCGAAACGAAAGACCCCTGCCGTATTCTCAGCCGGAACTTCAGGAAACGGATTTAAAACTCGATCTTGATCAGGATCTTAAGTTTTCTGTTATTTATGACGTGCTTCCCGAAATTAAAATCGGTCAATGGAAGGGGTTGGATGTTGAGTACACTTTCGCGGAAGTTGAAAAAGACGACATCGACAGGGAACTTGAGGAATTAAGGGAGCGGAATGCCGTTGTTATGGATCGTGATGATGACGCTTCGGCGCAAAACGGCGATGTAGCTACCATTGACTATCAAATCTTTGATGAAAACGGCGGAGCGGCTGCTGATATGCAGCGGAAGGATTTTGCTTTTACTCTCGGTTCCGGCACTAATGTATACAAATTTGACGACGATATCATCGGCATGAAAAAGAATGAGACAAAGGAATTCGATAAGACATTCGGCGATGATTTCTTTGACAGCGTGCTTTCCGGTAAAACCAGAAAAGTGCAAATTACGCTTACCGCTTTAAAAGAGAAACAGCTGCCCGATTTGGATGATGATTTGGCGCAGGATGTCGATGAAAAGTTTAACACCCTTGACGATTTGAAAAATAATATCAAGGACAGGTTGAGCAAAAATCTTGACGCGCGTCTGCGGGAGAAAAAGTTATCTGATCTGCTCGGTAAGATAATGGAAAATACGCCTGTCATCATTCCTGATTCTATGATCAAAACCGAAGTTGAAGGCCGCCTCCGCAGAATTGCCAAATATTACAATATTGATATAAATATGATGACGCAGATGACCGGCGAAGATCGTTTGGCGGAAATGCGTGAAGCGGCGCAAAAAGCGCTTCATTCCCGATTGATCATCGAAACGTTAATGGAAGAACATCATTTCGATGTCAGCGATGATGAAATTGAGAAGGAACTTGAGCAGACTGCCGCTGCGAATAATGTCGATCTTGATGAAGTAAAAAAACATTACGAAAACGAACAATCCATGCTTTATTTGAAAGAAGATATTAAAGAAAAGAAAATGATCGATTTGATGTTTGCTGAAAATAAATTAAAACCCGGAAAAAAGGAGAATTATCTGGTTTTCATGTCAGATAATGGTTAGATTCAATATTATGAATGAAAAAATGAGCAATTTGGTTCCAATTGTAGTTGAACAAACAGGGATGGGGGAACGTTCCTACGATATATATTCCCGCCTTTTAAAAGATCGTATTGTTTTTTTGGACGGAGAGATAAACGATCTCTCCGCGGATTTGGTCGTAGCGCAGCTTCTCTTTCTGGACGGTCAGGATACTGAAAAGGATATTA
>Ga0209755_10004478_pt1 | contig 16509 bp, 17 predicted proteins | sample TergutCo191P1_FD_187301 | JGI IMG/M metagenome (GOLD analysis project Ga0209755, IMG submission 187301) | Cornitermes sp. P1 segment gut microbial communities from Petit-Saut dam, French Guiana - Co191P1 (SPAdes) (version 2) | ecosystem: Host-associated > Arthropoda: Insects > Digestive system... | reverse complement strand
ATCGTTGTTTTATATGAAATTTTCAACGTTCAATGTGTAAAATCTCGAACGGAAGGATTGATAAATTTTTGCGGTATGGGCGTGAAAAACTCCGCGGTATGGGTGGCAAATCAAAGCGGAATATTCACTGCTTCATGTTCACCAAGTTTGCTTGTTTTCATCAGCCTAATGTCATTCTGGATTTCGATTTTTTTATCAGGGTTATCCTTTGCATAATCGCCTAGTGAAGATGTCGCAAAGTCAATGAGTTCATTCCTAGCCATTATGCCAGCTTTTATTGTGTCCGTGAAAAATGCGTTTATAAGACGTAACACTTCATGGAATTTTTGGTTTTCCATAAGGGTGTTGAGGACATTAACATCAGCCTTGCGATTCACAATAGCTCTGACCGCTCCCTCGGATAATCCAAGTTGACCGCTTTCATAATTCTTTGGGCTGTTGAGTTCTGTCAGGCAGAGCAGGTAATCAGTTGATACATCAAGTGCGATAGCGAGTTTTATTAGCACATCACTGCTGACATTTTCTGTTATGCCGTTCTCTATACTGCTAAGTTGTGTAGTAGTAATGCCTGCAATCCTGCATAACTTCTTTTGCGAAAGATTCTTGTCTTTCCGTGTTTCCGATATACGCTCATGTATTGTTTCTCGCTGATTCATTACAGGCTTAATGTTAATAAAGCGTTGCGATATTGCAATTTTAATGTGTAGACATCTGAGAAAATATCGAAACTGCTGTGTTTTACGATGTTTCATATTTTCCATGCTATCATGCAATCAAGTAGGTTGTTGAAAGGCGACCGAACAGGCACCGTAACGTATCACGGCATAAGAGAAGATGCTTATCGCCCGGGCGAATCGAGTGGCGATTAAGAAAGTAGTCCCGACACTAAAGAACCCGCCATGCCAAAAAACGGAGGCAGTGGCGGATGCTGAAAAGGAGGATGATTTTGGCACAATATGCAATAATGCGGTTTGCAAAGCAGAGAGGAGGCTTCGGCGCATTTGAAGCACATCACGAGCGCACCAAACAGAAATACGCAAGCAACCCCGACATCAACATTGAACGCAGAAAGTACAACTTTCACATCATAAAGCCCACAACTTCATATAAGCGTGAGTCTTATGGCCGTATCACCGAGGCGGGGTGCAGAACACGCAAGGACAGTGTGCGAATCATTGACACTATCATTACGGCAAGCCCCGGCTTTTTCAAAGGCAAGAAGCGTGAGGATATAAAACAGTTTTTTCAGACGGCTACTGATTTTCTGTCTATGAAAATTGGCAAGGATAACATTTTCACAGCGGTAGTCCATATGGACGAAAAAACGCCACATATGCACCTTTGTTTCACCCCGATTACAGAGGACGGCAGACTGTCTGCAAAAGACATTATTGGTAATAGGACACAGCTTTCCAAGTGGCAGGACGCTTTTTTCGCTCACATGGTAAAGGCGTTCCCCGATTTGGAGCGTGGTGAATCAGCGAGCAAGACAGCTCGGCGGCATATACCGACTAGGGTATTCAAGCAAGCTGTCAGGCTCACAAGGCAAGCGGATAAAATTACAGAAACGCTTGGTAGTATCAACCCGCTCAATGCAGGACACAAGAAAGATGAAGTTTTGGCAATGCTTCACAAATTTTTTCCAAGTATGGAAAACTTTGCTGCAAATCTCAAAAAGTACAAGCGGGAGTTTGAGCAGTTGGAAAAATCTAATGTTTCTCTCGCCAAGAAAGCACAAGAAGGTGAAAAGTCGAGTATATTTCGGGAGTTAAATCACAGTAAACTACAAAGCGATTACGACAGCCTCAGACGGTTTGTGGACTCGCTCCCTGATGAAATCAAGCGTCATGCACAATTGGCGCATAAATCTAAAGAAAGAGGACACGGTGCTTATAATCTAAATTAACATTTAACTGACCACGGCACCCTCCGTATGAGGTGGGTAGAATGAAAAAAGAGAAGATTATGGACACGCAAATTTATGGCTTTGAAATTACTGATAAGCAGATAGAGATTTTCGCTCGGCGGTTGATGCCTGAGATTAAGCGGTATCTTGCTGATGAGGATGTTCGGCGAGAGTTTGAGGAGTGGTTGCGGGAGCGGAGCGGGGACGCAGGCAATCAAATTTGAAAAATAGTGGTGCGATCAGACTGTATCTGGTCGCGCTCTTTTTCCGAATATGTTTAGAAATTGTTAAAGCTGATAATCTCCAAAACAAGAAGGGGACTCTTGTGCTTTTTGTTATTTGTGGTATAATCGCCATAACGTACACATTATATCGTTAAAAAGGAAAAATTTTATGCAAAAAATAGAATCTGCTATACTGAATACCAGTAAAATTATATGCAAAAATATTGAAAGGTTTGATGCGAGTGATAGAGGGCTTCTTTCTCAGAATATTTTGCAACAACTGAGGCATTTTGTAGAATATACTGCACAAAAAATCTACCAAAAAGGTGCAGATACAGACCCGAATGACTATGAAAATAAGAAGGATGCTTTAGAATATATAAAAACACAAGGAGAACTCCGTTTTTTATGGAGTTTCCATTCCATGCTACAAAAGTCTGTTTCTCACTATACAATTGATGAAAGTGGTTCTGAGAGACTCATGCTGAAGTATTATGAGTATTTGCTTAAAGTTAAAATATTTCTTAAAGATACTTACAATCTTGAGGTTCTTGAAAACATCAATGAATTTCCTTTGAATCTCGACTCAAATCTAGCAGAATATTATGAGAAAATCGCAGTAAAAATAAATACTGTTCAGTCGCCCCCGATGCGTAGCTCTTACAATGATCGATATTACGTGCATAAAATAAAACCTTTTTTTGTGAGCTCAAAGATTTATTATGAGATAACCTTTACTATTGCAAACGATAAGGCAAGTAAGTTTGACAGAGTGATTGCGTTTACAGAACTTGATATATCAAGTTACTATGCGATAAGACTGTCAGTACGCAATGACAGTATAAATATTATGGGCAGAGATTTGCCCATACAAATAATCGATCAATGGGAAGTGTCGATTAGAGCTTGTGAGTTAAACAATTTCGCTGATATTTTTGGAGCGCACCCTAAAATGGGAACGAGCAGTATAGAATATCGCAAGCTTATGCGTTTTCTTACTGAAACGCAGATGAATTTGGTTGAGCTAGTAACCGCTTCCGACAACTACTATGTTTGGGCAAAAGAATTAATTACACAAACGGCAAAAGTATCTCATTTCTTTGATGTGCTTGATACGTGTAGGGGGTTAATTACTGGTGATGCTCCCGGTTGTTGTTTGTTGAGATATTTATTGTTTAAGCTGAATAACAGAGTGATAAAGTTGCAAAGATGTCGCGATATATGTGAAAAACTATCAAGTTTGCGGGTGTTTTACGGATGCATACCCTTTGATGAGATGCCTTTTGCAACGTCTCTTATTCAACATAATCCAAAGGTATTTGATTTGCTCGAATGTATTAATTCCGAAGGTCGGGAGCATGAGTTGTTAGCGAGAACCATTAAAACTAATACGGAAAGCAGAGGCATTCTGTTTACTCCTGAGAACGAAATTTTAGGATTTGTTAATGTAACGAAACTTATTAGTGAATATAACTCAAAATTATATTATAAACATCGTGAACGACGCTCCTTATCAAAATTTAAAGGACATGTGTACATAAATGAATATGCAGAAGACAGTGCTATAATTATTTCGAGGCTGAAAGAATCATCTAAATTAGCTGTGAGCGGCTATACAAGCTCAGTTGAATCTTGGCTAAAGAAAACAAATTATCTAATTGATTGCACCGAGAAAATGAAAGCATTAAAGCAAATGTTTGAAGAGTCACGAGTTGCACTGATTTATGGATCAGCTGGTACTGGCAAATCTACACTAATAAACCATATATCGCACTTTATGAACGAAAAAAATAAAGTATATTTGGCACATACAAATCCAGCAGTTGACAATCTTAGGAGGAATATTAATGCAGATAACCGCAATTTAATGACAGTTACTAAGTTCTTGTCGTCACGCAATTTTCATACTGATTGCGATCTATTAATTATTGATGAGTGCAGCACGGTTAGCAATAAAGATATGCGTGAGATACTTGAACATGCTAGTTTTAAGTTGATACTTTTAGTTGGTGATGTCTTTCAGATTGAATCCATCAGATTCGGTAACTGGTTTGATATAGCTCGCTTCTTTGTGTCAAATGCATCTACATCAGAACTAACGTATACTCACAGAACTACTAACGATGAGTTGAAGACGATATGGGATAGAGTTCGCAATATTTGTGAAGATATACTAGAACCAATAGTAAAAAACAATTGCTCAGTTCCATTAGACGATTCAATTTTTGATTATTCTGAGGATGATGAAATGATATTATGCCTTAATTATGACGGTCTTTATGGAATCAACAATATAAATCGCCTTCTACAAAGTAATAATAAAAACACTTCAGTTGAATGGGGTATAAATGTATGTAAAATTGGAGATCCTATACTTTTTAATGAATCAGATCGATTTGCACCTTTAATATACAATAACATGAAAGGGGACATAACTGGCATAGAAGTTTTAGGTGATAGAATCAAGTTTGAAATTGAGTTAGATGTTGCAATTAATGAGTTGGATGCAGAAGGGTTTGATTTTGCTCTCATAGGGGTTTCTGGAAGCGGTAACTCTATCATTAGCTTCACGGTAAGCAGGCACAAAAGTACCGATGAAGACGATGAATCATCAGATTCAGTGGTGCCATTTCAAGTAGCATATGCGGTATCAATTCATAAGGCACAAGGCCTAGAATATGAATCGGTAAAAATCGTAATTACTACTGAAGTAGAAGAGCTAGTAACACACAATGTTTTTTACACAGCTATTACGAGAGCAAAAAAGAAGCTGAAAATATACTGGTCACCTGAAACCGAAAATAGGATTTTAAAAAGTTTGAAATTAAGAAGTAATAGTAAAGATGCGAATATACTAGCATCTCTGTATAATTTGCATAGTTAATACTACTAATAAAAGTGATTAATCGTAATTATAATAGTTTTCGTTTACTTTTTTAATCACCTGGAGTATACTGTATTCATCTTCAGGAAAGGCAGGTGCAGTTCAAATGTCAAAAATTGAAAACGCAAAAGAGATGATTTTCGTGCGAATTGTTGAAGAATATCCTGATGAGTATATTCTTGTGAAAATTATCGAGATAGACCATGAAAAAGGAAGAAAGATTGGATTAGCTATTTACACAGCGTCTTCGTGGGAAGAATTGCATACTTATGCCGAAAAAGAGGGTATAACTCAAGATACTATAATTCTTACAGGCTTAAACCTGATACCGGTGCTGGGTGGCCTCTTATGATATCAACACCCCTGCTTCACAATGGTATTGCACTTCTTGAGGTCAATATGACAGCATTTGATGGCATTTCAATGAAAAATTGGGAGTTTATTGTTGATACCGGTGCAACAAGGACTACAATACCGCGCACGGTTCTTGTTGATGTTCTTAAGTTTACAGATGATTATATTCAGAGCAACAAAGTATTGCTAACGGAGAAAGAAAAACCTATGTTGGCGAATGGAAAAAGGGCAGATGTTTACAAGTTCAAGGCACCTCGCATGAATATTGGTGGGCATGAGATTAAATCGGATTATATTTTAACGTCGGATTCTGTATTTTCGTTAAATTCATTGTTAGGTCTCGATATTCTGAGCTATTTCAACTTTAGCTTTAATTTTGATGCAATTGACGAGAATTCACCACATGGTCGGATGTTTTATGAGTTCAGGCAATCACGCATAAAGCCATACACAACTCTTGATGAGCCATATGCGTATAACCTCAGCGAATCACAGGAATAATAATAACAAACCCACCACCCCAAACAAAAAAGTTCGTATTTGGCATCACTTGGCGTGCCAGAGGCAAGCAAAACACTACTCGTCAAGGGTGGTGTTTTGTTATCATATGGGGTGCCAGTAAAAAGAGTCGTAAATGCTTATGGTACAAGCGTTTCTGGCTGTATTTTTGTGTGCTTAATTTTATTGTGAATTTCCTGATTTATACGTATTTTCATCGTTTTTTGCTGCTTTTTCCGAAAACTTAGGGGTACAAATAGGGGTACAAACTATTGTCGGGAAACATTGTGGTCGAGTTGGTGAGAGTAGTGTTTGCTATATTTCTCTTGCGAAAACAACAAAATTGAACCGCAAAAAGGTGTTGACAAACAAGCCAGAGAGTGTATACTTCGATTATAGTTCGCGAGGAGACCCCTAACAGAATATAGAAAACGAGAGCCGTGTAGAGCCGAAAAACTTTGTGTTTGACGGCTTTTATTTTATTTTTAAGAAGGAATTTGAAATGTTAACCGATAAAGGCAGAGAGTTTCGTAGAGAATACCAGCGTGAGTACATGCGGGAATGGCGAAAAAAGAACCATGAGTGGCAAGGCTAAGGGTGGAAAGCGGTGAAGATGATGAGCAAAAGATTTGTAACAATAGCTGAGCGGGCTGCCATATAAAACGATTAAGCTACGCCATTAAGTCGGGGAAAATTAGGAGTATAAATACTGTCAACTGCACTAAACATGTAAACGTTTAAAACCATTGTTGACATATAGCGCATTGCGGATTATAGCATTATGTACAATGACAGGAGCAAATTTTATGTCAATTTCCAGCGCACACAATATTAAAAATCAAATTCGAGATAATCGGGAAAATCTAAATGCATTACCCGCTGTAGCTTCAATAGAAGTTAATGGCATCGAAATAGGTAAACAGGGGTGGAAAGGGCGCTTAAAATCTGAACTTATAGAGTTTTATAAGAACATAGGAACTAAAATCAATAGACAGGGCTTTGGCAATGTAATAATTACGCCACGAATAATAAACAATGCCCTAGAATATGTACACACAGAGGGTGAGGCAATTGCTTTTTATGTTGCTCACAAAGTCATCAAGCAAGGAATAATGATTGGCGACCATACAAATCATAAGGATAGGAGCTTAGATACTGTAACATTTGCAGCACCTGTTGAACTCAATGGTAAGCGCGGTAATATGGCTGTTGTGATAAAAGTTTCAGGGAGAAAACTTTACAAAGCGCACAGGATATTATCTCCCGATGGAAGCCAGTTTATTTGATGCACAAAAACAAACACATATGGGAACCGACAAAGATAACCGAAGCTAGAGCCTGTCCACCGCATATGTGTCTATTGATGCAACTGTATCACATTTTTGCGCAAAGTTCAATATATTTTTTCTGAAATGCTATTCTTTTAAGATTAATGCTACACCCTTACAACCACCACAAACCCACTAGCCCAAACAAAAAAGTTCGCATTTGACACCACTTGGCGTGCCAGACGCGAACATATGACAACTCTCAAAAGCCAGAGTTGTCATATGCCACAAAAACAACACAAACGGTTGCAATACCAGTGTTTCACATAAGTTATCAGCTGCGATTACAACGCAAAAATATCCAGATTGTACAGTGAAGGTAATTATCACAAAAATTGTTAAGGCATTAAGCGAAATCTCCCCGGACAGCCAAAAAGCCGCATTGAGCCATATAAACTATCTCAAGGAGCAAGAGGACACCGCTGGCTAGCCGCAAATACAGCAATCATTTGATTGCACTTGCAACCAAGGCACAAAGTAGTACAGTAAAACTCACTACCGCTACAGAAATACACCTAAAATCAAAAAGCTATCAAAACAAGCAAAAGATGAGGTAATAGAGCATGAGACATATCACAGCCAACACGGCTCAAAGGGATTTCAACAATGTCATTGACAGCGTGACACGCTTCAACGAACCCATTACAATTGTTTCAGACGATAGCAAGGTCGCTGTACTGATAAGTATGGAGAACTGGAGCGGCATACAGGAAACACTTTACTTGCAATCAATCCCCGGCATGGTGCAATCCATAAAGAATGCATCGGCAGAACCGTTGACGGATGGCATAGACTCATCAATCCGCCGCCGTATGAAAAACTGGTAGGTGACTTACTTGGTTACTATTCTCGCCGCATAAACGAACAACACCGTTACATTTACGATGTTCAGCCAAATGCTGATAATTCGTTGGACGAAACAGGCACGCCATACAAAGGCATCGTGCATGTTTTGAGAATGTGGACACATTACGAATAGCGACATAACGCACCTAAAAATCATACCCCGCTATTGCGCTGTTCATAATCCCGATAATCACGAAACGGCGAGGATTTTATCCGTCCACAGTGTTACGCTTATACTCTACAAAACACGCCACAGAACTAAAATAAAACCAATAGAAAATAAAACTGCAAAGATTGTTTTGTTGTATTTTGCCAGCCATACAGGGAGAAATATGTCAAATCCGATTCTAGGATTATTCGTATATTTATAGCCTAATAAAGTGAATGGACATTTCCCTTTGCATACCAATAAAATAATTCCCTCAACGAATACCAAGCCTATGCAAAACCAAACCAACATATTAACGTTGTCAAATATGCCAGCGTAGAGTATATACAAAATAGCTACTACAAATCCACACCATATTACAGTGTGAATCAGCTTTATCAAAATGAGTTTTTTGTTATCATCCAGCCTTTTCATTCTTATTTGTTATGCCTCTAATATAAATTTCACCGTACTTCTACTGATAAGTAAGACAGCTTTTTTCGCAAGTGCCAAACTCTCCCCTAAGTAAAAACGTTTCGCCACATTCAGGGCAAAACTTTGGTACACTATCTGTAACGTCAACATCTGCACTACAGGAGTTGCAAATTTCGAAAACTCTATCTGATGGTGGCGGTGCTTTCTCTGCACAATTAGAACAGAACTTCCCTGTGTTCTTTGAGTATTGCTTTTATTAGATAGAAAGTTTCTCTTTTATTTTCTGCGTGCATAGATTTTATTCATAGCATGTTGATGTGGTACTCCTGATGAATTGCAATCGAAAACATATTCAGAAAAATCTTCAATAAACCAATCTTTATAAAAAAACATAAGTTGACCTGATTGCCACAAATATGAGTTGTTTTCATTTTCCGGTGCAGGAGCGATAAACGGCTTTTCCACAAACACATTAAATACGTTAAGCCCATTTTCCTTTGTATGATTGCGGTAGTTTTCAAAAATTTCCTCACGCAATTCCGGTTTTATGTAATGTAAAGCACCGCTTGAAAACAAAATGTCGAAGTTAGTATTTAGTCTATATTCGCAAATATCCGCTTTATATACATTTATTTCAACATTTGCTTTTTCAGCCAAACGTTTAGTTTTCTCTACTCCTGCATCCGATAAATCAAATGCTTCCACATCATATCCACATCGAGCGAAAAAAACTGAATCCTTGCCCTCTCCACAGCATATATCCAATACTTTAAGTTGCTTGTTTGGAGGCATAAGTTCAATAATCTTCAGACACATATTTGACGGTTCTACTCCCCAATAATATTCGTCGCTGCTTTTATAGACAGTTTCATAGTCGTGGTGTTGTGTAATACTCATAGGTTTTCTCTCCGTCATCTTTCAAAAATCAACCTGCCACATCATATCACAGATTGGTATTAGATACAATCCTACTGATTTTTGGACTACACCTGCAGGTTGATGGTGTAAAATAATTCTGGGAGAAATAAAGAGGGTTTTCATTTTGTACGTTTGTGTGGTAAAATATGGTGGTCAAACAATTGATAATTACGGAGACAAAGCTTTAAATAAAGGATAATGCCGTATGAAAGGTGTTCTTGAAGAGCTGAATTCATACGTTTTTGGTCAAGATGTGCAGTCTATTTAGTTTTGATATGTGTTGAAAGAAGGTGCATTCCATGGTTATGTCTGATGATATAATTAAAATCAAAGATGCGATAATAGGGTCTGTTCCCACAGAGAAAATATACTTGTTCGGGTCATACGCCAATGGGACGCAGAATGAAGAAAGCGATTATGATATATATGTGGTAATCCAAGACGGAAGTATGCGCCCGATTGAGGCAATCCAAAATATATATCGTTCTATGCGCGGCACGAAAAGAAAGCCTATGGATGTATTAGCCGGTACAGCGGAAGCCTTTGAGCGGCGGTCTAAGCAACTTACATTAGAGCGCACAATAGCAGAGGAAGGGGTCGTGCTATATGCAAAATCGTGAAGCACTTGAATGGTATCGCTTTGCACAAATGGATTTCGATGCAGCTTTGACGCTTAACAAACATTCGTACCCAAGACCACTGGAAATCATATGCTATCACGCCCAGCAGTGTGCTGAGAAAATGATGAAAGGCTTTTTGGTGTAAAGTGATGTCATGCGGCAGACCAACTTGGCTCCGGTATTCGTAATCTTTATAAGTATACAAAACTTTACTCAGGAGGAGAACCGGAATTAATCGAGGGCGATATTTTCAAGACAATTATTCCGCTTGTTCATTTTGGGCTTGGCGGTAATATTTATACTTTAAGAGAGAAGATGTATATGAAAAAGGAAACCTTGTTACCAATAATAGCTCCAGTATGTGTAATTGCTTTTGGTGCTCTTATCGCATACGTTTTTCACTTGTTTATAAACGAGTGGGCTTGGGTTGCTCTTGCACTTGTTTATTGGGGCAGTTCGTTTTTGATTGCATATAAGGCGTTAGGAAAAGAGGGAATAGCGTCACTATTTCAAAAACCTGTGGGAAGTAAGAGATGGCTTATATTATCTATTGTTGTTGGACTTATCCCACCTGTTTGATAGCAAGCAAACTGCCGTGTAACCACCTGCAACGCAAACGACTTCAGTTGCTGAACAACTGAAATATTAAGCAGCAACGCCCATGGGGCTGTTGCCGGGCATTTTCGTGTTTTTCATTTACTTTTAAGTATAACTCGGGTATACTACAGTTAAGCATTGGGATGCTTGTTAATCCGTATAATATATTACATCTGACAAAGGGATAATTTTCTTGAAAAAAATATTCTTCAAAGATGAAACAAACAAAAAGATTTGGGATTTAGCTTTTCCGGCGACTATTGAAACAGCATTACAGTTTTTAATAGGCTTTATAGACATTATGATGATTACCAGAATTAGCCTGATAGCTGTAACCGCTATCAGCGTGGCTAATTCTGTTATGAATGTTTATTTGTCTGTGTTCATTGCGTTGGGGATTGGGGCTACTGCTCTCATCTCTAAAAAATCAAAAAGTGAAGATAAAGACAATACGAGCGGCATTGCTGCGCAAGCAACTGTGCTTGCTATCATTGTCGGCATAGTTTTGGGGGCTGTAGCAATAATATTTGGCTCAAACATTATGCAGCTTGTTTCAAGTTACGATGATGTCTCTCAGTTGTCTGCACAATTTTTCGGCATTGTCGGCGGCGGAGCGGTTGTCATTTCGCTAATGATGATTTTCGGGAGTATACTGAGAGCAAACGGCGATGCTAAATCACCTATGAAGATAAGTATTGTCGTTAATGCTGTGAATATAGTGGCGAGTTTTGTGCTTATTTTTGGCATAGGATTTGTTCCGGCTCTTGGCGTTGTTGGTTCTGCGATTGCCACTGTTTTTTCACGTTTTGTCGGATGTGTGTTGCTCTACAGAAAGATTCGAAAATCATCTGTTGCGTTTAACTTTTCAGTTATGTTGAGACAGAGAAATTTCGCGGATTTGATCAGACTTTCTATTCCTGCCACTCTTGAAAGGCTCATTATGCGCCTGGGGCAGGTAATTTACTTTTCTATCATCGTTGCTATTGGGGCAATTACCCTTGCTTCCCATGCAATAATCGGCTCGATAGAGATGTTTGTTTCCATGGCTGCCTATGGGCTTTCTATTGCACTGGCAACTTTGGTCGGACAAAGCGTCGGCGCAAAGACTTGCAGCGATATTGAGCGGCTTACATATCGCTCCATTAGATACGGTGTTATTATTCTCGGTTTTTTCGGAATAATTTTATTTTTCTCAGTCCCTGCCGTTGCTTTGATTTTTACTGATGACCAAGAAGCTATAGACCGAATTATCATCGGGTCCAGAATTTTTACATTTTCCATCCCCGCCTTGGCAACTTCTACAATTCTGACCGGGGCTTTGCAGGGTATGGGCGATACCAAAACTCCGATGTACAGCACTGCCGTCGGCATGTGGGGGGTGCGTATGTTAGGGGTCATTGTGTTTGGTTTTCTTTTGGATTTGGATATAGCCGGAGTATGGTTGTCGATTGGGATAGATTTATATGTTCGGAGCGTGTTTTTGTTTTACAGGTTTAAGCGAAATGTTTTTAAATTAAGGAAAAATGAGTTGCCGTCCCTGCCCGGTCAAGATGATAGATTGTTTGAGCACAAGCATTTCCACAGCCATGTGGGAGGGAATCAAGACCATGAGCATATTTTTTCAGTAAAATGGCACAGCCATCCGCATATACACGATGATTCAGAGCACAGCCACTAGTGATGGCTTCGCAGGCTTGTACATCCTCTGCTAAACTGTGATGTGTGTAACCTTATTAAAATTTACAGTTGTATTTTACACCAAGACATGTTATATTAGCGGCAGGATATCATTAAGTAATTGAGGTACTGCTTTATGGCTGAAATCAAAAACAGCATACTGATTGTTGAAGACAACGAAATCAACATAGAGATGTTACATAGCATACTCGGCGATGATTATAATTTACACACTGCACGCGACGGCAGGGAAGGGATTGAGTTGGCACGCTCAGTAATACCGGATCTTATTGTACTTGATATTATTTTGCCGTGTATAGATGGGTATGAAGTAATAAAAGAGCTGAAGACCTATCCGGAAACACAAGATATTCCTATCATTTTTTGTACTGCTCTCAGTAACACCGATGATGAGAGAAAGGGCTTGCTATTGGGTGGGTCTGACTACATCAATAAGCCCTACGATGCCGTAATTGTTAAGCTTAGGGTAAATGTTCAAATCCAGATTATAAATCAATTGCGCACCATTAAGTTGCTCAGCGAAGAGATAGAGTCCTGGATGAACAGCTAGTGTAACATATTTGAGATATGTTACACTAGCATAAGTGATTTATTGCCTCCCGATAAAAGGGGATACGTAGAAGAAGTATGAACTTACTGAACAATCTTAAATCATCTGATGATATAAAAAATATGAGCATCGCAGAGCTTTACTCTTTGTGTGAAGATTTGCGACGCTTTTTGTTATCAAATGTTTCAAGAACAGGCGGGCATTTAGCTTCAAATCTTGGGGTTGTCGAAATCACTGTTGCGCTTCACAATGTATTTGATACAGCGACCGACAGGCTTATTTTTGATGTCGGACATCAGTGTTACACCCATAAGATTCTCACCGGAAGAAAAAGCGGTTTTTCTAATTTGCGTGGTTTGGGCGGTGTTTCCGGTTTTCCGAACCCTGCGGAAAGTGAGCATGATGCATTTTTAGCGGGTCATGCTTCTACGTCTGTATCTACGGCAATAGGTATGGCAAGGGCGAGAACTGCGCTGGGCGAGGATTATTCGGTTATCGCTCTCATTGGCGACGGTGCGCTCACGGGTGGTCTTGCATATGAGGGGCTGTCTGATGCCGGGCACAGCGAAGAGCCTCTCATAATCATTTTAAACGATAACGAGATGTCTATTACAGAAAATGTTGGTGGGCTCGCAATGCATCTTTCGAGGCTTCGTGTTCGTCCGTATTATTTGTCGCTCAAAAAGATATACAGAAAAACAGTAGCAAAAGTTCCGGTTATAGGTAAGGTTATTGATAATTTTCTCCGCAAGGTAAAAACAGGTATCAGGGATGCACTTCTTCCGTCAAGTATGTTTGAGAATATGGGTTTTAATTATCTCGGCCCTGCAGATGGGCATAATATAAAAGAGGTATGTAAGTTGCTGAAAATAGCAAAATCAATGTCAAAACCCACAATAATACATCTTAAAACCGTAAAAGGGAAAGGATATAAATTTGCCGAAGAGGCACCCGATGTTTTTCACGGTGTTTCCGAATTTAATGTTAAAAACGGCGAACCCAAGGATGTTGCACCACTTTCTTTTGCGTCGGAATTCGGAAATACTGTGCTTAAGCTTGCAGAGGAAGATATTCGCATTTGTGCCATAACGGCGGCAATGCAAGCCGGTACGGGTCTAGATGAGTTTGCAAGCGTTTTTGAAGATAGGTTTTACGATGTCGGCATTGCAGAAGGTCATGCTGTGACTATGGCGGGTGGATTGGCTAAGCAGGGGATGATTCCTGTGTGCGCCATTTATTCGTCTTTTACTCAACGCGCATACGATATGATTTTCCATGATGTGTGTTTGCAAAATCTACATGTGGTTTTTGCTGTTGACCGTGCCGGACTTGTTGGCGATGATGGTCAAACGCATCAGGGTATTTATGATGTCGGCATGTTTTTACAGATGCCGAATATGAGAGTTTTTTGTCCTTCCGGTATTTCAGATTTGAGGCACATACTCCGATTTGCAACCCGGGAGCTGGATTGTCCTGTAGCTATTCGTTACCCACGGGGTGGAAACGACGTTTATTCATCTGGCGGCACTTCTTATGAGCCTGTGCTTTTAAGGCGTGGAGTCGATTTTGCTATCGTTGCATATGGTAGGCTTGTTGAAAATGCAATGAAAGCTGCAGATTTACTTGATAGGCAGGGAATTTCAGTCAGTGTTATAAAACTCACAGAGATTAGCAATCTTTCATACGACAAATTATCCGGCTGTCTGGATGGCATTGGGCGAATTTTTGTTGTTGAGGAGTGTGTTTCCGGTGGTTCGGTGGCTTCGTCGCTTGCGCTTTCATTTTCTGAAAGTGACACCGGCATCAGTGTCAGCGCAATAAACCTCGGAAGCGGTGCCGTGCCTCATGCAACCGTTGAACAACTTATGCACATTTACAAACTCGATGCCGAGGGTATAGCCGGCAAGGTGCTCTCTGCCGCAAAGACAAAGCGGAAAGCAAAAGCTTTGCGCTTGACGGGTTAGTTTCTTGGGTGCTGGTTTGGGGTTTGCACTTTATTGATTCGTTTCTTGTGTGCCGAACCGCCAAGGTGTGTAAAAAATAATTTCGGTCGCCTGCAGCATTGTCGCCGCGTTCGACCGAAATTATTTTTTACACACCTTGGTGGTTCTATTCTTAAGATTAGGGTGGGTTTTTTCCTACTTTTTTCTTATAAAATCCAGGAGTCAATTACTTCCACCAGTTTTCCTATTTGAGGTTTTGTCAGGTGAGCGTTTACGCCGATTTGCTCGCCCATGTTTTTTTGTGTCTCATCTATCAGACTTGAAAATACAATAACAGGGACTTTAGATAGAACATCATCGCCTTTAACCAGTTTTGTCAGGTGATGCCCGTCCATTCTCGGCATTTCAATGTCGGTAATAACGATAGATACTCTTTTCTCAATCGGGAGAATGCTTTCCATACATTCTGTGCGGCATTTTGCGAGATAATCCCATGCGTCTTGACCATTATCAAATGAAGTGATGTTTGTATATCCGGCAACTTCGAGTGCTTGCAGAAGCATTCTGCGCAGAAATACAGAGTCTTCAACGACCACAACAGGTTTTTCTGTGTTTTCGCGAACACCCATGCGCTGAACTTCGGCAATTTGCAGACCTGTTTCCGGATTGATGTCGTAGAGAACTTTTTCAAAGTCTATAATTGTAATTATTCTGCCATCGATTTTTGTAGTTCCTGTGATGACGCTGTCGTTTGCGCCATAAATTATTGAGGAGGGTCTTTCAACATCGCTCCATTTTATGCGATGCATTCCTTCAACTGTGTGTACGAGAAATGCAGAACTTACGTTGTCAAAGTTGGTAATCATGAGCATATCTTGATCGGGGGTTTCGCGTTCTTCAAGAGCCATGTACCTGGGTAAATTTATTACAGTGACAAGTTTTCCGCGTGGTTTGAAAACACCATCAACGCACGGATGGGATTGAGTCATGGGGGTAACGGGGCTGTAACGCATGATTTCGGTGACTTTTGCGACATTGATACCAAAAGAATCGCCTGCCATTGTAAACTCCATAAGTTCAAGCGCACTGGTCTCATCAGTAATCTTAGAAGTTATGTTGCCTCTAGGTTTGTTTTGCACAGTTTATTCCTCCCGGTTACTTATATTGTCAAAATGTCATAAATTTGTGTTGCACTTACTAAATTTACCACACTTGTGACATTTTGGCAATATCAACAAGGAAAATATTTATGTAAAGAATTGAAATATAGCTCTCCTTATAGTAAACTGATGACTGTAAAGGGGACGTATTTTGTATGGATTTAGAGAAATATAAAGCTCAGGTCGGAAAGTTCATTAAGGAAACAAGAAGACAGGGGGCATCAAAATCAGCAGGGGATTGAACTTATGAAAACATTATTTACAACACTTAGGAAAAACAAAGTGCCGTTTGCAGGATTTTTTCTCTACTTCATTGTGAGCTCGCTTATTGTTTCCGCCGGTTTTGTTCTCTCGCAGATAATGGTTGGTGAAATGGGGCAAGCTGCCTATCAATTTGACA
>Ga0209755_10004477_pt1 | contig 16511 bp, 14 predicted proteins | sample TergutCo191P1_FD_187301 | JGI IMG/M metagenome (GOLD analysis project Ga0209755, IMG submission 187301) | Cornitermes sp. P1 segment gut microbial communities from Petit-Saut dam, French Guiana - Co191P1 (SPAdes) (version 2) | ecosystem: Host-associated > Arthropoda: Insects > Digestive system... | reverse complement strand
TTAGCGGAAAGGTTTGCAGCACGATTTGCCCGTGGTAACTTTGGTCGGTAAGGGTTTCCAGATAGCCGGTCATGCCGGTCGTGAAAACGATTTCCCCGACAACCTCGCCCATCGCCCCGAAAGCCCTGCCTTCGAAAACCGTTCCGTTTTCCAAGATCAGGTACGCCGTGTTTTTCATTGGCTTTCCTTCCTTACTTTGCCGCTAAACAGCTTTTTCACCCCTAACATATCGCCCCCAAAAGCGCAAAAAAAAACGCCCACCGGATGATGCCAACCCGCACCATCGGATGAACGCCTTTGTTCCATGGTGATTGTGCCGAAGTTTCACGAAAGTGTCAAGACCAGGGGGTGCAATGGACTGTCCTGTTGGCTATTCCAGCGATTTTGCGTAGTTTGAGCGCAAAATAAAAGTCCACGCGGTAATCACACCGCATTTTAAGTACAAGCTGAGCAAGCACTTGGATTTGCTGGGGGTTAAAAAAACTAAAAATCGCGGGCTTAAAAACCTGCATTGTCAAGCAAGCCGCGCGGCTTGGCGGTGGTTTGCGCTGAGGGCTTAATGCCCAGACCTTTGGGCGCTCGGGGGAATAAGCCCCGAATGCAAATGCTTTTTGAGATCAGCAGCCTCACCCTCAAAAGGTGAGACCGCCGATTAAGCTTTGAAAAGCCCAGTTTTGCTGCGCTACTTTGCGCGGGCCTTGCGCGGGGGCTTTGCGGCGGGGGCTTTCGCGGCGGGGGCTTTCGCGGCGGCGGCTTTGCGCTTGCCGCCGGCAGGGGCTTCTTTCTTTTTGCCGGCCGGCGCTTTGCCTTCTTTTGCCTTGCCTTCCTTCGGCGCGTGGGGCTTTCGCACAAATGCGTATTCGCTGACATCGACAATGGCGCTTAGCTCTTTTGCAAGCTCTTTGTCGGCGTCTGCCTTTGCCAGATCGTACTCCATTTGCAGGTTAAGCCAGGATGAAGGCTTGTTCTTGAAAAACTTTGCCAGGCGATAAGCTGCGGCAACAGAGATGGGCGACTTGTCGAGAATCAGAAGCCGCACCATTGCATTGCTCATGTTGATGGCTTTTGCAAGTCTGTTGCAGTTCAGATCGTGTTTTTCCAAAAGGCCTTTAATTACGGCTCCCGGAGTTTGCGCGTTCTTTTGCATTGATACTTCCTTATGAGAGAGATTTGCATAAACTATAAATGCTGCTCACAGGATTGTCAAGCGCTTTTCGCCGCATTTGCAAAATTTTTTTGCGAATTTAGCCGCCGGGGGCAAATTCGGGCGCATTTTTTTCAAAAAATTCGGTTTTTGAAAAAAAATCTTGAAAATGCCCGAGCAAGGCCCTGCAAAAAGGCTTGTTGCAAGGTTTTTTACATCTTGACCCGCCCGCGAAAGCTCCTGGAAAGGGTTAGGCGGTCGGTGTATTCGAGATCCCCGCCCACGGGCATGCCGGACGCCAGCCGGCTGACCTCGACGGGAAAATCCTGAAGGACTTTTTGCAGGTACAGGGCCGTGGTGTCGCCTTCGAGGGTGGGATTAAGGGCGAGAATCACCTCGCGGACCTCGCCAAGGCGGGAAATCAGCTTGCCAATGGCGAGATCGCCCGGCCCCACCCCCTCCAGCGGCGCTATGAGGCCGCCCAGAACGTGAAAAACACCGTGGAATTCGCGGGATTCCTCTATTATGCGGAGATCCTGGGCCCGCTCGACCACGCAGATCACCGAGCGATCCCGGCCGGGATCGCCGCAAACGGGGCAGGGGTCGGTTTCGGTGAAGCCGCCGCAGATGCCGCAGCGCCGGATCAGATCGTGCAGGGAGGCGAGCGAGTCGGCAAGGCTGCGAGCGTAGCCGCTCCCGCCGTCAAGGATGTGGTATGCCATTCTGGAAGCGCTTTTCTTCCCCACGCCGGGCAGCTTCGACAGAAGCGCCACCAGCCTGTCAATGGCGTTTGGCGCTTTCAAGCAAGCCCCATCATGCCGGCGAGGCCGGGAATGCCCAGCCCGCCCGCCATTGCCCCCAGCTCGCGGGTCATTGCCTCGCGTATTTTGTCATGGCCGTTTGAAAATGCCGCCACTATCAGGTCCTGGATCATGTCCATGTCGCCGTCCTCGGCGGCTTCCGGCGCGATCCGCACGGCGAGCATTTCAAACTTGCCGTTAAGGTCTACCTCCACCATGCCGCCGCCGGCGGAGCCCGTGGCGCTTATCGCCGCCAGCTTTTCCTGAAACGACCCCATCTGCTCCTGTATTTTCTGGGCATTTTTCATGAGGTCCATTGGGTTGAAGTTCATGCTCACCTCTCTCAATTAATAACGGCGCCGGGGATTAGCCTCAGCACCCGATCAACAGGCGATTCCTCGGCAGGCGGCGCCGTATTCGGCGGCGCTGTGTCCGTCGGCGCCGCGCCCAGCGAGGAGCTTTCCGCGGCGCCGGCCATGGCAGGCGCTGCCGCGTCCGGGCCGGCGCCGCTCCTGCGCAGAACCCCGCTCCAGACGGGCTCGTCGTCATCGTCGCCGCCCTGCGCCTCCGCGCGCGCGGGGCCTTTTTTTTCGGCAAGGATTCGGCGCAGCCCGTCCGACAGCGCCTGCTCATCCTGCGTTATGTGGCTGCCTTGCCGGCTTTCCTCCCGCGCCGGCGCTGGGGGGCGGCTGCCGGCATGGCTAGCGCCCCCCGGCGCTAAAGGGCGCGGCATCCCTCCCGCGCCGCCCGCGCCTGGCTGCGCCTGAAGGGCCGCTTGCGCTTCCTCAAGCGCCAGCCTCAGCTCCTCGGGCGAAACCCACTTGCCCAGCCAGGACAGCTTCGACACCGCCGTTTCAAGCTCGAAGCGCGGCGACACCGAGTACCGAATGTCCCGATAGCAGTCAAGGAGAATTTCCAGCGCCTGCTCCAGGCGAATCGGGTCCAGCGCTTCCAGCGCCTTGGCGGAAAACTCGCTGGGGCTGTAGCCCAGAAGCGACTCGCGGGTGATTCCGTTTTTGATGAGCAAAAGGCTGCGGTAATAGCCGGCAAGGTCGATGATAAGCTGCTCGATTGCGACGCCGGCGGAAAGGGCCGCGTCGATCAGCGCGAAGGCCTCCGCAGCGTCCCCGCCGGCGCAGGCCTCGGCAAGCTGGTTGATTTTTTCCAGCCCGGCCAGCCCAAGCTTCTCGCGGATCAGGGCCTCGCGGATATGGCCGCCGGAAAACGACGCAACCTGGTCGAAAAGCGTGAACGCGTCCCTCATGCTGCCGGTGGATTCCTTGGCAATCCAAAACAAGGCGCTGTCCTCGGCCTGGATTCCCATTTCGGCGCAAACGCTCTTGAGAATCCCCTGAATCGTCTCGATTGGGATGAGCCGGAAGCTGAACTGCTGGCAGCGGCTTTTGATCGTCGCCGGAACCTTGTGAAGCTCGGTCGTGGCGAAAATAAAAATGATGTAGGGCGGCGGCTCCTCGATGGTCTTGAGCAGCGCGTTGAAAGCGCTGTTGGACAGCATGTGCACTTCGTCGATGATGTAGATTTTGTAGGTGCCGGACTGCGGCGGGAAAAGCACCTCGTCCTTGATCTGGCGCACGTCGTTGACCGAGGTGTTTGAGGCGCCGTCGATCTCGATGACGTCCATGCTGGAGCCGGCGCGGATGGCCAGGCAGTTGTCGCAGGCGCCGCAGGGCCCGGCGCTTCCTTCGGCGCCGCCGCCGAGCCCCTTCTCGCAGTTCAGCGAGCGGGCGAGAATGCGCGCGGCGCTGGTCTTTCCGCAGCCCCTGGGCCCCGAAAACAGGTACGCATGGGCAATCTGCCCGTTTTGAAGGGAATTTTTCAGCGTGGAGACAACGAATTCCTGCCCCGCAAGCTCGTCAAAGGTCTTCGGGCGCCGCCTCGTGGCGGTAACCTCGTAAACAGGGGCTGCCAAGTCTGCCATGGCTCATTATACACCGTTTGGGCCCGGAAAAAGAAGTGCCCTGCCAGGAAATCCACGGCGCAACAGGCATCCGCTGACTGCTGCTTCCTTCCGGACCTGACAGGGTTGGGCGGCGCCTGCTCGCATGGCTCCTGGCAGGACACTGCTAGAATACAGCAATTCGCGGGCAATGGCAAGGGGCTATGCCGAGATCAGCGCCGAATCCTGCCAGCCACAACACATCCAAGGCACGAAGCGCGACTGGTGTTTTGCGGAAGCCGAGCCGCCGCAGGCGGCGAAGCAGTTGCCGTGTGTTAGGCGAAATCCGCTGCGCGGCTTTTGCCTAACTGGCGCACTCCATTTATTTTGATCATATTCTCCAATCGGCTGTCATGCTTCTTTAGAGGTTAATCGTCATGATTTGGAATTGCAGAACTGGAATGCTCATGCAATAATTCCCATTGCCCAGTTTGATCGTTTTTCACAAATACATCGGTGCTGCGTCCGTTGCCTTCAACGAATTCCCCGCCCGCATAGCCGCTGTAATTATATTGATATGTGTATACTTGGCATTTGTCATCCCGATGGATTATTTCAACATCTGTTGCCCACCATTTGCTTTCAGCGACTGTGTTCCAGAAATTTTCATGAAATATTTTTACTTGCTCCAAGTCTGTTTTCATTTGCCCCGAGTAGCAAAAAACAGCCTTCGCATGCAATAACTTCGCTATATTCGAAAAATCGCGGGTGTTGATTGCGTCCATGTATTTTGCAAATTCTTCCGTTTGGTATTTAGTCTCCATAAATCATAATCCTCGGAACATATGCGCCAAAAAATTGCCTCAATGACACGGCGCATAATACCCGACATTTACCATAAACCAATGTTCATTATAAAGTCAAGTCCTTATTCGTAGCCCGCATTGCACATAACTGGAAAGCGCTTGATAAGCGCAAGTAGTTTTTGCTGATTTTGGTCTGCAGCGGCGCGGAAAGCATGTCAAGCATTTTTGAAACATTGCCGGTGGGATTTGAGCTTTTGCTCCACTTTCAAGAGGTGTTTGAAAACAGCTCCCAAAGAGCCTCGTCAAAGAAATACAGGCTCTCAATATCCTTAAATGCCGCCCCATTTTTGTATTGCCCCGTGACAGGATCTTGAAAGGCATCTTGCAGCCGTTGATCTGGGACTCAAAAAAAGGCTTGTTTGCCGTCATTCCCACCGCCTGGCCATAAAAAAGGAGCCCTTAAGGGCCCCTCTTGCCGCTTTGGTTCATAGCCTCCGCAACACGATCACTGTATAGGCATATAGGTCGAGGCTGCGTTTTCGTCAGGGCCTGCAGCGCCGCGGCTAGTTGCGGCGAATGAATTCCTGCGTTACGCTGGTGGGAAAAAAATCATCGATGCTTGATGGACATATGCCAAAAGCATCAGCCAGCCTGGCAAGCTCAGAAGCGCTGACAGTGGTAGTTAAAGAAAGGCTGTCGGCTATCAGGATAAATTGGCTAGTTGTATTCAGAAAAAAAACGTCAATGACTGCGTCAATCTCCCTTGCATCCTCTCCTCCCACATCTTTTTCATGCAATATGGCGGCGGCGGCGCTGCGATCCAGCCACTCTGGTCCTGTTTCTTGCTCGAATGCACGTCTGTGAAGATGTGTTGCACGTTTGGCAATGGTGTTTTCTGAAGTGGTAAACGTTCCTCTTGTCGCGGGAAGGAATCCATCGGAATATACTTCCGTTATGAAATTCCCGTTGTCGAATACGAGTCGCGTGAGAACGCCTTCTGCTTCCCCTTCCCAAGTCCCGTTAAGCCGCGGATCTGTGTTCGTACAACCCGACCCCGAAACCGCGACCCCAAACGCCAGTGCGATAGCCATTACTCCCATCGAAGCTCTCTTCTTCATCGTCCTCTCCTTGTTTCGCAATGACCCCATTGACCATCGCTTGATTTAGATTTTAGCCCATTTTTTCCAAAAATAGCCGATTTCATCGAAATCTGCAAGTTTTCTGTTGGCTAACCATGTTTATTGTATAGGTTCTTCCGGATTTGTCAAGCCGATAGCAAACTAGATTAGCCATGAGGATAAGCGATGACGAAACAGGATTTGATGACGCTTTTGAGCCAGAATATAAAGAAGTTTCGGGCCTTGCGAGGGATGTCGCAGACCGAGTTCGCGGAAAAAGTGGACATATCGGTACCCTTCCTTAGCACCATTGAGAGCGGAAAGAAATGGGTTTCGCCTGCCACCATGACCAAACTTGCGGATGGGCTAGGTATTCAGGTTCACGAACTGCTCAAGCCGGAAACGGCCCTTCCCGACGCAGCCGCCGACGTGCTGGAAAAATACACGGCTGACATTTTTGGCGCAATCGGGGAAACCCTGGACGGTATGCGCGAAAGCTACATTCGGCAGTTGGATGAAAGAAAAGATGCGCGGTAGCTTGCGCTCGTATGCCACGCAAAAACGCCAGGCACAAAACTCAACAGCGCTTGGCGTTTTCATACATGGCGATGATTTCATCGGCTATCTTTTCCCGCTAAGCCTTATCCCGTTTTCCACTCGCCAATATTGCGTTTTTCGCCGTCAAACGAAACGCCGATCTTGAACAGCTTTTTTCCGCTTCCCGTCCACGGCAAAAGGTATTCCTTCGCGTCTATTTGCGCCAGCGCTTCGTCGGCGGGCCTGTTCAGCTTGAACTCAAAGCAATACGCGAAATTCTTCGTTTCCACGAGCGTGTCTATGCGCCCGGCCGAGATTCGCACCTCGGATCGGCAATTGAAACCCAGCATCGTAAATATCAGGTGCACGGCGGTTTCGTAATAGTTTTCCGACTCCTTGATGATGTCGTAAGGTATCGCGGCGAAAAAGCGCCGCAAGGCGCTTATGGCATCCTCGACGCTGCCCGTTAGCAATGCCTGCGAAAGGCGGGCATTCAGGGCATCCGCCGTTTCTTTGCCGGATTGCAAATATTGCTTTAGCAGCGAATTCGCGAAACATGAGCGCACTTCCACGTTCGGAAAATCTAGGGTGTACAGATCGAATTCTTCGTCGCAGTCCTTTATCGTCAGGTATCCGCTTTGGTACAGGAGCGGCTCGGCCCTCATGTTTTCGATGTCGTATTTGCGAAAGTCGCTGTCGACGACCTGCATGCCGCTTAGATCCAGGACATTGATTTTTTGGCCTGCTATCAACTTTGTCAAAAAAGTTGGCGTGCCGGTTTCGTACCAGTAGGGCGAAAAATTTCCGTTCTCAAAATGATTGAGCAGGCCGAAAGGGTTGTAAACCTTGAGCGGCTTTTTTGAGAATCTATAGCCGTTGTAAAAACGGCGCAATTCCTCCAGATAGCCCTCGCGGCTCTTTCCTGTTTTTTCCAAGATGGCTTCTATCTCCGGCACAAAGCCGGCTTCCAATTCCTCCTGCGTTATCCCGCAGATATCCGCGTAATCTGGGTTAAGGGTCAAGTCTATCAGATGGTTCAAGTCGGAAAACACGCTCACATGGGAAAACTTCGTCACGCCGGTCAGGAACACGAATTTTAGGTATTCGTCGTAGGATTTCAGCAGGCCGTAAAACCCCTTTAGCTCGTTTCTGATTTTGACGTGAGGATCGGGCTCATCGATGGTGCTGAGCATGGGCTTGTCGTATTCGTCTATTATCACCACTGCTTTTTCGCCGGCTTTGTTGCAGGATTTTTCCACTAACGCCGCAAACTGGTTTATGCAGTCATCGTCGTCAAGAATGATTCCCTGTTTTCCGGCCTCTCTTTTCAGCTCCCGGGAAAGCGCGGAATGGAGCCCTTTCACGCCGCTTGAATACGAGCCCGCATTCAGATCCAGCCTGATCACCGGGCGCTTTTTCCAGTCCCAGTCAAGCGAATTAATCGCAAGCGCCGGAAAGCCTGCGATTTCCCCGAACAATTCCCTGCGGCCTTCAAAAACCGCCCTGATCGTGGAGCACAAAAGTGATTTTCCAAACCGCCTGGGCCGGGACAGGAAAAAGGCCATCCCGGAACTTGTTATCAGCCGATGAATCAGTGAGGTTTTGTCAACGTAGCAGCACCCATCGCTGCGGAGGCTGGCAAAATCCTGCATGCCTATGGGCAGGCGCCTTTTCATGGCTTCATTATAGGGCATCGAGGGGCGCCGGTCAAATTCGCGGCTCGAGCGCCGGCAGCGCGGAGCGCGGGCCGTGAAGCTTTCCGGCGCAAGCCTTATTCGCGCTGAGGGGTTTAATGCCTCGCCCTTTAGGGTGGGGTTGTTGATTCAAAAAGCTTCCTGCACTCGATGTAAAACCGCTTCTCGCAGGCCTCGCCCATGGAAAAGCTTTTCCGCGGCAGCGGTCCCGTTCGCGCCACAGTTTCGAAAAAGCCGGCTTTCTGCACCGGCGGCAGCAGTATTCCGGTTGCCGGCTTCTCGGCCGCAAGCGCCAGGCGAAACAGCTCGTCCTCGCCGTGGATGTAATCGATTGACAGCGTGCCGCTTCTCGAAGCCCCGCTCTCCGCAGCGCCATCCCCCAAAGCCCCGCTTCCCGAAGCGCCGCATCCCAAAGCGCCTCCCCCCGAGGCCTCAATCGCCTGGTCCAGCAAGGGCTGCAGGCAGGCGGTGGAAATGCCCCCGGCGCTGGTTTCGACCAGCGCAAATCGGTCGGCGCCGCCGTCGCGGGAAGCGATGCCGAATCGGTTTCCCTTGCCCGGCGCGGAGGCAGGCGCTGCGCCGGATGCGCCCGCAGGCGCGGCACCAGATGCGCCCGCAGGCGCGGCGCCGGACACGCCAGCCGCAGGCGCAGCGCTTGGCGCGGCATCTGGCGGCGCTGCGCTGGGCGCTTGCGCGACCAGGCTGGCGAGCTCTTCGCGGGTGGCGACGGCGCGGGTGGAAAAGCCGGGCAGCGCTGACAGCAGGGCCAGCGCCTTGTCGAAGCCCAGCCCGAAAACGATGCGGTGTATCGGCTCGAACTTGATGGCCGGATCGTAAATGTTTTCTATCTCGACCAGCGCGTAGCGGCACGGATGCTCCGGCAATTCGCTGCCAGCCCCAGCTTCGGCTGCAGCGCCGGCGCCATCGGCGCCGCTGGAAGCGCTGGCCCCAGCACGGGCCTTTGCGTGCGCCGCCTTGTATTCGTTCCATATTTCCCAGGCGCTTGCGAGCGAGTGATTGCCATCCCCAACCGCAAACAGGAACGGCTCGGCCTGCGCTGCGCCACTTGTTGCGCTGGACTCTGCGCCCTGCGCTGCGCCGCTTGTTGCGCAGGACTCTGCGCCCCGCGCCGCGCCACTTGCAGTGCCGGACTTTGCGCCCTGTGCCGCGCCACTTGCTGCACCAGGCTCAACGCCGCCCGCCGCGCCACTTGCAGCGCTGGACTCTGCTCCCCATGCCGTGCCACTTGCAGAGCTGGACGCTGCGCCCTGTGCTGCGCCGCTTGCATCGCCAGACTCTACATCCCGCGCCGCCCCGCCCGCAGCACTGGACTCTGCGCCCCGCACCGCCCCATCCGCAGCGCCAGACTCTACACCCTGCGCTGCGCCGCCTGCCGCTCCCCGCGCCGCCCCGCCGGACTCAGCATCCCGCGCCGCGCCGACCGCGCCGCCGTAGCGGGTCAGCGCCCGGCGGGAGAGATCGGCGAGGGCGTCGGCGAGATGCGCCCAGTCGCTTTCGTCGTCGAGGAGCCAGCCGGTGACGGAGCCGGAATCGTGCATGAGCTCGCCGCTGTAGGCGGGCGCGGCTTTTTTGGCGCGCTCGGCCAGCGCGGGCAGGATCGCGTCCGCGTCGTCGTCGATCAGCATGATTATGTGGCTCGTCTCGAGGGGGGCGCTGCGGCGGATTTCCATGCGCGGGGGCAGGCGCTCGGCCACTGTGCCTTCGGTTGGGCGGATCATTGGGAGCGCTTCCTTCGCCCACGAATAGCGCTCGAGATCAACGGCGACGACCAGCCCGCGGCGGCGCCGGCTGAACGGGGTGTCGCGCTCGAGGTAGACGAAGCCGCGGCGCGGCGCGGCGAAGGCTCCGCCGCGCAGGTAGCCGCGCATTTCCCTGTGAATATCCGCGATTCGCTCGGCGCGATCGCCGTCGTCCAAATGCGCTTCTGGCAGAATCACGCGCAGGGTGGAAGCGCTGCCCTCCGCGATCTCAAGGGCCTTCGCCCAGTAAGCGCGATCCTGCGTGAATTGGTCGCAGGCCACGGCTGCCCATTGCCTCAGGCTTTGCCCCTTTGGCAGGAGGATTTCGGGAACCGCGATTCCCGCTTCCCTCAGTTTTTTTTCGGCGTCGCTCATGCGGACATGATACCGAAAAATCCGCAAAAGCGCAATTTGCCGAGCCGCGCTTTCCCGCGCTTCCCAATTTCGCGAGCGGGCACTACAATCAACCCATGGGCTGCAATCATTCCAGGATGGACGCGATACGCGAGGCGTTTCAGTACCGGAGCCGCTTCGAGGGCTCGACCATGGTTTTCAAAATCGACTTTCCCGTGACGGAGGCGCCGGGCTTCCCGTACCTGATGAAGGACCTGGCGCTGCTGTCAAAGGTCGGCTTCCGGATCGCGATCGTGCCGGGAACGCGCGAGGCGATTGACTCGGCGCTGAAGCGGCACGAGATCGCTTACGGCTACGGCGCCGCTTCCGAGTCGGGGGAGCCGGCGCGAATCACGGCGGAGCGCGCCATGCCGTTTGTGGAGATGGCGGCGTTTGGCGCCGCGACGCGCTTCATGACCTGCCTTTCCGCGAGCCGCGTCGACGCGGTGATTGGCAACTTTGTTCGCGCAAGGGGGCTGGGCGTCGTTGGCGGCGTCGACATGGAGCGCTCCGGCGCCGTTGACAAGATTTACGACAAGTCGATAAGCCGAATGCTCGACCTCGGCGCCATCCCGATCCTGCCGTGCATCGGCTGGAGCCCCACCGGAAAGCCCTACAACGTGCCAAGCGACGAGATCGCGCTCGCGGCCTCGTCGGCGCTGGGCGCCGCAAAGCTGTTCATCGTTTCCGCGTGGAGCGGAATTCGCCGCGGCCGCTTCGCGCTTCCGGAAAGCGTCGAGACACGGGAGGACGGCAGCATCGTCCGCCTCACGCCGCAGGAGGCCGAGGCGCTGATCGCGTCGCTTTGCGCCGAGCGGGCCGGCGGCAGCGAGCGGATTGGCGGCGAAGCGCAATCCGGCGAGGCGCGGCTCGACGAGGCGGCGCTGGCGCTGCGCGAGCTTCGGCTGGCGCTGCGGGCCTCGCGGGCGGGGGTCGAGAGGGCGCACATCATCGACGGGCGGGAGGAGGGCGCCGTTTTGCAGGAGCTTTTTTCAAACCTCGGCGCCGGGACGATGGTTTACGCGGACGAGTTCGAGTCGATCCGCCCGCTGCGCAGCCGGGACGTGGCGGACGCGCTGCGCCTGATGGAGCCGTTCATGCGCGCCGGCACGCTCATCCGGCGCTCGGCGGAGCAGATCCAGGAGCGCAAGGGCGATTACGCGGCGCTCGAGCTTGACGGCTCGATCCGCGCCTGCGGGGCGCTGCGCGACTGGGGCGAGGGGCAGGGGGAAATCGCCGCGGTGGCGAGCGACCCGCGCTACTCCGGCATGAACCTCGGGCGCAGGATCGTCGGCTACTTGATCGATAAGGCGCGAAGGCAAAACATGCGCCGCGTGTTCGCGCTCACCACATGCACGCAGGACTGGTTCGAGTCGCTCGGCTTCGGCGAGATTCCCCTGGACAGCCTGCCGGCGCCGAAGCTGCTGGGCTACGACAAAGGGCGCGGGAGCAAGGCCTTCGCGCTGGAAATCACCGCGTAGCGGCGCCGGCGCGGGCGCGGCGCCAATGCGGGGCATAGTCGGCAATTCCCGAAAAAACCGCAGAAAAACCTTGACTTCGCCGGGGCCAAACGGCATATTGGAAAAAACACGAGAACCGGAGGATAACCATGAGCAAGAGCCAAGCATTTTTCTTCTGCGCCCGCTGCGGAAACGTCGCGGCGCTGGCCGTCGCAAAGGGCGGCGCGCTGGCCTGCTGCGGCGAGGCGATGCGCGAGATTGCGCCCAACACCGTGGAGGCAAGCCGGGAAAAGCACGTTCCCGTCGTTGAGAAAACCGCCGACGGCATAAGGGTCAAAGTCGGCGCCGCCCCGCACCCGATGCAGGAAGATCACCGCATCGATTTCATCTATGTCAAAACCGGGCGCGGCGGGCAGCGCGCCTCGCTCGCCCCGGGCGACGCGCCGGAAGCCGAGTTCCGCTTCGCCGCCGGCGACGAGCCCGTCGAGGTTTTCGCCTACTGCAACCTCCACGGCATGTGGAAAGCGGAAGCGTAGGCGCCGCCGAGCAAACCCCGCGGCGCCAGGCCAAAGGGCCTGCGGCCGCGGCTTTGCGGCTTGCAGCCCTTCGGCTGGCAGTCCTTCGGCTTGACTTTCCCGTCCCGAAAGGACATACTGAGGCATCATCAGCAATCTGGAGGGAATATGAGCATTATCGAATACGTGGAGGCGCGCGAAATCATCGATTCGCGCGGGAATCCCACCGTCGAAGTCGACGTGGTTTTGGAGGACGGCTCCATGGGAAGGGCGGCGGTGCCCTCCGGCGCATCGACCGGCGAGCACGAGGCGGTCGAGCTTCGCGACAACGACAAGGCGCGCTACCTGGGCAAGGGTGTCCTGAAGGCAATCGACAACGTCAACAACGTAATCGCGCAGGAGCTTTGCGGGCTTGACGCGCAGGATCAGGTTGACATCGACCGAACGATGATCAAGCTCGACGGCACGGACAACAAGGGCAACCTCGGCGCCAACGCCATCCTCGGCGTTTCCATGGCGACCGCGCGCGCCGCCGCCGAGTCCCTCGGGCAGCCGCTCTACAAATACCTTGGAACCTTCCACTCAAACCTGCTGCCCGTCCCGATGGCGAACATCATCAACGGCGGCAAGCACGCCGACAACAAAATCGACTTCCAGGAATTCATGATCATGCCGGTCGGCGCCGAGTCGTTCCACACGGCGCTGCGCTGGACCGCCGAGGTTTTCCACCACCTGAAAAAGCTCCTGCACGACGCGGGCAAGAACACCGCGGTCGGCGACGAGGGCGGCTTCGCGCCGGACATCGGCAACGAGGAAGCGCTGGACTTCATCATGAAGGCCGTCGAAAAAGCCGGCTACAAGCCCGGCGAGCAAATCGCGATAGCGCTTGACTGCGCCAGCTCCGAGCTTTTCGACGAGGGCGGCAAGCAGGGCTACAAGTTCTGGAAGTCCAACCCCGGCAAGCTGTTCAGCGCCGACGAGATGATCGAGCTTTTCACCGGCTGGGTGAACAAGTACCCCATCGTTTCAATCGAGGACCCGCTGGATCAAAACGACTGGGACGGCTACGTCAAAATGACCAAGGCGCTGGGCTCGAAAATCCAGATCGTCGGCGACGACTTCTTCGTCACCAACACCAAGCGCCTCGAAAAAGGCATCGGCATGGGCGCCTGCAACTCGATCCTCATCAAGGTGAACCAGATCGGCACGCTCACCGAAACCTACGAGGCGGTCGAAATGGCGAAGCGCGCCGGCTACACCGCCGTCATGTCGCACCGCTCCGGCGAAACCGAGGACACCTTCATCGCCGACCTCGCCGTGGCGCTTGAAACCGGCCAGATCAAAACCGGCTCCATGAGCCGCACCGACCGCGTCTGCAAGTACAACCAGCTCCTGCGCATCGAAGGCCAGCTCGAAAACGTGGCCGAGTACGCCGGGCGCAAGGCGTTCTACTCGATTAGGAAGTAGCCCCGCGCCGAAGCCCGACGGGGCTTCCCGCGAATCAGGCCGCGGAGAACCCGCCCCGGGCGCTTGTCCAGGGCGGGTTTTTTTGCGCCTGGTTAATTTGCCCGAAGCTGCCGGCGCGCGCGGCAGCGCAGGCTACCTTGCGCTGCAAAAAAAGCCGTGTATCCGCTGCATGAGATCCGCATCCAGCTCGTTTGCCAGGGCCTTGCAAAAGCCGGCCTCTTCGGCCCATTGGAACATCGAAGCGCTTGCGCGCCTGCCTCGATATTCCCGCCAGCTTGAAGCCGCCCATTCCATGTACTTTCGCTGCTCCGGCGAACTGAAAATAAACGCATGGCCGATGCCATCTCTGAGAATGATTTCCACGTTGGGGCTGGTTATTTTTTCGCGATGGGCGTAAATGGAGACCGTGTCCGCGCGCACTAGCTGATCGTCCAAGCACTGCACAATCATCACGGGAATGCCGGCCTTGTTGATTCCGTCAATGGCGGTTAGCCTCGCCGCAGCGCCGAAGAGGCGCCGCTGCATTGCCCGGAAGTAGGGGCTCAGCAGAAAATACAGCCCGCCAGCCATTTGCAGTCCCTGCTCCCTGAATATTTCCGCAGGATCGTTAAAAGCGGCAGCGCTTACAACGGCATTAACGTTATGCCCAAAATGCAAAACGGCGCACACCGCATAGCCGCCCCAGCTATGCCCCAGCAGCATGACGGGCAGATTGTCAAACGCGCTTGCTCCCCCGACAAAGGCAAGCGCCGCGTCAAGGTCGATAACTGACTGGCTGAGGCCGCGCATGCTGCGCCCCTCGCTTCCGGCGACGCCAGTATTGTTGAAAGCAAAAACGCGCCAGCCATTATCGACAAAAAACATTATCAATGGGAAATATGCGTCAGCAGTTCCGCCCAGCCCATGCGAAATGACAACCAGCCCTTTCTCGTTCTCCGCGCCGTAAACAAAGCCCTGAAGCCTGTTTCTGCCCGAGTAAAAATGCACTTCCTCGCGGGAGTATCTGTTCTGGTCAATGTCGTCCCAAGTGAAATGCGTGTAAAACCTGCCCGGCTGAAACCCTTCAACCCTGCCAAACACCTGCGAGTTTATCCCGCATGCCAAAGCAGCGCATCCTGCGGCGATCAGCCCCAGCGCCATGACGCCCGTCATCAGCTTTTTTGGGCTTGGCTTTTTCATCAGGCATAATCATACAATATTTTCTCGCGCTCGGGCACCCTCGCGCGTCATATCCGCCCAATTTCATTTCATTCGAAAGGCATGCTTAAGCGCAATTCAGTAACCATCCCGAGGCGCTTGCAGCATGTGCTGTTAGTTGGTATAATTCTTTGCATACGGAAGCAAAGAGGAAATTGCGATGTTTCGATTGACAAATCTATTAAGCAATGAGCAGGCGGAGATCATAACGGCCGGGGCAACTCTGGAGCAGGGAAAAGTAGCCTACAAGATTAAAGAAGGCGAGGATGTCCGCATTGGCATTAACGTGAACGAAGATGAGTGCGTGGAGTTTCATTATCGCTGGAAGTTTAATGTATACAAGCTAAAGAGCAGGACAACAAATGACTGAGGATGTTCCACAATTTCGCGCTTCTCGTGTATAATGTGAGCGCTGGCTAGCCTGGCTCAAAAGCCCGCGGCGCAGCACCACCAACGACGGAAAACAAGGAGAGCGCTATGAAAACCGTGTGCGGCATAGACCTGGGAACCCAGAGCTGCAAGATTGTTGTTTACGATTACGAGAACAAAAAAATCGTCGCCGAGTCGTCGGCGCCCGTTGACATGATCGCGGAAAACGACGGCACCAGGGAGCAGAAGGCGCAGTGGTACGACGAGGCGATCAATGCCTGCTTCGCCGCGATCGACTCAGGCGCGAAAAGCTCGATCGCCGCGATCGGCGTGTCGGGGCAGCAGCACGGGCTCGTGCCGCTGGACGGGGACGGGAAGCCGGTTTACAATGTCAAGCTTTGGTGCGACACTTCCACCGCGAAGGAGTGCGACGAGCTTACCGCGCTCGCCGGCGGCGAGGACAAGCTCATCGCGATGGCCGGGCTGCCCATGCGCCCGGGCTACACCGCGCCGAAAATTCAGTGGCTGAAAAACCACAGGCCGGACGCGTTCGCCAAGCTGCGCCATGTCCTTCTTCCCCACGATTACATCAATTTTCTGCTGACGGGCGAGTACACCGCCGAGTACGGCGACGCTTCCGGCACGGCGCTTTTCGACGTGCGCGGGCGCAAATGGTCTTCGCAGGTTTGCGCGCTGATCTCGCCGGAGCTCGAGTCCTGGCTGCCGCCGCTCGTCGAGCCGGGCGCCGCCGCGGGCAGGGTCTCCAAGGCCGCCGCCGCGCTGTACGGCATCCCCGAAGGCGCGCTTGTCTCGCCCGGCGGCGGCGACAACATGATGGGCGCTATCGGCACCGGCGCGGTGCGCGACGGATTTTTGACAATGAGCCTTGGAACGTCCGGCACGCTGTTCGGCTTTTCGGGGGCGCCAGTGATCGACCCGACGGGAAACCTCGCCGCGTTCTGCTCATCCACGGGCGGGTGGCTGCCGCTGCTGTGCACGATGAACTGCACGGTCGCCAGCGAGGAGTTCCGTGCGATGTTCGGCCTGGACTTGCAGGCTTTCGGCGCGGAGGCGGAAAAATCCCCAGTTGGCGCGGAAGGCATTGTCGTGCTGCCGTTCTTCAATGGCGAGCGCACGCCCAACCTTCCCAACGGCAGGGCGAGCGTCAACGGAATCACCGCGGCGAACTTCAAGCGCGAGAACCTGATCCGCGCCGCGTTCGAGTCTGCGATTTTCGGCATGAGGATCGGGCTTGAGGGCTTCGACGGGCTCGGGTTCAAGGCGCGGGAAATCCGCCTGACCGGCGGCGGCTCGAAAAGCAAGCTGTGGCGCAGCATCGTCGCCAACGTGACGA
>Ga0209755_10004476_pt1 | contig 16512 bp, 9 predicted proteins | sample TergutCo191P1_FD_187301 | JGI IMG/M metagenome (GOLD analysis project Ga0209755, IMG submission 187301) | Cornitermes sp. P1 segment gut microbial communities from Petit-Saut dam, French Guiana - Co191P1 (SPAdes) (version 2) | ecosystem: Host-associated > Arthropoda: Insects > Digestive system >... | reverse complement strand
CGTTTACCGTAAGCGCTTATGACTCTGAAAATATAGGACGCCGTAGTAAAGCCTTTGCTTCACGTCGCGGAATACCCGATTTGTATTCTTGCTAACCTCGTCTGTGCTGATCCGGAGATACTAAATCTTGTACAGAAGAACGAGTCCCTACGGGGTGGATTTATATGGTTTTTGAGAGCACGAAAAAGAAGTCTTCTGATGCTTAATCACTTTATCTTGAAGAGGGAGACGATTCGGTTCCGCGAAGGGCGCGCCCACCGTACCACGCCGTAATCACTCATGAGTGCAAATAAGATAAACTCCAGGTACCTTTGAATGAACTTAGGTGATTGAGCTGTGAATTGCACAGCACATAGAAGGACGTTGTCATGACTTAGTTTTAGGTACTTTGACAGCATTTTATTAGAGGCACTCTGAACCCCCCCCCCCCAAAAAAAAAAAAAAAACTCAACAGCAATAGCCATCCATTGGCCGAGATTCGAAAGCCAGACCTTCCGAATACGAAACAGGATGGTATTCAGTACTTGAAGTCGCCTGTACATAAGTTGTTGGAACCACAATAAACTGTATTAACAGGAAAATATACACACGGTCCAAATATCACAGTTTTATGGAGTGGAATACCTTTGTTACGAAATTATTACCACCCGGATCATTTCTGAACCTAATCACACCTATCTGTACCTTCACTTGTACGTCAGACCTTATAATAACAATAAATACAGCGTTACTTACCACTCGATACTTCGGTACCCCTTAGCACAACAGTGGAGGCTCTTGAACTTCTGTGTTACAACGTATTCTCGCGAGCTGAGCTCTTTTGTAAATTGTAACCACGTGGAATTGTTTTGAAGAGTGTCCATCACGCAAAAGTCTTCAACTCCGTTTACACCAGGAAAACCGAACATGGTCGTTATTATTAATCCAAATATTACACAACGTAACCAGGCTGTTTTCATTCTAAGTAATTCAGCCCTTGAGGCTGCACTCGAACATGACACCATTTTCACACCAGTTGTTGTCACTTTAAAGGTATGATTAAGGTATTATTGTAAGCAGTTTTCTTTTCTAATTTATTCCAGATTCATAAATCCTGCAGTACAAAAAATGGCTGCACGTAAATTCGAAATAATCAGCCGTAACAATAAATACACTTATAACTTTGTAACACACACATGTTTTAATGACAATACAAACATCGATTTTCCTGTTGTTTCGTAGTGTTGAATAATGCCTGTAACAGTCAGATTGGTGAAACAACAAGGACAAAATGGAAATTACGCAATCAAACAAAAATATGTAACTATTCTTCAGTACGTTACGTATAGTTTCCTTAACACGTCGCAGTTGGATATCTGCAGCGAAGAACAACTCACATTCCTCCTACCTTCACGTTCCGCGAACAACTCAGTTATCTTATCGAACCTAAAATACTGGGACCGCACATCCCACTTCGCGGGAAAGGCCGGAAAGTTCGGACACATTCGGCTCCGTTCGGTGTGAATCGGTAGTGACGCAGGTAAAGAAAGATGAAAGATACGTGAGTAAGAGACAGTTGTTTACACATGCTTGGTTTGTTTCGTATTTGTACCGCTAGCAGTCCCTCATGTTTCCAGGTTTTATATTGCAAATATTTCCGCATATGACACACCTTTTGTCTGTGTGGCATTTCACCTCTCCGCTTAATTTGAACCCTCATACGGACAGGTTGGCACAGTTTGTCCTGCATTTGCAACACCGTATATAGTCAACACTAGAACATGCAGCAACACATACACTGAAGATGGATGCACAAGATTCCTCCGAAACAGTGGTGCATTTCTAGCAGGCTACGCGGCGACACATTACAGAACACAGTGTTTTTCGTGTGTATAATTATTGTGCATTATTTGGAATCAAATAAGGAAGAATATATATGGAGGGCATCTGAGAATCAGTGGAGAATATCTGGACCTAAAAGACAGGAATAACAGAAAAGTGGAGAAAACTGCGTATTGTGGAGCTTCATAATTTGTATTCTTCGTCACATTATTTAGGTAATTAAACCAAGCAGAATCGTTGGGGAGGAATATGTAATGTGTTGCAGACAGACAAATGTGTACAGAATTTTAGTTGTCTGTCATGAAGAACCTGCTTGAGAACTAAGCGCAGATAGTCGGAGAGTTTTAGACACATTTGTATAAAACAGGTGTTTAGTAGTTTCGCCTGGTTTGGTAAGAAGCCTAGACCTTGGGAACGCGATAGTGTACGGTCGGGTTACGCAAAAAGCAGGAAATTACTTTATCAGCCACGGGACTAACAACTGCTGATGATGGAATTAGGACTTGTGAAATATTTAGTTTGCGGTTTATGATGTTAGCAGCAGCCCAGTCAATTACAGTGTGATTTAAAAAGACAAAAGAAAACTTAACTCTTTTGGAATATGTGTGCTGCAAAGAGGGAACAGTTTCGGCTAATGCTGACATACTCGTCAAGGACCACGTGGTTATTTATTTTAAATTTGGCTGTTACTCTATATTTTACCATCGTACACGATGTTAATCGAATTCTCATCTTTGTGTGAAACTCCAATAATGGGGCCTACACAGTCTTTAGACGCGTTCGCAAAATTGCGAAAAGCGACTGTTGGCTTCGTCGTTTATGTCCGTCCGTACGGAAAAAACTCGGCTCACAGCGAACGGATTTTCATTAAATTTGACGTTTGAGTCTTTTTTCGAAAATCTGTCGAAAATTCGAGCTTCATTAAAATCTGACAAGAATAACGGGTACTTTACATGAAGACCAGTTTATAGTTTTGGTCATATTCTCGCTCACTTCTTCTTAGAATGAAAATGTTTCAGACAAACTTTTTATAGAAAATCAAAACACATTTTATGCTTAGTAATTTTTTTCTTTCGAAAATCGAGCCTTTTATGAGACAATGGGGAAAAATATTGCAGAGCCAGATAGGTCACAGATAACAGTATGACGCATGGCCATTACGTGCTGTATAACAAAGGCTACAAACACACACTTGGAATATGCAATACTTATGGCTTTTCCACCGCAACAATGTTTGCACGAACGCGCCTCATTGTTAAGTTTTATGTACATTACCTGCCTTGTTGAACCATGTTCTAACGCAGTATTGTGAAATATTGCGATACTTTTGCTATGAAACTGTGGAACTGTGTCGCCTACATCCTTAAAGTGCCTTTGGCCTCTGTATGGCAATCTGAATGAAACAATCTTTTATACAACAGCGTTCGGACATTTTTCTTCGTTACTGATCAGGCTTCGCCTGTCCAGACCGGCCGTGGGTCCCACCTGGTCTCCTATACACCTAAGATTTTTGAAAATTTGTGCACCGTGTAATCAAGGTTTTGAAAGAACTTGCTGCTTCCATCTTAATGGCCGAAGTAGCACTTGGTCTAATTAGTCCCTGAAATGGAAGCAGAGAGCTCGTCCGAAACGCCGGCAGTAATTACCCTTTAGTATGGCATAATACTGCGTAAAACTGTGAAGTTAATCAAAATGTTCTAGGGGGCCCAACACCCTTGCGCTGGGACTGAATGTTGCCCAATACTTCGTTCGTCGAACAGCACTTTCTAAATCAGACTGTACAAAAACATTCTAAACGGAAACTAACTTGGGAGGCTAAGGTTTCCTAGAAACAGTAAATTGATGGTTGTTGTGCAATTTCCTGTGGGCGTCTTTTTTCTATCTCTGTCTTTCCCTCCTCTTTCCTCTACGTATTGTTTTTGTTTTACTGCGGTACCTTAAGTTATACTACTTTCTCACTCATTATTTTAATAACTTCAGCCTGGACTGTAAATTGAAGTAACCGAAATAACATTATGAATGTGACCCTTGGACTGCCAAATGAAGGGGCAGAACAATAAACACAAAGGGAAATGAATGTAAGCACTAACCTTCTCCTAGGGATCAGAATATATCTCAGCACATTTTTGGTGCATCGGGGGGAAAAAATTTTCAAAGTGTGTGGGTATGTAAATGAAGGGACCGCAACACATTTTCTTCTTCGGTAGGTGACCAAATATAGCAGTTTTAATGAGAAACCGTACCTTATGAAATTTTAAACCTTTGAGACTTTCACCAAGAGATGAATAACAACAGACTGCTCAAAGAAAATTTTGTCATTGTGTAGCTTTTCTGTTTATTTACATGAATTGTGTTCTGTTTAAAAGGAGGGCATTTCAACTGTGTCATATTATTAAACAAATTAATAGAAAATCTGTTGTGAATTATTTCCAAATTCCTTTCCCCATAAACTAACACCGTTATACACTGAGGCCTTAATTTTCTATGATAGAAAGTTTTCCACGCTCGTTATATAATAAAGAATTTCCCTATCCACGCTACATAGTTCCGTTATCAATACGGCGTGGTACATTTGCAGGTTCCGAGTGGAGGAAATCTGAATTTTACAAAATGTAACATTTGGCGTCGGGTCCTTTGGAACGACCTAAGAAACAGCAAATAGACAAGACATTTGGAATATGAATTAGAGGAGCCTATGTGTATTAGGTTTATTGAAGTTGGTTGGAAGAGAATTAACAAAGCAATTTTTAGTTATATTTAGTATGAATACAGTAGGTAAGATGGAACAAGGTAGTACTGGATCAGAAGACTATTAGCCTGCAAGTTTTTGTAGGTGGAATAAGAATCATTCGACGAATTGAGGAGAAGTGCATACAGACTTTTAACATGAAAATCTGACGAGAGGAAACACTTTGAAGACGTATGCATAGATGGAGTAATATTAGGGACACAGAATGGGAGGGTATGTACGAAGTTTATCTGGCTCTGAATGGGGACTGTTGTTTTAAATGGAAATGAAATTTCTGCTTCCTTAAAGACCCGAGACTTTCTTCTATAGGAGCAACGACTTGTTTATCAAGGCGTATTGTGACCCGTGAAGGTTTTTAGTTAGTTAACTAGGTGGCTGTTATCTTCACGAAACCTCGTGCACTCCGGAATTTGCATAACTAGATATATTCATGTTATAAATGGACAACATTGAAGCTAGACCGATGAAAGACAAGGTTTATGCAAGCAGCATTTTCTTTACATTACACTCATTTATGCTGATTACATATACAGGTGTGGCTAGGTTTCCGAAGTAAGAATTGGCATGTATCATTTTCTCTGTAAAAGTATTTGAAACAAATTAAAATACCTTATGTGTTAAAAGTTGTTTCCTGCGTCACATAAAACGAACTCCATCGCCAGTACAAAGAATCAGTTAATGCTGTTTATAAACATATCTGTGTTTGCGATTGTGAGAATCATGCACATCAAATAAATATACTGTTTATGGAATTCCGAGGTACTGAAAGTTTCAGAAGATCGCACATTTACGGCGTTAAACGAAGTAGTGTTTATATAGCCATATCTTGGTCTTATTAATCTAACAAGTGGCACTTATTCTGCACTAGAATTAGTGGCTATACCGCCATGATTTGGCACTTTGAAATTACGCAGTATTGTTTCATCCACATAGGAGATAATTTTATACGGCCGTGACTCAAATACCTGAGATATAATTTGTAAATTGGAGCCAACTTGGCGCACTGTGTGAAGACGATGCTGGGGTTAAGGTAGGAAAGGCTTTAAATGCTGACCTTCCTGTCTCTTACACTCTGATATGAAGCCATTGTGAACTTGTTTCCTTTCTATGGCCCACGTGCGGGTAACTCTATTTTATTCTGTATCTAACTCACGGGTTATAGCGGGCTGAATAATGTACGTATGGGTGTTAATTCAAAGGGCCAGTCTGTCTCCCAGCGTTTTCCAGGATTTCCCAGGGTTACTGATTTCTGGGAATCATTTCCCAGGATCCTGAGCTGTAAGTGCACAGGGGAAGGCTGTCCACGGCGGAACTTTCAAATTTGGGGGTGGGGCCGGGGGTGGGGTGTGGGGTTTAATTCGAAATGACGGAATGATAAACGTACATAACAAAGGCAAGCGTAAAACAGGTCACGCAATTGTACGAGTCATATGGAACTGGGAATTTAAAAGAGTTCAATGTATTGAGTGTTGTAACGATTTCTGTACAGTAGAATGACAGTAAAGGCGTGAATGACGTACTGCCGAAGGTACTAAACAAGAAGCGACATTAGTATGTTTTAAGGAATTTTCCGAACATTAGCCAGGACAGTCTGAAACCTTCCCACCTAGACCACAGTAAGTTTAACCATTTTCGCCAATATTCCGACGATCTTGCGATAATCTGAAGCGAATGTCGTTTCAGAATTCAACCTACAAATGCTAGGTGTTTATTTTTCCACTTGTGTGTGGCTAAATCGGAACTTCACTGTCTGTTTCTCTTCATTGATTCTTCGAAGCCTAGTGCTTATTATGTGTTCAGCCAGCTTAAAATTAAAAATTATGCTTCAAGTCGTTATATTTCATTGTTTATTCTCTGTGATTGTTACAATAAATAGAGCTTATTTCCTTCAGATCTTTTTAATGGAAGCGTGCTATGTTTTGTGTGAGTTTCGAATTGAATTTTTGTATGTGATGTATATTAATTTTAGTCTTCAGACATTAAGTTGACATGTATAAAAAGGGCTGTTAGGATGACTGAAGTAAGAAGGTGCTCCCGCTGTGGCCAATTAAGTATCATCGACATTACCCTGTAATGATCACCTTTATTCCAAGAAGTGTTTATAAGAAAAAGGGCGGACGCGGAACCTACAAACGAAGTCAAGGGGTTATTATGCATTATCTTCAGTACCTTCCTCATCTAGTGTTGTGGTTAAGGACCGTTTAGTCTACCGACCATACCCATGTTGTGTAGCCTAAACCCGTTTGAAAACAAAAACCTGACAACTTAAACCATTATGTTTTGTTCTATACTGAACTAATTCGAATGCCCTGAGAATGGTTCAGCCGTTGAACGAAACAGGGAACTCATCAACCGTATCAAGAAACACTGAATCTTCTCACTGTAAAAATGAATCAACCTGCGAAAGAAGTGGGATAATAACCTTTTTAAACTTTAAGTTGGATCGAAACTTATCGTCGGACTCGTCTTTTATTTTGTGACCTTACAATGGCAGAATTATGGCTTGTAGAAGTGTCGTTATCCTTGTGCTTGTGGGACTGTTGTGAGTAATGCACCCGGAATGGGAGATGGAAAAGAGAAAACAGCTATGAATGGCCTATTTGAAATATTATCCTAATATTCGACTAAAGAATCCAAGGTAAACCACGAAACCTCAGTGCGAGTACTATACCTGTGAACCAGGTCGGCTCAAACAACATTCTTCTCAACTGAGAGGTTGAGGAATAATATCTGTAAAAGTCCGCTACGTCTTCCGGTAGACAGTAGTCATACTTCTGACTACTGAAATAAATAGAAAAATAAATGAAGTGACAGTTTTGTGAATGAAAGTGAACTGTGGTATAAATAATTTTATATATTGATCACAGCCAAGAAACTAACCAAGGAAAGCAAGAACCGACCATCCATTCATACAGCAGGCGTATATCTAGCCATCCAGTGGACTACTTAACCAAACAACCCAGCAGTCATCCATCCACAACCAATCTCATGGTAGTTCTCAGAAACGTAAATTTCAATATCGAAACTTGCCATCGAAAATAGTCTGAACAGAAACGGTCTCATTAGATTACTGTCGACAGTACTAAAATTACTTTAATGTTAGCCTCCTTTCTACATTTTATTCTTTCAACAACCAGCTTTCCATGACCTCTGTCCACCGTTAACCTGTGCACATTTCTTTTCTTATATTCCGAGCAATATGCACATTTCCTTTAATTTTTACATTGTATTTCCCCTCTTGTAAAATGTACAGCAATCCGTGGACAGGCCTGGACAAGCCCTGAGGGTTCCAGGAGGATGAGATTCCCAGATTTCACGATAGTCGGTACATGAAAGTGTTAAGGTTTTCATCCCTACGCACCCGGTGTCTGTACACCCACAGGAAATATTCTTGGTTCTCATTTCTATTAGAGGCTGAATCGACCCCAGAGCCAGAGTGCGACCGGTAGAATTGTGTCAATGGAAAATTCCGAAGACGCCATCGGTAATCGAACCGGCGTCGTTCCAGCTTGTAGCGCAGTGCCTCAACCAACTGCGCCACCGAGTGCTCCTATTACCCCTCTTGTAGGCTCCCTTCATTTATTTTTCTTTAATTCTGGCATGAACCTTACTCTTGTTTGTTACTTTGTTACCACACTCATTTTAAATTTGGGAAACTTTTAAATTATTTTTCAGTCTTAGTTACCTTATTTATAAGTTTATTCAGATCTCTTGTTTGTGATTAATTGTTCCACGAGTCGGTGTATTTATAAATAAATGTATTAGCCTGTAAAGTCTGTCATTAGTAATACTTATATTTTGTTCCAACTAAAAATTGCGATAAGCATATACAGGTCCAAACTATCCAAAGCCGTTGTTCAATATTAGTGATGGTTTACTTCTACGGTACCTGTAAGCCTTCACGTAGTTGTGCCTGGCTGGATACCCCGAGTAAGCTCATTTAGAATACGAGCTTGTTACAGGATTATAACAACAATGTTCGCCTCAGAATACAAGTACATTAGAAGCTAAAGAGTGTAAATGATTAATGTTAACATTTTAAAGATGAAAATTATGGGTAATACATTTATTCATTTTGTACCACGCTATAAATACGGCTCTTCTCGGTTATAAAAACCAACTAATTAGTGCTGTATAGAGAAATGGGTATTTGTATGTAAAATTATAAAACTATGTAGTCATACACAACTCTCAATAAAATAAATACAACTAAGACTTCTAATAAATTGAGAGTTGTGTATGGCTATATAGTTTTATAAATTTATAATTTTACATACATATATTGATAAAACACAACGGGGATGTCTCACTTAAAAAAATAGAAATGAGCGCTGTCTGTTCTGAGATATACTAGAATCACAGAAAATTCCCTCTGTGAGCAGAACGTAGAATTATTGAATGTTAATTCTGGTGATAAAAAAGTTACCATTGTGTTTTAGAGGGTGCACACTTCCATGGAATTCAGGATTGTTCATGCTATGCAGTAAGAATACAAGTATAACATTATACATTCATGCTCTTAATCTTAAAAGTTTTCCTTCTAAAATTTCATCCAAGTCGTAAGTGTCAAGTAAGCCAGAGATGTAATGGTCATATTTAAATTGAAGATCGGTAATTATCTTGTCACGAAAAAGGCCTACGATCCAGGTGGCCACTTTAGACGTCAGAAAGTCAATCAGCCATCCATAGCCTACCAGCTTCATTTCCATATTTCTGAAAAAAAAAATGTTTATAATGCTTATTTTTTTAGTTAATTTAAAATTATCTTTATAAAACCGTTCTTGTATTTTTTATGTTTTTGGTTTCGTCCGCAGCTCAAATTTTAACAAATTTATCTTTGTCTAAAGCCGTTTATCGTGTAAAGACTGAGAATGAAAGATAAAGTTTAGACCTAAATACACGCAAGGTTTGCAGATTATGTTTTAAACATTTTTAGAACTGAGTAAATTAAAAAATTATAAGATGAATTACATACGACTATAAGTAGTTTAATATCTCTACTCCTGATATTTAAGGGCAAAAATAGTCTGGATGTTGACCGATCCCAGTGGCCGCGCGGTCTAAGGCGTGGGTCTGCGACCGCTCGCTTGCTGGGATTGCGCTTTCGAATTCCGCGGTGGGCTTATACGTCTGTCTCTTGTGAGTGTTGTGTGTTGGCAGCAAGATGCCTCTGCATCGGGCTGATCATTCGTCCAGAGGAATCCTACTGAGTGTGATGTGTCCGTGCGTGATCGTGAAGCCTCGATAATGACGAGGTTCTGGCCTACTAGGGGCTATTGCGCTATAGAAAAAATAGTCTGGATATTCCCTATCATCTGAATTATGCGTTTGTATGTGTATATGTTTAGGACTTTTCGGAATCTTGCCTCAGAGTACAAAGGCAGATTCTTAGTTTTCGAAGCGCCATATATAGGCCTTATGTAAGTTATTAAACTTGTACAGCAAATAGTCTCTATTTTGCTGTCAAGGGAAACGTTTAGATAAGTCTTCCATAAGAATACTTGGCAGTGAAAGTAACATTTGTTTAGAATCTGGGAGTGCTGTAGATTAATTTATTTTATTCGTTTCTGAAAAATATTCTATTTACCCATATTTTTCTCAGATATATTTTGATGATATCTTGCAAACGGCTCCTAAATTTATCGAGTGGTCCCTTTCCCATTAACTTATATTTCAGAGAAAAACATTTCGAATTTCAGTCGGGTTACCAACTGTCCTGACAGGGTTTGTGTGGATGTTGAAACATCTTGGGAAGGTACTTTGAAGTAGGCCGATCATCTTCCGAATCCTTATTAGACTTACTCCTCATTCATAATAATTTTCCATTTTATCCCACTCTATAGACCCATAAACTCAAGGTGAAACAGTCGTCGTTAAATAACCAAACGCTTTATCAAGTTTATAAATTTCTGGAATCTATTTATGACCCAAAGCACGTTGTTTCCTGGACCCAGACTGAACGTCACGTTGCACAAGAATTTATCAGCAAATGTCTAAGTTCATTATTGCTGAAGACTTACAGTTACGATGCGGTGAAACTACCGATGGATTTTCGTAGAAATTGAGGGGATCCGCTTATTTCCAAGAAATGAAATTTTCATAAAAGTCTGTAATTTTAAACCCGCGCCCCGAATTCCTACGTTTGTATTCACATCTGATCTGTTTTCCGAGAACCTTTTATTTGGTTGAGAGCGTCACTTCCACGCTAAAATAAAACTCAGGTTTTGCCTGCTTTTAAATTTCAGTAGCTCAAGGGAGATTGGTCTGTAAAAAGATACAACAGAGGATGACATTTGCTTACGCGTTCTGTACTCCATCCTGGCATCATGCCGAAAGGTTGCCCTTACAGAAGTGAAGTACAGAGAAAAGACATCTTACTGAAATTTTTGTCGTCATAACATGACGTACGTCATTTGATGTGCTCCGGCTCTAAAATTTATAATAAATCAGTTCATTATATATATGAGACATAGCAGAGACCTTTATGTTAAACAGCTAAAAATTCTGCGTCTTCCTTGAAATTCGAATGGTAATTACGATGGTCATAAGATTCCTCCATTAGACGCTATTTTGATGAGATTAAGCCCGTCCACACCCTCATATGAATATCATTCAAGATCTATTTTTAAAACTATCCTGCCATATGTGTTTAAATCGTGCAAGTGGTTTCTTTAATACAAAGTTCATGAATGAAATTTTTCGTAGTTTTCATCTTTCCTTGAATGTGCTACATGACCCGCCTTCTTCAAGCAAGTAATCCTAATAACATTTACTTTCAATAGATGACCAAAATGGTTTTCTATATAGATCTTTGTAAGTATCAAACATCTCAGTAAATGAAGCAGGACACTGTCTATTTTGTAACCGAACTGCTTGGCCCATATTTCTTACATTATAGCGACTTTCTGCAAAAGCCAGTAAATTGACAGACTGCGTGTGTGTGTTACTGGAAGATGTTTTGATTTGACCGAGTCTATTGTGCTAACAGTAGGCCACTCACCCGACACTCATAATTTTGAAATCGTCCAAGTAGACTTTTTTGCCGGTGAAGTCAATGTGAATGTGCACGTAGAGGTCCAGAGGGAAGAACTTGGTACTGATGCTCCCAGAAGGACCAAGACCCATAAAGCGAGCTTCATAGTGACCGTAGAATAGCTGGAATTGAATGAAGCCAGCTATATACAAGTAGGTTAAAAGAATTTACAAATGTAAATTTTGTTTTATAGGGTTCTATTATTCTGGGATGTTATACTCCGTAGATTTGTAGATCGATACCGACGTTTTGAAGGATCGTATTGTTTTCATCTTCAGGTTCATACAGCCCAAGAAGAATGCTCTTTTGAAATATCTGTAAATTTCACTAATGGACACGGCGTAACATCCCACATGACTTAAATCTTCAGCAACACCGCTATGAGAAACTCACATCTAGCAGGTCTTTTGTACAGTACGTACGCACTATCGTACGAGGGTCAGTCAAATTAAAACCTTAAATATGTTTTATTTATTATCATGGACGATATGGTGTGCAGATCCATGACTCATATCTAAATATGCGGCTATTTCATTCACTGTTACGCGGCGATTTTCCTTCACGATGGCTTCCACTGCTGCATTGGCCTCTGGTGTCACTACTGGGTGTGCCTGACCAGGTCGAGGAGAGTCTGTTACAGAACTAATGCGGTTCATGAACTTCCCTAGTCCACTCGTACATTTGCTGTGGTGACAGACATGTATCACCATACCGAACTTTCATTCTTCGATGAATTTCGATGGGTTTCACCCCTTCACTATAAAAAACGAATGACAGAACGCTGTTCTTCATTGGTGCATGTTGCAAGCGGGACCGCCATTATTACACTACTACTGCGCCGTCCTGTTTCATTCCTGCTTCGTATTGCCACCTGTCGGCCACTCTTCAAACCATGAGTATCATTGTTGTCAACTTACAAGACAGTCGAGTTGTGTTTAGAATTTTTGTCGCACTTTTAAGGTTTTCATTTGACTGTCCCTCGTATTAATGTTTTTCGTGCTATGTAAGGGATACCTCGCTTACAGTCTCCAGTTGTTATGTACGGTAAATAACAACCAGTGACTTGTTACACTATGTTTCTCGGAAGCCAGGGGGTGTTCAGGGGTTCCGCAAGCACATTTCTTTTATGAAACTGGTAAATAAGTTTGATAATCTCTAATTGCAATTTTATTCTCCTCCCCATCATCGTGCATAATTGGAGCTGGATATATTTTCAGTGTAAATCACAAAAAAAAAGTTTGTCATATGTGTGGGTAAATATTTTATTTTTAAATAAAATTTCGTGTTTTAGAATGCAATGTTGCATTTTGCACGCAAGAAGTACAGTCTTACTTTAGAGAGTTCTGCGAAAATTCGTAGTTATTCAGAAGGGTTTTCCCATATGTTTAGAGTAGGAAGTCTGCTGCACTAATATATACTTACTTGTTGTTGGATGTGATCAGTGGCATCTTTGATAAATAAAGCTAACTACGGGTAGTAGTTGTGGGATTTCAATAGTTGATATAGACGTCACCGTTCGATATTAAAGAATTCGTTGAATTTCGAAAATGCCAGTCTTTTGGCGTATTACACTACGTATATGGTTAATGTAGGTCCCATATAAGTAGGAAAGCTACATTAATAGCATCTTAGAAAAGGACACTGCTCCATGGAAATGGGAACAGATCTAATAGACGCGTATATTAATTGTAAACTTAAGTTGAATTCTATTTTGGTCCATATTCTCTGTTTCGTACGAACGGCTGCAAAGTTTCTCAAGAAGCGCGTAATTCAGTACTTCGCAGTGAGGTCGTGTGGGTGAGTGGAACAACAATTTCAAACATTCTGAACTTTGACAATAAACATAGATGGACAGACATATTCACGCTCAGGTTACTCCAAGACTGGGAGCAGACTTTCTATGCAGCATGGACAGGGGGCTAGTTGGGTCTTCGCAGGTCTGGACAAGTTTGCAGAGAAACAGCTGACATTATCTCTATTGACACCAAGTCTTCTGTCTACCGTGTGAGCAATCGCTGCTGACGTTGAATGGGCATGATGTAATGCGCAGGCATATACCTGACGTAATGTCGGAAATATGTTAGGCGTTTGTATGTCGTTATTCATTGTCTATATAGATAACATTTTTTGTCGATAGGTTTATATCTAATATAAAAGGTAAGGAGCAATGCGTGAAAATAATTCATAAAAAAATTTAAGACGTAAACAAATGAAAAAATACAGTTCTGCATTTGGCACAGACCCGAACAGGTGTTAGCAGTCAGTCAACAGACGGAGAATTTACCCTCAGTTGCTTCACTGATGTAAAGTGTTAGTTGCGGTCTCTTTTAAATGAAAATACTTCTTAGCTGTTTCCTGTTTGGGCTGCTGTATATATAATTCGCTAACTTAATACATATATATTATGTTACTGCTGACTTTTGCATATTAGTGATGTATTTTATTGTGCTTTTTCTCACAAGAACAGACTAGAATGTACAAAATCCAAAATTCCTGCCATTGTTTCGAGATTTGATACGGGTGGTGAAAGGGAATATTTGAATTAAAGTTTTTTATCCTGATTCTCGTCGTAGTATTAAATGAAAAGGACAGGAAGAATAGAAGAAAGGGGAGATGAATAATGGATAATAACAATAATAATAATATAACAAATTGAAATCCACAGTTAAAGGACGGACAGTTTACAAGGGAATGACTCTCGAAGGAATGCGAAGGTATGAATGGAGAACACTGTATAAAGGTAAAGTGAACGATAAACGTTGATATCAGTGTGATGATGAAGACTGCTGAAGAAATATTAAGTATATATTTACTGGGAGAGATTATGGTGCAGTTAAAAGAAGTTCCCCCAGGAAATTATACCTTGTGTAGTGTATTTGCAGGCTAACATTACGGCAACTTACATTTATGTGTTCAAATCCAAGGGTTCCATACAAATGCATGAAAGAGGAGTTGTCGTTAGCAAATGTCGTGTCGCCCACACGTTCCACTGTGTGACACCCTCTAGCTGTTCCACTGTCGGCCAAGAAATGTCCTCTCCAGGTGACGAGCAACACCTACGCAGTGAACGAGCGTCTTTAAACAATGAAACACTAACTGAATCTAAATGATAGGCGAAAACGGAATTGCTATCTTTCCAAAAACGCGTGTATCGCCAACAAAAGTCCAGCTGGTTAATGCCGGTTAGGGAAACAATTGCCATGTATTCTAAAACTGTATAAAATCCATAAATTGTCACTGGAAAAAATTATAGTTTTGTTATGTTTTTGCATATGATAGATCCCCTACAGGCGTTTATATTTACTAGTATGTTTTGAGGTTCAAAGCTTTTTGATCAGAATATTTTTCCGAACACCATGTTCTAAAATTCTGCTTTGCAAATGAGGGAATATACTTTAATAGCCTACAGAAACAATGTAAAATGATAGTTACTAAATGAGTGCAGAAGGCGTAATGTGCTCCACCCACGTTACCTACAACCGTATCCTAACTGGTACGAAATTCCTTCCCACACTGCGCCTACAGAATTTAGACTACACTTGTGTGTTTGTGTGTGTGTGTGTGTGTGTGTGTTTGTGCGCGCGCGCGTTTGTGCATTCGTTTCCTCAGTGCCTATGAATTACTAGTGTACTTGATAGGCCTACGTAACATGCTGTACAAAACTTAAACCCTTGGAAAGAGTAATTAGTTACTCTATTTCACATTCAAGAATTTTGCATTTTGCCTAGCGTAATATTAATGTGTTTCACATCACTCTTACAATCAACAGCAATTGTTTTCCCTTTAACAGCGTTAACCGGTTGAGACATTTCTGTTATAAAGAAATTCACTGTGCTTACTGTGAGTAGTTTGTGCGTTCCTAAACAATATTACTTACATTTTAGTTTCCAAAGAGTTGATTCATATGCCTTTTGTGCAGTGTACCAAAAAAAACAGTTCTTTGTAATGTAAGGTAAAACCTTTACCTTTTTCTCAAAACCTTCCCAAATGTCTGGTATTTTAATTCTGTCGTTGTGTTTTTGCAGTATCATTTCCTTGGCATAATCTACTATGATATCCACGAGTTTATTGGCACTCTCTGTTGTAGTATTAACGTAGTCTCTGGAAAAAAGAACAATACTATAAGGTGTACATGCATGTTGGTGCAATTATTAATTGCTTATTAAAAATCACCCAAACTGGAGATTTAGTTACACAATTTATCACACATAGACATTTTACTGGAGACGCTTTGACGTTAAAATTAAGATATATTTTCACAATTAATTATACTTTCAGCTGCACACTTGTGTATATGCGTCACTAAAGCCCTCAAAGAGCACTGACAAACAAATCGGTCAAACAGCCACTTAATTCTTTTAGTTCATACAGATTCAAAAGTTAAAAATTCATACACGTAACACTACAACACTTTGGACACTTACTCATATTTGACCAATGTTTGACTGTTTCCAATAATCTGCGTCATAGGTCTCTTTCTGAGAGCCAAGTTGACTTTTCCTTCGATAACTGTATTCAAGTGATAGGTTAAACTCCGCCATATTTTCGTGACGACCATCTTTCCTGCACGATCCAAGGAAGGAAATTCACTGTTAATCTCAGAATTATGTGAAAGTCACTGTTCACATTCGAGGAAACTGAGCCCTTTCTTTGGAGCCCTGATAATGAACTGTGTGTCAGATAATTCCGACCCCTGATCGAGAACGACAGTTGTTACGTGTTTCATTCTTACTGTTACTACTACTACTACTACTACTACTACTAATAATAATAATAATACTGCTGCTGCTATTTCCATTACAAATAATCCGGAAATCATTTACTAAATTTATGACTGGGAAAGTATTTATAGGTTCGTACACATGTAACACTTGGTTTAAAATTAAGGTATTGTCCCCCCCCCCCCCCC
>Ga0209755_10004475_pt1 | contig 16514 bp, 6 predicted proteins | sample TergutCo191P1_FD_187301 | JGI IMG/M metagenome (GOLD analysis project Ga0209755, IMG submission 187301) | Cornitermes sp. P1 segment gut microbial communities from Petit-Saut dam, French Guiana - Co191P1 (SPAdes) (version 2) | ecosystem: Host-associated > Arthropoda: Insects > Digestive system >... | reverse complement strand
CCTAAACGGGAACTTAAGTCCGTCTCAAATGTCTGTTTCTCGTCCGTAACGGCACATTGAATACAGCGAATTGTCGGCCAGTACTACAGTAGTGCTGCACTTGGCAGACTGCAACATCGTTGCCTACGCATCAGGAGTAGATTCCATAACAATTATTAAAACTCCTGAATGTTTCAGCATCGGGGTGCCATCCTGAGGGAGTTATAGACGAACGTAATATAATCCCAATATGTCAGTCTACGTATTACGCTGCCCTAAATGAAATGTTCTGTTTAAAATTTTAACATTTTAAAAATTTAAAAAAATTGATAAGTATAATAATTTCAATGTTGTGATATTCAAATCATGCAATAGTGAGCAGTTCCATGCATAAATTCTTTACGTCTGTTTGGAATGTGCATACAAACATCTACCGCGACTGTGAATGAGCTGAAGAAATCTCGTCCGGTAGAGGACTCTGATCCCTGCGGTGGGACGTGTAATGAATGTGGTATCGAGCGAAACATTGTACACTCACAAAGCAGAATAGATGATCCGTGATTACGGCATACTATATACCACAGATCATCTATATACTAAGCGACGTGGCTGTGAAACTCTGTGACTGCAACGGGCAATAATGACATATGTTACGTCCGTAATAAGGCCGGGGTGGTTGTTTGCCCGTCATGAGTGTGGAAAGCTCAGTTAGAAATGTGGTAATTGTGTTTATCGTGGCGAAATGGTAAGTTACGGTGAATTCAGTTTGAGCGGCTAACTGCGCAAGGCAGTTGCTGATGTTAATTTAAATTAAGTGGCATTTTTCCACGAAAGGCGTAAAAGTTGCGCTAATAACTATCGTGTGTTACGTGGCGTATAAAGTAACCTTAATGAATGAAAATTACCGAAGTAACTCGTGGTTTTGATGGAAAAGTTGCTCATTGATTTGATACAAAGCATTCCGTGTATATGAACACATTTAAATTAGAGCCTGCTTTGTTCAACAGTGTATTAAAATGTGAATAAACACTACTGTCAAAAAAATTAAGAGCAGATTATTATGGAGACGTTAACAGTTGCCGTTCACATCAAATCTTGTAACATACCGTCTCCTAACTAAAGGGAAGAGACCACTTGGGAACCATAGGCATAGGTGGGAAAATGGTTATTGAAGACATTGGGTGCGAGGATGTGAACTGTATTCTTCAGGGTCTGGATAGGGTTCTGTGATCGGCGCTTGTGTAGTGTTTTGAAGCTTCCAGTTCCACGAAGGGGAAGTTTGCTATTACGTCAGTGACGCTTGAGTTATGGCATCACAGATTTTATTTACTGTTTGCATGTTAGGTGATAAATGAGTTTGCACTGTACCAGCCATCACGTCATTTGTTTTGTGACTGGTTTTCCTTCTGTTCCCTTTTATTTCAAATCTAATATGGTTGAGAGATACATATAGACATTATTTAGGAGAGAAGTTCTTTATGATATTCTTAAAAAGTTTGGTATGCCTCGGAAACTATTTAAGCTCGAACTGACAGTAACACACGTGTAGGTGAACATTTGTTTGAAACATTTCCTATTCACAATTATCTGAAACAAGGAAATGCTTCATTGCTATTGTTTTTCTCCTGTGCTTTAGAATGTGCCAATACGAAGGTCCAGGAGTACGAGAGTAAAAATGAGTGGGAAATGTTAGCTTCTCAATTGTGTGGTTGATGCTTATTTATTGGGTCAAAGCATAACTATAGAGACAAACAGTGAACTCTATTAGATGCTAGTATGGAGGCTGGTCTATAACTGCAGAGAAAATTAAGTTAGAAATATGTTTACCAACAAAGTAAACAGTATATATATATATCACTAGTATATGTTTTATATTTTAGCTCCTACATGTTTTTGTTGGAATTGCCTCTCTGCAGGGAGACTTTATGTATTGAGTGAGGAAGGCACTTAACATTTTACAAGTGTTTTAAATAGATTAACAATATGTCTGTGTGGATTAGTGTATGCACATATTTAATTTATCTGAAACGTATTTAACACCCTCTTAGATTTATATGGCTAAAACCATTAAAACAAATCTAATTGCTGCACAGTGTCCAGCATAAGTTACATAACAGACTGCCATGGATGTCTGTAATTTATGTGTATGAACATTGTCCATGTGCATAATTTGATTCTTTCGGTCACAGAGTATGTTGTATTTGAAAGTCAAAATGTCCCATATTTGGTCAATAATTTGTTTCTTATCCACCAATGTTAATATGTGAAGAGGTTCTTCCCTGAGGTTCATTACTAGTTCTGCACTTAATGATATATTAGCATTTTTTAAGGCACATCACTTCTTTGCTTGTTCAGGTTTGTAACTTCATTGTGGACTTGTGCACGTATTATTCCACAAAAACCCATATTATTAGTGTAATAAAATAACTTCAAAGTACTGACTGCCCACATTTCATGTTTGAGCAGTCCGAGTGTGACTATTTGAGACTGAATGAACATGTGTGATCTATATTGTGTACTTTGTTGGTAACTTTAAGTTGGAGTACATGATAAAAAATGCATTAGAGATGTGTAAGCTCTTATCATCTCACAAACAGAGCATGGTATAATACTGCACCATAAAGATAGCTCACATCCTTAAATGCTGTGGAAAAGTCTAAATATTTTGGATTGGCACAAACCAAAACTGCATTTATGAAGAAATTAAGAGCAAACTGAATGTGTATAATGCTTGCGACTGTTTGGTTACGAATTGTACGTCTTCCTGTCTGCTGTAAAAAAAAAAATGACGAAGTTGTATATGTGTATGGCTAATTTTGTCACTCACTTTAGATTCATGTGATTTGTGGTGTCTAACATTAAGATGTAAAAATAAACTGGGAGCAATTAGGAACCGGGTGGCAAGGAGAATGTTTGGGGGGGGGGAGGATAGTAAAATAAAGTAGGAGAAAATTGCATATTGAAGAGCTTCATGATCTGTACTGCCTACCAGATATTATTGGGATGACAAAATTAAGCAGATGAGATGGGCAGACCATGTGGCAAATGTGGGAGAGAAGAGGAGGACTGTTTGAGTTACATTACTGGAGAGTCATAAAACAAGACAAATGCTGGCACTTAGGTCCCATGGAATTCTCAATATTGTAATTTCATAGGATAATTCAGTGCATCACACATTTGTTAATAGGTGAGCTGTGTCCTGCTGCCTACCACACATATCACAAATTCTGTACATTCTTCCTTATTTATTTTACTTTACAATTTTTCAGTTACATGAAATGTGAATGCTTAAAAAATAGGAGGTATTGTAATTTCTCGTAATGTATTCTGTCTCTTTTTAGAGTAACCCACCTGTTCCACAGGTTCGAAAACCACTTCGTTCTCCCATGATGGGTGGAAATTCTGGAGAGTGCACACAGAGCCCATCAAGTTCCCAGGGTTTGAAGAATGAAAACGAAGATGGATCAACATTTCTGCCACCCACTGAAAGTAAAGAGGAAGATGGTGATAAAAAGAACAATTCAGGTAAAGGTGATAGTCGGTTAACCAAGAAACCAGAATGCACAAAAGAGAACACTACCTCTCCATACTGCAGCAGTTCAAAACATACAGAAAAAAAGCAACCACAGAATTATCATCTCGTATTAATAGCTCTTTTTGTAGCTGTCTTGGGATTGGTATTCGGAATTTGTTCAACTACACAGGATACAAAAAATGGAAAGGTGTCTCTAAATGAGGCCATAGGCAATATTCGTGACGAATTTCCATCACAACTGGAAGATATATGGACAGTATTTTCAGCTGGAATCAAAGAAATAACACAAGGAACTCACATAAAGCCATCAGTATTTATGCTGCTTTACGAGACAGATGAAAGGACAGCCATTTGCCTGGCTCGGAAGGTAGGCAACATGTCCACTCACATTCTCGAAGGTGACAAGTCTAATCCGCTTCTCATCATAGATGGAGCAGATTTAGAGCATAATGAGACATTTGCTAAAGACTATGGAAGACTGTTAGAGGAGTATCGTCCCAAAGTGGAAGAACAGCGTGCAATGATAATAAATAATCTTCACAAGATACCTGGTACAGTTGCCCAGTCTTTCCATTCTTTTTGTGACACTGTGACACCTGCTGTGGAGAAGGCTGTGTATTTATTTACTATGAAAGCTTCAGGAGTTAGTAATAGGCACAACCCCACGGAGGTAGCAGAGGAGGAATTAAGGAAGCTGTGGAGTGATGAGTTAGATGAAGACAGATTAAACCCCCTTATTACTCGCATCACAGATGTGACCATGATGATAATGCCAGAGAAGAACCTGGCACCATGTTAAAGGCTTTATATACAGTATGTTTTCTTGGTATTATATTAGATGTATTTGATGACACTATCAGAACAATGTGGCCTGATAAGATATCTGCAGGTCTTGTAATTGGGTATGTGTTGTCAGAATTTTCTTCTGTTGTGGGAGGTATTTTTTATGTGAACCTAGAATTTCTTGATGTTCAAAAGCAAGAAGTTACTTGTTCTTTTTTAATGTCAGTAATTTTTATTACAACCAGATAAATAACTCTTTATGGTTATTCCATCTGACTTTCCTTCAAAAGGCATAGTACTTACAGAGTTAAAATTACATAGAAAACTTTAAGACAGATTCATATTGGTCTTGATTTTGTATAATGCCCCTTTCTTAAGAGGTAAAATGTAGCACTAGTATTTATTTTTAGTGAAATTCCATTATATACATATTACAGAAGGTATTTTTTATTGCCAGACTGAGCATTGCAGAGCTGGTGGCATCACTGTTTGCTGTGCAGCAATGATGTACACTGCTGTGAGTAGTTTTGCAATAAAAACTAATCTGTATATATGTATTTGACATTTTGGACAGTTTGTAAATTTAACCCATAATTTACTTCTGGCATAGTAAGTATCTGCATTTATACTCTGATGATGTAATTTTACATTTACTGAGTAAAATGGATTGTGATTTTCAGTCAGTATTTTTGTTATTTAAACTGAAGATATACAAGTTACGGCCATAGCAGATGAAGAGTTAAAATGTAAATTGAAAAATTTAAAATAAATATCATATTTACAGTAACTCTGTGCTTGAATTATTCATGTTTTATACTAAACCCTTCTTCTGTACATGATTTATGGCTGCAGAAAAGCAAATAACTTTTCTGCAAGCGGTGCTGAATCTGCAGGTATGAACACTTTCAGTCTGAGAGATATGTTACTGTTTATTCATCAGGACAGCACGGGATTCAGATCTGGTAGTTGCTAAATACTGTATTTACTAAATTGCAAGACAAGGTTTTTCCCCTTAAATATGGAGCTTAAATACGTGAGGTCATCTTAAATTTGCATATGAAGCACCAAACCAGATCCCAGACCATGCAGAGACAAACCAAGGTCTGCATCACTTGATCATCACATGAGATTTCCACTCTTCTGAGATATTATGCAGTGTAGAATGGTAAAGCCTTAGCGATGTTTCAGGACAACCTATCATCCCATCTTCAAGGGTGAAGAAAAAGAGAGAACACAGTGCAACTGAAGTTAACTGACACTATCTTCTTTTTAGGAGCTTTGTCCATCGTCTGATTTTTTAGAGAAGCACTATGCTTCAGAAGCTGGCTCTGATTCTGTTTTCAGGCAAAGAAGCACCTAACCTGGCACACACCTTAGAATGAGCTATTCTCGATCAGTGGGCACCACACAAACAGTAACTTGTTAAGATACACACCTGAGAATAGATCTAATTAATCAAAGCATAGCAACAGGAAAGTGGCTACTGCAAAATTAAAACTTAACTACAAGACACAAAAATAAAACCTAGACTAGTTCACAAATTAAAAACCATAAAATGAGACATGAACTCAAGAATGATCATACCACAGACATAATAAAAAAATCCAGAATGCATGTATTTAAATTCTTAACACAGCTAGCACCTTCTGTGGAGAAAACTGAATCTTCATGGGTTCAGGTAAGTTTATAAACCAAAAATATAAATGTATTATTTATTCAAAATGGACCATAATGGCATGGCAGCATTCACCAGAAGCGAGTGTGAAGAGTTTTAAAAAGACTATATATCCAATGCAATGGATGAGACTTATGTTGGTATACTATGGAATGGCAGTGAAGAGGATGGGAATGTGAGGGAATGAGTGTCAGAGGCACTGACTATGAAGATGGTGAAAGTGACACTGATTGGTAAAGGTAGATAGAATGGGACATGCTTTGTGTGTGAAATTGACAGTACAATATATATTTTTTTAAACAAATGTTTAATTTTGTGGGGGTAGTCTTATAAATTTGGATAAACATATTTTCCCTTGGCAGACATGTTTTTTTCAGGGGTTGTCTCAGGTTAGAGTTATCTTGCATTCAGGTAAATAGGCTATAACTCGGGTATGTTACTGCCATGCAAATGTACCCATGATTTAGACAGTACTGCAAAAACGAATGGTTCTCAAAATCAGACTTCCTGAAGTCTATCAATGTGAAGGCTGTGAGATGTCTTTCTAGAAAATCTTTAGTCTTCATCAGCAGACAAAAGAAATTCAACAATACGATGATTTTCCTTTTTTTGTCTTATTCAATTAAAACTTGATTTTCTGCTCTATCAGAAATCCACATGACTCCTTTAATTCATTCCTGCACAGTTTAAACAAGGAGTTTAGAGCAGAATGTATAAAGCCTACTTGCATACTGCACAGATAGCAAGTTCTACAGAGCTCTGAATATGAAACTTTCAATGTGTTCTTGAAAGCAAGTTTGTCAAGTACAGATTATTACTACACTAAATTTGTTGCACATAAACCTAATGTTTCACATAAATTATGTACAGGATTTCATGTAGGTATTTTATGATTTATCCTGCCATCAGATTTCCCAGGCTCTAATGGTTGACATCAGTTATCACCATAAAACCAAAATCTAATAAAAGTATTACATGACTGTATAGTTTAATTTCACAGTTTTTAACTTCTACCCTTTTAATTTGTGCATGCAGCTGGATGATGGGTTCAATGCAAGCCACAACATGTAGCTAAATACCTGATATAATATCACATAAAAGATATATAGTGATGTTTGATTATTGGTTTATTACTAAAAAGCTGTATATTTTCTCCATTATCTGTTGTTATACATCATTTTGGAACCCTTAGGTAAGAGGCATTAGTGTTGATCTCTGTGTCATGTCTCTGCCATGGTGTTATATAATACAGAAAAGTAACAGGTGCAGAAACTGGGGCATCCTGACAAAATTTTCATACCAAATTTTGTGAAGGTTAACAGGTTCATATGTTGAAATGAGGGCAGGAACAGACAACATGGTGACCTCATAACATTACCACTATTACCTTTTTGGTAGACAAGTAGGTGGATGATATTGTAACTTGCTCAAGCTGAAGGTGAACTGGAATGAATACTGAGAAAAACCAGTTTTATTCAACACAGTTTGGGGGAAGGAACCGTATGGTGTAAAGGGTTGCTAGATGCTGAACTATTTCCTTGAATCATAAGAACACTATCAGTTTTTTTTATTTTGCCTAGCCAAATGTTATAACTATATTATGGTATGCCAAAAGTATAAGAGTACTGTACTAAATCCTATGTTACATACACACATGTTCCTTTACAAAGTGTCCTGAATTTTGTTCACATCTGTACCACGTATTTCCTGCTTCACTTATACTAGTATAGCTACTAGGGTTGTTTGTTGTTAATAACAGAGTTAATCATATCATTACAAGTCATACTGCAGCACTTGAATCAAGATACCAAGTTGATCTTCAGTTGACCAGTCTGCCATTAACAAAAATTCCATGGCCAAAGTGCCCTTTTATTAAAATTTGGACCAGTATTGTACAACAATCTGGGCCACTTACCCCTGGTAAAAGGGGGTGGGGGGGGGGGAACAATGGCTGACCTGCTGAATTGTGTACTCAAACAGCAGCTCCATTTCGTGGTGCTAATTCTTTTGAAAACACTGGAAAAATGCCATACAACATTTAGAACTGCCACCCCTCAAAGCATTCAGCTGTCTGCTTCTTGTGCATCCTGCCTCACTACTCGAAAATGAGCTGAACAAAGAGGGTATATTGAAGCCTGATCATGCAGCACTATCCCTAGCAGCAGCAGCACAAGCAGATACTAATATAATCATCTGAACTAGCCAGCTATCTGCAGCAGGAATACACGAAGGTGGGCCATCATATTACCCAGATTTGTGTGTGTGTGTGTGTATGTAACTAAAATATAATACCTACATAATTTCTTTTAAAATACGGTTTGTAAATAAAACATTTACATATGTCACTATTTTGTTCCAACCAAATTAAACAAAAACAAGAACTGTAGTAATGGAAGAGCAGGAATAGAAATCTATGCAGCAGAAAAGTGGACTTTAAGGGAACTACAGAGAATGCAACATTTCCTGTTAGGAAAGGTAGTAGGCCAATACAAAACACATTCGCACTGGGAATGTCAGTTAGCTATGACATACACTTCATGATACACCACCAATAAGTTGGTTTTGGGATTTTAAAAGTTGACTGAAAGGCAAAATGCAGGTCCAGTGGGAAGTTCGATGCAACAGTATCTCATTCCTGCCCTGTTCTGACATGAACTAACATTTTTTTGGATCTACCTCCCTCATGCAAACTGAAGGCTTATGAACATTATTTTGTTTCACCACATTATGCAAGGGAAAATTTTTCCACTGAATACCACAACTTCATAGTTCTTAAAGTGGATCAGAACATGTCTTCAATATAATAAATTATATAAGTTCCTTTTTTTCACAGTTTTACTGTGCATCTTGATATTATCACGTCTTTTATTTATCCAACTGAATGCACAACTAGATTGTTCTAGAAAAATTTTAAAACTTACATTAAAATTCACATTAAAATGCTCCTACATGTTTTGGTTTAACAACCATCATCAGGGAGCTTACTGCTGTGCTTTGTTAAAGTTATAATTATTAAAATAGTTATTTAAATCATCGTCGTGAATCAGTTCGGTCGTATGGCTGCATATTTATCCAGTCCTTACTGGTGTGTGTACAGTGCACAGTGCAGAGTGAGAGAGTCTCACTGTACACACACCAACAAGGACTGGATAAATATGCAGCCACACAGGCGAACTGATTCATAACGACGTTTTTAATTAACTATTTTAATAATTATAACTTTAACAAAGCACAGCAGTATGCTGCATTCTTCATAGTCACTCACTCTGCACTGTATACACACCAATAAGGACTGGATAAATATGCAGCCACACAACCGAACTGATTCATAACGACGTTTTTAACATTTTAATAATTATAACTTTAGCAAAGCACAGCAGTAAGCTCCCTGATGATGGTTGTTAAACTAAAACATGCAGGAGTATAATAATAATAATAATATAGAATTTTCTGCACTGTGAGGCCACATATATAGTTAGAATGTAGGTGGTCAGTGTATGACACAGCACCCTTCTTACCTGTACTCAATACAGTGGCTAGAAATTTTACACATTAGTCCTGCAGTGAATACCAGTTTCAGTAATTATGTGTGACAACTGTAATGCACAAAAACATGCTGTACACATTACTGGACAATATGAGAACTGTGAAAATGATGGGACTGCATACAAGACTTAACCACTCACTGTCTGCATTTCTTTGAGAATACTTGTGTCAAGACAGCAGATACATAAAAGAAGAATACAGTAATTTAGAACACAGGTGACTTCATACAACACCTTCATGCTATAAACACATTACTGTCAAACCTGACACGTATCAAAACTTTATGATACAATTAGTGAAGTTAAACATTAAATGTCTTCTTTCCAGTAGTTAAAAGAGTACCTGTTATTTGCTGCTGGATACTGCTCTGTTACTTTCTTACACATGTGGGAGGTAAGTCACTTTCAAAACCTTCCTACTGTTTCTTACCCGGTGATGATACTTGAAGGCTTTAATGTAAAAGTGAAGGGATATTTACAAAACAGTGACTATGAAGAATGCAGCCTTGTCAACTTGTCAGTTGTGACATCATGCACTCTGGAAGAAGGATACAGACATTTTCAGTGGATTCAACCACAATCCTGCTACCAACATTCTACAATTTAGCAGTTTATTATTTTTATTCATAACTTCAGAGCTGCAGCAAACTGCATGATGCCCACCATTTGCACGCAGTGACTTAGTATGTCTCTTCCATGCCAACAGTCAGACAAAAGTTGCATAATTCAATTGTTAGTTGCACAAGAATAATGCCATGGTATTTAAAATTTTGGTTATATCACACCATTATGAAATACTGAGTTCCTGCAAGAAATAACCATGCTATCATTCAAATCGTTTATTGAACAATGGCCTTTTATGTTAATTGTTTTGTACTGAATATTGTAGAAGGATGAAAGAATGCACAATCTTTGTATACTCCATATGTATGATCAAGGCTTTCAAATTGGAAAGGTATGCAGATAATGCTAACAATGGTGATACAAAAGGTGATGAAGGGAAGCCATGGGAGAATTGGGTTTTACACCCTGCGATTCTCTAGTGCATGTAGTGTGGCCTATTACTTAGGTGAACGAATGACACACAGTTTTACCCAGAACTGTAAAGTACCGTGTCATCATACGCACATACTGAGTATGTGAAGCCATTTACAAAGTCCCTTCATGCAAGGAATTGATTAAAATGAAAATGTAATACTCATGAGCCACATGAAGACCACAAACTCAAATGCCAACTTCCACTGCAGAGTATAATAATTTTGGTAAAGACAGATGAAATATCACTTATAATCAGTATTCTTGTACACAGAATATGCAGTTCAACATTGTTCTTTCCTATGTTCATACACTGTTAGTCAATAATAATAATTCATAATACTAATGTTTATGTGGGCATATTCTGAAATTTCCAACTCTGCCTCATTTTGATTAATACAATAATAGTATCAGACTGACAGAATAAAATGGAGTAGCTCCACAATTTTAATAAAATTATAGAGAATTGGTAATTATTTGTATATTATGTAACAGCAAGTATCCAGTGCCAGGCTAAGTTGCCAAATCAGATGGTGCATCAAAAATGCTGTGAATAGGAGGAATTGATCTTAACCAAATATGTTTGACAATGACATGTAATACTTACTTGTAGTCTTTGGGTTGCTCCCACTTATGTTCCCCATTCTTGCTGCCAATCTAGTGGCTAGTGGGGCCTCTTCCCCTAGCAGTGAAACAGCCAGGTCATGAAGCTGACCACTCCTATCTAGTGCCACAGTTACAAACATCATATGCCAAAGCCAAACTTCACCTTTTACATATTATGCTACTTATCACCATCAAAGCCTGCAACAAGAAAACAATCACTCTGATAGAAATGGCAAAGGCTCAGGGTGAATGCACAGAGCTATTGCCAGACATTTACGGCAACCTGGAGTTGAAAAAAATACAGTAAAATAACCATGGTAACTAGATATTAAATACAGCGAAATCCTCTTAAAATATTTTTGGAACAGTTAAACAAGCTTTGTATACTAGCCCTTTAAGCACCAGAAATTTTACAGTCTGCCCATACAGTATGTTTGTGTGTTGTGTATGTATGTCAGAACAAACTACAATTATTCACCTACACAGTATTAAGCATGAAAATATCTTTAAATGGGTAAGCCTGTAAATATGTTATGTTGTAATTCTGTACTGAAAGTGATGTTCACTTCACAAGAATGTTATTCCATATAAACTCTACATTAAATTATTTTCACCATCAAACCACACTTTGTCTTACCTTCTTCAGTGATTTTGACACATTCCTGAAAACAAGAAAAATCTTTTTCAAGCACAAGTAGTAGGCGAAGTACCCATTTTTACCGGAAGCATTCTATAAGTACTGACTTTACCTTCCCATATTTTGCTGTTTCCATCTTATTCTGACTATCTGTCCACTTACAGCCTGTTTGAGTTTGATCTGATGTAACCTATAAAGTTCACAGAAATGCCAAGCTTTTTGTGGTCTCTTTTTTGAGCAAACACCTGAAGTACCATCCACATTGTTTATTATGTTCACTTTTCTTCAATTTACAGTTGCTTATATTGCTTGCTGGTTTTGTTGCACCACCAGCCATGGTGATGACCTGTTCACTAATAATCACTTTTCAGGATGGAAACTGTACACACACAATGTAAAACAATGTAGAGAATACTTCAAATTATTTAAATCAAAATAAAATAGTTACACAGCCATGACATGTATTTCTTCAATCTTGCACGCATCCCACGCAGCATGAGCTGGCATCGCTCACATTTCAAATTTTGTTCGAACGCATTAAGAGTGTTCTGGGCCTGCAATCCCTTTCTGGTTGACTGCACTAATGTAAAAATGGTTCATAAAGGCTTATACAATCACAATGATCTGTTACAAGCCTGGTAACAATAACCAGTCTCAAACACTAACTGGCTTCACAACCACAGTCCACTCACTGACCAATACAACAAATAAGACATACCAGAAGTCAACATAGGTCATGCCAAGTGAAACACACATACATGGAAACAATCTTGCAGATTAAACTCTAGGAACTGAAATAAACACTTAGTCACTGTATTTTCCAACAAACCGAACAAACAGGAACTTTGAAAAACTTTATTTCTACGATTTTGATAGGAAAAATATGGTGGAAATTTTGTTGTCATGAAATTTGTGATTCTTAGGTGGGAAATCCTTGTAAGTGGGAAACATATTAAAGGGCAATGTATATGTTACTCATATAGAAAAATTCTGGTACTAAATTATCCAAACATCTATGGCAGGAAAATGCCCTAAGTCTTATACAGAATTCATGTAACTCCTTGTGCTACTAATGTGAATTGAAGATAGTACCTTAAAATGAAACTGCAACACGAACCACAGAACTCTCTTGTACACCAAGATTGGAATATACTGTACCTTAATTTTATAACTTGATAAAAAGGAACACACGCATACAGCTACAGATGGGTTTACCATTTCACCATACTAATGAATCATTACAGAGGTAATGAATAGAATTTTATTTATCTGAAGCAATATACTTGCTCTTGCATACAAATTGTCTTTCCTGACTTAGCAATATCTTTTTACATTCATTTTTATTTTTGTGAAGATTTCATGGGAGTACAACCCATTAGCAACATCTTGAGAAATACTACTAAAATTTTTATTCCTTGTATATAATGAGGTGACAACTTGACTAGTTTTGGTTTCAAAGGCAATTACTGAAGTCCATAATTTACACTTCCACAAGAATGTTTTATTCCTTATAGTGGTTTCAACAAATCTACATCATCTTGTTTCTTCCCCACATAATAGGCAGAATCAAAATTTTCATTTACTTCAGTTTCTGGCCATTTGTAGACAGTATGTTTGAAGCAAATATTTCTGTTCTTTAGTTTGTGATGACAAAAGTATTCAAAAGATTAAGGACATATCACAGATCAATTTATGAGAAATTACAAAGAAGAAAAAAAAAGTTTCACAGTAACTTCCCAAATAAGTGACTTTTTGAACATCCTGCACACAATACGTATAGCCATTTTGTCATTAGTCACAGGAGTAAGAGAGTAACAGTCTTATATCACTTTATGTTAGTCCGATTAATTTGTCAGAGTTGAGATAGAAAAATTCTTCATACAACAGTTTCAAGATCCTTCAGCACTGGATCTGAGAGATTCACTGATGATGAGAACTAAACAATCCAAACATAACACGCCTTAAATCAGTTAAATGCATGTAATAAATATAATGTTTTGCCTGTACTAATCATCTTTACAAGATGGATACCCTTTCAGTTTTCAAAGTATTTTACTCATATATACAGAGAGACAAAAGTCTCTGGAGCACCAAGTGGTATCAAAATAACACAGACATAAGAAAATCCATAGTTGTTAAATGGAAAATGTTTTTGGTTTCATACTACTATGACGTATTTACTTTTCTTTGTTTACTGAATTTATGGTAATGTATTATTACGATACGCAGCAGTGAATACCACCTCATTGGTAGATGGCTGCATTCTCTTGAAACAATGTAAAGTGTGAAATTCCCTTTTACATAAGTTGTATGAGACACGTCTTTACCACGTCCATTCAGTCGGGTGTGCGCTTCAGCACAGTCCAGGTCATAAGTCACACAAAAAGTGTTTATGCCTTCTTTACGTCATACAGACTATGGTACAGTGAAAAGGGGGAAGCCTGTAGCAGATCTGTGTATAAAAGCGTCTGGAAGCATATCCCCACATACAAGCAGCCTGGAAGATGTTGTGGGAGAAAAGAAAAAGCATATTGTCTGTTATGTTGCATGATGCACACTGTATTACAAATCATCAGGAAACAAAACTGAAATGGAAGTTCAGACTACTACATTAGGGACAAATATTCCAAGTTCAATTACGTATTTCAAAATTAAATTACGATCTAACACAGGCTCCTGACTGAGATATACAGGACAAAGATCTATGGTGATAAAATAGCAAGTAGGATAAGGCAGTTCTGGAAAATAACTTACAGAAGAGATAGGAGACAAACTGTATGCTTGACTTTTAAGGAAGGCAAGTTTGAAAGTAGAATACAAATAATACATAGCAAAATGAACATGACACACATCCTGCACTAGTTGGTTGAAACAGAAGAATAATTTGTCTCATCTCTTAAAGTTTTCTTTAAAGAAATGTTATCATGACATATGATTCTGGGCAAATCCAAGCCAAATCACATTTATCAAATAATATCAGATCATATTTTGAGACTAAACATCCCAGGCTGTTTATATCAGCCAGTTTTATATCAGTAAGAATCTCTGACAAGCAGAGCTTCAAGAGGGAATTAATTTATTTTTCTGCATCAAGGGTTTGAAATCAGTGCTTTAGTATCTCCCTGCATGGATTATTCTTCCACAGTTCTAATGAACAACGGCAGGACACAGTCACCCTACCATGACCAGAAAATCAGAAAACAGGAATTCAAATTTCACTCCCTTTAAATGTTCAGTTGCTGTTTATGTCTACTATCAATCAACTAACAATATAATTTGCTTCTTTTTCAAGTTATCTGAAATTAAACAGAGAAGGTGAGAAACTCTGTAACAACCAAACACAATGAAATTACTCCCATGCCTGCTTGATTTTATGATTACAGCCAGCGAATGTCTCTTTAGCCTGCCTGATGCAAGACCACATTTCAAAAAACACTGAACCACACGGGCAACTTCTTCCTACCCAAGATTCAGTTTGTAAATAAGAGAAAACTAAACACCAGCAAAATTCTTACAGGCATCCTTACAACAGAATGTATGTTGGTCGAAAGTAGCTGCATCAGTACTCATTCATTACAGTAGTTCCTGATATGGTTTATTACTTCGCAAACCTGAAAGAACATGACTTTCATTTTTTACTTACAGCATGTCTTCCTCATTGTTGGTGTTTTTATATACGAAAAATTTATTAAATCTTGTGTTTCGATCTTCAGCACTCACGTTATCACCTTCAAAACACCAGCACATATCCAACCATTCCATTATTTCTGAACCATTGTATGTACAAATATTTTTAGTTTTCTCTTATTATTCATAATATATATTTCTTTATACTTCTCCTTCTTGAGGGGTAATCTGTCTTTTTCTTCGATAAATTAAACTCCTACTTAAGCAGCGACTAGCCCACAGGCGCAAGGTGGACCGACGCTGGACAGCCTGTTCAGAACTGGAATCCACCCATAGGAACACTCTGGTCTGCATTAAAATGATACTGCTGTGCATCCTGATCTACGGATGGAGCTACCCGAGAATCCTCCTCTTCACTTCCAAAATAATGCTCAATGATGTCAAAAGCTTTCTGATAAATTTCCATGTTCTCATGAGACTGCAGGAACTCTATCTTGTCCAGACCTGAAACATATTAATAAAATTATGTCACTTACCTAAGCTTCGCATCTAGAATAAAAAAAGCATACATCACCTACCTAAGTTTCACATCAAGGATAAGAAAAAGCAATGCCACCATCTCTGGAAAAATTTATCTCATGATTTTAATTTCTTTACTCTTTTCCATTCAGCATCTCAGTCACATATACTCTCCGTATTGAGAGGAAGGAATGTTGATTTAATGCATTCAGAGAACAAAATATTGTACAATATATTACATTTTATACAAACTTTTTAACACAAATAATGTAATGACTATTATTGAGCATGTAATGAACAGCAAAGGAAGTTTTAAGTACTGTCAGATATACAACCTATGAACTTTTATTGCAGCTATTTGTTGTATCTTTGTTGTACATATTCACTTCAGCTGCATGATATAAAAATGACAAGAAAAAGATTAGTAAAATCTTCAAATATGATGCAATATATAAACACTTTAAAGTAGTTGGATTTATAAGTACTTTCACATATGTAAAACTACTGCCATTAAAAATAAAAATGACATATAATTGTAAAGTCAAATGTGGAGGCTGTGATATTTGTGGAAAG
>Ga0209755_10004474_pt1 | contig 16514 bp, 11 predicted proteins | sample TergutCo191P1_FD_187301 | JGI IMG/M metagenome (GOLD analysis project Ga0209755, IMG submission 187301) | Cornitermes sp. P1 segment gut microbial communities from Petit-Saut dam, French Guiana - Co191P1 (SPAdes) (version 2) | ecosystem: Host-associated > Arthropoda: Insects > Digestive system... | reverse complement strand
TGACATCATCCTCGTGATGGATCAAGGCAACATCATCGAAACCGGCAGCCACGACGAACTGCTGCACAGCGGCGGCATGTATAGCGACATCTACAACAGCCAATTCGCGGCTTAACATCCCGTGCATAAAAAAAGAGGATGATGCAAAAACGCATCACCCTCTTTTTGTTGTTCACACAAGATGCACCCCGCCCAGAATCACCGCGCCTGTGCGGGTTTGATCAAAGCGCAGCGTGAGTTGCGCCACGTTTTTTCAAAAGAGTGAGACCACATCCCGCTACTCATTTTCCAGCAGCTTCTCCAACAGCGCCACGCGTCGCCGCAGCTGGCAGATTTCCTGCGCAACCACGTCGGGCACGTCGGTGTGGTCGTGGTGATCCACACGGTGGCCGTCTTGCTTGACCACATGGGCAAGCCCGCCTGCTGCGGTGCTGTTGGGCGGCACCTCGCGCATCACAATGGCGCCGGCGGCAATTTTTGAGTTATCGCCCACCTTGAATGGCCCCAGCACCTTCGCGCCCGCGCCGATGAGCACCTGGTTGCCGATGGTGGGGTGGCGTTTGCCGGTGTCTTTGCCGGTGCCGCCGAGCGTGACACCTTGGTAGATGGTCACATCGTCGCCGATTTCGGTGGTTTCGCCAATAACCACGCCGCAGCCATGGTCGATGAACAGCCGCCGTCCCAGCGTTGCACCGGGATGGATTTCAATCCCGGTTTTGCGCACCACGCGCTGGCTGATCGCCCGTGCGACAAACGGCATGTTGTGCCGCCAAAACCAGTTGGCACGCCGATGACGCCGCACCGCGAGCACGCCGGGGTATAGCAGCAGAATTTCGATGGAATGGCGCGCAGCGGGGTCGCGGTCGCGCACAGCCTGTATGTCTTCTCGTAAGCGTTTGAACATAACACCCTCTCCTTTGTATATCTTACGCGCGAACGCGAAGGGGTTGCCACTTTTTTGAAAAAAAGTGGCGCAAAAAACTTTAGCCGCTTCGCGGTGGATTTTTTCACGGAGCTTTAATAGAGCACAGCGAAGCGACCAAGCCCCACCGCAGGTGGCTAATATTCCACCTGCGTCACGCCCTTCACGGCAAACACCTTTTGGCATATCGTGTCTAGGTGCGAGCGGCTGTGCACGGCAATCACGATGCAAATTTTCGAGCTGCCATCGTTGTTGGGCAACAGCTGCAGCGAGCTCACATCCACGTGCATGTGCTTGAACACGCCGGTCACGTCTGCCAGCAAGCCGGTGCGACCGTTGGTGTGCACGGTGATGTTGCCCAGGTAGTTGTTGCTTGCGGTGTTGGTGTCCCACATGGCCTGCAACCAGCGGTCAGGCTCGGGGCTGCTGGGGAGGTCTCGCGGCACGTTGACGCAGCAGGTGCGGTGCACCGTCACGCCGCCGGGGCGCAGCAGGGCATCACGCACGCTTCCGCGGGTGATATAACCGATGATGTCATCCTGCGGCACAGGGTGGCAGCACTGGGCGAACTTCACCTGGCAGTTGTCAATGCCTTGCACCACCACGCCTTTGTCGCTGGTGATTTTCTTCAGCTTCACTTCTTGCTGTGCGCGCACGATCTTCTGGTATTCCTCGCGCAGCAGCGGCAAAAAGCTCTGCATGTTCAGCCCGCCATAGCCCAGCGCGGCATAAAAATCCTGCAGCCGAGCCGCGGTGGCGATGCCTTTTTCAAACTGCTTGCGATCCAGCACACGCAGCAGGATTTCCTCCCACTGGGTGGCATCGAGCAGCGTGAAGTTGCGGCGGTGCTCGCCGTCCACCAGCTTTTGCCCGGTGAGGATATTCTCCTCGCGGCGTTCTTTCTTGAACCAATTGCGAATTTTCGTCTTTGCTTGGCTGGTGACGACCACTTGCAGCCAGTCGCGGCTGGGGCCACGGTCGCGGTCGGCAGCGGTGAGAATTTCCACCACGTCGCCGCTTTGCACTTGGTAGGTCGCCGCCGCAATGCGCCCGTTGACCTTCGCCCCGGCAAAGCGATGCCCCACGCCGGTGTGCACGGCATACGCAAAGTCCAGCACCGTTGAGCCCAGCTTGAGCTCCTTCGCTTCGCCCTTGGGTGTGACAGGGTAGACCTTCTCCATCGGCGAAATGTCGCTGCGGATCGCGGCAACCACGTCTTCCACGCTGTCCGCGTCGCGGTAGCTATCAATGAGCTCTTGAATGCGCGCGAGCTGCTCTTCCAAGCCGGTTTGGCGCGCGCCAATGCCTTGTTTATACTTCCAGTGCCCGGCCACGCCGCGCTCTGCGATTTCGTGCATGTCCCAGGTGCGAATTTGCACCTCAAAGGGGATTTTATCTTCGCCCACCATCGTCAGATGCAGCGATTGGTAGCCGTTTGGCTTCGGCGAGCTGATGTAGTTTTTTTGCCGCTTGGGAATTTCGCGGTATATCTGGTGCACCCAGCCCAGCACAGCCCAGCACTCTTCTTCGCTTTCCACAATCACGCGCACGGCATAGATGTCGAAGATTTCTTCAAAGCCGCGCCCTTGGGTGAAGTGCTTGCGATAGATGCCGTGCATGCTTTTCACGCGGCCTTCCACGTGCACGCCGCTGTTGGGCATGCCGGACTCCGCAAAGCGGCTGGTGAGGTGCTCGCGCAGGTTGTCTTGAATGCTTTGCAGGAAGATCTCGCGCTGCGCTTTGTCGGCGGCAAGCCAAGCGTCAATTTCCGCGCAGCCGTGTGGGTCAAGCGCGCGGATGGCGATGTCTTCCAGTTCCTCTTTGAACAGGCGAATCCCCAGCATGTCTGCAATGGGGACGTAGATGAGCATGGTTTCGTTGGCAATGCGCAGGCGGCTTTCCTCTTTGGGATGAAAGTGCAGCGTGCGCATGTTGTGCAGGCGGTCGGCAAGTTTCACCACAATCACGCGGAAGTCACGCAGCATGGACAGCAGCATTTTCATCACATTTTCGGCTTGCGCCAGCTCCTGCGAGGCAAAGTTGAGCTTGCTGAGCTTCGTCAGCCCCACCACCATCTGCCCAACCGTGTCGCCAAAGCGCGCGCGGATATCCTGCTCGGTCACGTCGGTGTCTTCCACCACGTCATGCAGCAGCGCGGCCAGCAAGCAGTCAAGGTCAATCATTTCGATGTCCAGCAGCAGCTGTGCGGCGGCCACGGGATGGGTGATGTAGGGCTCGCCGGAGTGCCGGGGCTTGTTGGCGCGGTGTGCAGCCTCCGCAAAGGTGAAGGCATCGTCCAGCCGCGACAAATCTGCAGGCGTGAACACAGCTTCGTTGGTGTTTGGCCAACAAAGATCGGCGCAGCGGTTGCGCAGGGCAGCATATTCGGGCAGCACGGCGACCCTCCTTTTTCGAGTAATCCTTTCTATTATAGCACATCTGCGCAGAATATTCAAGAGGCGGGCAACAAAAAAACGGCGCACCGAAGCACGCCGCAGGAAATTTTGCTGTTTTTGCGTAATTGTATTGGTGTTTTTGTTTTGGGTGGGTGGTGTTTTCGGACGACCACAGGTCGTCCCTACGAGCATGCGACCCGAGGTCGAGGGGAGCTAGGGATGGCAATGGCAGCGTTCTGGTCCGCCCCAACCGCGCAAGTTGCGGTTCACGGCGAGGAACACCTGCCGCGCCACCTGGAACTGCCTGCCATGGAAGTACGAATAGCCGCCGTGGTCGCTGGTGATCATAATCAGCCAATCTTCTTGCTCGTAAGTCTCCCGCGCGCGTATTGTCTCAATCATATCCAGAGCTGCGCGCTCGGAATCCCGAAACGCCTGCACGTAGTATGGGTTGTGGTTGCCAAAGGTTCTTCTGTGCCCTTCGCTGTCCACCATTTCCAGGCTCACCACAACAAAGCCGGGCCCCTCGGGGTCTTCCAGCATGCCGATGGTGGTGGCGATGCTCGCGTCATCGTTGGGGTTCATGCTCCACTGCATCGCGCCTTGCGCCATATCGTCCGCGTCGGTCAGCCCAAGCGCCTGGAACAACGCAACATCGTCGCTGAACACAGCGTTCGGCACGCCAGCCGTGTTGGTGCGTGCGAAATGTCCGGGCCAGCTGACCACAAAGGCCGCGCTGTCCACATAGCCGCCTTCCAGCAACGGCTGGAAGAACGTCGGCGAGCTGTCCGCAGGGCGGGTATGGTCGTTGCTCAGCACGCCGTGGCCGTCGTCGCCTTGCGCCCAACGACCGGTGAGAATGGTGGCAAAGCCCGGCCCGGTGTCGGTGCGCTGGCGACCGCGCCGGATGGTCGGACCACCGGTGAACATGTGGTAGATGTGCCCGCCTTCACGTTGCAGCATGAAGATGGCGCTGTCTTCGTCGTCCACGGTGTTGATGAGCAGGTCAGCGCGCGCGCCGTCGTGCACGATCATGATGGCTCTGGGTGTGCGATCGTCGTTGCGTTCTTGGGCAAAGTGGTCAACGATTAAGTCGAAGAACGCCGTTTGCGGCACGGAGTCCCGCGTGCGGTTGTCGTAGATGCCCATGCGATCGAGCCGCCGCAGATAGCAGCCGATGTCTTGTGGCAAGAAATGCCCTGACGTGGTCAACACCGTGATGACCAAGACGATGCTTTGAAAAAACCCGAAAATTGTTCTAACCATGTGCGTCTCCTTGATGTATGTTTGTCCCTATTATACACCAAAACGGCGCGGTTGGCAAGAGGGAATTTGTGTGCGCACGAAATAGCCCTTGCAAAGCGCGCGCAGGTGTGGTATAATCTTCTCATGAAGTATCGCCTGAACCTGCCCGCAAGCTTCGCTGTGCCCTGTGACATCGCCGACGCACACCTCAAGCTTGCCCGTGAACTTGAGCTCAAAGTGCTGCTGTGGCTGCTGCGCCACGACGGCACGCGTGAGCTTGGCGAGCTCGCTGCTTGGCTGGGCAAGCCCGAAGCCGACCTGCAAGCCGCCGCGCAATACTGGGTGAACAAGGGCGTGCTGACAATGCGTAATGCGCAATGCGTAATGCGTAATGACGAGGTTGTGCCGCAAGCGCCTGCGATTGACTTGCCGCCTGCTCGTCCCACACAGCAGCAGATTCTCACCCGCACGGCGGAGGACACCAACTTGCGCGCGCTGTTCGCCGAAGCGGACAAGCTGCTCGGGCGCACCATGGGCTATGACGGTCAGTGTGCGCTGCTGATGCTCCACGACCACCACGGCCTGCCCTGCGAGGTCATCACCATGCTGCTGCACTATGCCAAGCAGGTGGGCAAAACCGCCACGGCGTATGTGGAAGCGGTGGGCAAAGACTGGGCGCAGCGGGGCATCGCCACGCTTGAGCAAGCCGATGAGCAGATTGAACAGCTCAAGGCGAACATGGGGCTGTGGCATGCGCTCAAAGCGCGCACGGGCATTGCGGCACCGCGCCCGACGGATAAACAGCACGCCATGTTGCGCAAATGGGCAAGCGACTGGAAGTTTGGGCTCGACATGATTGCCGCTGCCTACGACGAAGCCGCCGAACGCACCGGCAAAGTGAGCTTTTCTTACATGAACAAGGTCTTGGAGAACTGGCACGCCGCAGGCATCGCCACGCCGGAGCAAGCCGCTGCCGCCCAAGCGAAGTTCACGCAAAGCCGCCAAGCCAAGCCCAAGCAGTCCAAACAGGCGATGCAATCCGCTGGCTTTGCGCCGTCTTATGACATCGACGCATTCGTGCAAAGTACGTTGGAAATACCAGTTTGGGAGGGCGGAAAATCATGAAGACAACCGTACAACACTTGCGGCAAGCCGAGCGCACGCTTGAGCAACGCCGCAACGCCGCCGAACGCGAGCAACAGCGTCGGCACGCGCTCGCCTGCACGAAGATACCCGCGCTCGCCAAGCTGCAAGCCGAGCTTGCGCAAACCGGGCAGGCAGTGGCCGCCGCCATCGGCGCAGGCAAAGACGCAGGGGAGTACATCGCGTTGCTGGCACAGCAAAACCTTGCCGCTCAAGCCGAGCAAACGCGCCTGCTGCAAGACCACGGCTTTGCCGCAGACTATCTCAAAGAACGCCACACCTGCGACCAGTGCCGCGACACCGGCTTTGTGCGCGGGCTGCGCTGCGGCTGCTTCACCCAGCTGCTGCAAGGGCTCGCGTTTGACCAGCTGAACATGAACACCCCGCTTGAGCAATCGCGCTTCGACCTGTTTTCGCTCGATTTTTACCCCGCCACGCCGGACGCCGCAACCGGTGTCATCCCCCGCAAGATGATGCAGGGCATCTGGGTATACTGCAAGCAATATGCCATGCATTTTCGTCCGCAAGCCGAAAGCCTGCTGTTCATGGGTGCCACAGGCTTGGGCAAAACGCATCTGTCGCTCGCCATTGCGCAGCAGGTGATTGAAGCCGGGCACACCGTCATCTACGGCGCGGCGCAAAACCTGCTCGGCCGCATGGAACGCGAGCACTTCGCCGCATTCGGCGAAAAAACCAACGCCACCGAACAAGCGCTGCTGACCTGCGACCTGCTCATCCTCGATGACCTCGGCGCGGAGTTCTCCACCAGCTTCACGCAGTCGTGTATCTACAACATCGTCAACACACGCCTCATGGCAGGCATGCCCATCATCATCAACACAAACCTAACCGACGCAAACCTCGAAGAACGCTACGGCAGCCGCGTGTATTCACGCATCATCGGCAATTACAAAGTCCTGCGCTTCTTCGGCAACGACATCCGCCAGGCAAGGAAGTGACGCGAAATGTTCTTTTTTGAAAAAAAGAACCAAAAAACTTTAGCCGCTTCGCGGTGGACGATTAACAAAATAGTAAAAACCCACTTCCCGTCACGCAGGAGGTGGGCTTTTATAAAAGTCTAGGTTTTTTTGCGCACCTTTTTTTGCAAAAAAAGGTGCAAAAACTTCGCGTTATTGCACAGCACGCAGGTAGTCTGCGATGCCGTCGGTGATGGCGCGGGCGAGTTGTTGTTGGTGGGTGGGGTTTTGCATGGCGCGGCCTTCTTGCAGGTGCGTGACGAAGCCGATTTCCACCAGCACCGCGGGCATTTCTTCCACGCGGGTGACGAGGAAGGGGAAGTAGCGGTGGCGGCGGTCGATGCGGGTGCGCAGGGCGGCGTAGTTGGAGAAGTTCGCGCGGGTGTAGATTTGGTCGCGCCAGGTGCGCACCAAACGTCCGTGAATCGCGCGGGCGAGTGGCTCGCTGTGGGCGCGGTAGTAGAAGGTTTCGGTGCCATGCGCGTTGGAGTTTGTGGACGCATTGGCGTGAATTGAAACGAACATGTCTGCTTGTGTGCGGCGGGTGAATGCCACGCGCTGCGCGAGGCTCATGGTGACATCGCCGGTGCGGGTCATGTGCACCGTAGCGCCTGCGGCACGCAGTTGCTGCGCCACCAGATTGCTGATGACCATGTTGAACTGCGACTCAAAGCGCATGGTGGGGTGCGAGGGCGCAAACAGCGCGCCGGGATCGTTGCCGCCATGGCCGGGGTCGAGGATAATCACTGCGCCGTTGAGCGTGGCGGGTGGGCGGCGGTTGAAGCGGAACACCAGTTGGTTGCCATCCCAAGACGCACGATAGCCGAAGAATCGACCCGCTTGGCGCAAAGTCAAGTGCAACGTAGCGGTGTTGGCGGCAGGGTTGGTGCTCCAGCGCGCGCCGGAGAACACGCTGCCGTCCATGGCGAAGTTTGTGCCGCTGGCTGCACTGGTGTGGAAGAAGGTGATATTCAAGCCTGTGGCGGTGAAGCTTTGCACGCCCCAAGGCAGACCGTTGTCGCCATGCGCGGCGTTGTAATTCTGCCCCACGAAGTCCACATTGAAGGGAATGCGCCAGTCGATGTCCAGCCGCAGGGTGAACGCGCCATTGGCGGTGCTGCCGCTTGCGTTGATGCGGTTGTTCGGCAGCCGGAAGCCATGCTCGATCACGCGGGCATCGTTGGCGTTCACGCGTTTGCCGCTGGCGAGCAGCAGGTGCGTTTGGTTGCTGATGACCGCTTGGCTGACCACATAATCAAACGTGCCGCCCAGCAGGGGAGACTGCCTTGGCTCACTGCGTGTGTCGAGGGTTGCGTTGCGGCGGGTTTCGGCAAAGTTCGCGGTGATTTCCACCATGCGTGCAGTGCCCAAGCCGTGATTTTGCGCGGGCGTGAGCAACGTGCGTCCTGGCGGCTGGGTAGCCGGTGGTTGCGTGGCGGGCGGTTGCGTCGCAGGTGGCTGGGTAGCTGGCGGCTGCGTGGTGGTCGGCGCATCCGGATCAGTGGTTGCGGTTGGGTCGGTTGTTGTGCCAGGCTCACTGGTCACCACTTCCGCGGGAGGTTGTGTTGGCGGTTGCGTGGTGGTGGTTGCCAGCGGCGGGGGCGGGGGAGGCGGTGCTGCCGGTTGCGGTGTGACGATGATGAACGCACCGTTGCGCGTGGTGGTCATGCCGCGGTAGCTCACGGTATACACCACCGTGCCGGCATCAAAGGCCTGCATGCGTGAATCCGGCAGCGTGAATGTGCCGGTGAACGTGGTGAAGGCTTCGTCCAGTTCGCCGCGATAGTCGCCGTCGTCCATCGTCGCGCTTGGGCGCAGCGTGATGGTGCTGCCGCCGAGGCGAGCGGTCACGGTTGCGCCGTCAATGGCGATGGCGGAAACGTGCACGTGTGCGCCGCCGGGACCCTCAAGCCGCCCGGTTGGGCTCACGCTTTGCAGCAGCGTCACTTCATAGCGTACGTTGATGGTATAGCTCTGCCCGCTGTGGCGAAACGTGAACACGTTCGCGCCCGCTTGCAGGGTTTGGTTAAAGGAGAAATCGCCGTTTTGGTTGCGCTGCACTGGTTGGTTGTTCAGTGTCAGCGGGAGCAGGGGATTGCTGCCGCCCACAAAGTTGAGAGCCGGCGATTGCACGGTGATGTTTTGCGTGGCGCGCACGTTATCCACGGGGCGCTGCAGCGAAAACCCGCGCGTGAGCACGTTGGTGTCCAGTGTGCCAGCAAAAAAGTCGCTGAGCATTTGCGCTGTGCCATTTTCGGCGGGCACTTCGTTGGCTGCAAGCAGCGCCACGGGGTTCGGCATAATCTCTTGCAGTGTGCCAAACAGCCCCAGCACTTCCTCGGCGCTGCCGGTGGGCAGTGCTTCGCGCATGTCCAGCATGGCGGTGACCACGGTGTCGGTCTGCTGCTGTGCCCAAGCGGCGAACTCTTGCGCCTGTTGTGGCTGCACGCCGATGAGCAACTGCGCGTTTTCCACCAGTTGCGACACCGTTACGGCGGGTTGTGCCTGCGCGAGGTCTGCCGCCTGCAGCAGCACCGGCAGATCAAGCCCGGCTTGTTCCAGCAGCGTTTGCACGTAAAACGCAAACAACGCCAGTTGGTCGCCATCGGGATCTTGCGCCCCCAAGTCTGCCAGCATCACCGCATCAAAAGATGTCTCTTCGATCAAGCGCGCCAGCCCCTCTTGGGTTTGCTGCAACACGCCTTGCACCGGCGGCAGCAAGGTGAGCGTGCGGTGCATCTCTTGCTCGCCCAGCACTTGCAGAATCTGCACTGCCTGCGCGAGCTCGTCGGTGTCGTAGCGCTCAAGCGGCGGCAGCACCACTGAGCGGAAGCCGCGTTGCACCAGGTCTTGCGCAGTTTGCAGCGCAAAATCGGTCAGCACGGCGGTGTGCTCGGTTTGTTGGAACGCGGGCTGCCATTGTGCAGCCGCAATCACCGGCATGGTTTGTTCCACTTCTTCGGTCGCAGCAGCAAGCGTTTGCGTGGGTAGCACAGGCTGCTGCATGCCCAACGTGGAGGTATACACAAACATAAAGGTGCTCACCATGCCAAAAAAGAACATAGTCAGCACGGCGCCGGCGGCGATTTTCCATTTTCGTTCATGTGTTTTTTTCATCAATATCAAGCCCCAGTTTATGCGATAAATTACTAAAGTGTAGTTAGTAACAGTATAGCATTGTGCGCGGGGCTTGGTCAATGGTTTTTTGCTGCTTTTTCTTCCTTATTAGATACGCCTCGCCCTTTTACGGCAAATTTTGTGGCGTTTTCTCTCCACAATTGACAAAATAGCCCGTTTCGCTTTGGGCAAATTCTACCAGATCATAGTCGAATTCGCGCAGCATATCGTCCCAATCGGGCTGGTTGTCAAACACGGCACAGCCTTTCATGCCTGCCGCGCGTATCCCCGCGATGGTCTTGCGCACATCCTCAAACACGATGCACTGCGCTGGCGGCACGCCCAGCTTTTGCGCCGCCAGCAGATAAATGTCCGGGAAAGTCTTGCCGCGCGCCACTTCATCGGCGCTGGTGAATGCATCAAAGAGAGCATCCACGCCGTTGCTTTGCAGCACCGCGTGCATCACGTGCGTGGTCAGCGCCGTGGCCGTGGCGAGCTTCACACCGCGCGCGTTGAGCGCCTGCAAAAACTCACGCGCCCCCGGCTTGAGCTGCACGTGGTCGCGGTATTGCAGGGCGCTGAGCTCGTTCCACTCCCGCATGATTTCCGCAGGGGTTTCGTGCAAGCCGAAGCGCGCAATCGTGTATTCGGCTGTTTCGCGAAAGGTCATGCCGTGGATGGTCTGCACGTAATCGTCGGGCATGGTCATGCCGCGCGCGGCGAAGAATGCGCGGTCAACCTCGTGCCACACCCACATGGAATCCAGCAGTGTGCCGTCGAGGTCGAAGATAGCGGCGGCGAAAGTGAAAGGCTGCATCATATTCCCCCTTGCATTTTTTTGGACTATGTTGTATAATAGCATTATATCGTACACGTTGTCAAGCAGAAAGAGGGACACGCATGAAGAAAATTATCCGCAAGCTCAAAAAACGCATTCAGCCGTGGGTGCCAAAGCCCGTGCTGGAATGGCTAAAGCGGCAAATGAAATCGCGCAAGCCAAGCCCTGCGTCCAAACCCCAGCCAAAGCCACGGCTTTCGCCTGCGTTGCACACGCCTGCGCAGCTTGACGGCACTTGCGCCGTTGCGCCGCCGAAAAAACTGAAAATAGGCATCCTCTCCATCAACGTGCACACCGCGGAGCTAAACTTTGCCTGCCCGCTGCATTCGCTGGTGTTTTCCAACACGCTCACGGCACTCGGCTATGACAACGTGGTGGTAGACTATTACCCCATCTACGCCAAAAAAAATGCCGATCAACAATATCCCTTGCTCAGCGCGGTGAAAAGCAAGGATAGTGAGGATAAGCAAAGCAAAATTAAGCTGTGGACGGATCTGTTTTATCAGCGCAAAGAACGTTTTGCAAAATTTGATGCTTTCATCAAAAAGCACTACACATTCACCAAGCAAGAATACGACGCCGCGACACTCGACGCCATGCCAAGCGCGGAAGACATCAACTGCTACATCGTGGCAACAGACACGGTTTGGCGAAACTATGCCAAAGGCTTCGACAGAGGCTTCTTTCTGGCTTGCCGCGCAATGAAAGATGCCTACAAAATCGCTTACTCCGTCAGCCGCGGTCCTGCGAAATACACAAAGGCGGAAGAAAAGCAATTCATCAACTACATCAAAGACATCAACGAAATTTCTGTGCGCGAACAAAGCCTGCACGAATACATTTCATCCATTTCGGATGTGAAAAGCCAAGTGGTGCTCGACCCGGTTTTCTTGGGCAAGCGAGAATTTTATGAGTCCATTTTGGTTCAGCCCAAGCAAAAGGGCTATGTGCTGCTTTACTTGATGCAAGAGGCCGATGACTTTTTGGCGCTGGCCGCAAACTTCGCCAAGCAGCGCGGGATGGAACTGATTGAACTAAGCCGTTTCTACAAACACCCCCAAAAAACCGGCTATGCCAAACACCGCGTGATTTATGATGCAGGGGTTGAGGAATGGTTGGGTTACATCAAACACGCGGATTATGTGTTCACCAACTCCTTTCACGGTTCATGCTTTTCCATCATTTTGGAGAAACAATTTTTCTTCAACGGCAAGCGCGGCGGCGACAAAGTGAAGCTCTTGTTCAAAACCTTTGGCCTGGAATGGCGCAACGAAGACCAAGCCTTTGACAAACAAGACAACTTGCTGGTAGACAACATCGACTACGCGCCGGTGAACGCCAAGCGCGAGCAGATGGTCGAGCAATCCATGGCCTTCCTCAAAACCGCACTGGCAAACGCCGAAGTTCATCTCAACCAAAACCGTGACTTCCTCACCAGCGGCGACAAATCGCATTGCAGCGGCTGCACCGCCTGCGCAAACGTCTGCCCGCACCAAGCCATCGCCATGCAGCGCGACGACGAAGGCTTTAGCTTCCCCCACATTGACCCAGCAAAATGCACCCGCTGCATGCACTGCGTGCGCACTTGCCCGCGCAACACCAAGCAGGAGCTCTACACGCAGCCCAAGCAGGTTTACCTCGCCTACAACAACGACCCCGACGACCGGCGCAATGCCTCCAGCGGCGGCGTGTTCATGGCCATGGCAAAACATGTGCTGGCGCAAGGCGGCGCTGTGGTTGGGGTGAAGTTCAACGCGCAATACGAAGCCATGTATGACATCGCACACACCGTGGAAGACTGCCACGCCTTTCGCTTTTCCAAGTATGTTGAAGCCGCCGACAACGACGTTTATCCCAAAACCAAGGCTGCGCTGCAAAGCGGTCGGCCGGTGCTGTTCACGGGAACGCCTTGCAAAGTTTCAGGGCTGCTCAACTACCTCGGCAAGCCCTACGACAACTTGTATTGCGCTGATTTTTTGTGCCACGGCACAAATTCTCCGCTGATGCTGCGCGGCTATCTGCACGACAAACAGCAGAAAAACGGGCCGCTTGCGCACTTTCAGTTCCGCACACCGCGTGAGCCGCAAGGTCCGGTGACCATCGAGCTCGCCTATGAAAACGGCAAGCGCGAAATCGGCACGCGGCAAGACAATCTTTACCTCAAGTCGTTTTTGAGCAATGTGATGCTCAAGCGCTCGTGCTATGCCTGTGAATATTGCCTCGACAATGGGATTTCCGACATCACCTTCGGCGACTTTTGGGGCGGCGCGAAGTATTACACCGGCGCAGACCGCCCAAAAGGCATCTCGTGCATGAAAGTGAACACCGCAAAGGGCGCGGAGCTGTTTAGTCACCTGGATGTGTATCAGCAGGAGCAAACGGTTGAGCAAATGTATGCCAAAAACCACAAGCGCCCTGCGCCGTTCCCTGCCGTGCGCAACAAAATATTCGGTTGGGTGAACCACGACGGACTCACCACCATTGAGGCGATGCAACGTGCCACCGGCGAAACGTTTGAATAACCACCTGCGGTGGAGCTCGGTCGCTTCGCTGTGTTCTATCGCAGCCCCATAAAAATCCCCTGCGCGCGCAGCGCGACTAAAGTTTTTTGCGCCACTTTTTTTCAAAAAAGTGGCTATTAAGGAGAGAACCATGAAACACATCAATCTCGGCAAAACCGGCATGCAAGTTCCCGCAGTGGCGGTGGGCTGCATGCGCATGACCTCGCTTGATTCCGCGCAGGCGGTCACGTTCGTGCAAACCGCCATGGAACTCGGCATGAACTTCTTCGACCACGCGGATATCTATGGCGGGCAGGGCAAGTGTGAGGAAATTTACGCACAGGCCGCTGCAGGTATTGCGCGTGATAAAGTCATTTTGCAAAGCAAGTGCGGCATCCGCGCAGGGCAGTATGATTTTTCGCGCGAGCATATTTTGTCCAGCGTAGACGGTATTTTGCGCCGCCTGCGCACGGATTACCTCGACGTGTTGCTGCTGCACCGCCCGGACGCACTGTGCGAGCCGGAGGAAGTTGCCGCAGCCTTTGATGCGCTGCACGCCGCCGGCAAAGTGCGCCATTTTGGCGTGAGCAACCACAACACCACGCAGATGCAGCTGCTGCAAAAACACGTGCGTCAGCCGCTGCAGATCAACCAGCTGCAGTTTGGCTTGGGGCATGCCTATTTGGTCGCCGCGGGCACACACGTGAACATGAGCCACCCAGCCTCGCCCGAGCGCGACGGTGGTGTGCTTGACCACTGCCGCCTGCACGACGTGACGGTGCAGCCGTGGTCGCCGTTTCAGTTTCGGTTTGACAAAGGCAGGGGCACGTTCGTTGGTCACGAAGAGTGGGCAGAGCTCAACGAAAAGCTCGCGGAACTCGCCGAGAAATACAACGTCGATGTCACAGCCATTGCCCTCGCTTGGGTGTTGCGCCATCCCGCGCGCATGCAGCCGATCGTTGGCACGATGAACCTTGAGCGCCTGCGTTCCTGCGCCAGCGCCGCCGAGGTCAACCTCACGCGGGAAGACTGGTATGCGCTTTATCTGGCGGCCGGGAATACATTGCCGTAGGGATGTGAATGTTTTGGACGCAACGGCGTGCCACTGGCGCGCCGTGGGATATTCATCTACGCACCCCGCAAGGGCTTGACAATCTCACAAAAATAGGTTAAACTAGTAGCATGAACAAAAAGTTTGCCCTCACACCACGCAGGCGGCGCGCGCTGGTCAACACGGCCGGCGTGCTCATGCTTGCTGCGTCCGGCGCGCTGATTGTGCTGATGTTCTTGCTGGAAAACATCCAGCTGCAAGAGTGGTACATGGAATATCACTACTGGATGGAACAAGTGCGCGACCAAGTGATGAACTTGCCGGACATCTGGCTGATTCTCTTTGCGGTGATTTTTCTGTATGCCGTGCGCAGCTTCATCCCCATCCCGATTTTCATCATGGCCTTCATCACCGGCGCTTACCTGGAGATGTATTTGAGCCTGCTGGTGAACTATGCTGGGCTGTTTTTGCTGTTCACCATCCGCTATTTCTTTGGGCGCAAGCGCGGCGGTGGTGCGGTGGAGAAAATCCTGCATCGCCAGCCCGACATCCACGATTACCTCGAAAACGGGCGTGGCAGCAAGTCATGGCTATTGTTTGTCATGCGGTTGATTCCCAACTTCGCGCTCAACCCCATCAGCCAGATCTACGGCGCAATGGACTTCGACTACACCGACTTCATCCTCATCTCGCTGCTGGGGGTTAGCCCCAAGCTTTTCACCTACACCGTGCTTGGGCGCAACGTGGCACAGCCGCTTTCGGTGCCGTTTATCGTCCCGCTCATCATCATTTTCGCGCTGCTGGGGGTTGCCACGTTGGTGGTCAACTTTGCTTTATATAAGGTACAGAAGAACAAAAAAGCCAGCGAAGCGGCTTGATCTTCCGTACCACATTCGCCCCCTCAGTCACGCCTTACGGCGTGCCAGCTCCCCCGCCTGCGGTGGAGCCTTTGGCAACATCTGCACAACACATCAAATATCCCCCGCGAAGCGGCATAGGTTTTTTTGGTTCTTTTTTTGCAAAAAAAGAACAGAAAGGAATCACCATGAATCTACAACAACTCTACACCACCGAAGCCCCCCGTCACACCGAACGCCTCGCCAAGCTGCAAGCCGAGTTCGTGCAGCGTTTTGGTGCAAACCCGGCAGTGCGTGTGTTCAGCTCGCCCGGGCGCAGCGAAATCGGTGGCAACCACACCGACCACAACCACGGCAAAGTTCTCGCCGCAGCTGTGAATCTGGACATCCTCGGCGTGGTGGCGGCGAACGATAACATGCGCATTTGTGTGTACTCCGCCGGGCACAAGCCCAACGACCTCGACATCTCTAAGCTCGACATTGACCCCAAGGAGTACGGCACATCGGCGTCGATGATTCGTGGCATTTGCGCGGCGTTTGTGCAGCGCGGCTACCGCATCGGCGGCTTTGAGGGTGTGTCAAACAGCGAGGTGCTCAGTGGCTCGGGGCTGTCGTCGTCGGCTGCGTTTGAGGTCTACATCGCCACCATACTTAACCACATGTATAACGACGGCAAGATTGACGCAGTGACCATTGCGCAAATGTGCCAGTACGCCGAAAATGTATACACCGGCAAGCCCTGCGGGCTGCTCGACCAAGCCACCTGTGCCGTTGCGGGCTTCGTGGCCATGGACTTCGCCGACCCCGCCACCCCCGCCGTCAGCAAAGTGGACTTCGACTTCGCCGCAACCGGGCACGCGCTTTGCGTGGTCAACACCGGCGGCTCGCACGCAGACTTGACGGATGACTATGCTGCGGTGCGCGGCGAGATGCAAGCGGCAGCTCGCGTGCTGGGCGTGGAGTTTTTGCGTGACACCACGCAGGAGAACCTCATGGCGAACATCGCTGCGGTGCGCAAAGCCTGCGGCGACCGTGCCGTGCTGCGCGCGCTGCATTTTTACGCCGAAAATGACCGCGTTGATGCCCAACGTGCAGCACTTGAAGCCGGTGACTTCGCGGCGTTCTTGCAGCTGATCAAAGCCAGCGGTCGCAGCTCGTATATGTACAACCAGAACGTCTACACCGGCCGCCCGGCGAGTGAGCAACCGGTGTCGCTCGGTCTTGCGCTGAGCGAAACGCTGCTGGGCGAGCGCGGCGCATGGCGGGTGCACGGTGGCGGCTTTGCGGGCACGATTCAGGCGTTTGTGCCCACGGATATGCTCGACACCTACCGCATAGAGATGGAGAAAGTCTTTGGCGCGGGCAGCTGTTATGTGCTACAAGTGCGCCCGGTTGGGGGCGTGGAGCTGCATGCCTGACCACCTGCGGTGGGGCTCGGTCGCTTCGCTGTGTGCTATTATAGGCTCC
>Ga0209755_10004473_pt1 | contig 16514 bp, 17 predicted proteins | sample TergutCo191P1_FD_187301 | JGI IMG/M metagenome (GOLD analysis project Ga0209755, IMG submission 187301) | Cornitermes sp. P1 segment gut microbial communities from Petit-Saut dam, French Guiana - Co191P1 (SPAdes) (version 2) | ecosystem: Host-associated > Arthropoda: Insects > Digestive system... | reverse complement strand
ACAACATAAGCAAAGGGCACAACGAAGAGCTGGCCAAAAGGAGCGTTCTTCTTGAAGGATATGGCATTTTTGTATATTTGGTAAGAGAATACATGAAATCCATGAGCCGCGATTCCGCAATTGCCAAGGCTATGGAGGACTGCATTCGCCGGAATGTGCTTAAAGACTTTCTGGAGGAACACTCATCGGAGGTTTACAACATGCTGAAGGATTTGACTTATGATGAAGCCCTTGCCGTGAGCCACAACGAAGGCATCGCTATCGGCGAAGCTAGGGGGGTTGCTATCGGCGAAACTAGGGTACTCGACCTTATGGAGCAAGGCTACGATTACGAGCAAATCAAGGGCATTTTGGAAAGCAAGAAGCTCTGAAAAAAAGCACACAGACACGCATTTGTCTGAATCCGAATTGGCCAGAGCCTCGTTCGCCCGAGACCAGCAAATTTCTGTGCTAGCTTGGGCCGGCCTGCTGGCCGTTAAAAAATTGCCTACTTCTTGCCCTTCGGGCACGGCAATTTTTTTCTACATTACCCCTGCTATTAATTTTAGGGAGTTTTTATGTCAAAAAACATGATTGCCGTTGACGGCAACGAAGCAACCGCACTGGTTGCACACAAAGTTAGCGAAGTAGTCGCAATTTACCCTATAACCCCTTCCACGCCTATGGCAGAGCACTGCGATGCCTGGAGCGCACAGGGCAAAAAGAATATATGGGGGCAGGTTCCAAGAGTTGTAGAATTGCAATCCGAAGGCGGTGCAGCAGGCGCAGTTCACGGCTCCTTGCAGGCCGGCGCGCAAACAACAACTTTTACAGCCTCACAAGGCTTGCTTTTGATGATTCCCAACATGTATAAAATAGCCGGTGAGCTTACGCCTACGGTTTTCCACGTTAGCGCCCGTGCCCTTGCCATGCAGGGTCTCTCAATTTTCGGCGACCATTCGGATGTAATGTCTTGCAGGCAAACGGGCTTTGCCATGCTCGCATCGAGCAGCGTTCAAGAAGCGCACGACCTTGCGCTGGTGGCTCATGCCGCAACACTAAAATCCCGCATACCCTTTTTGCACTTCTTCGATGGCTGGCGCACCTCCAATGAAATAATGAAAATAGAGGAATTGCCCATAGAAACAATAAGAGAAATGATAAACGATGAATATATTGAAGACTGCCGCAAACGCTCACTTACTCCCGATGCCCCCGTTGTCCGTGGAACCGCCCAAAACCCGGATGTCTATTTCCAAGGCAGAGAAACCGTAAACCCATTCTACGAAGCCACTCCCGCAATAGTTCAGGAATACATGGACAAGCTTGGGAAACTCATTGGCCGCAATTACAAACTCGTTGAATACTCCGGCGCAGCAGATGCCGAAACAATTATAGTCATAATGGGTTCAGCCGCCTCAACCGTGCGTGAAACAGTTGAGCTTTTGGCAAGCAAAGGGCAGAAAGTCGGCATGATTAATGTTCACTTGTACAGACCTTTCCCCGCAAAAGAGTTCTTAGCTATTCTTCCTAAGTCCGTTAAAAATATAGCAGTTATGGATCGCTGCAAAGAGCCTGGCTCATCCGGCGAACCTCTGTTCCAAGATATTTTGACAATAGTTTCCGAAGCCGCTATGGAAGGTGCAGCACTACCAAAAGTAATAGCAGGCCGCTATGGCCTTGCCTCAAAAGAATTCACCCCAGCAAGCGTAAAAGCCGTTTTAGATAACGCAGCAAGCCCAAAATCCAAAAAGCATTTCACTGTTGGCATAAACGACGATGTTTGCAAAACCAGCCTCGAAATAGACAAATCTTTCCGCTTGGAGAAAAAGATGTTCCAGGCTATGTTCTATGGCTTGGGCGCTGACGGCACAGTTGGCGCAAACAAGAATTCCATCAAAATAATAGGAGAATACACAAATAACTACACACAAGGCTATTTTGTTTACGACTCCAAAAAGAGCGGCAGCGGCACCACCAGCCACTTGCGCTTTGGCAGCGAGCCAATCCATGCTCCATACCTGATTGAATTAAACCAGGCAGATTTTATAGCCTGCCACCATACCCCCCACCTCGACCAAATAAACATGCTCCGCTATGCAAAACCGGGCGCAGTGTTTTTGCTGAATACGCAAGCTAGCGCAAGCGAAGCATGGGACACATTCCCAAAAGAGGTTCAAACCCAGGTTATAGAAAAAAAGTTAAAAGTTTATGTTATAGACGGTTACAAAGTTGCCCACGACACAGGCATGGGCCGCCGCATAAACACCATTATGCAAACCTGCTTCTTTGCCATAAGCAATATTTTGCCGAAAGACGAAGCGATTGGCTACATTAAAGATGCCATTAAAAAGACTTACTCAAAAAAAGGCGAAGACATTGTTAAAAAGAATTGGGAAGCGGTTGACCATACCTTAACGCATTTGAGCGAGGTGAAAGTTCCTGCTTCCGTCTCTGCTTCAAAAAGCTTCCGCCCAGCCTTGATTGGCACAAATGATAAATTCTTGAATTACGTAACATCAAAGATTATCGAGGGTTACGGCGACGAACTCCCTGTTTCTGCAATGCCAATAGACGGCACTTACCCAACCGCCACAACAAAATACGAGAAAAGAGATTTGGCTTTGGAAATTCCGGTTTGGAGCGCAGATATCTGTATTCAGTGCGGAAAGTGCGCTATGGTTTGCCCCCACGCCGCTATTCGCACAAAAGCCTACGATGCATCTGCTCTCTCCGGTGCCCCGGAAGGATTCAGGAGCATGGCAGGCAAAGGCTTTAAACTGGATGGCGACATTAAATATTCCGTTCAGGTTAGCCCTTACGATTGCACAGGTTGCGGAGTTTGTGTTGAGGCCTGCCCAACAAAAGACAAAGCAGACCCAAATAAGAAATCCATAAATATGCTTCCTCAAACGGGAATTGCCAAACGCGAAAGCGAGGCTTGGGAATTCTTTGTTAAAATCCCGGAAGCAGACAGAGCAAAAATTGACCCGAAACTCGTTAAAAACGCCATGCTTTTGGAACCGCTGTTTGAATTCTCCGGCGCATGCACGGGTTGCGGCGAAACCCCCTATGTGCGCCTCGCTTCACAGCTATTCGGCGACAGAATGGTTATTGCAAATGCAACGGGCTGCTCTTCCATTTACGGCGGTAACCTGCCAACAACGCCCTGGGCAAAAGACAAGCACGGCAGAGGCCCTGCATGGAGCAATTCCCTGTTTGAAGACAATGCCGAATTTGGCCTTGGTTTCCGCTTGGCCATAACCCAGCACGCAAAACAAGCCGAAGACTTGCTTGGGCAAATAAGCGAAATTCCTGGCGATTTGGTAAAAGCCTTAAAAGAACAGAGCCAAATTGATGAGGCAGGAATTGCAGCTCAAAGGGCAAACGTTGAAAAACTAAAAGGAATTTTGAAAGGTGTTAAAACCGCTTCGGCCGCAAAACTTATTTCCATCGCAGATTACCTTGTTCAAAAAAGCGTGTGGATAATGGGCGGTGACGGCTGGGCCTATGATATTGGCTATGGTGGTTTGGACCATGTTCTTGCAAGCGGCGAAAACGTGAATGTGCTTGTACTCGATACCGAAGTGTATTCCAACACCGGCGGCCAGGCCAGCAAAAGCACCAATTTGGCTGCAGTTGCACAATTTGCCGCAAGCGGAAAACGTGCTCCTAAAAAGGACTTAGGGCTAATTGCCATGAGCTACAAGAACGTGTATGTGGGCAAAGTCGCCATGGGCGCAAACGATGTTCACACAATCAAGGTTTTCCGTGAAGCAGAAGCCCACAACGGCCCCTCTCTCATACTCGCCTACTCTCCCTGCATTTCGCACGGCATAAAAGACATGCGCTATATGCTTAACCAGCAGAAAATGGCAGTTGATAGCGGCTATTGGCCCTTGCTTCGCTACATACCGGAAAACATAGACGAAGGCAAAAATCCCTTTGTTTTGGATTCCAAGGCTCCGAGCATAAAGGTAAAAGATTATATTTACACCGAGAACCGCTACAAAATGCTAACCGCTTCCAACCCGGGAGCCGCAGATGAGCTTGCAAGCAAATTGCAGGAATTTGTGGATGCCAGGTGGAAACAGTATGAGGATTTAGCCAGAGTGTAAAATGAAATGCGCCACTTTAGCGTTTGCAACGGAAAACGACATTTCTTTTTGCATAGATAAATCCGCTTATGGCGCAGCCAGAACAACAAAAGCCGGAGTAGTCTTTGTGCCAAAAGACTTTACCGGCTGGGTTGGCGAAGCTACTGTGATTGCAAGGGTGGAAAACCCTTATAAAGCCATAATCCAATGCGCAGAAATTTTAAATAAAAAGGAATTTGCCAAAAGCGAAATCCATCCTTCGGCACGCATAAGCCCTAATTGTTTTATTTCAGACGGTGTGAAAATCGGGGAAAACTGCGTTTTGCACCCCGGCGTGAGCATTTACCCAAATGTTGAAATAGGCAGCGGAACAGTTTTACATTCCGGCGTTGTGATTGGCTCCAGAGGTTTTGGTTTTTACGAAGGCAGCAATGGAGAGCAAATTGAAGTGCCTCATTTCGGCGGCGTTATAATTGGCGAAAACTGCGAAATTGGCCCAAATTCCGTTATAGCTGCAGGTTTTTTGGAACCCACAAAACTTGGAAATTCCTGCAAACTGGATAGCTTTGTGCAAATAGGGCACAACTGCATAGTTGGAAACAATGCTATTTTCTGCTCACAATCCGGCTTGGCAGGCTCTGTTATAGCCGAAGACAACATAACGCTTGCAGGCGGTGCTCAAGTGGCAGGGCATTTAACTTTGGGCAAAGGGTGCATAATCGCCGCAAAAGCGGGCGTTACCAAAAGCGTTAAACCCGGCGCAAAAATGGCCGGCTTTCCGGCAATGCCTATTGAGGAATGGAGAAAAGCGGTGACATCATCTCCATTGTAGGTTATACTCTGCTTACCCTCTCATTCTCATTAATTCGTTATAAGCTTCCAGGGTTTTATTGCGAATTTCCAGCATTAGGTTGAACGCAACTTTTGCTTCGCCTACTGCCAGCATAACTTGATGAACGTCTTTTATTTCGCCTGCCACCATTTTTTGGATGGACTGATCGGCATAGTTTTGCATGTGGTTAACATCGGTTAAAAAACCGGTTAGCATTTCGCCAAAGTTTGGAGCATCAGCTTTCTGTGGCCCCATGCGCTTGGGGTCAATACCAGGATTCAGCGGCTGAACGGTGTCGCTCAGAGGCTTTGAATTTGAAACCGGAGTTCTAATATCGCTATACATAACCTTACCTCTAATTTAAATATAGAAAAAAGACCTAAGCCCTAACATCTATAAAATTCCCTAGTTCCCGAACGGGCAAGCCCTCAGCACTCCTTTCACGCAAAGCGCTTACCCGTTCTTCCATACTTCCGTTTAAGTCCATAGCTACGGTTCTCACCGGCTTTGTCTCTTTTGCTTCATTTTTTGCGGTTTGAGCCACATGGCCAGGCATGGCCTTTGCAGGCCGCTGCTCTCTGGCTTTCGCCATCTCACGCAATTCCATAAACTTTTGAACATCAATTTTCATAATTAACTCGCTAGGTCAAGAGCCTTCATTAACATTGCCTTAGTGCTGTTGAATGCGGTTGTGTTCGCTTCATAAGCTCTGGTTGCCGTTATCATATCTACCATCTCTTCTACAATATTTACGTTTGGCATGTGCAAATAGCCGTTTTCGTCGGCATCCGGATGATCCGGGTTATATACCAGTTTGTCCGGGCCTTCGTCTTTTGCTATTTCCACAATTTTAACGCCGCTGCCTATGCGTTCCTGCGAAAGCGGCCATTCCGGTTGCGGAATGCGAATGTGCCCGTCTTGGGTTTTAAGCCCGCGAATCTTGTTTTCTTCTTTTACCAAAAACTTGTCAAATTCAAGAGGATCTGCCTCTAAAATAACGTGCTGCCTTTTGTATGGGCCGCCGTCTGGAGTGCGTGTGGTTTCAACATTGGCAATGTTCGAAGCAATAACGTTTTGCCGAACTCTTTGCGCACGCAAGCCTGTTGCGCTTATGTTTAAACCCGTAAAAAGACCTACCATAGCCATAAATTAGCCTCCTTTGTTTCCTTTGATAGCCTCGCTTATTGCACCATGACGATCCTTTATGAAGGTGGCGGCAAAATTAAAGGCCAGTTCGTTTTCGGCCATTTTGGCCATTTCAATATCTATATCAACATTGTTTATTTCGCCTGGGTTTGTGGGGTCCATTACCCTGTAACCTTCGCTTTTAACGTGCTCAAGCTCAGGACGGCCTAAAAACAGGTGGTTGCCATTGGTGCGGCTGCCGGCCATGTTCAACTCCTTGTCCAGAGCCTTGCGGAGCTGTTCTTCAAAAGAAACCTCTATGCGCTTGTAGCCTGGGGTGCTTATATTGGCTATATTATTAGCTATAGCCCTGCCTCTGTGCGTGTAGGCATCCAGACCCTTGCTTGCCACAGGGATACTCGTTTTATCTAAAATAGCCAGTTTTGTGAGCATAATAACCTCAAGAATATAACTTGCAAAATCCGTGCCACTTTTTTTTCTAAAAAATCCTAAAAAATCAAAAAGTGTTAAAATAAATGTTAAAATTTTTCTAAATTATGCCGATATAAATAATGAGGTAGAATATGAACACGCCATCAATCACTGCTCGTGTTGCGGATTTGATAAGAAATCCGAACTCGGCCATGCCGAGTGAGTGGGAGCGTTCTGCCAAAAATAAAGGCAAAGAATCCTCCTACAACGTAAAAACAGAATCCAGCAACCAAAAAAAAGAAACCAACAACGTGAAAGTGGAAGTTAATGGAGCACAAAGTGAAACCCTTAGCTCCGGTGACACGCTTACGCTAACCCCATTGGCTCTAAAAATCATGGACGAGTCGGATTCCAAATCCCCCAACGATTGGGAAAAGGCAAGAAATGAGAAAGTGCAGCGAGTCCAGCAATTGGTCCAGGACGAGCAATATACCCTTTCCCCGGAAATGGTAGATAGCTTGGCTCAAAAAATCGTGTCTATTTTCTCAAGAACAACGGCTGATTAAAGCTTCAAAACCACATGCGCAGGCTATGCCTGCCGCAAGCATTTTCTATATTCACCAAGTATGTTCCAAACGGAAGAAATTGTACAGTCCATATTAGATATAAATCCGAAACTAGACAGAGAGCTTTTGTTGAAAACGCTCCATTTGGTGATTAATGCACATAAAGGGCAGCTCAGGAAGAGCGGAGAGCCTTATGTAACGCACCCTATTGAAGTGGCAAAAATACTGGCAAACTTAAAATTGGATTCAAATGTGGTAGCCACCGGGTTGCTGCACGATGTGGTAGAAGACACTTCCTATTCCATGGCAGAAATGGAAGATATTTTCGGAAAAGAAATAGCGGAAATGGTAGATAGCCTAACCAAAATATCCGACATACAAAGCGGAACAGACCGCACCGCAAACACGTTCAGAAAATTTCTCGCTTACATATCCAAACGCCCGCAAATAATAGTGATAAAACTGGCAGACCGGCTGCACAATATGCGCACACTGCAATTTTTAAAACCGGAAAACCAAAAGAACATAAGCAAGGAAACTCTGGATTTTTACGCACCTATTGCGCACAGGCTTGGGTTATATGAATTTAAATTCGAGCTTGAAGACTTAGCTTTCAAATACTTGCACCCTAACGAATACGAAACTATAGAAAAGCACCTCAAGCTCACAAGCAAAGAAAGAGAAATTTATATTCAATCCATAATTTTCCCGCTCAACATAAAAATGAACCTTGAACAGCTGGATTGCGACATAAAAGGCCGCTCAAAACATATTTACAGCATCTGGGAAAAAATGAAAAACACCGGCTACAAAATAGACGAACTCTACGATATTTTCGCAATAAGAATAATAGTGAAGCAAATATCCGATTGCTACGTGGCTCTTGGCTTTGTGCACAACCTGTGGATGCCTCTATACAGCCGGTTCAAAGATTACATAGCAGTTCCAAGACCAAACTTGTACCAAAGCCTGCACACCACGGTCATAGGCCCGCAGGGAAAACTGGTTGAGGTTCAAATAAGAACAAAAGACATGGACGAAACCGCAGAACACGGCATGGCTTCGCACTGGGCATATAAATTCAACGCCAAAAAAGAAGAACTCGACAGAAACATGGACTGGGTGAACATAATAAACAAAACGCAAAACGAAATTCCCAATTCCACCGAATTCCTGGAGTTCTTGCACAAAAGCCTTATGCCCACAAACATCCACGCCTGGACACCGGAAGGCCGGAAAATAAACCTGCCTTCGGGGGCAACAATTCTGGATTTCGCTTTTGCAATACACACGGATTTGGGCCTGCACTGCCTGGGTGCACGTGTAGCAAACCAAATATTAGATATAGATGCGCCAATCCCACAAGGAGAAACCATTCAAATTCTGCAAAGCAATTCCCAAGAACCGCAGGAAAACTGGATAACCATAGCCAAAACAACAAAAGCGCAAACAGCCATAAAACACTGGCTGAAAAAATCAATTTCCGCACGTTCCGAAATTCTCGGAGAAAAAATATGGCAAAGGGAATTGCAGGTGCTAAAAATCCCAAAAGGGAAACAACCCTCGGATGCCGACATTTGCAAAGCATTTTCAAGCGCAGGAATAACTTCTTTTTTCGAGAGTTTGGGCAAAGGCGAAGTTCCACTCAAAGATGTGTATGAATTCTTGAAACAATATTCGCGCGATAAAAATTCGCTAGCCTCACTGCGAGGCTTCTTAAACGTGCTCAGCACATCAGATACCGATAACGTGCCCGTAACCATAAGCCAGAATGAAAAATACCTGCTCAACTACGCAAGGTGTTGCAATCCGCTGCCCGGAGATAAAATAAGAGGCCTTTTAAAGCCAAGCAAAGGCATAGAGATACACAAAGACAAATGCAAAGTTTTGAACAAGCACCCGGACGAGCATTGCCTTGAATTGCAATGGGATTTGCCCAGTTCGTTCAAGCATAATTTCAAATGCATTTTCAGAGTGGAAGCTATAGACAGAGTTGGAATTGAAGAAGATATTTTAAAGATTATGTCCACAAACTATGCCCGCATTAAAAAAAGCGTTTTTGAAAGCAAAGACGACAAAATAATCGGCAGAATAGACATACTCGCTTTAAATTCCACACTCATAAACAACATTGAACAATCTCTCTCTGCAGTTGCGGGAGTAAGGAAGGTGACAAGGACATGAGTACAGCAAAGGTTAAAATTGCTCCTTCGCAGCAAATAATGCGAAACCGCACATACAACTGCCAAATGCGTAATTTATATTATGAAAAGGCTTACTACCAGTTTAGAAAGCTAAAGTCTTCCATAGATTTGAAAAACGCATCGGGGGAATACGAAACCTTATCGGAACTTTACGAACTCGCAGAGCTTTTGAATGTATGCTTGTCTTACGCAAGAGCCTCTATTTCCAACAACAAATTCGATAAAATAACCACTTATGCCCAAGACCATTATTGGGGAATTCTGCAAGAAGAAATATTGCTGACATATTTTTTGGAAGAACAGATTTTAAGTGTTAAATACATAACAAGCCTAATTGAAACAAATATCAGAGTTCAGGCATTCATAAACAAAACCGAAAGCGAAATTTCCGTAAGCCACATAATAAACAACATAAACGAACTGAATAAAGACACCGAAAAAGACTTGGATTATTTTTACGAAAACATTAAAAAACGCTATGCCATTGGAAACAAGCTATTCAGTATTTTGCAGGAGTTGCAACGGTTTCAATAGGATGCAGCACAATTCTTGGCCTGGGCAGGAATTTGAAAACTCTGTACAGCCTTAAATAAATTTTTTCACAAAAATTCACTAAATGAACCAAAAAAAAGGGCAAACCGGCAACGCTGAAAGGAATGGAAAGTTCAGCACCATTGCCATTTTTCCACATAAAAAAACGAGACCCGTAATTTTCAAAACCATGCTCTTTGCAAAGTGAAAAAAGCGTTTTTGACCCATACCAAGCCGGAGGAACAAAGCCGCTTGGCTCCCCTGCCTGCAATATTTGCCAAGCGTTTAGAGCCTCACCCAGCAGCTCGGCGGAATCCTTTTTGTCAAGACCTGCGAACTCAGCCTCGCCACCGGTTAAGCACAAAGCAATCTTTCCAAAAAGCGAGCGTTTGAACTCTAAGTTTGCCCTATGCCTGTAGCCATGCAAATGCAATGAAAAGCCCTGGTTTTTCCAAGCTTGCAATTGTTTTCTAAAAGCCGAAAAAACCGCAGAGCTTGCACCACCGGCAAATGGAATAATCATTAAATTCCACTTATGAGCGGAATCATTTAGAATTTTTGATATATCCGCAAAATTTTCCACGTTTATATCGTGGAACTCATACACCGGAGAGCAAGGCATCTATTTCTTCTTGGCTTAATATTCCTTCTTCTATTTTTGATTCACCAGATTTCGCCGCCGCAGGTTGCGCCGCATCCATAGAAACGCTGGCAAGCGGAACACTAAGCGGAGAAGCATTGTTTGGAGCAGCAACCGCAGGCATAATCGGCATAACGGTAGCGGCCGCCACAGCAGTCGGAAAGTATTGCTGGAAACCCCCGGTTTCTTGAACGCCTTCTTTTCGTTCAAGCTGGTAAAGCGTCATAAAGCAATCCATAGGCAATTCGTAAGTATAACGGGGGTCGGAAAGAGACTTCTCCCAAGCACTCCTGTCATCAAACAACCATGGAAAATATTGCGGACGCATACAAGATAATATAGAAAAAAATATCTTGCCAATGTTTTCTATATTGTTCAATATGAGCGCAATTTCTCGCAGACATGAAAAGAATATTCTTTGCATGATTATGGCCGGTGGCCAAGGTAGCCGCCTTTCTCCTCTTACACGTGACCGTGCAAAGCCTGCTGTGCATTTTGGCGGCACTTATCGTATAATTGACTTTGTGCTGAACAATTTCATAAATAGCGGTATTCATAAGGTTAAAATCTTAACACAGTTCAAATCGGATTCACTCAACAAGCATATATCTGCCGCATGGAACTTGAACCAGAACCTTGGGCAATATGTTGACCTGGTTCCTGCGCAAATGCGCACAGGAAACGATTGGTACAAAGGCACCAGCGATGCGGTTTTTCAAAACATAAACCTTATAACCGATGAACGCCCCGACCTTGTGGCCATATTCGGCGGCGACCACATTTATAAAATGGATGTGAACCAAATTATAGATTTCCATTTCAAGCACCAGGCCATGCTCACAATAGCAGCTATTCCCGTTCCCGTTAGCGAAGCAAACGAATTCGGAATTATAGAAGTGGACAATGACAACAGAATGATTGGTTTTGAAGAAAAACCGAAAAAAGACCCTAAGCAAATACCAGGCCGTCCCGGATGGTGCCTTGCCAGCATGGGCAACTACATATTCACCAGCAAATTTTTGGTGCGCCAGCTTTTGGATATTCACCACTCAAATCCGAGAGCCATAGATTTCGGCCACAACATTTTGCCGTTCCTCTACCCTAAGCATCCGGTTTATGTATATAACTTTGCAAACAACACCGTGCACGGCGAATACGCAGAAACAAAAGGCTATTGGCGTGATGTAGGAACTCTAGACGCTTTCTACGAAGCAAACATGGATATATGCGCTACAAATCCGGCGTTTGACCTTTACAACGAAGCTTGGCCCATACGCACATACAACTGGAATATGCCGCCTGCAAAATTCTATTCAAGCAACAACGGCTACAAAGGCACAACAGAAAATTCTGTCATATCCGCAGGTTGCGTTATAGCCGGCGGAGATGTTGTAAATTCTGTTTTAAGCCCTGGCGTTAATGTTATGCAAGGAGCTTTGGTTGAAGGCTCTATTATATTCCCAAATGCAAGCATAGGCCCCGGCGCAAAAGTTCGTAAAGCGATTATAGAAAAAGGCTTGCACATTCCGGCTGGTTTTGAAATAGGCTACAATGCCGAACGAGATGCTGCAATGTTCCACTTAACAGAATCCGGAGTTGTAGTGCTTTCCAAAGATACTTTAATTAAGGGTAGGTAGTGGTTGAACGGTTTGGAGAGGCTGCGTTTGCCCTGTATTATGAGCTTCGAACTATTGTTTATCTCTTAAGCGAATCTATTTACTGGAGCACAATTGGGCGCTTTGATAAAATGCGCCTGCCTTTTAAAGGAGCACTCTCGCTTCAGTTAATGAGGCTCGGAAGCTCGGCAACTCCAATCGTTTTTATGCTAACATTTCTGGTTGGCTTAACGCTTTCTTTTCAATCTGCGGTTCAGCTTGAAACTCTGGGTGCGGGAATTTATTTGGTGAGAGGCGTTGCAATTACCATATTTATGGAAGTAGGGCCGCTTATAACCGCAATTATTCTTGCCGGGCGTTCCGGTTCTTCAATCACAGCGGAAATTGCATCAATGGTTGTGCAAGAAGAGGTTAAAGCCTTGCGAGTTATGGGCATTCATCCTGTTCAATACCTTGTGCTTCCGAGGTTTCAGGCTATGAGCATAGCAACGCCTTTGCTTACAATGCTTGCAAATGTAGCAGGTGTTTTCGCAGGTTACTTGGTTGCGGCTCTTTATATTGGACTTCCCACATCTTTATTTTTATCCGAACTCAGAGAGGCTCTTTCTATTGTCATTTTAGCAAAATCACTTTTCAAAGGTTTGATTTTCGGATGGCTCATAGCTCTTGTTGCCGTTTCAAAAGGTTTGTCTGTGCGAGGCGGAGCCGATGCCGTTGGCGCAGCAACAACCAAGTGCGTTGTATTTGCCATAACAGCCATAATCTTGGCAGATGCGGTGTTCTCGTTTGTATTCTACTAAATTCGCATTCCAATGATTTTTTTCAAAAATAATCCTCAAAGAGGCTCGGTTCAAGAAATGCTGATAATAGCTATGCCAATGGTTATGTCCATGTCTTTTGACACCTTTTTGGTTTTTATAAACAGAATGTTCCTTTCCAAACTCGGCTCAGACTATATGAACGCAGCCCTGATTGGCGGATTGATGGAAATGGTCACAATAACATTTTTTAACGGCGTTATAAGCTACACCACCGCAATGGTTGCGCAAAATCTAGGTGCGCAAAAAATATCTCGCTGTTCTCTTGTGCTTGTTCAGGCAATAATCATAGCAATATGCAGCTACCCTCTTGCGCTTGCGCTTATGCCGCTTGCGCACTTGTTTCTAAACTCATTCCACGTTTCCGCAGAACAAGGTGTTTTGCAAATAAAATATTTTGATATTCTGCTTTACGGCTCAATAATCACAATGCTTCGCCACGCATTTGCCTGCTTTTTCATAGGGCTTGGAAGAACCCGTGTTGTTATGACAGCAACACTCACCGGCCTTGTTACAACGCTTTTTCTTAGCTATTGCTTTACATTCGGCAAACTCGGTTTTCCCTCACTTGACATTATCGGTGCGCCACTTGCCATTATAGCGGGCAATTTCACTGCGCTTTGCGTTTTGATAGCCAAATTTTTCAGCTTGGAATACAGAGAAAATTATGCCACAAGCAAATGCTGGCGTTTCAGCAAAAGAATTATATCTACCCTCATAAAAAAAGGCTTGCCGTCCGGCGCAGAAATTTTTTTGAATATGCTTGCATTTCAAGCCATGATACTCACATTCGATTCTCAGGGAAAAATTGCCGCAACAGCCACAAGCATAATGTTCAGCTGGGATATGGTGGCTTACGTGCCTTTGATAGGCCTTGAAATAGGGGCTACCAGCATAGTTGGGAAATATGTGGGAGCACGGGATTTTACTTCTGCAAACCGTTCCATATATTCGGGAATGAAAATAGGAATCATTTATTCAGGGCTTATAATTTTGTTCTTTACAGGAATACCGGGCATTTTGGCAGATGTTTTCGCCCCGAATATACCGGACTTGGAATGGGGAGAATCGCGCAACATGGCTGTGTCCATGATTCGCCTTGCCGCAATTTACGTATCTGTTGCAACGCTGATTGTTGTTTACGCCGGAGCTTTGCGTGGAGCCGGAGATACTTTGGCCGCAATGTTCATAACAAGCGGGCAGCACTGGGTATTGGTTGCTGTTGTGTGGATATTTTTTAATGTTTTTAAAATGGATGTTATTTCAACCTGGGGCATAACCGTGTTTTTATATACTATTTTTCCGCTGTTTCTGTATTTGCGATGGAAAGGCGGGAAGTGGCGTGCAGCTTGGAGTTTACCCTAAAATCTGTCCAGCTTTATAAGTCGCTTTAAAAATTAATCAAATCACTGCACCTTAAACACAGCATCCGGGACAGAAGCCAGTTTTTGCGCAGAAATTATTTCCAGCATAACTTTAGCCGCTGATTGCCCGTTCATTTGAGTGTCAATCCCAATGGAAACCGGTGTTCCGGGAAGCGCGCACTTGCTGTCGCAATATTTTATGATTGTTTCGCTTTGAACTCCGGGCTGAACGGTTTGCAGCATTTTCACCACACGCTTCTGCTCGTCGGAATAGAACAAAGTTGCGCCAGCCGGGTCTTTCGGAGACAAGCGCCATAAACCGCCTTCTTTGACCGGAGCTAGATAATCTTCCGGCTTTCCCATATCCTGCTCAAGGCTGCTCATTCCTGCCTTTGCCTGATCTGCCATTTGCGAAGGCATGGCAGCGCCAGTTTTCAAATCCGTGACGCTGAATCGTTCGCCGTTGCGAACAATTTTCATGTTTATTAGAGGGGATTTTATTTCCGTAACCGTTTTTTCTTTTCCCTTGGTGACTAAGCGGCTTTCCACAACCTGCGCAGGCATTCCCTGAATGGCAATGGTTGTGCGCATGCGCACTTCCGCCGTGTCGGGAAACAAGGCTTTCTTTTGGTTTGCGAGTATGGTGGCGGCATCTGCTGCAAAAGCAACGGAGCAGAGCGCAAGAAAACTTAGAGTGACTTTTTTGAGCATATTCTATTCCTCAATTTAGAAAAAAGTTAACGCAATTTCAACAGGCCACATAGGTTCTTTGCCATAGATTCTGTTGCCTGATGCATCGAAAACCTCTATGTTTTCGGTTCGTGTCCATTCAGCGGAAAGTCCTTCATAAGAAGGGTCGTCTGCGACATTCCAGCCGGTTTGCCAATTCGGGAGGCGCAACGCAAACTGAGCCGGGTTTGGTCACTTGCTTCATATATCAAATTGTCATTAACGCAATCCAAACCAGTCTCAGAACCACCAGCCCCGTGTACGAGAATCACATTATAATTTGTATGTGATTCCATAGGCTCGCCATAAGAAAAAGCAATAAAAAGAGCGATTACAAGACTGAACATCTTTTTCATATTAATACCTCACAATATTTCCAACAGCATCTACAAAGCCTGCTGTGCCATAACGCCAAAACAAAGATTCTTTTGAAAGATTCCCTCTCTCATCATATTTAATCATTACACTTAAAGGTTCCTCCGGTTGTACCTCTATAGGATAAGTGTAACAAGTAGATACATTTGGATAACATCTACCTAATGAAGCTTCAATAAAATAGCGGTGAATGGTAAACCCTCTAAATTTGTCACATCCATGGGCATAAGCAAAACTATCAAGAGAGTCTCCTTTTTCCGAAAATAAAGCAAAATCGCAAGAATTTGCTTCATTTACCAAGCACACACCCCCGATATCCTTTCCCCACCAGTCACTACAAGCCGGCGGCTCCCATTTATTAACAGTCATTGTCTTGGTGTCAATAATAAATTTCCCCGCAACAATGGAATCATTTTCCCAGCGAAACCATCTGTAATTGTTGGGTTTGAATAAATTTTCCTCTTCCGTATTCCAATTTAGAGAAACCTCTTTAGGCTTAGAGTTACCTATATTCCACAACCAATATTTAGCCATACCCCCCCCCCCACTACGAAAATATATAGCCGAATCACTCCACTGTTCAACATAAAAAGATCGACCATAATTATTTTTAATTTTTGACTTCCAATAAACCTTATGAAAACGGACATCTACAAGTTGAAGCTCCACATCAAGGTAATCAGTGCTGCTGCAAAAATGCGATACACATGAACTGCTGGTAGTTTCCCAGCTATACCTGAACAAAATAGCAGTAGTATCGCTAGCAAAGCCTACTAATTCTGTAGAGCTTATTTCTTTAGCGTCTTCAAACAAAGAGCAGCCACCCATAAAAACCGCCAAAATAGGCAAAAAAAGCCGGTTTTTCAACATGGACACCATTCTAAAACTTACCCTTACCCACAAATCACAAAGCCGCAATCTCTCGGCGTGAAAGCCCGGTATAGCGCATGATTTTGCTAACGGCTTCGCCGCCAGCCTTCATTGCCTTAGCGGTTTTAATTAAACCTTGATTTATGCCTTGGCTTAACCCTTGCTTCAAGCTCCGTTTCTCTGCTTTTGCAACAGCCTTGTCAATGGCCTCGCCTACGCCTGAACTTGCCAACTGCTTCAATGTCATATCTACCTCCGTGAACTCATCATACTCGCCGTAAAGCTCCTTGTGCATATCCGATAATCTACGGAAAAGTATTGCTACATCACTTTCCG
>Ga0209755_10004472_pt1 | contig 16517 bp, 14 predicted proteins | sample TergutCo191P1_FD_187301 | JGI IMG/M metagenome (GOLD analysis project Ga0209755, IMG submission 187301) | Cornitermes sp. P1 segment gut microbial communities from Petit-Saut dam, French Guiana - Co191P1 (SPAdes) (version 2) | ecosystem: Host-associated > Arthropoda: Insects > Digestive system... | reverse complement strand
CCTGGCCCACTAGCACCTGGGCTTACACCTAGAGTAAACATACCGGGAAACCCTGGATTGGCAGGAGGGTTTAATGCCGGTATGCCGGTAGTAGCGTTCAACCCGCCAAGTACTATTACTCCCGAGGGCGGCGGCCATGCTTCCAGACCTCTCACTACAGCACCAACAATTATTTCACGGGAAGAATGGGGGCCGATACAAACTTACACGCTCACTCCTTTTAGACAACCGGTAACTGGGATTGTTGTACACCATACTGCAGGTGGAACGAGCGAAACCATTCACTCCATTGATAGATGGCACAGATATGGCAGGACTTGGTGTTCAATACAACAGAGATATACTAAAGTTCCTTGGGTAGGTGGCATAGGTTATCATTTTGTTATTGGATTTGAGGGCCAAATTTATGAAGGAAGGCCAAGAGGAAGTATAGGTACACATGCTGGTGAGCGAAATGCCACATCACTAGGTATCGCAATTCAGGGCAATTTCTCTAGCGGCTCTCCGTCACAAGCACAGCTCGATTCCATGTTTTTGTTATTGGATTATCTTAGAGATGAAATACCAACGATATCAGGAGTTGAACGACATGCAAGCTGGTGTCCAGGGCCGTGGTTTGACCCGTTAATTCCAATTATAAATGCAAATTGGTATGCAAATCGCCCGGCTAATGCAAGACGTTGATTTGTTATAAGCGATTGATAGAGGGAGTCTTTTTATGAATAGATATAGAATATGGCTATTGTGTATGTTGTCAATATTCTTAATCGTTCCATTTTCAGGATGTAGTCAATCAGAATTTTTGGCTTCTAGCGAAGGTGACGAGATAGTTTATGAAGAATACCGAAACTATACCTATAGCATGGATTTCAATAAATGCTATAATGTGGTGTATGAAGAGAGTCTAGTCACGAAACATTTGGTCGAACCTGAACAATCTACAATGCTCGAACTTACACCACGCAACACTATAGCCATCGGCTATTTTCATTCGTTGGCAATCGTCGATGGCCGCCTTTGGGCATGGGGGAACAACTGGCATGGCCAGCTTGGTGACGGAACCACCACCAATCGTGCTAGACCTGTCCAAATCGACACAGATACAGACTGGGCATGTATAGCGGTATCTGCGGGCCACACAATAGCCCTCAGAAACGATGGCAGTCTTTGGGCTTGGGGATACAATAGGCATGGTCAACTTGGTGACGGGACGACTGAGGACAGAAGCGCGCCTACTCAAATTGGCACAGATACAGATTGGGAAAGTGTATTTGCAGGAGGTAGTTATACTATAGCGATAAAAACCGATGGTAGTCTTTGGGCTTGGGGAAGAAATAGCAACGGGCAGCTTGGCGATGGAACAACCGAAGATAAGTTGGTTCCAACACAAATCGGAACAGATACAGGCTGGATACGTGTTATGCCAGATGAAATACACACTTTAGCTCTTAAAAACGATGGTAGCCTTTGGTTTTGGGGTTCTGACCTGCGAATTTCCTTTGATAATTGTTCACCGCGTTTTGTGTCATCTTCATCGCCTGTACAAATCCATGATACGCCAGCACAAATAGGCACGTACAACGATTGGGTAAGGATGATAGAAGAGTATAGATGGCGTAGCGAATTTTTAATAAAAGATGATGGTAGCCTTTGGGCTACAGGCAACAATAGTGATGGTCAGCTTGGCGATGGAACAATTGTGGATAGGGATACATTTGTACAAATTGGTACTGACACTGATTGGCTAAACGTATTAACAGGATATGGTCGCACAGTAGCCATAAAAACGGATGGCAGTGTATGGTCTTGGGGCTGGGCTGGACAGAGAATCCATTGTTATGAAGCCGGTCTGATATTAAGCTTTAGCTTAATCGGTGATGACGGGGACTATGACCGTCATTACCCTGTCAAAATAATAGGTGTGTGCTAGGTTATTAAGTTGTCAATGACGCGATACATTTTTGCTATGTCATCAAAGTGAGGACATAGCAAAAGGAACCACGCCAAAGCACCACCAATACCGCACAATATCAGCCTTCCGGCGCGTAGGTTTCCCGGCAGCACCGCCATCCCCCGCGGAATCTCTGGCCGCTAGTTCCCGCTGTTGCAATTCCCAGCGGATGGTAGCACGTCTGGCGTTTCCAGTAGTACCAACCTGACGCGTATCTTGCCACATTTGACGCAGCCCAACGGCTGCAAACCGTAACCACCAACGGCCAGCTGCTTTCAACCTACGCATACAACGCCAACGGAAGCCGTATTCGCACAACCCTATCCAATGGCACAGTCACAGAATACACCCGCAACCTTGCCGGTCTGGTCACAACCCTTGTAAACCGCCACGGCAACACTGTGCTGTCGCGCTTCGATTACACCTATTATTTAGACGGCAATACCCAGCGCGTAGTGGAAACAATGCAGGGCGTAACCCGTATAATAACTTATACCTACGACACCGCCCGGCGGCTAACCCGCGAACAGGAAACAGGCTATAGAGCTATAACCAGGTCATACACATTTGACAACCGCGGCAACCGCACCAACATGACAGTAACCGGGGCAGAAAACTATACCGTCACGTACACTTACGACCTAAACAACCGCCTGCTGACAGAAACGCGAACCGGCAGTAATCCATCCACAGCTACCTTAACGTATGACCGCAATGGCAACCAGTTGACCCGTACCGCAGGCGGACAAACAGAAACACGTGTTTACAATGCATTTAATCAGTTAACACGAGTAACCTCACCTGGCTTTACATCCACCTACACCTACCGCGCAGATGGCTTGCGCCACAGTAAAACAGTAAACGGCGCAAGGACGTATCACGTTTGGGATCGTGGAAATATTGTATTAGAACTAAACGCCGCCGGCGCAGTGATAAACCGCTTTGAACGCGGCGCACGCGGACAGTTAATAAGAAGCCAACATCATGGGTTTTACTTGCACGATGCTCGCGGCAGTGTTGTGCAAAGGGTTAATGCACAGGGCCAGATACTGCGCAATTACAGGTATACGGCGTTTGGCAACGAGATTTCACTGGATTTTAACAACACCAGTCCGTGGCGGTTTAACGGCATGTATTGGGATAATCACCGTAGTGAATATATGACCCCTAACCGCATGTTTAACCCACGCACGGGACGCTGGACTCAACCTGACCCATTCTTCAACATACGCAACGGCAACTTGCAAGGTAGCCCTAATACAATGACCCAAGCCGGGAATCTGTACATGTTTGTCATGCACAATCCGGTGAATTTCACAGATCCAAGTGGATTATTTGCCATTCCATTCTGTGCGCTTTTTAATCCTATCGCGAAAGCAGCGAAGAAACTTGTTGCTAAACTAACAAATAAGCCTGCGGTGCAAAATACTGCTCAGCAAGCATCACAAACTGTACAGCAGACTCAGCAAGTTACACAAGCGGCACGGGGTAGCGTGCTCGCAGCGCAGCAAGCTGCTGCGCCATTAACGCGATACGCGCCACAAGCAACACAACAAGTAACACAAACAGCACAACAAGCTGCACCTAGAGTACAGCAGGCCGCACCGGCAGCGCAACAGGCCGCACCTAGAGTACAGCAGGCCGCACAACAAGTTACACCTAGAGTACAAATGCTAAACACTGTGCAAAATCCACAGCTTACTAATGTAGTTAATCAACTCTATAGAGCAAATGCAAGGATCGGAGATGGTGGCACAGCTGATATGCTAAGGCATGAGATTCAGACAGGGCAGGCTTTAAGACATTTGCAAAAAGCGCAAGATTATATTAGAAGTTTGGAGAAGATCTTAAAAAGTCAAGATTTATCGTCAGCTGATTCACGAATAGCACATGACTTATTAAGTGACCTTTTAGATGCGGTAACTAGGGTAGTTCAATAAAAAGGATGTGTTAAGTATGAATTATGACGCTGTAAACGAACACCTTATGACGAGATTTCCTGAACTCACGCTACTCTTTAAAGAACAAATTAATCTATGGGGAGAGGAAAATATTCTACCGCATTGCTTTTATGGCGATACGTTGAATTATTATGTCACAGAACTTTTGCGTAAAAACAGTGATAGTCAACAAATAAAAAAAGTGTTTCAGTTTTATGAGGAAATGGCAAGCAGTGATGATGTAGAAGTCAGAAATCTTTTACAGGTTACATTGTTGGAATATCTCTGGGACGAGGAAATTGTTTTCAAGAACGCGCTCGAAAATATGCAGCCAAAAACACGAATAATAAACAGTGAAATTGGTGCATATTTAAAAACACCTGTGGCAAGCCCAGGCAAGACATATGAGACGCATACCTAGACACTTTTGCTATGTCATCAAAGTGAGGACATAGTAAAAGGAACCACCACCCAATCACCACCAACACGCGCAATATCAGCCTTCCCGCGCGACCTTCCCAGCAGCACCGCCATCCCCTGCGGAATCTGGCCGCTAGTTCCACGCTGTCCCAATCCCCAGGTGTATTCGAATTTATAATTGAGCAATGTGGAGCAGTTAGACATCAGTTGTTCAGACCTCTATATTTCTAATATATATCGTGCTTTGCACCATTAAATTAACGGAGGGATGAAGAAAATGGAGCCAACAAAGAACACTCTGGGCATTTCATTTCCATATGAATATGCGACAAATGCAGTCAATTTAAACTGGTATGACATACTGTTTGGAATAAATCATAAATATTTTGACCATCGTTCTGCAATAGAACATGCTCGAATCGAATTAGAAAACGATATTTATCCACAAGCTGTTCTGGATTTGGCATGTATATGCTCTGATGATGCAGTTTTTCCTCATGCAATACACCCATATATTGATGAACTGGCTAATGTAGTGAGTGAGAAGGAGCAAGGTGAAGCAAAGGATAAAGTTATGTACATTTTACTCAAATGGGTATATGAACATGGGGCTGGCCTTGATAATCCTTATTGCAATGATATTCTTGATGTAGCAGAAAATATCTGGCATGATTTTAATTTTCCTAAGTCTATTGTCAATTTTGCCGCTTGGCTTCGTTATCCCTCAGATGAACCCGATTTAGGGTCTGTAGAGAAAAATAAAGCTAGACTGCTTAAGCATTGGGAGCAATTCCTTGACAATCAACGGCAAAAATGGAAATGAGCCTGTGCGGTGACAACCTGACACGTACCCTTGCACTTTTGCTGATATTCATTTTGACTACAAGCAAAATGCCACGCCCCAGCACCGCCAACACCGCATAATATCAGCCTTCCGGCGCGTAGGCTTCCCAGCAGCACCGCCATCCCCCGCGGAATCTCTGGCCGCTGGTTTACACTATTCTAAACCCAGAGCATAACAGGAACGGCAGCCTTGGGATTCTAAAGATACAAAGGAGCATACAAATGTCAAAATATAGTAGGCGTGTGCTGTGACAATAATCAAGTCGGCAACAAAACTAGCAACTGCTACTGTTATATTAGCACTGTTCGGATTTGTTCGAGATATTGTTCTTGCCGCAATGTATGGGGCAGATGTTGCCTCTGACGCATTTTTGCTTGCATACAGTATCCCTGTTGTACTGCTTGCTGGCATTGGCTATGCTGTAGCAGACGTCTTGTTACCACAGTATAATAGGGCGGAGCCAAGCGAGAAAAATCTTTTTTTTAGCAATGTAATTAATTTGGTATTAATTGTGGCAGTAGGACTATCGCTGTTATTTATGTTAATTCCTCGTATACCGGTATTACTGTTTGCCTCTCAAGTAGATACCGATGTATTTGACCTAACCGTTTCCTTTTTGCGAATTACAATTTGGATTGCAGTACCACAGATGCTTATCTCATCACTTCAAATATATCTGCACGCTAAAGGCATATTTTTTCTCCCACGCATTACAACACTTTGCATACCAATTTGTATAATTGTTGCTACTATAGCTAGTGTTGCTATCAGCAATATATACATGTTGCCTATAGGCCTTTTAACAGGCTATACACTATATGCGGCAACACTTATCGTCATGGTTGTTAGGCAGGGCTTCACATATCGCCCATATATAAATGTTAATGACCAAAAAATTAAAGCAATGCTGCCTTTGATATTGCCATTGTTACTTTCAATGATAGGATTTGAACTGCATCACATAGTAGATAAAAACTTTGCCTCTACCTTGGCAACAGGCACCATTACCCTAATGGCTTTCGCATTCAGGATTTCAATACAATTTAATATACTTATCGGAGCCTCTATTGCACTTGTTATGTACCCACGACTGGTACAAGTAGCAAACCAAGGCAAACATAGCATGCTTGCCGAATATTGCAAAAAGTATTTACAGAAGCTACTACCGATTGTACTTCCATTTACAATAGGCCTCTTTTTTCTGGCAGAACCAATTATGTATCTGTTGTTCGAACGTGGTGCATTTACCCGGGAAGATACACAAATAGCAAGTGCAATTTTACGCATGTACGCAATTGGAATAGGCTTCCGTAGTTTCAACGCATTTTTCACAAAAATTTTCGTCGCCGTAGAGGACACAAAAACCCCCGCCCGTGCATATTTACTTTCGCTTGGCATAGGAATAATACTTAATTTCATTTTAATCAGGCCACTTCAACATATTGGTCTGGCACTTTCTTCAAGCATTTCTGCCACAGTAAATACAGGTTTACTGATATGGGCTTTACGTAAACGGTTTGGCTCATTAGGTCTTATTTCATTAAAGACCGAATTTATTAAGACACTTGTTGCAACTATTATAATGGGTATTATAGTATGGCTTGGGTCTATACTGCTGCCGGTTATGGGAGGGGGGCATTTGCAAGCAGCATTACTTATTTTTGTTTTAACAATTATAGGTGCATGTATTTATGCTTTAATGCACGCTGTTTTACGCACTATATTTTGGAATGAAGGCATTCAAATAACAGGGTCAATATTAAATAAATTACGAAAGTGATGAGGAGTTAATACATTGGATGAAAAATTAGCAATTCCAACACCCGAAGAGGTAACAGAAAAACCGCATCTGGATATAGACGCAACTGTAATAGAAACAGGGCCTATCATAAATGAGCCATATGTACTCTCTGTAAAGTCCGTACTTCAATCTTTAATTAGTAATGCGAAATTAATAATAGTCATATGTATGGTATTTTTTGCTGTAAGCGCTGGCATAGCATTTGTATACATAAATCGTATACGCACCAACACAGGTGTAGCCTCCGCTATGTTAGTGTTTAGATTCCCTAATGCAGAAGAAGGATTAAACCCGTTGGGCCAACCTCTTAATTTCAATAACAATATTCGCTCACCTTATATAATAAGTAAGGCTATATACGAATCTGGCTTATACAACAGCGGTATTTCTGCCGATACTATACGTTCTAATTTGACCGTAAGTGCAGTAAACTCTGCGCATGTTTTGGAAAGTATAAACCTTACAAGAGAAATGGCCATACTTGTACCAGAGCGTATCCAAGACCTAGAGCACATAGTTGCCCACCCTACCGAACATATATTGCAAATTAGCCGCAGGGGTAACTTAGCAAACCTTACAGACTACGAAATGGTTAATCTGCTGAACGAGATTGCAACACAATACATCGCCTACTTTACAGACGCTTACAGCGATGTTCAGTTTTTAGATTTGCAAGTAGGTCAATTTGATCATGACGCTTACGATTATTTCGAGATAGTATCTGTGTTGCAGAATACCACAAACAACATGCTTTCTTTTGTAGGTTCACAAAGAGACATTGCCCCGCATTTTCGCTCTGCGTCTACGCAAATGACATTCGGCGATATTTATGCAGCCATCACGCTAATGCAAAACATAGAACTTCACCGACTAGACGCATTAATTACAGCACATGGCATAAGCCGGAACAGAATCCGCACAGCTACCATGTTCGAACATCAAATTACACTTTTAGAAATAGATTTAGCAATGGCAAGAGCTAATGCAGACCATGCGCTGTTGCTTGCGTCAAAAATATATGCACCGCAAGAACAGTGCGTCTATTATGAAAACGGCTCTTATGAAAACCATAGGTTTACTGATGTATACGAAACATTGATGCTAATAGCCATGAATTATGGACGAGAAGCAAATAGTTTGGACGCCGATCTCGCACTTTACCGCAGAAGAGTTGCCTCACTTAGGCCAACAGGAGGTCAAGGAGCCTCTGCAAATGCGCAATTTATCGAAAATGAGATACCTGCACTTATCGAATCATTAGACAATTGGAATAACATAATTACTGCAACCACTAATGATTTTATTAACGCAGACGCATTTCATAATTCCGTACGTGTATTATCACCTGCTGTTTTTTACAGTTCATTTGCTCAATATAGACAAACTTTTACATTTATTATACTTGTAGGCAGTCTTGCAAGTCTATTTCTTGCAGTTTTATTTGTACTATGTAAAGACATTCTTGCAGAAAAACCAAGGTATAACAAATAAACATATACTGCTATTAAGATAAGGGGGCGTATTGCTTGATTCGCATTGCTCAGGTAATTGGTAAGGCAATTTTAGGCGGCGTTGATAGTATTTTAATGAACTATTACCGCAACATAGACCGTAGTAAATTTCAATTCGATTTTTTTGTAGATGGTCTTGGTGACAATGTTTACGATGAAGAAGTCTCTAATCTTGGCGGGAGAATTTATAAATTACCGCCATACGAAAAAAACATGCGCGCTAACTTGCAAACCTTTAGGAAAATTTTGCATGAAAACAAATATCAAATCGTTCATTGTAATATGAATGCACTTAGCATGTTTTGGTTACGAGAAGCTAAACTTGCAGGTGTTCCTATCAGAATTGCGCATAATCATAGCACAGCTGCTTTTTCAGAAGGCAAGAGGGCTATTATTAAGTATGCATTTAGGCCTTTTGCCAAAATATATCCAACCAATTTTGCGGCTTGTGGAGAACTTGCAGGCAAGTGGCTTTTTGGCAAAAATGCAATGTCTAAAGGGCAAGTGTTTCTTATTAATAATGCAATTGACGTTAATGCCTTTGCGTACAATTCCAAAGTGCGCGAAAAAATGCGCATTAAGCTAGGGCTTGAAAATCGCTTTGTTATTGGTCATGTTGGCCGGTTTGCGCATCAAAAAAACCATAGTTTCTTATTGGATACATTTAAACAAGTAAACAACATTTACCCGCAGGCAACATTACTGCTTGTTGGCGACGGCGAAACCAGAACAGAGATAGAACGTGCTGCCAAAGACCTACCCGTTTTATTTTTGGGTAATCGTCGCGACATGCCAGACTTATATCAAGCAATGGATATATTTGTGTTGCCTTCACATTTCGAAGGTTTGCCATTGTCGGCAGTAGAGGCACAGGCAGCAGGATTGCCCTGTATTTTATCCGAGGCGGTAACCCAGGAAGTAGGATTGTCACAAGATGTGACATTTTTGCCACTCAATATACAAAATTGGACAGATGCGATTCTTAACGCAGCGTCTGACATGAAACAGACTATGGAAGCCCGCCGGAATAGCAACTTGCAAATAATGGAGACATTCGATATAAAAAAAGTAGCAAATAGATTAAGTAATTTTTATGAACAGTTACTAAAAGAGGTGTATGATGAAGAAGGTAGCCATAGCAGCGGTTCACTGGAAATATAATCATGGCAGCATGTTACAGGCCCTTGCATTGCAACATGCATTGACAGAACTTGGTGTAGTTAATGAAATTATAGATATGACAGGCTTACATTCGGAAATAAGAAAAAATCGTATGCCTTTTTATCTGCGTCAATTTTTCAGTCCTTCGTTTCTGGCGACTAAAATGGGAAAAATAAAATTTGAACTGCTATACAAAAAGCGCGTTACCGGTCTTGATATTCGTAAAAAGCATTTCATTGACTTTGAGAACCGCTTAACCCTTTCCGCACAGTACAAAAGTATGGCGAAGCTGACACAAGCGTGCAAAGAGTACAGTCATGTCATGGTTGGAAGCGACCAGCTATGGCTGCCAATTAACATTGCCGGGAATTACTACACTCTAAATTTTGTGCCGGATAACATACCTAAAATATCCTACGCAACAAGTTTTGGCGTAGCCAAAGTACCCAAAATGTATCATGAAAAATATCGGCAATTTTTAAAACGCATTACTCATCTTTCTGTACGGGAAGAGTCGGGAAAACAATTAATAAAATATTTAACAGGGAAGGACGCACAGGAAGTTTGCGATCCGACCATGCTTTTTGACCAACACGGCTGGACAAGCCTTATTCCAAATAAGGAAAATAAACTTGCAGACTATATTTTTTGTTATTTTTTGGGTGGCAACAAGCATCATAGAGAATTTGCTAACGCTTTAAAGCAACGAACAGGGCTACCAATTGTCGCAATGGTTCATATGGAGGAGTATCACCACTGCGATAATAATTTTGCAGACCACGCTATTACCAACGCAGGTCCAGAAGAATTTGTAAACTTAATACGTGGCGCAAGCTACGTATGTACAGATTCTTACCATGGCACGGTGTTTTCACTTATACACAGCAAAGAATTTTGGACATTAAAGCGGCATAGCGATAATTCGGCTATGTCAACCAATACTCGTATAGAGTCCTTGCTTGCAAGCTTGGGGCTTAATGAACGCTATAGTGCCGCAGAAGAGATCGCCTCAAATAATATAATTGACTATAGTGTCGTGCACACCCGCTTGCAGCAAAAGCGAAATAAGGCACTTGATTTTTTAAAAAAGTCGTTGGATGTGCAGTAATGACTCAAATAATTAATAGATTTAAACGCGACGGATTATTGGTCAATATCAATTTAATCTTTTTTATGTTTGTACCTCTTATATTAATTGGCAAATTGGTACGTTGGACTTTTATGAGACCGGTACTGGTCGACTATGGCATTGGATTTTCCTATTTAAGAATGGCTTTTGACGAGCGAATAGACATGCGATCCGGTACTGGGCTTATATTAGGCGAATTTATTTTGTTTTTTTCCCGATTTGGACTAACAACCTATATACAGTTCGAAATTTTGATTACTGTCTTGTGGAATATTATGATCTTTATAATGCTGCTAAAATGCAATAAATATTTAACATTTATGCAGGCGATTTTTGTTGCACTATCAGTTATGGTGCTTAATATTTTTGCATTTACAATAGCCAAAGAACCCTTTCAAATGCTGTACTTTATACTAATTTATCCGGTTCTGTGCAGCGAAAAATTATCTTATCGCGTTAAGTTTTTGCTTGTGTCCGCAATTATTGTTTTTTCGGCAATTACATTTAGGATGTACTTTTATTTCATTGTATATTATATGATTATTGGGCAAATCAGTCTTGCTTTGTTATTACGCCGTCATAAACCTCTTATTGTTACTTTAGCATTTATGCTTCTGGTAAATGCGATAGGCTATTTTACACTTTTTCATATTATGCCCCATATAAGTTATACCCATTATCACGAATTACTACGGGTGCGGCAACACACTAGAGGACCAGATGCCACATCAGTAATTGCACCATCTACCCGTGTAGATACGTATTTTTGGATCAGCATCAACTATATAGTTATTAGCCTTAGACTTCTGTTTCCTGTAGAATTGCTTCGTTTAGGTATAAGATTTTGGCCATATGTTTTATATCAGCTTGTTATTACAGGCGTGTTTTTAAGATGCCTTGCCACATATTCCAAAAGTTCGGACGGTGTTAAATTGGCCACCCTTGTCTTTTTTGGTTTTTTTGCTGTCAGTGCAAGCTTTGAACCAGATTTTGGGTCTTGGATTAGGCACGAATCTGTCTTATTTCCAATGTTCCTTATTATGACAAGGATAAAATCTGTAGACAAACAAGTTAAAAAATCATGTTGCACAAAGGATGGTGATAATATTGAAACGAATCTTACACGTATTTAAGTTGTTTGGGCGCTCAGGGGCACCGATTCGTACGTTAAATATATACCAAAATATTGACCGCACAAAAATTCAATTCGATTTTGTTGTTCATACACCTGATAAACAGCCTTGTGAAAACGAAGCCGTTGCTTTAGGTGGAAATTTTTATAGACTTCCGTCATTCAAAATATATAATTGGCTAAGCTATCGCAGGGCATGGAAAAAATTTTTGTCAGAATGCCCGCAATACGACGCTATCCACATTCATATTACTAATTTTGCGTTTGCGTTTTTACCGCTGCTTTCACACATACCTGTGCGCATAGTACACGCTCATGCCTCATCGGACATTTCTCTGTTAAAACGCATTGTAGTCAAAATAACGCGCCCTGCATTACTTAGGCATGCCACTCACTTTTGGGCAGTATCTAAACTTGCGGCATTATTCGCATTTGGCAATAAACAGAAAAATATTATCATCACTCCAAACCCTATCGACATACACGCTTACAAGTTTAATGAACAAACACGGCAACGCGTTAGGAAAGAACTTGGGGTCGAAAACAATTTAGTAATAGGTCATATTGGGAGGTTTACCACAGAAAAAAACCATGGCTATTTATTTAAAGTAGCCAAAGCATTAAAAGACGAAAGACCCAATTCTGTGTTGATGTCTGTTGGATATGGTTCTCGTATGGAAGAGTATAAAAACTTAGCATATCAGACGGGACTCGACATCAAATTTTTAGGAATGCGCAAAGATGTCCCCGAATTATTACAAGCTATGGATGTATTTGTGCTACCCTCATTTTATGAGGGGCTGGGCATTGTTGTAGTTGAGGCACAAGCCGCCGGGATACCATGTGTAGTTTCAGATACTTTGCCGGAAGAATGTAGCATAGTACCTTATTTGGTAACATTTTTGCCCATTAAGGATTCAAATATCAAAGATTGGGTGAGCTCGATTTTAAAAAATAGCGAATATGAACGAGTAGATATCCATGAATCTTTACGCGGTTTAGGAGTAGATATTCTTACACAAGCCGAATTAGAAACAAGTATTTACTGAAAGGAAAATAAAAATGCCCAAATTATCTGTAATTGTCCCGGTTTTTAACACAGAACAATATCTTGATACATGTGTTAAAAGTTTGCTTAACCAAAACCAGAAGGATATAGAAATTATCCTTGTAAACGACGGTTCAACAGATAATAGCCCAAGTATTTGTGACAGCTATCATCGTGCTGATTCACGAGTTTATGTAATACACCAAAAAAATAGTGGTGTAAGTGCGGCACGTAATGCGGGAATAGATGTCGCAAAAGGAGATTGGATTACATTTGTTGACAGCGATGATTGGGTAGACCCTACCATGGCTAATGTTTCACAATCTTGCAGCGACGATATAGATATACATGCCTTTGGCTTTTATAAAGAGTATGTAAATAAGAGCGTACCTTATCGTTTATGTACCGACGATATAACATTTCTGCCATGTGATGTTAAAAAAAATTATCTTCACAACTCAGCATTGCGCTTTGGTGTCTACTCCCTATCATGCGGCAAAATATATCGCCGCACATTCCTTCTCGAAAAAGATATACGCTTTCCACCTGAAGTTCCTATTGGAGAAGATCAAATATTTTTACTATATGCCTTTTACCATGCTAATAAAGTGCGACTGGACAATGAATTATTTTATCATTACCGCATGGTTGCAAGTAGTGCGGTTAATAAATGGAACCCCGCAAGACCACAACAATTTGCAATACAGCTGCAAAAATATGACGAGTTTGTAGATATGTATTTTACTGGAACAGAAAACGTTCATATGAAATCAACAAAAAGAATTAACATGCTAATGGATTTGGCGCACCACTACCATGACGCAGATATGCCTATCAGAGACAAAGTAAAGCAGATGCGCAAGCATATGCACGAAGAAGAGTACAAAACAGCAGTTAATACAACACCTATTGATTTAATACCGCGTAAAAGACGCCTGCAGATACAGTTGCTACGGCGCAGTCATGTTTGCATATGGTTTTGCTTATTTTCTTTTACAATATGGCTAAAAAGTTGTGTAATTAAAACACGCCTAGATGCGGTTTCTATTGCGCAAAAATAATACGTAATAAAGAGTGGGAGCATAACGTCCGACAAACCATTTTACCCGATACAAAAAAACTTGCTTCTGTGTCAAATCAACATATGAATGAATAAGTTTCATGGTATCGTATGTCTCAATGGCCTTTTGTCTCAGATTGTTGATTATATTACGCTCATTCGGCAAAAATTTTCTGCATAAACCATAAGCATCAAACAAGCGACTTAAATATACACGACGCGCAATATTTGCAAATTCCGGTTCAGCTACTTGCTCAAATATGCGCACGCCCTCATACCAGCCGTCTAATACGTCAAGCCGCGCAAGTGTAAACGGGCTACGCATTATGCTATCTGGGGATTGATAATAAGCATATAAATACGCATCAATAATTACAATATTACGCGCATTATATAAAATATAGTGAGAAACAAAAACATCCTCATTTATTTTTCCTACAGGGAAACGTAAATCTTTCCACAATGATGCCCGCATAAGTTTACACCAAGCTAAATTAAACAACAAGGCATCTTTGCCAAAATGCCGCACTACAGCTTCCCGACCCGTAATATGTTCAAACTTATCTGATTTCTTAAAATCATTTTCATTCAAGTTGCCATCATAATCAAGTATAAATTTACATATGCATATATCTGCGTCATATAAAATGCAAATATCAAGCATTTGCTTTACAAAATGTGTGGAGATATAGTCATCTGAGTCCACAAAAACAATCCATTTGCCTATGGCACACTCAATCCCTGTGTTGCGTGCTGCAGACAAACCACCATTTGCTTGATGTACCACTTCAATTTGTGGATATTTTGCCGCATAAGCCTCGCATATCTGCCCACTATTATCTTGCGAGCCATCGTTAACTAAAATAATTTGGAGACTTATATATGTCTGCCGCAATACCGATTCAATACACCGCTCTAAATATTTTTCTACATTGTAAACAGGAATTATTATAGACACGACATCATTCATACAAACCTCCATTCCAGCGAAGCTATTTATGCCCCATATTTTGTTAAAAAGCTTTGGTGATTGCATTTCGTTCCACCAAACGTGCATTTCGTCAGGCCAGTCCCCAAACCATAGTTTTATGTGTTATATTTATTGTAATGAATATTCTAAATCATTTCATTCATATTTACAACTGTAGTAATAATGTCTGCGGAGGTATGCAAAATGAAAATAATCTTTGGTGTAGTAGATAATCATAGTACCATTGAGAAAAACCGCAAGTCTTTAGAATACTGCGGCTATACTGTGATAACTGTAAATACCATTACACAAGCGCGAGAGTATATATCTCGTATAATTCCGGATGCCATCGTACTAGAACATAGACTATCGGATGGATTTGGACTCGATTTACTAAAAGAGCTGCGTGAGAAGGATAACGCAACTCCTATCTTGTTACTTTCGGCGCAGGATAAGCAATCCGACATAATACATGGGTTACGTGCGGGCGCAAACGATTGTATTTCAAAACACGTAGAGTGTGAGGTGCTACTAGCACACATTGAATCTCTGTTTCGAAATGCACAGCGTGTCCCCGAGCGTGTAACCTGCGGTACATTATCACTCAATATATTTAGTACCCAGGCGTTTATAAATGATGTCAACATAATGTTAAAACCAAAGGAATTTGCACTTCTGCTTTTGTTTGCACTAAACGAAAACAAGATCATGAGCGCAGGATATATTTACCAAAAAATATGGGGTGCTCCGTTGCTTCACAATAGAAACTCGCTTCAAACAATAATATCTAGATTGCGAAAAAAAATAGAATCTACAGGTTATTTTATTGATTCATCCTATGGGAATGGATATGTTTTTAATGCCAAACTAGGACTGAAACAAGCAATAACTGACAGAAAACGCCAAACCATGTAAATAACAGAGCCGCAGCTAAACAATTTTTTGTAAATAAGAGCTTCAAATCTCAAGCCTTGCAATTTGTACAGTATTATGATTTTCCGTTGACATTTGGAGCCAAAAAAGATAATATTTACAAAATGATAGTTTGGAGGTGTGGTGATATGATATTATTTACAGCTATGGTTTCCATAGCAGTAGAGAGAAGCCCCCCCTCATAATGTCAGCCCATGTTAATGTGACATGTTGGCATGGATTTATGAGTGAAGTTACTTATTTGTAGAAATGTAGAAAATATGACATTCTCGAGGAGGAGAAATATTCATGAAAACTTTGAAACGTAAAGTTGCTATTTTGTTGGTACTTGTATTTATGATTACACAAACACCCATGTTTGCCTTAGCAGATATTGCAAATGATGTATTAGAACCTGCTTTGACGGACGTAGAAGGCAGCGTTGAAGTCGAGCCGTACGTGCCTCAAGAAGAGGCCTATAATTCGCCAACTAAAGAGTGTGACTTTTGCTTCTATTGCAGCGAATGTTTAGATTGTGGGGATTGTTTAGACTTTCGCTTTAACATTTTCAATAACGGACCTCTTGGCTCTCTCTCTCGGCCAAATCAAAATCTTAATGATTCTAACATAATCCGTAT
>Ga0209755_10004471_pt1 | contig 16521 bp, 12 predicted proteins | sample TergutCo191P1_FD_187301 | JGI IMG/M metagenome (GOLD analysis project Ga0209755, IMG submission 187301) | Cornitermes sp. P1 segment gut microbial communities from Petit-Saut dam, French Guiana - Co191P1 (SPAdes) (version 2) | ecosystem: Host-associated > Arthropoda: Insects > Digestive system... | reverse complement strand
TGCTTCGGGCCGGCTTGGGCAGCCTCCTATGTAAATATCAACAGGTATTATGCGGTCTATGCCCGGAACTGTGCAGTAGCAGTCGTAGAAGCCTCCGGAGCAGGCGCAGGCTCCCATTGAGATAACCCATTTGGGTTCCATCATTTGCTCGTAAATGCGTTTCAATATAGGCGCTTGTTTGAATGTAATTGTGCCCGAAACTGCCAAAACATCCGCTTGCCTTGGCGTGAATCGCACAAATTCTGAACCTAGCCTTGAAAGGTCGTAGCGTGCGGATTCCGTGGACATAAATTCAATGGCGCAACAGGCCGTTCCATAAGGAAATGGCCACAAAGAGTGCAGACGACCCCAGCTAACCAGCTCGTCCAGTTTACCGGCAAAAAATCCCGGATTTGCATTTGGCATAAGTTAAACCTCTTGGGGGAATTTAGAAAATTTCAGGCTTGGCTGAGTAAGGAGGGCAAAACGCCAGCAATCCATTTGCCCAGTACTTGCAATTCTTCCAGGCATACCGAATGTTGCATATTATAAGTATGCCTTTCTACCGGATTTCCGTTTGATTTTAGAAATTCAAAAGATTTTTGGCTAAGAGCCGCTGGCAAAATATTGTCAAAGTTTCCGTGGCCAAAGAATACGGGGATTTTTGAGTTTACCGCATTTAAGGGCATTGTTTGCGCTGTTGGGAAAAAGGCTGAGAGGCTAGCGGCTCCTGCCAGTTTTTTACCGTAGCGTGTTGCGGTGTGCAGGGCCATGACTCCGCCCTGGCTAAAACCTATGAGCAAAATTCTTTCGGAACTTATGCCTTTTTCAATTTCCGCATCAATAAGCTCGGCAACAAGTTTGGAGTTTTTCTCAATGCCTTCAATATCGGGCTCTTGCTCCAAATCCGTATGTACAATATCAAACCAGGCACGCATTTTATAGCCATTATTTATGCTGACAGGCATTATGGGCGCATGGGGAAAGATAAACCTTATAGCTACGTCTTGCGGCAACCCGAGTTCCGGGGCAATGTCTGCGAAGTCATAGCCGTCTGCGCCAAGCCCGTGCATCCAAATAACCGCTGCGTTTGGATTTTCCGCTGTTTTCTTTATAATAGAATCTAACATTTCTATATTACCTCTATGACGAATTTAGTAAAAATTATCGCTTTTGATTTGGAAACGACAGGCTTGGATGTGGGCAAAGACGAAATAATAGAAATAGGCGCAATTCTTTTTTCCGTTAAGGAGAGCCGTGGGCGCATAGTTCCGGATAAGCTGGGCGAATTTCAGTCTTTTGCAAAAGCTTCAAAACCTATTCCTTCCGGTGCTACCAAAGTGAACAATATAACAAATGAAATGCTTGCGAATGCGCCATCTTGCGCTGAGGCTCTGCAAAAATTTAAAGTTTTCTGCGATAATTCAAGTTGCCTTGTTGCGCATAACGCAGATGCATTTGACAAGAGATTTTTAAGCTCTGCTTATGGCAAGCATTCCGTTCCGGCTCCTATACAACCCATTTTAGACAGCATAAAAATGGCACGTAACATAATACAGCTTCCAAGCCACAGCCTTGGAACCATAGCCAAGGCTCTTGAAGCCAGAAACGAAATATCTTTGAAAATCTCTGATGAATCCATGCACCGAGCAATCTACGATTGTGAAATGCTTATGCACATTTTAGTTGCTCTTTTGCGCGGCAGGCTAACTCACGAGGAATGGAACGCGCAGGAATTTATGCAAGCCCTTAAAAAGAAAGACATACAGCAAGACACAAGCCCGATAAAACCGATAAGGCCTAAAGCTACAGGCTTTTTTTAAATTTCAAAATTCAACCACTTGAACATAGGCTTTAAAACTGCGTATTTTATACGATTTTCCTTGTATAACAGATAGGCATCATAGCTTTTGTTCTCTAGGCTGTATTTGCTAATGTTCAAGCCAAGCCAGTCTGCTATGGTTATCAGCTCTGTTATTTTATTTATCAGTTTTAACAGTTTCTCATTGTTATCCAATGGCTGATTTTGCATTTCCTGAACTCTTGAGATGAGCTTTACAAGACGTTCTACGAATAACTTGTCTAAAACTATGGATTTTAGTGGCACTCTTAGCGCATTAAACTCTTCCTTCATTTCCCTTATTTTTTCAAAGGCGGTATTGGAATCGTTGTAAAGAGCTTCTATGGCCATCTGCCTGATTTTTATGGTCAGGTTGAGTATCATGCTTTGCCTTAGCGGAGCGGCAAGCGATTCGGACTTGTCTGCCAGGCAGTCAATGCATATTCCGAACTTTTCGGAAAATTCCAGCAAGCCTTTGCTGACTGCGGAGAGTTTTATCATAGAATGCATTTCGTTGATTTCCGCCAAAATATCCTGCGGAAGCTCATGCATGCGAAACACAAAGGCGTTTGGGTAGAGTTTTTTGAAGTCGGTTTTATCCACATCGTCTTTTTCGATAAAAATCGGTATGCGCTTGGAATTATTCGCAGGCTGCAAAGCGATTTTCATTTTGCCTATGGAATCGGTGGCAACTAACACGCTTGCGCTTTTGGCTTCGTAGGTATCCGGGCTTGTATAAGTAGCCTGCAAGATTAGCTGGCCGTCTCTGCTTTTTATGGAATTTGCCTTTATGTTTGAAGAGGATTGATGCGGCAGCTTCAAATGCAATTTTGCTGCTTCTGCGGCTATTAAAAGATATGGCATCGGTATTTTCGGCCGTACGAATTCAGTCCAGATTTCCGTTCCTGTTTTGCCGTGCTCATTGGATTTTACATTGCTCAAAATGGTTAGCACTTCGCTTTCCAAGGTATCTCCGTCCGGCAAAAATTTCTTCAAAAGCTCTATTGCTCGCAAACAGTAGCGCATATTTTGCACCGGCTCCAAGCCTTCAATATCGCTGAAGAACCATCCGCAACTGGTAAAGGAATACAGGCAGAATTTTTGCATTTCCAAAAGAGAGAACAAATTTACTTTGTCTTCTTTTTCTGCGTATGAGCGAAGCACTGCCGCTGCAAAATCTTCCTTGCGCTCGGGATTTTCCGGTTCAAGCAAAACATCAATATACTTATCGCGAACTTCCCAGCAATTTATATCGCTTAAAATCGGGAATTCTCTTTCAAAAATTTCGTCTGCGGTTTCTTTTACCTTGTTGAAAGCCTGCCTAAGAGGCCCTCTCCATTTTTGATTCCAATTTTCACCTCCGCCTGTTGAACAACCGCAATCCCTTATCCATCTGCCGACTCCGTGGGCACAACTCCAAGAGGAGCCTTCACCGTAAGGATTCTTGAGCTGAACTTCAAATTCAGGCGGATTTTTTTCCAGATACCAGCCGTAATTCACGGGTACAACATTGTTTTGCGGGCAAAATTTTTCGAATAGCCATGCAGCGCACATATCGCCGAAAGGCTCGTGATGCCCGTAAGATTCGCCATCTGTTCCTATGGAAGTCAACTGGCTGGATTTAGCTTTATTTTTTGTGCTTAAAATTTTGTTCCCCAAGCTTGCGCCGTTTTTCAGCAAATGCTCAAAGCTAACCGCAGTGGAAAGCTCTGCGTCGTAAAAGAATACATCCAAATGCCCTTTGCAAAGCAAGTTTCCTTTTTCATCTCTTGGGATTATTCTATAAGCTCTTGTTGTGTCTATGCTTCCGCTGGAGCAGCTTGTCCATTCCGCTTCTTCTTTGCTTTTCAACGTTCTAAATGATTCCGCCTGCTTTGGAGAGAGGATTGTGAAAGTTATCCCTTCTTCGATCAGGGCAACAATGGTATCCATGTTTATCGCAGTTTCCGCAAGCCACATGCCTTCGGGTTTTCTGTTGAAATGGAAGACAAAATCCTGAATACCCCAGCGTATTTGGGTCAGTTTGTCTTTTTTGTCTGCTAAGGGCATAATTACGTGGTTGTACACCTGAGCTATTGCATTTCCGTGCCCACCAAGCCGTTCGGCAGAGAGTACGTCGCCTTCTTTGATATTGTTGTAAATATCAGGTCTTTGCGTTCTAATCCAGTTCATCAGCGTTGGGCCAATGTTGAAGCTCATATAACTATAGTTGTTCACTATTGCTTCTATGTGTCCGCTTGATGAAAGGATGCGTGAGGCTCCGTTGGGGGAGTAGCATTGGTCTGCTATTCGCGCATTCCAGTCATGAGCCGGAGCTGCGCTCTCTTGCTGCTCGACCATTCCATTCCAGGGATTTTCCCTAGGCGGCTGGTAAAAATGGCCGTGTATTGTTAAATATAGTGGATTTATTCCCATTGAAAAGATGTCCCGTCTAAGTTTAAAACTTCTGCTCCTTGCAGTCGCTGGTAGAGGATTTGCATAGCTTCTCTCACAATCTCATCGCGAGATTCCGAAATCGGTGTAAACCATAGCTCCGGCTCTTGGTTTATGCGCACGTAACAGCGGTCGGCTATGTGTTGCATGCCGACCATGATTTCCAGCGTGCATTTTACACCGTTTACAATTACGTGTCTTATCCAGCGAATGCTTGGCATATTGGATAAAATATAGAAAAAAGAGCTTAGGGTGCAGGCTCTTATTGAACTCCTAATCTCCACATTCCAACCCCATAAATCCATTCCACCACAACGCTTCCATCCAAATCAGTTCTGAAAATCTGGGTTGAATCCGGCAGAACAATGCGGAGTTTTGCCAGAGTTTCGGGATGCGGATGGCCGTAGGAATTGTTTTTGCCTGCGCTTATAAGCGCGATTTTAGGCTGGGTTTGCGCCAAAAACTCCCAGGAAGAAGAAGTTTTGGAGCCATGATGCCCTACTTGCAAAGCAGTGACGGAAAGCAGAGGCTCCAGCTCTAAAATGGCTTTTTCCTGCCCAGCTTCAAGATCGCCCATGAATAAAAAGCTGTTTTGCGTATCGCTAATGCGCATAGCCATGCTTGAAGCATTCTCGGTTAGGGAAGAGCCTTGAACCGGGAATAAAATCCTTGCGCTCCAAGGCAAGAAGTCTGCAATTGTATCGCCTCTGGCCATGCCGCCGCTTAAGATAACCCTGTTTATGCTGATTTCGCCGTTTTTTGCCATTTCTTCAAGCGAAGGCAATCCGCCGGCGTGGTCGTTGTGATCGTGGCTTATAATAACGGAGCACAGAGCTTTAACGCCTCGGTTTCGGAGCATTGTGTCTAGGCCGGAGCTTGGCGTTCCGGTGTCGTAGAGCGTGTTGCAGCGAGGGCTTTTTATCAGAAAGGCAAGCCCTTGCCCGACGTTTAGCATCTCTATGTGGAGTTTGTCCTGATTTTCCGGCAAACCGGAGGTACAGGCAGAAAGGAGCGCAAAAAGGAAAAAATATTTCTTCATAATACTTAGACGCATTTCGCAGGAAAAAATCTGAAAAAAGTGACAAAAAAAATTAAAATTTACATTTTTCGCATACACCGGAGATTCTTATTGTGTATTTTATGTGTTTGAATTTGGCTTTTGCGGCAGCTGAATTTATGGTTTTTTCTAGGTTCTCAACCTGTATTTCGCAAACTTCTCCGCATTTTTCGCAGCTTATGTGTTCATGTTGATTTTTTGTTTTGGGAGCTTCGTAGTGTATATGCCCGTGCCCAAAGTCAACGGAGTTTAAAATCCCGGCTTCTTTCATGGAGGCAAGCGTTCTGTAAATAGTAGCCCGGCTTATATTCATCCCTTGCTTGTGCATTTGCGTAGTAAGCTCGTCTGCGGAAAAATGCCATGTGGCAGAGATTGCCTCCCTCAAGACAATCTCACGTGGCTTAGTATATAGCAAACCTTTGGACTTCAAAAAATCTTTATAGATTTTTATTGCATTATCCGGCTCCATAGGGGGAATATAGAAAACATCAGTTTCCGCAATCCTTGTTCTTGCAAGCCCTCATCCAGCCGAATCTGGTATCTGCGTGATAGCGAATAAACTTTTCATCTGTCCACACAGCCATGCCACCGGCGTTAACGCAGCCTCCGTATGGCAAATCAACTCTGTCTATTTTCAAAATATAAACTCCATTGCCAAAACGGCGGCCGTTTGCGGAGAATGGGTAAATATTTATATTAACCTTCACCTCGTGATTCAGAGTCACTACATGCGGATGTCCTAAACTGTCCGCAGGAAGCGCAGTGCAGGTGCCATCGTTATTACCATTCTCACCAGCTAACTCTTCAGCAGCAGCAGGGTCAAACAGGCCCGGAGTTTGCACAACTCTGCGGAAATCTTGCTCGGAAACCGTTTCGCGGTATTGAGTTACAAAGTTGCCAAGCTGGTCATAAACTGTGACTGCAAGCTGGAAAGGCTGTTTGGCCTTTAAGCTGAAATTGAGGCAATTTATGCGTGGCTCCGGCCCTGATCTATCAGAAATGCAACGAGTTGGGGCAACCTGAATGTTGCCGGTAGAGCTTTCACCCGGGAAGCCGTTTTTAACAAACATATAGCCACCTTCATCTCGCGGTACGGAAGGGTCTGCTACTCCGTAAGGCATATCAGGGCCGTATGCTGTAGGCGGTATGCCGAAGTACTTCTGTTTTTCCGGATCTCTTAGCCATGCCTCATAGACCTCTTTATTGCTTGCGTTCGGATAAGCCGTTAGAATCAACTCACCGGTTTTGTTTGGCGGCATAACAGTGCCTTTTGTGCCAAAACCGCTAACTGAGCCATTGCTATTTTTTGAACCGGCAGGAACAGAAACCATTGTTCCTGTTTTCGGATCCCAAATCATATCTATCTTAAAGTTTCCTCCACCTGGTAGCGTTCCTCCCAATTTTCCGCCCTCTGGAAGTGTACCGACATTTCCTCCCGTGAACCACTGGTCAACATTAAATGGAGGCTTAAGCGGATTGTCATCACCGGGAATCGGATCAAATCCAACCGGAGGTGTTTCCAATTTGTGTGGTGCCCACATTTTTGTGGTTGCCATAATGTTGTTTTCTGATCTTATGTACCATTCATTCGCATTATCCTTGGGGAAACCAAAATTTCCCGGATCGCTATAGCCACCAGATTCTATATCATCACCTTCTCTTACATTGAAAGACAGAACTTGGCTGCCAGCAGGTATCGTATAAAGATTGCCACTCTCTGTCTCGCAAACGCCTCTTGCTGTACATACAACTCCGGTTATTGAGTAAATAAAACCTTTAGAGCCATCAGGAGTGGGTCCCTCAATGCTATGAAGCTGGTATCCACGGATCACATTTCCCTGCTGTCTTATTATTATCGGAAATTGATCTGAACCTATAAATTTTCTTATATGGTTTAAATCAATTTTATTATTTGTCCAAATTAATGTTTGGCTGGTACCATCTGTTCTTATAATGGTTTCCGCATTCTGAATAAAGGGTGCGCCAAAGCGAGCTGGAGACAAATCGCTAAGAGACATGCGAAGCCTCATATTGCTTCCGTCTGTTTGCCTATCAGCGTAATAAAAGTTAATAGCATGCTTGGAACCATCTGCCCAGCCTCTTTCTCTACCCACCTTTTCTATATCTATTTTTCCGGGAGCCGCTGTGTGCGTACCTCCTAAATCTATCTCTAATTTGCCGTCTATAAATATCCACATATCATCATCGCCTATAAATTCAAATACATCGTTTGCGTCTTTTACGTATTTAAACTCACCGGAACCAGCCATTGTAAAACCGTAATTATGCCATTTGCGCAATAGACCTTTTGAGCGCGCATAATCCTCCGTTGCAATTGGGTAAGAATTTCCTTCTCTCCAATCATAACAATTACGTCCTAAATCATAGCCATAGTCTCTTCTAGGGCACCAAACATTCAAGCTCTGCTTGCCATGCGTAGCTTCGTGCTGATAAGATTGATGGCCTACCCAATCATACTTATCCAGCGGAAAATAACCATTGTCTTCTCCATGCTCATTCCACTCTACCATTTTATTGTAGTTATGATCAATTTCAAAAAAAGAACCTCCTATGCCCTCTAATGTAATAACATCATATAGAGTCTTTGCTGCCCCACCATCAGTAAACCAGCTTGATAACCCACTGCCATAGCACTTAGCATTTTGAGTGGGCCTCGGACGAGCACAATAACGACCTGCTAGGGCTTGCTCCACAGATTCATCTGCACCTGCTCTTTCTTCGCCTTGGCATAAGCTGTAATCCAACCTTTCCTGAACCATGCCGACTGTTACCCAAGTTGTATTAAACCATGATATGCCATTGCCATGCGTAGCACCAGCCGGAAAAATATCATCAGCTCTATCGGGTCCATTTGTAAAGCCTCTTTTATTCTCATTCTGCCCTTGCCCTTGCCCATACATTAACGCAGTTCCACCCTTATCGCAGGTCATATAATCATTTCCTGAGAAACACATTTGATTTCTATTGCCTGTATTTGTAATCTGATTTGCTGTGACACTGCTATTTAGGCTGCTGCCTTCCGGTTTGGCACACTCCCCGCTAGTGCCTTTGTCTATGTCAAACTCCTCAAATCCTGGATGCCCTACAGGAAAATCACGGATTATAACATCCAAGTACGCTTGGGCGAAAGCGCTAGACACAAGCGCTGAAAGCGCAAAAGCGGAAACAAAGAGCGTCTTTTTTAGCATGGCAACTCCAAAACAATTTAGTTATTACTTATAAATATAGTATTTTTTTAGCGTTTTGCAACGTTTTTGGCTAAAATTCGTATTTTTTGCGATTTTTTTGTGATTTTTAGGGGCATTTTCGCAAATTTGACCATATTTCATGGCTTGCGCATGTGTGGCTAAATGAAAGTCACTTTTGCGGAAGATGCTCTTAAAGAATATTTTGAATGGCAGGGACAGGACAAAAAGACTCTTACCTAGTGAATTTTTCTGTCTTGCCAGTAGGGCACAAAGAAAAAGTAGCTATTCCGTCTCCTTTTATGCGCATAGTTTTCCCGTCAGAAGAAACTTCCGTAACAGTTCCTGTTGTTTGAACGCCTAATTCCATATATGTAACGACTATAGCGCGATTATCATCAGTAAACTGCCAGCTTCCGGATGTTTCCAGCTGAGGTGGCGGTATAGGATTATATCCTCCGGTAAAGATAAACCTGCCATCTCCCCTTAATTCAAGCGAACCACTTTCAGTGCAATCAGAGGGAAAAGTAGTATCTTCAACATTTTCAAGCGTCCAATTTCCAGCAGTAAGGCAAGCTGCGGTAATAGGCTGCTTGCAAAGCTCTGCCAAGCTTGGGGGTGGAGGATCTGCCTTTTCTTCTGAGCAGGCAAAAAGCGAAAAAGAAGCGCATAGCGCAAAAAAGCGGAAAGAAAAAGATTTTAGCATACCTATAAATATAGTAAACGCTGATTTAGTCGTTAGGCTAGTAGCCATTGGCCATCGGCCTAATGACTAATAATCTAAATGTTCAATCTCATCTTCCGGCAAACCGGTTATTTCCGAAATAATGGCAGAACTGAATCCCTTGGCCTTCATTTGCCTAGCTGTCCGCAAAACGCCTCTGGTTTCTCCACGAGCTTCACCAATAGCAATTCCTCTGGTCTCGCCCCGAGCCTCGCCTTCTTCATACCTAACCTCAAGTGCCTCGTCCATGTTCCAGTCGCCATAAAGCATGTTGTAAACCTCCTGCGAGTGCTGCTCCAAAAAATCCTTCAGTATGTCCTGCCGCATGCAGTCATCTATGGCCCTGAGAATGGCAGCTCCCAAATCCATGGACTTAACATGCTCCTTAACCAAATATACAAAAGAAGAGTACTCCCTCAAAACTGCGCAGCGATTGACAAGCTCTTCGTTGTGGCCCTTGTTGATGTTGTAAACCTTCACCGTTAGCTCAAGGTTGGGAACCTCATCAACTCCCAAATCTTTGAACATATCCGAAAGCTTAAGCTCCTGCTGCTCCGGCATATCCTCATTGCCATTGTACAAAACTATGAACTCGGGCTTTGGTATGGAAATGCGGCCTTTGCGATAGCGGTCCCTTCTGTCAACCATCCTCTCATAGACCTTCGCTATGTATATCAATAGCCTCAGCGCCATGTTGTTGTTAATCGATGACTGGTGCTCGATTAAGACCACTATTTTGTCTTCCAGAACGAACGAGATGTCGTTTTGCTGCCCTTTCACCAGCACATTGCTCAGCGTGGTTATTTTAATGTCCGTTTCCGGCCCGTAGTTCGTGTTCTCCACGGCGTTGAACAGAGACAGCGAGTTCTCCTTTATGCTGAACAGCATGGAGAAAACGCTGTTCTTGTACTCTCGGCTTGATTTGTCTTCAGCAACCATAGAATGGTCCTCCCTTTTTGTTTGCCTATTAGACGCATTTCGCGGAAGTTTTTTTGAAAAAAATGCATTTTTACTGTGAAATGCAAACAAATGTTTACATTTTCGCATTTTTTTCATTTTTTTTCCGCTGAACTCCGTCTAAGTAAAAGGGATTATGTTTCCGGAGCCTACAGCTACTGTGTTATCATCATGCGCAATAATGTCTGTTGCGTTTGCCTTACTAAATTCTCTAAGTGCGTTTTTTGTTACTTTTAGCTGCATGTGCTTATGGTCAGGGCATTAACCCTGATTCTTTGCCGATATGGCGAGGGTACGAAACTGTTGAAGAGCAAAAAGACTCTGCTGAGACAAAAGAGCACAATTTAAAAACTACCGGCAGCAAGAGCTTTCAGACCAGCATAGGAAATGGCGGAGCGGATATTCAGCAAGAACTGAGGCTTTCCATTCAGGGTGAAGCTGCAGACGGAGTTTTCATTGATGCTTATCTTATAGATCTAGGTCGCCCGGCAGGAACGGAAGTCACAACAACTCTAAGAGAAACCGATGCCGCGTATATCAGCGTGGAAACCAAAAGAACAAAACTGGAAATGGGAGATTTGGACTATGAAATAGACAGGAATACGCTCTTTGGGTTTCGCCGGCAAACCCTTGGAGCCGGCGGAAAATTAAAAGGAGACAGCTCCGAAGCCATTGCTATTTACGGAACGGATAGAACAGAAAGGCAGAGCGTAACTTTTTATGGAAGGCCCAGCCAGCAAAAAGGCTATCTGCTTTTTTCGGATAGTGCCTTTGGGCTTATAGCTCCGCACACGGAAAGGGTTTACATGAACGGCAAACTGCTCACATCCGGCAAAGACTATGAAATAAACTATGCCGGTGGCGTTTTAAATTTTTTAGGGCGGATTATCCCTGGCCCGGAAGATGAAATAAGAGTGGAATATGATTCTTATTCTTCTTTGAACTCAAGTGAGCTAAGAGGCGTGGAAGCCGCATACCATTCAAAATATATTTCTTTGGACGTGGCCGGTTTTAATTTGAGGGATTCGCTTAAAAGCGACAAAATGCTTGGCACAAGACTGAGGTTTTCAAACGGTGATTTGGAAATGGCTATGAACGAAAGCGATAATAAGGCATATAGGTGGCATTTGGGAAACAAGGATGTTTTTTTAAAGGGCGGATATACGGATAGCGGCTTTGCAAAGGCGGAATATCAAGGAACGGATAATGTGTGGGACCCGTATGTTTTGCGAGATAAGTGGCGCATGGACAGCGTTCCCAGCGGAGATTTGCGTTATGATGAATTCCAAGTCACAATGAGTTTGCCTCTTGGGTTTTATCCGGGCTTTTACATAGGGCACAGAAATCAGGAATCGGTTAGAGGCGAAGGATTTTTGCGGAGAGAAACGAAGAACGTGGAAAGCCAGGCTACATTTGCCAATGTAAACAATTCTTTTTGGCAAAACGAGATTAATAGCAAATTTGTGCAGGGCCGGTATCGCCCATACGGAAACTTCCGCATTGACAGTGAAGATAATTTGCGCTCAACTTCCGGCTTGGAATGGGGAAATGAAAATGCGGGAAATTTTGCAAGCACGGAATTTATGCGAGAGCAAGCCGATACAATTGAATTTTCAAACTGGAAAACCTTTGTTTCCCTGAAAAAAAAACACTGGCACTCAAACTCGCTTTTTCAAATAAGGCAAGATAGAAATACGTCCTGGCTTTTTGACCAAAATGCGGGCAACAACGACCCTGGTTCCGTTTTGCGCGGCGAAGCGTTTTACACATTCAACTACACAAATGAAGTTCCCTGGGTGGCAATTTACCGCAAAGTTCCAAGAGGGGCAGGCGATGTTTATTACGATTCCCTAACCGGGCAATACATAAGCGGAGTAGATAACGGTGATTTTGTTTACGAGGGAATGGGTCGCGCAGATTCGCTTGCGAATAAAAGTTATAGAAATAATTTAAAGTGGAATTTATCTATTCATCCCAACATTTTTATAACAAAAGGATTTTTGAATGATATGACGTTTTTTGCGAACGGCGAATGGTTGCTGCATAAATCGGAAAAATTGCTGTCCTTGGAAAATTCCGCTCTTTGGGAACATTCTAAAAACAAGGGTTCGCTAATGCTCACAATCACCAATAAATGGGATGAAGAACCGCAGATAAATTTTGAAGAGGTCTTGTTTGGGCAAGAGGCTACCGTTCGCTATAAGGAGGTTTCTTTGAGGGGAAAGAGAGAAGACGTGGAATTTGCTCTCAGCGCTTTAGACTGGATTTCTTATGAGGGTGAGCTTTCATGGCTAAGAGAGCTTGGCGCAGGATTTTCTTTGCAACCGTTTTACTGCCAAAAATACACAAACGGATTTTACATGGAAGAAGCATGGAATACCTTATTGCATAAAGGAGGCATAAACGGAAAGTGGGAAAATGAGAGGGGTAGCCTGGCGCAGATTGGCATCTCCAGGAATTATGTAGAGAGGTCTAGCGAAATTTCTCCTTATTCTGCGGTAGATGGCTTTGATGAAGGCTTTTCGTGGAGAGGCAATGCTCTTGTGCAGATGGCTTTTGGCGATAAATTTTATGCTTCCGGGCAGTATATTGTTAGGGAGTGGCGAGGCGAGGTATTTCAGAAATTTAATCTGGAGGCGAGGGCCATGTTTTAATTATTATAATTACTATATTCTCACTATGCAAAAAATCAAAATAGCTATCAGCAGTTTCGGAAACATCGGCCGGGCGATTTTAAAGACGCACCTGGAGCATGTTGCCAAGTTCGGTTCAAGCAACGATATAAGCCTTGTGGGGATAATTCGTCGCAAAGTTGTTGGAAAAAGCGGCGCAATTCCCGTTGTTTCCGATGTCAGGGATCTCAAAGCAAAACCCGATGTTATTCTTTGCGCAGGCCCGAGCGGGCATGTAAAAGAAGATGTGAAAAAGTTTTTGAGCCTTGGCATAAGCACTGTGGATTGTTATGATTCTCATGCAAAGATAATCAAATATCGCGAAGATCTTGGCAAAATTGCAGTTAAAAATAAAGCCGTCTCGGTTTTATCCACAGGATGGGACCCGGGTTTTGATTCCATTCAGCGAGCTTTGTTTATGCAACTCTCACCTTTAGGTGAAACTCTTACCACTTTTGGCCCCGGGCGCAGCATGGGGCACACTACCGAAGTCAAAGATATAGAAGGCGTGAAAGATGCGGTTTCTTTGACCTTGCCGGGCAGCAAACCCGGAACTCAGCGACGTAGAGTCTATGTCGTTGCGGAGAAATCACAGCAAAATCGCATTAAAAATGAGATAATCAACCATCCATACTTTATAAAAGACCCCACTGTTGTTAAATTTGTGCCGAGCATTGCCAAGTACAATACCGACAAACATCAAGGGCATTTACTCAATTGCGGCAAAAAAGTAAAAGTAGATATAACGCTTTCCGGTGTTAATCCGATTATGACTGCGAACATGATGTATGCGGCCGCCCGTGCGGCCTTTCGTGCCTGCGCAGAAAAAAGATTCGGTTGCTTTACGGTTGTAGAGTTTGCGCCGCTTGATTTTATTCAGGGAAAAACTGCCAAAGAAAGACTTGAAAGAATTAAGTATTAGCATGCCAATAATTTACACCCTCACCGATGAATCTCCGCGCTTGGCTACGGAAAGCCTTTTGCCCATAGCGCAGTTCTTTGCCGCTGCTGCCGGCATAACACTGGAGACCAGAGATATTTCGCTGGCCGCTCGCATTCTAGCAGCATTCAACCTTGCCCCGGATGACCTTGCATATCTGGGCAAGCTGGCAAAAGAACCGGAAGCGAACATAATAAAACTCCCGAACATATCCGCAAGCATTCCTCAGATGAAGGCGGCAATTGCCGAGCTTCAAAGCAAAGGCTACAAAATCCCGAATTACGAAGACAGCCAGGAAATATACGACAAAGTAAAAGGCTCCGCTGTGAATCCTGTGCTGAGGCAAGGCAATTCGGACCGCCGCGCGCCGCTTTCCGTAAAGCAATACGCTAAAAAGCATCCGCATTCAATGGGTGAGTGGAAAAGTGATTTTAAAACAAAAGTGGTTGCAATGACCGGCGGCGATTTTTACGAAAGCGAGAATTCCATAACCATAAATGAAAAGTCATCTTTTGCGATTGAGTTTATAAATGAAAAAGACGAAAAAACCTTGCTGAGAAAGGCGGCTCCGCTTTTGGAAGGCGAAATTTTAGATTCATCTGTGATGCGTGTTAAAGCTCTGGAAACTTTTTTGCAACAGCAATGCGAAGATGCGAAAAAAGAGGATATGACGGTTTCCGTTCATTTGAAAGCGACTATGATGAAGGTTAGCGATCCCGTGATGTTTGAGGTTGCGAAAAAGGTCGCATTGAACAGCGGCGCAAAACTTGCGATGAATTTCAACAGCCCGAGTGATGTGATTATAGACGCATCAATGCCGGCTTTGATTCGCCGTGCCCCGCAAAATGAGCTTGCCGTTATTCCGGATCGCACTTATGCAGGGGTTTATGCCGCCGCCATAGATTTTTGCAAAGAGAACGGCGCATTTGATCCGGCGACTATGGGCAGCATTCCCAATGTGGGTTTGATGGCGCAGTCTGCTGAAGAGTATGGCAGCCACGACAAGACTTTTATAGCAAAAGAAAAGGGGATTATTCAGGCCGTTGATGCAGGCGGCAAAGTTTTGCTAAAGCAAAGCGTTGAGGAAGGCGATATTTTCAGGATGTGCCAGACAAAGGATGTTCCTGTTCGCAACTGGGTTCATTTAGCGGTGGAAAGAGCAAAGCTCACGAGTACTCCCGTAGTTTTTTGGCTTGATCCCAACCGTGCTCATGACAGGGAAGTGGAAAAAAAGGTTAAGAACGAGCTTGCAAAAATAGATTTCAGCTATTTGGACATAAGCATAAAAAGTCCGATTAAAGCAACTTTATTTTCCATGCAAAGAGCGGCAGACGGCTTAGACACTATTTCTGCGACAGGCAATGTGCTGCGCGATTACTTGACCGATTTGTTCCCGATTTTGGAGCTTGGAACTTCAGCGAAGATGCTCTCCGTTGTTCCGCTGTTAGCTGGCGGCGGCATGTTTGAGACGGGTGCCGGCGGTTCTGCGCCAAAGCAGGTTGAGCAGTTGTTGCAGGAGAATTATTTGCGCTGGGATTCTCTCGGCGAATATTTTGCGCTTGCGGAGTCTCTTGCTTTTTATGCGAGGCAAACTCAGAACAAAAAAGCGGCAGTTTTGGCAAAAGCCATGGATTTGGCAAACGGCAGCATTCTGGAATTCAATCGTGTTCCTCTGCGCAAGCTTGGCGAATTGGACAATCGCGGTTCGCATTTTTATTTGGCATTGTACTGGGCGCAGGAATTAGCGAAGCAAAGAGACGATGCGGCTTTGAAGGCCAAGTTTGAACCCATTGCAAAGTATTTGAGCGATAATGAACAGCGCATAGTTGCGGAGTTAGCGGCTGTTCAAGGCAAGGCTGTTGATATTGGCGGCTATTATTCACCGGACGCTGAAAAACTTGCGTTTGTCATGCGGCCGATAGAGTTTCTACACCTTCGCTAAATCTTCATACTGCTTCCACCGTGCGTCCACAAATTTCTGCAAGCTGTCTGCGAGATGCTCCGCAGCCTTAGGGTCAGAAGCGGTTAGCATTTTGTAGCGGTTTTCTGTGTAAATGTAGTCTTTTACAGGAAGCGTTGGTGCTTTGCTATCCAGAACAAAGGGATTTTTGCCTTCTTCTATGTTTGCCGGGATGTAGCGGAGCAGGGGCCAATAGCCGCTGTCAACTGCCATTTTTTGCTGGCCAAGCATATAACGCATGTCTTTTATGCCGTGCGAAATGCAAGGAGCGTAGGCCAAGATTAAAGATGGGCCGTTGTGAGCTTCCGCTTCACGGAACACCTTGATCGCATGCACATCGTTTGAGCCCATAGCCACTTTGCCAACATATACATTTTTATAGCTCATGGCGATTAAAGCCAAGTCCTTTTTGGGAGCTCGCTTGCCGCTTGCCGCAAACTGCGCAACTGCTGCCAAGTTTGTGCTCTTGCTCGCTTGGCCGCCTGTGTTGGAGTACAACTCTGTGTCTAAAACTAGGATGTTCACATTTTCGCCGCTGGCCAAAACATGGTCCAAACCGCCGTAGCCAATATCATAAGCCCAACCGTCGCCACCTATTATCCATACGCTCTTTTGAACCAGATAATCTGCCATGGAAAGCAACTTTACGGCAGCAGGGGATTTAACACCCTTCAAAACTTCTTTTAGTTTTGCGACATTATTTCTCTGAGTGATAATGCCGGCTTCGTCTGCCTGGCTTTGCTCTTTGAGCGC
>Ga0209755_10004470_pt1 | contig 16522 bp, 13 predicted proteins | sample TergutCo191P1_FD_187301 | JGI IMG/M metagenome (GOLD analysis project Ga0209755, IMG submission 187301) | Cornitermes sp. P1 segment gut microbial communities from Petit-Saut dam, French Guiana - Co191P1 (SPAdes) (version 2) | ecosystem: Host-associated > Arthropoda: Insects > Digestive system... | reverse complement strand
GCCTGGCGGGCAGGCTGTGAATTTAGTGGACCCCCTACCCCATGGTGCACAACCACAGCCTGGGGCAGGTCACACTGTTCACAGTTCCACCTCTCCCCCTCCGCCTAGCCAGACTGTGCCCCCAACCCTGGGAGCTCTCCTTAATGGTGAGCCCCATTCCCAAGAGACAAGGCCAAATGTTTGTTTGCACCAACACTGAAAATGCTGCATGAAATTAGTAGCATGTCAGAGTACCGTAAGAAGTGTAACTGTCACCAGCACAGTTAGCGTAGTGCTGGATTAGTACTAAGAGCTGGCCAATTCTCTTATGTTTTTTCCCATGTATCCCTCCCAAAACATCTCTGCAGTTATCACGTTTTTACGCAGCCCATAAAATTAACTCTGCAGTTCCATGTGTATCACATCAAAATGAGACAACTGGACAATGTTAGGACTGTTAGAGGAGTGTTGTGGTTTGTTATTTAATTCTGCAAGAAGCATGTTTGCTGTGATTTTCTCAAATGGAAGCTCTACCTACGTTTTGATACAGACAATTCTCATCTTTATTCAGACATAATTGCAGTCTAATATGTGAATTGTCTTTGTTTTATACATGCCTGTTCGTTCATATTCTGGTTAAGTTTTCGCAGCCAGTTGGCCATTGTTTCAGAGACTTCCTGTGCTTCCATCTTCATAGGTTGATGTGATGACTGGCACAGCTCTCTATTGCAGAAACCATCGGGGTGCAATACGTGGAAAATGGCATTCAGTCATCATATGTGGACCACTTTACTTAACTTGCACAATCCAGAATGCTAACTGTTCATCCTTCTCTCTGTTGTTGTATTCTGGCTCTCCTTCTTTTTAATATGTTAATAAGTAACGGGCTTAGAGTGAAGTCTGTATCATGTACTTTTGCTGTATTATCTTCAAAGACAAAACAGTATTGGCTGGAATGACAGGCTGCGTGAACTGCCAAGTGCAGGATGTTGATTGGCATTAGGCTACATCTTGACATCTTCAACAAGAATATGGGTTCACTCATAAGTTAGCCCTTGTACCTGCCTACCAGCATTAGCATAAAACAGCAGTAAGAAGGGCCAGCAGTAATCAACAGTCTGGATCGTCCAGGTTAAGCATCATACTCTGGATATGGCTGGTTACCAGACTGTACCCACTGCTCCTCAAGCAGTCCGCACTTCAACATTACTCTGGGTTCCAGTATTGATAGAACAGACAGCTCTGTCATTCATCCATCTGCTCCTGATCATACGGTCAGAGGTAGTTCCATAAATATTGGGTGTTATCTCAATTTTCACATGGCTGATTGCCTGGCAAAGCATAATTTTCATACAGTCAACTTAGCATTGTTTTTGCAGCTCAATGAAATAGATGCAAAATGGAATGGGGAAATTACAGATTTTGTACTGTCTTCAAACTCAGCACTGCTTTCCTGTAACTTCTGTCTTAGTATTATAAGAAGCTGATATGTGGAAAAGTAGTAGTTTTTCTGTTTGTAGAATACTAGGAAAAGAGTGAAAGTGAAGGCAATTAGTCCTCTGCTTTCCCATGCACTTCCTTTTTCTTCTTCATCTCTCCACTTTTGAGGTGTTTCGTCCATGCTGTATGTCCATATCACATAGAAGGGGTTTTGCGTTCATGTTGTCAATCCAGTTACATAAAATCATACTTTCAAGATTCAGTAAGCTTAACCAGTAATGTATCATCACTTTTCAGTTGGTGCTTTTCACAAAGGACACTGAATGCGATTATTTGCACTTAGCAACAGATTTTACCATCGTTTTGTAACAAAGTTGTTCATTTTGTTTCCATGGAAACCAACAATGACACAATTGTCCTTCCTCTGACCAACCTCTTATCATAACTATGTAGTCCTGGTTTATGTTGCTCACTAGCAAAGGTCTTACCATAACATGGTATCCCATGTGTGACTCACTCACTCACTCAGACACAGATTGTATTCAATAGGGCTAGCAGCCACATCACTTAGTCCCCTGTGCTGGAGGTAGCCCACCCCCTACTTGATTAAGGCTACTATCTTTACCTGGACAACTGGTTCATCAGTCCAGAACTTGTTGACACCTTGTGTACCAGAAAAACAGATGTTTTTGGAACCATGAGGACCAATAGAGAAGAGTTCCCATATTTCATAAAGAGTTCCAGACTGAAAAGGGGGAAACAATGGCAGCATTCTGCAAGAAACGGATGATCATGAAGTGGAAAGACAGGTGGGATGATATCATACTCATCAGCACATTTCATGATGATAGCATAGGGAATGTGACAACTAGACAAGGGACAAGGAGTAATCCAGAAACCATCTGTCATCCTTCAGTACTACAAAACATGTTGGGAGTCAACAGGAATGATGGCCAGCTTCAAAGCTATGAGTTGGCTCAAGAACATCTAAAGAAGTCCTACCAGAAGATGTTCTGCCATCTCCTCGATCTGGCCTGCCTGAACACATTCATCATACATAAGAAGAAGGGTGGAAGCATCTCTAGGTTGGATTTCCTGTTGCCATTGGCAGAAAGCTTGTCTTCAGTGGGTGGAGTGGTAGAACCTGCAACTAGGGGTCGCACATCAAAATCACCTAAACCTTCTCGATTCCTTGGACGCTGCTTCCCAGACATGGTGCCAGGGACATCAAAAAATAAGCCTACCAGGAGATGTGTAATCTGCTGGGCCAATGGAGAGGGAAGATTTATCATATTGGTGTCCTGACATGAGAAGACCAAGTGTGTAGTACCGTGTTTTCAAGTCTACAACACAGATAAAAATTTAAAAATCTAAAAATTCATAAGTGTTGCAATAATTGTGAATAAAAGCTGCATTTCATCTTGAAATCAGTTTTTCATTACATATTAAAAGAAACCCCCATTATGTTTGCACCCCCTTTCTTACTTTATAGAAACTAGGAAACACGGGCTGGAAAAAACCCAGGGCAGGTTACACCAACAGCCCGGAAAAGACCCAGTTGATAGGTTAAACACTTTTAGTAATGGGATTAACACCTTTAAAATTGAATAATGAAAAACATCATAATTCTGAAACAAAGTCTCATACCACCACACAACTCTCTGTGTACCAGCAGTGGTACACATACTGCCACACAACCATCTGCATACCAGCAGTGGTACACATACTGCCCATTGAAAAGCACTGCCATTAGGGAAGGAAGTGAACAGATATTTTGTTTAAACTTGGCCAGGTGATCCACTAAACTCACATGTTTGTAAGGTTCATCCCAGTTCATCTGGGCTGATAGGACTGCGGTGCTAGACATAAACCTGAACCACATTCACACCCTTCCCAATGGATCTTTTGTAATTGTGTCTTTATTCCATGCTGAGTTGATTCAGTTTAACTGAATACTAAGAAACTTGGAACACATTGGCTGTTCAGTGCCTGTATGTGATTAGGAGGCATCATATCTAATTTGATCTTGTTTTTGACATCACCCCCTATGCTAGAAAGAAACACAGAGTTATCACTTGTATTTTTCTATCATAACATAGCTCTCACTCAGACAGCCCTATTGTCACTATCCTGTCCCTTCAGTTACAATTGTTAGAAGGCCTGGAGCAGTGTTAAAACAAATTCATCTTGTATAGATTGTTAGGGAAAACATTATGGCAACATTTTACTTTCAAATTGTTAATTTATCCCTCTGTAAATGTTTTTGGGTATCATGTAGAATCATTAAAGTGACACTGGATACATGTGAATAAATTATGATTACAGTATTTATGCTGCAACATAGGAAGTGTTTGTGCTTACAACTTTTGGCTATTTATGCTGTTATAATGCAGGTAGATTAATGAGAAAACAAGTTTTTTTTTCTGCATATGTAAAATAGTTTATGCTTGATTTGGGTTACAGTTGTTAGAATTTGCATTCAGCAGTGGTTTTGATACTACAAGTTTGGAAGAAACTTTCAGAACATTTTTGTTAATGTAAATATGCAATTTTTAAAATTGGCAGAAAGTTCAAGTAAATTTAATCTGTACTGGAGAGCATAAAATATGAGCGTTGCTAGAAATACAGTATTGGTTACTGTAATATGCTAACAGTTTGTGGATGATGGATGTGTTTAAATTGCTTGCATTGTATCTTAGATCTGACTAATGGATCCTTAAATGGAGGTCCACCTGGCGGAGGAAGTCTGGTGTTGGGACGTGGTCCTTCTCCAAGTCTAGAGATAAACACAGCTATACCATCACTGAATGGGGCAACCTTCCAGTCTCTTTCTGGCTCACCTTCACCCATACTCTCACAGCCAGGTAAGCCACTGTGCATGGAGATGTGTTGTAGAGTGTGTGGTGTGTCACTGTAAATTGCCGTCTACACCATTGAGTATGTCTGATTTGCTCTGTAAGTAGTTATGTGTACCAGCAATGTCTGCAACACTAGAAAGTTGAACAGGTCCTGTACCTCTCACACAGACATTTCCATTGGCATAGTTACTCTGCAGTTGGTCTGCTGTTTACCAGAGTGTGGCTAACATGAAAATGACTGGATTGCCATCTGTCTGTTATGCCATTGTGGCAGCACTGCTCTGCCCAGCAGTCTTATCTTTTTGTGGCCATTAACACTGATTTGCAATCATTGTACCACTTGACTTTTGTTAAGTGTTATGCATTAGAGCCAATCACATACAATATGAGTGATGTTGGTATCTCTTTTGCATAAATTGTTTGGTTATCACCTAAATTTCTGAAAATGTCAGTATCATTAAGAAATAGTAGTAAATACACACTGAATTTTTTTGTACGTTCTGTTTAACTAGAATTTTTATTTGGTCAGTATCAGTGTATGTATGTGTCACTCCTATTTATTAGCTTTGCACCATATGCTCATATTTTTCATGGACTCAGACTTTTTGATTAATTTTACTTGATGTGTGTGTGTGATAAGTGCAGCTGTCCATTTCACTGTGGCTTAGGAGCAATCCTGTGCAGTTTTCAACATGTAAGCCAGTTTGCACATTATGCTACACAAAATGAAATGAAAGTAGGTGTGTGGTGAACAGATTTTAATTGAAACTTTTTGTGAACTTTAATTAAAGTGAGGTTTGTTTTGTTTAGTTTGAGTTTTAAAGTTCAGCCACAAAATATTAAATCAACCACCAAAATAGATCACCAAAACACACATATTCTATCCTGCAATTGCAAACTATTGACTTAATTCTAATGTTACAACAGCCATCAAATTTAGACACTTGAATTCTGATTATGTTATGTTTAAGCCATGATGAAGACAAACCAGTGGTATGTGCAGTTACAGTGAATGCTTTATTGTACTGTGAGCACCAGTATGTACAGACTTGAGAAGGTGTAGTTTAGGTAAAGAATTTTTTGTTCAAATTGTGATTTAAAATGGGAAGACACATGCAGGAAATTGTGTTCCTTGCATAGTATAAGCAGAGATAGTGAAGGGTGAGAAGATCGTTACTGCACACTGTCTGCATTGGGATCTTTTAAAAAAAGTAGGTATAGATGAACAGGATTTTGGAATGCTTAATGGCCCTGTGGAGAGTCTCCAGCTGTGTAGTAAAATTCTTGTGTACTTGATAGGTGGAGTCTGGTCTTTATCAGACATACATTTTGTCAAAACATTACAGTCTGTTATCCTTAACTTCATTTCAGAAATAAACTTTCAAGACAAATTTTAGAAGGGCAGAATTTTCCTTCTCTTGACACACATCACAACTGAAAGATGGTCATAAAGTCTAACCCATGGGGCTAAAATTGTAAGAGGGGGAATGTGCCAGTCTTGTTGTAATTGTCTGCCATATACTGTAGTAGAATTTTGTGTAGTGAACAGAGGAGTGAAGAAGAAATGGCAAAAGATGCAGTCTCACTCGGACCAATACAAACTGAATAAGCATACCTGTATATGCATATAAAGAGAGAAAGTATTTATAAAATTACTGTATTTACCTGAATGCAAGACAGCTGTAATCTAAGATGACCCCACATAAATAAAATGTCTTGCTAAAAAATATTGTACCATTAATTTGAATACACAAAGCATGTCAGATTTTATCTGCCTTTACCAATCAGTGTCACTGTGTCCATCTTCACAGTCAGTGTCTTCATGTTCCTCACACTCACGCCCAACATCCCCATCCCTGTCACTGCCATTCCACAACATATCGTCTTCAAGCTTTAGGTTCCTGTGACTGTGCATCATGAGCAAAGTGTGAAGAGAGAGAAAACCAGCAAGATGCAACAATCAGATGTTTATTATCATCTTCTGTCTCAACATGTTTCATGCATCATTATGCCCAAAATATGTTGAGACAGAAGTTGATAATAAACATCTGATTGTGCATCTCATTGGTTTTCTCTCTCTTCACGTATCGTTGTCGGTCCCATCCACTGTGTTGCAAATACAGCACTTCTTATAACCCTTCACAGTCATTTCTGGTGAGATGCACTGTCATGCCTTTATGATCCACATTGACTTGATTGATGATGATTTGCATTTGGGTTCAAACCCTTAAGGTTCCTATGCACCAAGGCCTTACATCCACACTGAAAATAATAATACATTTATATTTCTTGGTTTTTAAACTTACTTGAACCCCTGAAGATTCACAATTTTCTCTACAGATGGTGCTAGTGGCATTAAGTATTTAAATGTGTGTGTTCTGAATTTCTCTGTCTTGTCTGTGGTCTAATCAGTCCAGTTCATGGCCCTTTTTGTGGTTTTTAATTCCTGGATTGGTTCAGGTTTTATTTTTGAGCCTTTTAGTTAATTTTTCAATAGCTCTTTTCCTGTTACTGCCCTTGGACTGGATCTGTTCTCAGGTGCATATCTTAACAAGTTTCTGTTTCTAAGGTGCTTCTGTGCCTGAAATTGGAAACATGCTCCTTTAAAAAGTTAGGTAATAGACAAGACCCAAAAAAGAAGATTGTGTCAACTAACTTCAGTCATGCTGTGTTCTTTGTTTTGGATCTCTTGACCCTAGAGAAGGTTGGAATGATAGGTTGTCCCAAAATGTCAGGAAGGAATTACTACTCTACTCTGCGTAATATCTCAGAAGAGCACAGATCTCGTGTGACAATTTGGCAATGCAGGACTTGGCTTGGCTCCACATGGGTCCAGTTTAAGGCAATCCGGTTCAGTGTGGTTCAGCGCTTCATAAGCAAATTTTAGATGACATCATTTACTTGAGCGCCAAATTTACAGTATTTCGAAATTGGTGTTGTTCAGAAAGTTTAAATGACCGTGCTAACGGAGAAGAAAAGTGCGGCTGGCACAAAATGCATGTCGCATTGAAATGAGTGTCCTGAAGTTGAAAATCTGCATCACAATTTTTTGTAACAACTCCATGCCATACATGTTTCAGTTTGGGTGTAAAGACATTTCTGGTGTATGAAAGTGTGCTGGCTGGTTCATAAGGCTGTGTAGCAAACTTTCAACAGATGTATACAAAGCTTGGCTGTTAAAACTGTACTGGGTAAAATAGTGGTGTGGCTGGGCTAGGTGGGAGGGGGCTCCTGGCAGCAGAGTGCAAAGGGAAGCAAAATGGATATTTTAAATTGTTTTGTTTTTTTGCACTCAACAAATTTTGAATTATTGAGCCTAAAAAGGAAATTTAATAAATTATATTTCTGTTAGGGGTGGCCATCGTAATTAATTACCTTCGGCACCAAAGAAATCTAGCTATGCCGCTGGGAAAAAACCATTTAAAAAAATAGATATGGAAGACTATTATTATTAAAATATTTGAACAAATGGATTGTGAGAGTGTATTTGCAGTGCCATAGAGTTACTTCTGTCAATGGGAAGGAATCTCATGATCATCTGAATAAGTACCTTGCAAATCCTTACCATGGAGTTTGCCCTTGTTTTTAGTAATTTTCAGTAAGTTTAGGCAGAAGAGTGTGTCATTAGATAGAGAACATTTCCAAGGTCAAGGTATGTATAAATTGAGAATGGCGAGGGGAACAGAAAAATGTGTCTGCCGCTGTTACTAACGTCAGCTGGGAAATACGCATCCTACATTGCCGGTACACTTTCCACTTGCAACTGTTGTGTAAGAAATAAAGAGTGGGATGCCTTTCTTTAAGGGTAGTCTGAAAAGAGTCTGAACGTTGCAATATAAGCAGTAGTAATAAAAATGTGTCTGATTTGTATTTGAACAGTTGATTTATCTATGAAGACATTTGGATGTGAGGTAATCCATCAGAGGCACTGAAATTCTGTACGTTTTGTGTGAGGGCAGGATGAAAAGTTTTGCCTCCTCTCATATTTTTCATTAGAGTAACGAAAACTGCATAAAACCAGTTGCACAGTCACATGTCTCCTGTCCACCGTATGCAACCTTGAAACCCCAGCTGTCCAGAAATCTGGTTCCCTGCCAGTCACAGTGAAGGCTGTGAGGCTGTGCAGTTTTCAAGCAATGTGCCTTTATTGAGTACGTGACTGCAGAAAAAATTCCTTCTGTTGATTTTGTCTGCTGCATGCAGGCAGTATGTGGAGATAAATGTGTTGATGTAAGCACAGATCTTGGGTACAGCAGTTTGAGCAAGGAGTGGGGGGCAACAGGTTTGTGGGACAAAGCAAAACTGGGAAGACCAGTGGCTGCAACAACCAGGTCTCATCAAAAATGCATTGAAGAAATGATTAGAGAAAACCGTTGAACAAAGCAGAAAGACATCGCTCTTAAACTGGGGATTTCTGAAGAAGGAGTGGGCCACATTGTCAGCCTTCTTGGATTCCGAAATTTTGTGCCAGGCGGGTACCACAAAAATTGACCGATGAGATGAAAGCTGAAAGAGTCAGTGTGTCAACTGAGCTTCTGGCTAATTTTGAAGCAGAAAGTGAGGGACTTCTACAGCGGATAGTGACAGATGAAGAAACTTGGGTCCATCACTGTGATCCTCAGAACGAAAGACAGTTTGTGGAATACCACCACAAAGGATCACCAGTGCCCAGAAAAGTAATGTTGGCTGTATTTTTTAACTCTGAATGTGTGGTGATCACTGACTTCTTGTAAAACGGTGCTACAGTGGACTCTGAATGTGTGATCACTGCTTTCTTGTAAAACGGTGCTACAGTGGACTCAGAATGTGTGGTAATCACTGAATTCTTGTAGAAAGGTGCTACAGTGGACTCTGAATGTGTGGTGATCACTGCTTTCTTGTAAAAAGGCACTACAGTGGACTCAGAACATTGTATTGAAACCCTAAAAAACAAAAACAAAAAAATGCATCTCCAGGGAGAGGGCAGAAATTGATGGTATCTTGCTTCAACAAGACACTGTCAGGCCCCACACAATTGCTGTCATAAATGATGCCATTGCATGTTTGGGATTTGCAGTGCTACCACATCCTGCCTGCAGCCCGGTTCTTGCCCCTAGCAATTTTCACTTGTTCCTCAATCTGAAAGAAGACCCCAGGGACCAAAACTTGAGTTCTGATACAGAGACCAAGGCTACAATATGCCAGTGGTTTCAGAAGAAAGAAAATTACTCTTTTAAGGATGGAATTCAAAAACATGTTAAACAATGGGGAAAGAGTATTGAAGTTGGAGGAGATTATGTGGAGTAGTGATTATGGACAGTTGTAAGTGAAGGTGAAAGGTACATTTATTTTTTGTTTCACTTACAAAAGTCTTCTTTTATTTTGTATTTAGCTGAAAGCCAAAGTTTTCAGCCCACATTCATACATTTACAGTTTTTCAGATTCTGCAAATGAAATCCACAGTAGAGTTTATTTTTTCAATGGTAGATTGAATTTGTACTTGGAATTATTTGTCACTTTGTTGCCATTAAAACCAGCTGGGTCCCGATTTGTTAGTTACAGTTCACTGTGTGTCTGCCTGCATGCACTGCTTGGCATGTAAATACAAATCTCTAGCAGTTGCTGGGTATGAATGTCTAATGCAATAGGCTGTTAATCAGGAGGTTGCTGCATCTTGTACTGTGCTGTTGATAAGCTGTGCACCTCATCTGACTTTCTTTTGGTAGATGTACTGTTTTCACACAGCATTGTCTTTCTTGAGAAGCCAGTAGTTCAGCTAGTCAACAAATAGCAGGTTTTGGAAGAATTCGAAGGTTGAGATCTTTATTCACAAAAGCCTGCCACCGGACTTTTGGCAGAGTCATTTTGGTCCAGTCTGCACCTTCAGTCATATATTTTATATTATCCTTCCATCTACAACTGTATCTCCTGTCTTGAGATCTTATGACCTCAGTTCTCACACCCTCTATATTGTTTCAGTTGGATAGAAGACGAAGTTTCTCACCCAAACAAAATAGCAGGCAGAATTATAGGAAAATAATAATAATAAAATTATCATCTTCAATTCAGATCATAAGAAATCTTTTTATTGCAGTTTCAAGTTCGCATCTCTTCATTGGTGTGTAACAGGAGGCTTACTTGGGTGGTCTTGTATGGTCCATCATATGCATGTGTGCTGTATTCATTTTATCTTCCATTGAAACTCTTTGAGACTTAGGTTCAAACAGCAGTGGAAGGTACTGGAGGCAGCAGGTCCTCCAAAATGTTAGTCCCAGCAGATCAAATTATGTAGTGTTCTATTCCAGCAAGCATTAACCATAATTTATACATTTTAAGTTATGTTCACATTTTTTTTTGTAATGTTACCCTTTTTGTATGGATCCCTTAACTAAATGACAGTGTTAATAACTAATAATAAATAAATGAGAGTTATGTGTAGTAATGCAAAAAATGTAAAACCAAGAAGGATAAAGTACAGTGTGAAACTGTGCTAATGGGTGTTGTGATTTGATTGAGGCATCACTGTGTTGAATGTACAGAGTGAAATGATTTTATGTGTATCTGCATAGTCTTTGGAACATCCCCCTGTCTATCACTTTCAGATGAATTACTAGGGGAGAGTCTGCATAACATCCCTGTAATTGTGGGAGGAGGTGGCACTGGTGGAGGAGGAGGAGGTGGCACTGGTGGTGGAGGAGGAGGTGGTGGAGGTCCTGCAGGAACATTCCATCATCCCCGTGCTGCAACAGGCAAACTCACACCCATGCAGATACGGTGCAAGTATGGTCAGTTGGGTCCAAGTAAGGGCCAGTTCAATTCACCCCATGGCTTTTGCCTTGGGACAGAAGAAGATATCATAGTTGCAGATACCAATAACCATCGTATTCAGGTAAATGTTCACAACATAAGAAGTGTCCGCTTTGCTTGATAGAAGAAGGCAGGCTCAGTTAACAGTGTTGGACACACACACTCTCACTCTCTCTCGCTCTCGCTCTCGCTCTCTCTACAACAACATGGCATGGGAATTTTGTTACAACTGTAATTTTTCTGAGTAAAGAAGAGATGCACAGTATGTACAGTGGAATTCTTTTAACCTTTAGACGCCTAATGTCAACTATAGTTGACGTACCACACACCCGTGACCTCCAAAGTTGCATTTTATATGTTTATTCAACAAATATAGGTACTGAATATTTTAAACATGTTATATACTCTCCATTTTTTCCTCTTTAAAATGCAGTTTGTTTCATAATTCTAACATATTTGGTTCCTGTCTTATTCACATTTTATGTACAGGGTGTGCTAAAATTAAAAAATAACTCAGGCGCCAAAAGGTTAATATGACTGCTGGTGCTTTAGAATGCTGATAGTTCAGCAGTTGAGGAAAATAATCCAAAGACAGATTTTCCAGCCATAACTTCCAATCTTCATACTGATTCTGTGACTTTATTTTGTGTTATCTTGGACTTTATTGATTCCATTGACCTATTATAATGACTTCATCAGATAAAAAGATGAGCAAACAAGATACTGCTAGCAAGAGGAAATATGTAACATAGATATCTCAGACACTTTAAATAATTGAGAGGCTTAAATGTGGCAAAAGTCAGAGCATAGTTATGACTTTTTACAACAGGGGATCGTCAACTGTCTATGATGTAAAGAAACAAGTGTACCAGTTACAAACATCTGTGCCATCAAGTGTAAAGCGTGAAGGTTCTTTTGAAGTGACGGACTTCGAAGTACCCAAATTAGCGCAGTTGGACTGCAGCAGTGCAGTCTGAAGGAAAACGCATGTCTGGGCTTTTGATAATTGAGGAAACTAAGGCCACTTGTGATGAAATGAAGGTGTAAGAACTTAAGTCAGTATAAGTACTGTGAAACTATCCAAAGATGTTTTGTTTTTTACAGTCATACTTATTAAGGGCGGAAGACCTCTTAAAAACAGAATAAGGGTGAAAAGTTCTGTTTCTTTTTATTCTTGTGATTTTATTATTGTATATATATGTTGAACTTGTATGATTTGCAGCATTTTTGACACATTCTGTTCTGTAGCTGACCACTTGGGCATTTTGTCATAACCTGTCTCACTGGAATGCTTAGTTCTTTAATGAATTTGGTGTGAGTGACATTTATTGCACCATCCATTTTGTTTATTACGTTCGGCTTTTCAGACGAGAGCAGTTTGCTTCTTTTTATACCTGTTCCTGATGAGGCCATTTGCAGTGAGGTGTTTCTAAAATGAAAAAATTTAATAACAGAGTTACTTCAGCTTTGAACTCAATTAATTGAAGCATTTAGTTCACTTTTACACCAAACTGAAACAACAACAACAAGTTCCAGGTTAAAAAATATGCTGCTCCATCATGTAATTTTTCCCACATGTTGTCAGGATACATCCACAGATTTTGATGTGTTTCGCAGTATACCTGTTACATAATGAGCCTTCACTGATTACGAAAAAATAAATGAATTCACCTCCCGACTTCACACAATGCTGAGATTGTTTATACAACCTGGCATCCACGCAGGAAGTCTCCTGCAAAGAAACTCCTTTCACTGGCTTGGTCACACAGTGTTGGATGTCACTAATGTTCCTGAAATATCCTTCTTTTAGGGCTAGTTTCACATTCAGGAAGAGACTAAAGTTTGCCAATGCCAAATCTGGCAAGTAGGGGGGATGCTGGATCACACAGATCAATTTGAATCAAGAAACTGCTTCAAATCAGCATGCAGTAAGCACCCACATTGTCATGCAACGGCCGCCATCTTTGTTTCAGATTTTTTTAATACTAGCCACCCCGTTGTGTTGTAATAATCAACATATATTTATTACCGTCCAAAAACACAACGTATATAATCAATAATATGACAAAACTTTGCAGTTAAATTCTAGGCAACATGTTTTGGCTGTAAAACAGCCATCATCAGGCCAAAGTAGAACGCAGTCTAGGTACATCGAAAGTGTGCACTGTATGGAATCCCATATCGTTTACAGTGGTATAATTAAAACAGTATAATAATTATAGTTAAAAAAATTGTCTAAAATAAAGTGTGTTGAAAAATTAATGCAATATATAGGAGCAGAATAGAGATATATATATTATGTATCTTATGTCTGAACTGGGTGGTTCATGGGGTTGAGTAACTGGTAGAGATGTAGTCTGAGTCATTCACATAGAACAAGGTCAGTCGTTAATAGCACAGTAAAGACATGTATTGGAAATATACGCATGTAGGTAAAATTATGTAGAAACTTTTATACAAAGTAAGAGATGGATGGTTGTGCAGTATGAATGTAGTGTGCTGGGTAACACTCTGTACATGATATAAACGACATGCAACAGTGTTTACACTGAACAAATAAATAGAATGGTCAGAGTCGATTGATGAAGAGGCCAGGATCAAGTTCACAAGTAAACACACGCTCTTAAGGAAATCCTGTGCTAGAAATGTGTGCTGTATGAGGGACAGGCACGTAAGTAGTGAACATAGATGTGGAGGTTGTGTGTAGTCCGTTTTGTTTCATACCTCCATAGACGTCCAATATGAGGTTGATTACGATATAAAAACTCGTCTATAAGATATCAGCACTGGATGTAGAGACGTGGTATGCCCCAATGTTTCATATGGATGCTGTATGAAAGCAACAGTAAGGTGTATGGCCGTATATGGGAAAAGTAGAATTCCATGTTCTTTCATGTACTGTACCAATTGTTGTGTGCAGCCGGATGTAGAGCGTGTTCTCGTGATCACAAGTACATGCTCCCATACATTGTCATTGTGTTTGGCCCGTAATATTGTCTGTGCTCATTTACACACTGTCTGATTTGAATTTTTTGAGACCATCTTGCAAAAATAAGAGACCATTTGCTAAGCAAATAATGTTTTGATTTTTCTTTTTCAGGTGTTTGAGAAGACAGGAACATTCAAATTTCAGTTCGGTATTCCAGGCAAGGAGGAGGGTCAGTTATGGTATCCAAGAAAAGTCGCAGTTATGCGAAATAGTGGCAAATTTGTCGTTTGCGATCGTGGGAATGAACGCTCTCGCATGCAGATTTTTACCAAGAATGGCCATTTCATTAAAAAAATTGCTATCAGGTGGGTAGTGGCAGTCCTGCTGTCAGTTTTGATATATGAAACAAAAACACTTCATTTGAAACTTGATTTATAACATATTGCTTCAGGGACTTGTTAATTTGTTTTTATCGGTTATCAATTGCAGGTATATTGACATTGTGGCAGGACTTGCAGTCACTTCTCAAGGTCATATTGTGGCTGTTGACAGTGTATCACCAACCGTGTTTGTTATATCAGAAGGTGGTGACCTGCTGCGTTGGTTTGACTGTAGCGATTATATGCGGGAACCCTCTGATATTGCAATTAGTGGTAAGGTCCTTAGTGTAAAATTGGTTGACTTTTGAACTTGTTCCACTGTTTGTTTTAGAAACTGTGACTTGTGATGGTGTTATTAAATGCAGGTTGGCATGAGAATTGATGTTGTACAGAAAAGTACTTCATTCTCTGGATGTTACCACTTTTAATTGATTTTTCTATCAGTTAAGTGTCTTTCTATATCCGTCTTTCCAAAGCTTTACATTTTCCTCCCATTTTGTTCCTTCATTGTGCTATTTTGCCATAATTATTGACGACTTGACCTTGGCCTTTCTTTTGCACACTTAACTCTTACTTTCATAATATAATATTAAATAATATACGTCAGCACAACTACTTTATTACACAAGATACATAGGCTATGTGTTTTGACTGTTGTTCAGTCATCTTCACACCTATTTGGTATAAAATAGGCCTGAAAATGACTGAGCAATAGTTGAAACATGTAGCCTGTGTAATTACCTTGTATAATAAAGTAGTTGTGCTGACGTACATTATTTAATATTCCGTTTATGAGCACATGTTGATGCCTCTGTTCAAATCTTACTTTCATGTTAAAAACCTTTAGTAATCCATGTTCCTTCATTCTGAAACCATACTGTATTATTCTGTTGCCTGTTAATTGTTATAATGCCCCTTGAAACTTCAACTGGAAAATTTGAAAAATTAATGTATCTACATACTGTCATGTTTGTGTTCATTTTAGACACTTTTCTTTGGGCTGCTTAGCTGTTGTCATTGCAAACATACACAGTAACTGTCATTGCACACATACACAGTAACTGTCATTGCAAACATACACAGTAACTGTCATTTCACATATACACAGTAATTGTCATTGCACACATACACAGTAACTGTCATTGCACACGTACACAGTAACTCATTGAACACATACACAGTAACTGCCATTGCATGCATATACAGTAACTGTCATTACACACATACACTGTAACTGTCATTGCAAACATACACAGTAACTGACCATGTGAATTAATCGTGAAATAATAAACAGATTAATTTTAACGTGGTCTTATCTGTAATTCACATTTTAATTGGGATTAAGTATCACAAAAGATATGGCATACATGCAGTCAAAACACAACTGTCTTTAACATAAGCTGATGGTGGTACACTATCTGTTAACAGCTACAAGTTTCGGCCTCTATATTGGCCATCATCAGGTTGTGCTTCTTGCTAAAAGTTGACTATACAATATACATGGTTTATGTTATTGATGACAAGATCGCGTTCACCATATCCTGTAACCTGGATTCAAGTTAAACCTAGTAGGTACATGTATATGTACCACAGTATGCTATGCTATGCTATGCTATGTCACCATGGAGGCAATTTTCAGATAATGTACATTAGGTGCTGCTATACCATATCTTTTGTGATTTGATTAACACAACAGGGATGTCTCACCTCAAAGTTGGGATTAAGTATATTTCATTCAATTGGCATGTGCAGAACGTGATGATTCCTTGCCGTTCTCAGGAGCCTCTTCCCTTTCTCTCCGTTATATACCCTTTCCTTCCACCTCTTCCCACCAACTAGTCTTCCATCCTCCCTCACTTCATCTTGCCATCTATTTCTTGGTCTGCCTCTCAGTCTTGTTTCAGAATTCATATGTAATATTTTTTTTGGGAAGTCTATTTTCTTCCTTCCATTCTCTGTACATGCCCAAACCAGTGTAATCTATTTAACCTTATTGTCTCTGTTACAGTGGGTTTTTTAACCACTGCACAAAGTATACAGGGTGTAACAGGAGGAATGTGCGAGACTTCGGGAGAGTGTTCCTTATGTTAAACTATACCGATATAACCCAAAACACCTATATCCAAAGTTGAATGGTTACAGAGATAATG
>Ga0209755_10004469_pt1 | contig 16522 bp, 15 predicted proteins | sample TergutCo191P1_FD_187301 | JGI IMG/M metagenome (GOLD analysis project Ga0209755, IMG submission 187301) | Cornitermes sp. P1 segment gut microbial communities from Petit-Saut dam, French Guiana - Co191P1 (SPAdes) (version 2) | ecosystem: Host-associated > Arthropoda: Insects > Digestive system... | reverse complement strand
TAAACTTTTGCGGATTTTTTAAAAACTCGACTACTTCTTCAAGTTCAAACTTGGCGTCCTTTTGACCCGCGACATCGGAAAAGCTTACCTTTTTTCCTTCGTCGTGATACCTCTTCGCCTTGCTTTTGCCGAAATTAAAACCTCTCATTCCCGCGCCCTGCATGTTTCTAAGCACAATAAAAATAATTATCAGGGCAAAAATCCACGGAAGCAAAGGCATTAAAATACGCGCGGGCGTAATTTTATCGGGCGCGCCCGACACATTAACGTTTCTCTCTTTTAAAGAAGGCAAAAGATTTTGATCGTTATAAGGAATGTCGGTTCTGTACATTGCGCCTGATGTTGAACCCCTAATCGAAAAATCGATGGTATCGTTTTTGTTGATGGTAACCGATTCAATTTGATTTTGCTCGACAAAACGCATGAACTCGGAATATGTGACTTTTACAACAGTGCTGCCGTCCCCCCTGAAAAGGTAGAAGAGGAGCAAGCCCAGTATCAATATGGAAAAAATCAGGGTAAAACCGCTTGGTCCTTTGGGCTGAGACGGCCCCCGATTCGGCATATTATCGTTAGGTTCGAACATTAATACCTCTTCTTATAGATTATCCAATCTTGGCTCTATAATCAACCTTGAAATACCGCTTTCAAAAAACTCCCTGCGCCTGCGTTCAAGAACGATCTTTCCCCCTTCCCTTTTGACCCTGACAGAGCCCAAATCTGCGGCGTTTGTTTTGCCTTCGCAAAAATGCCTTACGACTTTACGCTTGATTGTAGAAGAAGATTCACACAGAGACACTGAGACACGGAGGATATGGACAGAAGATAAAATATTAATTCCGCAAAATATAGCTTCTTCCCTTATTATTAAAGGTTGAATAAAGAAATTCTGTGCATCAGTGGAAATAAATTCTATCATCCTCTGTGCCTCGGCGCCTCTGTGTGAGGTCTTTGTTATATCCCATTTAATTCGTTCCCCTGCTTCTTTTTTAATAAAGTCCGCCACGAGCGATTGGGTTTGCGCCATTGCGGCGATACCCTTTTTCCACGACGGAAAAGAATCGTTTAAAAACGGTACAAGCTGACAACGGATGCGGTTTCGCAAAAATTGGGTATCACAGTTTGTCGAGTCTTCGCGCCATGCAATATGTTTGGATTCCAAATATTCTATTACATCGGCGCGGCTCATGTTTAATATCGGGCGTAAAAGCCTTTCGCGTCTTTTTGGCATTGCGGCAAGACCTGCAGGACCAACGCCGCGCAAAACGCGCATTAATGCTGTTTCAAGCAAATCGTCTTTTGTGTGGGCAAGCAAAATGAAAACTTCGCCGCCATGCTGCTGTTGCAAAATTTTTGCTTCTTTGGAGAGCGCTCTGTGACGGAAACTGCGAGCTGCAGCTTCTATGCCGATTCCTTTGCGCTTTGCAAAAGACACAATTTTGCCGGGCGCGATATTTTTTACGATACATTTAATTTTGTTGTCTTCGCAAAAGAGACGCACATGTTCCGCATCGCCAAGACTTTCCTGCGCCCGGCGAAGACCGTGTTCGATGTGCATGCAAAAAAGATTCTTTATTTTGCCGTTTTGCCTGGCTGCGTCAAGGGATGAAAGGAGAGCCATGGAATCCGCGCCGCCAGAAACAGCGGCAAGCAACACCGCATCATTCGGGCAACACTCCAGAGAAGAGACAACCTCACTCTCGAATTTATTTAGTTCCAACATTCAAAAGAATTTGCCGCGAACTGCAAAGTACGCGTTAATCCGAAAAATCTGCGGACTATTTCTTTTCCGGCGCTTTCTTGTCGCCGGCTCCGGCGGCGGCAGGCGCGGCGGCAGCAGCACCGGCGGCACCTGCAGCAGGCGCAGCGGCGGCGGCTTCGGCGGCAACAGGCGCGGCAGCTTCGGCTTTGGCAAATTTAACAAGAGCGATAGTCTGATCCGGATTGGAAAGAAGACGCACGCCCTGCGCAAGAGGAATGTCCCTGACATGCATGGATTGATTTGCCTTGAGATTGGAAATGTCGATATCGATTCTTTCCGGAAGATCCTTGGGCAAACATTCAATTTCGATTTCGTGAACAGGAGTTTCGAGCATACCGCCTTCGCGAACGCCGACAGGGTTTCCGCTGAAAATAAGGGAGACCTTCGCGCGAAGCGCAACGCCGCTCTCAACCTCGTAAAAATCGATATGAAGAATGTTTCCGTCGATTATATTTCTGGTGATATCCTTAACAAAAGCCTCATAAGGTTTATTGTCAACCTCGACCTTTACGATTGTACTTTCGGAGATGCCTTTTGTGCCTCTTGAAAATTCGCCGGAATCCAGATCGATGGAAATGGATTTGCCGGATCTTCCGTAAATGACGGCAGGAATTCGTCCTGCCTTCCTGATTCTGCGCGACTCGGCGGAGCCGAATTTTTGACGATTTTTAGCCTGTAATACAACCTTGCCCATACAACTACCTCAATATAAAATTTTTAGGACTAGCCTTTAATTGACATCGTTTCTATCTGCCATATTCCCCAGGGAGGACTTGAACCCCCACAAGGAGATCCAAATTCTCCTGTGCTACCGTTACACTACCGGGGAGCGTGTGACAATCATCCCATTTGCATGAGAATACCATAAATTTAGGAATTTATTCAAGAGGGGGAGAGGCTTTTGGGCGCGGCAGGCTTAACGCCAACCGCCCCTTGAGCACACTAGTCTTGATCTTCCGCAGTCGCTTCTGTAACGTCGCCGGATTCGTATTTGTCTAAAATACGTTTCTGCAGCTCAGCTCTGAACTCGGGATGAATGGGGTGAGCAACATCTTTATACTCACCGGCCCGAGTTTTCCTGCTGGGCATGGCTATGAACACTCCGGTTTTACCCTCTATGATCTTTATATTGTGAACAACAAAGCAATCGTCAAATGTCACCGTTACATAGGCTTTCGGTTTGCCACCGCCAGTCACCTTGCGGACCCTGATATCAGTAATTTCCATGGCGTCTCTCCTCTCCTTTGAGGTCCTGTTGATAAAAGCTTAACATTCCCTATTGGGTTTGCTGTTGTTAAGCCCGATTTTCTAATATTGTAATATTGATCTGTCACTAAAGCAAGCAAAAAAGATGCTTTTTTATTGTATGTTTTCATCATAATTTAAGATTATCTTTTGGGAGAGTGAGGATGTTGCTCACATTGTGAGAATTCGGGTTAACAGGGTAAAATCGTCTTTTTAATTTTTAACAAACGGTTTTAACAAAAAGAATTCCCTTCCTTTGGAAAACCGCAGCATATTGATTATGCTTCGGACGGCTTCATCCGCAAGAGATGTAATAAATACTGCCCATAAACCGAGACCTGCGATAAAAATTAAAATATAGCAGAGCGTCATTACAAGTATTGTTCCGAATATTTGGGTATAAAGCATCCATCTTGTGTCGCCGGTGCCGCGAATTCCGTATCCAACAACGATATTTGCGGCTTTTGGAAACATAGTAATCGTAAGAAAAAGCAAAAACGGCGTGGAAAAATCAATCAATAAAGCATCAGAAGTAAAAAGACCGAGTATTTTTCCCGGGATTGCGCAGTATACTGCGGTGACGACCGCGCATACAATAATTGCAAAGCTTAAACACTTATATACGATATTGATTGCCTGTTTGGGTTCGTTCTCTCCGGTTTTTTGACCTGCCAATGTCATGCCTGCCTGCGCAAAGCCTGCGTATAAAATAACGGACAATCCCTGTATGGAAAATAAAAGCGTATAAATACCTGCCGCCATTATGTCAATTCTGTTCAAATACGAAACGACAAAAAGATTTCCCAAACTCCATAACGCGTATTCGCCGCCCGACGGAACGCCTATTTTAAACACATTTTTATACAAATTAAAATCGAATTTGAAAATGTTGCGCACTTTTATTTTAAAAGGCATTTTTTTTCTTTTAATTACATAGATGATTAAAAACGGCAGCGCGGAAAAGTTTGCAATAACGGTAGCCGTGGCGGCGCCTTCGATATTCATTGCAGGAAGCCCGAACTTTCCGTAAATTAAAACCCAGTCAAAGAAAATATTCAGCACATTTGTGATTATTCCCGTAACCATGATCATTTTTGTAAACCCGATTCCCTGCAATATCGAAGAGCAGGTAGAAACGATCCCGATAATGAACAGACTGTATGACGTTATTCTGATATAACTGACAGCATACTCATAAATCGGAGATTGAACGCCCATCAATTTGAACATCCACGGAGAACAAAAAAAGAAGAATAAAAATGCAATTACCGGGAATATCGAATTTCCTACAAATGAACATTCCGCGTATTTCCTGCTTAATTCAAAATTCTTTGCTCCGACACTTTGCGCAATTAAAATTGTCGTTCCGGACGAAATCGCCACGATTGTAGAAATAACCGCAAAGTAAGGAACCAGCGAATTGCCGACAGCGGAAAAAAACTCCGGGTTAATGTGTCCAAGCATCGCTCTGTCCACCCAAACCTGCATCTGATGGCTTAACTGCTGAATAATTATCGGTATTGCTATTGCAAAGATTTTTTTTGGGTTTACGCCGAGGTTGCTGTTTTCGCTCATATTATGTTTATACCTTTTTGCCTAATTTTTAATGAACATTTTTAACCGCTTTTTTTAACGCGTCTTCCATAATGTCGTTTCTTGCTTTGGCGGCGGCATTGGGATGAATCGCGGAAATAGGTTCGCCGTTTGTGGCAGCGCCTGTTATTATCGATACATGTTCGACAGGATAATGAGAGAGCGTTTCCGTAAACGGCTCAAACAGGCTGTTGAAATTTTCGATCATCCACGCGGCTTTTCCTTTGCCCGCTTCCTTGATTGTTTTTAATGTAACTTCAAGCTGTTCGGTTTCCGCTCTTGCGACTTCGTACCATGACGCAACTTCCGCTTTTGCGTCAAGCACTGCTTTTTCCTTTAATGCCTGCGCTGGCGTTATAAGCTCTGCCTTGTAGCGATTGCGTAAAAGTTCAATATTTTGTTTTTCCGCTTCCAATTCTGCGGTTACGCCCGAAACTCTCGCTTTTGCATCGGCGGAAACCTGTTCCACACCGACCTTTTTACGCTGCGTTTCCTGCGCAAGAGCGACCCTTACCTGCGCCTTTAGCCTGTCAAGTTCGTTATGCATATTTTTTACTTCGGTTTCAGCGCGCCTTCCTTCCGCCTGTTCCGCCGCAGACGCTTTCGATTCCGCCTGCGCTTCCCTTGCGCGCGTTTCCGCATTAGCCGATTGAATGCGTTTTAGAAGCGCAATGTACAAATCAGGCTCTTCAACTCCGGGAAGACGATGATCGTCAACATCCGCGATATTCATCGTGGTAATTTGAAGCCCGATGTTTTCCAAGTCGCCTTTGCACACATTGATCATCTTTGAAACAAGAGCGTCCTTGTCCTTCATTACCTGTTCGGGGGTTACGCTTGCGATTGAATCCCTTAAATGCCCTTCTATAATGTCTCCTGCAATCTTTGCAAGCTCTTTTCTGTTAGAGGCAAGATTTAAAATGCGCGTAACGGCGTAAGACCTTCCCGCTTCATTGCTTGCGATTGCAAATGAAACCGTAGCTTTAACATTTAAAGGGACAATTCCAGCCGCTATTGCGGATTCTACCACAACTTCGATTGTGATTGGCGTAAGATCGAATTTGCTGAACTTTTGAAAAAGCGGAATGACAAATGCGCGTCCGCCCGAAAATGTTCTGAATCCCTTTAAGCGTCCCGAACCTGTTATTACGCCAAGTTCGTTTCCGCCGACGATTTTCATATTTGTAATAAGCTGAATTAAAATGGTGATTCCTACAAGAGAACCTAGCACTATTCCAAATGTTATCATGATTTTTCTCCGATAAATGATTTGATATCCACCGCGAATGTTTCGGAAAATGTTTTAAGAAAATCCGCAAATGCGCGCGGCCCTCGGTTTACGGCGCCTGAAAATCCTTCTTCGTTATTCATTATTACAAAGCTGTCAACTTTTGTTTCTCTTGCGGATTCCATATAGGTTTTATAAAGAAGCGGAAGTCTTTCCTGAAGGAACATTACAGCTTGCGCGTCGTCTCCGTATTTGGAAATTAACTGCGCCTTGCCTTTGAGAATTTCGTTATGCGCGGATCTTTTAATCGCGACAGCTTCCTGATCGCCGCTTGCGATTATCCGCGCTTTTTCTTCCAGAGCCTCGGCTTCCAGCGTAAGGGATGTCTGATTTTTTAATTTTTGAAGTTCTACAAGCATTTTTTGCACTGCAGCTTCGCCCGAGTTTGCCGCCTGCGCAATTGACTGATCCGCAGTTATGCTGGCTTCTTTTATCAAACCTTCGGATTCTCTGCGGTATACTTCAAGCTCCTGCCTTGCCGCAATAATCGCTTCGTCCGCCTTGTTCTTTGCAACTTCCATTCGCCTTCGGGCGTCGCTTTCCGCCTGCTCGGCAATTGCGCGTAACCGCGATTCCTCAATTTCAACTTCCTGCCTTTTTTCAGCAAGCGTTTTCTGCGCAAGATTGGCGATATAATTTGACGTATCCCAAATTTTTTGAAGCGAAACGGAAACAACCTTCATTCCAAACGAACGCAAATCCGCGTTAATGTCGGAAAACAATTCGGCGCGAAAATGCGCTCGCTCTCCTGTGTTTTCGTCGGCGCTGTCTTCCATGCCGATCGCCTGAAGAGGAGTCGCCTTATTTAAAGCTCCGCGAAAATTTCCAATCAGCGTTTGCTGCACTTGATCATGTATCTGCTGACTGTCTTTTCCCATAAGCCGTTCGACAGCGCTGTACAACATTGCTTCGTCATCGTCATCGATACAAACACAGGCGGTAGTATCGGCGCCGACTGTAATTCCGTTTGCGCTGTTCACGCCTTCAACGCGCACATTTATCGGAAACACATCCAAGTCGAGTGAGCCAATCGCCTGAAAATACGGTATAACTGTTGTGCGTCCGCGATTTACTGAAAAGCCGAATGTTTTTCCGTTGCGTTTTGTTCTGCGTCCTGTAACAACCATGATGCGGTTAGGCAGCGCAACTTTTATAAGCGACTTTAAAATTATAATTAAAAAAATAAAAGCCAGAACTCCCAGGGTTCCGTAAAAAATACCCATACTCAACTCCTTAATCCTCCGCAGGTTTTACCCAATAAATATCGTTATCATATTCTTCTATAATGATATCTTTTCCTTTTGAAAGTTTACAGTCTTTATCGCTTGAGCGAACATATATTTCGATTTCTCTTCCATATTGATGCACCACAGCTTTTGAAATTTCTTCGCCTGCAAGAGGAAGAAGAAGCGTTCCTTTTTCCTGAAGCAATTCATTTGGTTTTATCGTAGAATCTGTATCGCGCCTTATCAATTTTTTAATAAAACCTGCAAGAAAAATCATCGCAACTCCAAAACCAAGAGCCCAAAGAAGACCCGATGTTTTTGAAAGCCCCGAAAGCGCGGCAAAAAGTCCTGTCGGTCCGAACCCGAGAGAAAAATAAACCGCATTTCTAAGAACATTCATTATCGTAGAAACAACTTTAAAGCTGGAAGCTTCGCTGCGTGATTCCGGCTTTTCGCCTGTCTTCGCCAAATTGGAACCTTTGCCAACCTGCGTATCATCGCCTTGTTCGCCGCCTTCGCTTGAATTATCCAAAATGCCAAGGAAGTCCACAATAGTGGCTCCAACGCCAAAAACAGTAAGACTGATAAATAATACTAATAAATCACCCATTTGAATAATATTATAATATGATAGTGTTCACGTCAATGTGATTTATGATATACTGATAATATGGATATTACAACATTATTTAAATTATCTTCGGGACTTTACATAATCGGCGCAAAAGACGAAGGCAAAGGATTTGCAGGCTGCGTTGTAAACACTGTTCTTCAGACAACGGCAAAACCTGTTACGCTTTCCGTTTGCATTAACAAAGACAATTACACAAACGCCTGCATAAAAAAAACAAAAGCGTTTACTGTTTCTATTTTATCGCAGGAAGTAAAGGAAAACATAATCGGCACATTTGGTTTTCATTCAAGCCGCGACACCGATAAATTTTCAAAAGCGCCTTATGACCTTTCGCCGTCCGGCATACCGTATCTTAAAGAAGGCGTTACGGGATACATTCAATGCAAGGTGATAGATTCTATTGATATTTATACGCATACGATTTTTACCGCAGAAGTTGAAGAAGCGCAGAATATTTCAAACGAAAAACCTTTAACGTACGATTATTATCACAATGTAATTAAGGGAAAAGCGCCCAAGAACGCTTCAACTTATGTAGAAGAAAATGAATCAAAGAAAGCTTCGTATAAATGCAGTATCTGCGGTTTCGAGTACGAGGGCAGCAAGGAAGAATTTGAAAAACTGCATGACGATTTTACATGCCCTGTCTGCGGCGTAGCAAAGAATTTATTCGTACCCTTGTAATAATTTTACCTTTTAAATTTGCAGGTAAAATTAAATTTTGATCCTTTGCCGAATTGTGACTCTACCCGAATATTTCCGCCCATCATGTCAATAATGCGTTTTGACAACGCAAGTCCGATTCCAAGTCCGTCATAATCCCTTGTAAGACCGCCGTCTCCCTGTTCAAAAACAGAAAAAAGTTTGTCCTGCTGTTCTTTGGATATGCCGATTCCGTTATCTGTAATTTCTATCTGAAGCGTAACAATTTCGTTTTCTTCGTCAATTAAACGCGCGTCAAAAAATATTTCGCCTTCTTCCGCCGTAAACTTTACAGCGTTTGATAAAAATGTATTAATTACCTGCCTTAATCTTTTTTCATCCCCGATAAGAGAGGCGGGAATAGCAGGATCAATTTTACAATCGAGTATTTGATTCTTTTTTGACGCATTTTCATCAGCGTTCCTAAGAATTTCCCTTGCCATCAATTTAAAATCAAACGGCGCATTTGCCAGTTTGTACATTCCGTATTCCATATCGGAAATATCAAGCACATCGTCAATTAATCGCAAAAGGGTGCGCGCAGATGAGTTCATCAAACTGCAGTTTTCCTTTAGGTTTTCCGGAACGCCCAAAAGATCAAAAACCTGAAGTATTCCCATAATCGCATTTAACGGAGTGCGCATTTCATGGCTCATGCGCGATAAAAATTCAGTTTTTACCCTTCCTAAATATTCGTTATGCTGTATCTCGTTACGTTCAAAAACTCCCGAAAAAATACTTGCCGCAAGAACGATAAGTCCTGTTTCGCTTTCGCTCCACTCGCGTTTATCTTCGCTTGTTAAAACCAGAATCGCGTTCATTCTTCCTTTAATATAAATCGGCGTTGCAATAAAGTTTTCCAAAAGGTGGCTGTTTGATTTTTTTATTTTTTGAATAATGATGTCTTCCGGTTTTAGGCATAATTCTTTTTCACTGTTCGATAATAAATTATTTATATCAGATATGCTTTCTTCCGTAAGTTTAATTATTGTTCCGATTCGCGAATCCATATTCGCTGCCGGATTCATCCATTCATTCTGGCAAACAATCACATTTTGATTCGCATTAAGCTTATAAAGCAAAATTGCCGTATTACCTATAAATTCTCCCATTACCTTAAGCGTACCTGTGTATAATTCGTCATTGCTTGAGTTAACCAAAAAATTATGCGCAATTTTTGTCATCAGCGTCTGCTGACGATGACGCTCTACAAGCTGCACTTGATGCTGTACCCTTAGTTTTACAATCGCAGGATGAAAAGGCTTTAAAATATAATCTGCTGCTCCCAACGCCAGCCCTTTTATTTCCGCGCTTGAGTTATCAAGCCCGGTAATAAAAATTACCGGAATATCGCGTGTTTTTTCGGAATTTTTTAATGCGGTAATAACATCGTATCCGTCCATATCCGGCATTAGCACATCAAGCAAAATAATGTCAGGCAAAAATTCATGCGCGGTTTCTATTGCGTCTTTTCCTTTAGTAGAAGCGTATACTTTATATTCGGGACTTAAAATTATTTTTAACGAGCTGATATTGTCTCTTTCGTCGTCTACAACAAGTATGCTGTTTTTTTTATTCTGCATCTTTCTTTTCCCACCTTTTTTTAAGCTTTGTCATTTCTGCAATTGCCTGTTTAAAGTCGAATTTGTCCATATACCCCGCAAGGTCTTCCGCCCCGGGAATCGAAAAAACATCATCCATTAATTCTTCGCATTCAGGATTTTTATTTTGAAGCATCGGCTCCAATTTTTCAAATATTTCAAGTATTTTTTTTGCATCATTTATCTTGGCGGGCCTTTTTGCTTCCATTTCTGCAAGCAATGGAGCCAGTTCTTCCAGCACTGTTTTCATTTCCCTTTCAAGAATTGCAAACTCTTCTTTTTCAAGCGGATTTATTCCTTCCGCAAGCATACTTTCAAGCGCGGCGGCTACAGCCTGCAGTTTGTTTTTTCCGATAAGCCCTGCGTTGCTTTTTAACGTATGCGCAATTCTATGCGCAAGTTTAATATCATTATCATTTACAGCTTTTTCAAATTGGTCAAAAGTGCTTTGATTGTTCCTTACAAAGTTAGTCTGCATTTGCTTTTGGAATTTTTTTTCTTCTTCGTTTCCTTCCTTGCCATATTCGTTTTTATCCAGTTTGGAAAAAGAAATTACGCGAATATATTTTGAAAGGCATTTCCACAATTCCTGCGATGTAAAAGGTTTGCCAAGACAGTCGCACATTCCGTTTTTTTTGTAAAGTTCAATGTCATTGGACATGATGTTTGCGGTTAAGGCGACAATCGGCGTTTTTACTCCCATTTCGGATATTCTGGACGCGGCCTCAAGCCCGTCCATCTCCGGCATATGTATGTCCATAAAAATCAAATCGAACGGCTTGTTGTTTTTATCCATCCGTTCCTTTGCGCGCGTTACGCCTTCCCTTCCGTTATGTGCAATCATGGCGTTTAATCCCACTCTGGAAAGATGGTCGCAGATAACCTGCTGATTCATAAGATTGTCTTCGCAAATTAAAACCTCGCCCGAAAAATTGGGCTTGTCAATATCAAATATCATATTATCCGGAATAACAGCGTCAGAAGCATTGTCGTCCAACAAATCAAAAGTAACTTCAAAACTGAATTTACTGCCTACAGAAAGGACGCTTTCCACTTTAAGCTCTCCTCCCATAAGCTCGATAATATTTTTAGTAATGGAAAGCCCAAGCCCCGTGCCTCCGAATCTTCGCGTAACGCTACTGTCAGCCTGCGTAAACGGTTCCGTAATTTTTGAAATCTGCTCCGGAGACATTCCAATCCCCGAATCTTTAACTTCAAAATGAATCGTAACTTTATCCTCTTTCGTATCAACAAGAGCAACCAAAAGTTTAACCAATCCCGAATTTGTAAATTTTACGGCGTTGGAAAGAAGATTTATCAATACCTGACGAAGTCTAATCGGATCGCCTACAAGCTTTCCGTTGATTGTGGGTTCTGCGTAAAAATATAAACCTATTCCTTTCTCCTCAAGCTTTGGTTTAATTGTCATCTGACAATATTCAAGCATGTCATGCAAATCAAAAGGTATATGCTCCAGAACGATTTTACCTGATTCAATTTTTGAAATATCAAGAATGTCGTTAATTATTTTTAAAAGCCATTCTGCGCTCTGCGAAATATTACTTAAATATTCATTTGTTTTTTGCTGATTTTCGCTGTACTGCGCAAGCTCCGCAAACCCGATTATGCTGTTCATCGGCGTTCTTATTTCGTGGCTCATGTTTGCAAGGAACGTTGATTTGGTTCTGTTTGCCGATTCGGCGGCATCGCGCGCATGACGCAAATCTTCCTGAACTTTTTCAATATCTTCGACAAATTTTTTATGTTCCCTTAAATCTCTCATGTAGGCGGCTAAAATATACCCTTCCTTGGGATGCGCGATGCGAATGAGAATAACATCGCATGGCCTTGGCTCTCCGTTTAAATGATTGTGCATCCATTCAGTTCTGTAATATCCATCTTCGAACGCCTTAGAAATTAATTCATACGCCACAGGTTCCGAATGCTTTCCGTCAGGCTGCTTTTCCGGCGTACACAGCCTGAAAAAGTTTTCCATGTATTCGGTTTTATCGGTAAAACCGTACATATCCATGCCTGCCTTGTTGCAATCGACTATTTTTCCGTTTTTGTTAATCAACTGGCAGCACATAGGCAGAGTGTCGAGTAACAGATGCATGTTTTTATCGGCTTGTCTTTTTGCGTTTATCCTAATAAACACAATAAGACCGAAAATGATCATTATTAAAAGCACGGCAATCGTAATCAATAAATTAAATTCAAGAGGATTTGATTCCCAAATTGGAATGGATCGATTTATTACAACGTGACCTTTCGGCAGTCTTTTTAAATTTATATTAAATCTTTTTGCCGCTTTATAATCGAACTGCCATTGATTTATGGACGCGGAATTATGAATAATCGGAATTAAATAGGGCGATTTGCCGTTTATAATTTCGCTTGCCATCTCGGCGACAGTTTTGCTTTGTTCTTCGCGGGCGGAAATCAATGCGCCGAAGGTGCCGCTTCCCATATAGGAAGACGTTAAACAAAAAACAGGATTTATAGAAGCAAGAGAAACCAAACTTTGCACTTCTGTTTCCGAGTAGGAAATGCCGTTTGAATCGCCAAGATAATTTCCGATTAAGACAAGCGTTTCGGAATCAAGAGCGCGTATATCATTTAAAATGTCGGCAAACGGTTTGTTTTCGCTGATTATATACTCAACAGGCAAATCGCTTTCATTGATATTTTCATTAATTGCTTCCAGTAAGTTTATGCTTTTTGTATGCGAATGATCGTTTAAAATAAAAATCCGTTTCGTTCTTGGAAAAAAGGACAGCATTCCCGATACTGTTTCGTTAAAAGAAATTGACTGTGATATGCCTGTAAAATTTGCTTCCAGTCCGTATAAAATGTTTCTATCTAACCCCTGCACTCCGAAAAATATTACAGGCAGATTGGGAAATAAAAAATGATAATTATTTAATATATAATCCAGAGCTTCGTTGCCGGAAACTATGAGCAGATCAGGTTGATGCGAAATGAATCCTGTGCGGATCATGTCCGAGACTATCCCTGTAAAACTTGCGCGGCTGTGAATCTCGTTAGAATTTAAAAAGTAACTGAAATATTCAAAAACATTATCGGCGTCAAGACTGCTGCGAATCAGTTCCATTTGATTGCGTTCCCACTCGTTCTGCGCGTTATATGAATTAATATGCAGAATTATCGGCTTTTCGTTTTTTGGAAAACGGCTGTTAATTATTGTCGCAAAAGTTCCGTCCTGAATCATTTCACGGTAAGCGTTTTCCAAAAGCGGAACAAGATACCTGTGCCTTGAATTTACATAAGTATAAACAGGCTGCCGTTCAATCACTCCGGCTCTTCTTACTCCATACGGAAATCGATATTCAAAATGCGACATGCGCGGAAGTATTATTACATCGGCTTTTCCGTCAACCAAAGAAGCCCACAACTGCCCAAGATCGTTTTCTGCAATTGCACTGCTTGCTCCTGCGCGCCAAATATTATTTGCGACAAATTCATTCTGCCAACGATATCTGACGCGAAGACCTGCCATATCGCTCCATTGCCTGAATTGATAATTGCTATCCGAACGCGCGTATGCGGTATACTCGACATTGTCTATCGAAATGGGAACTTTTATTAAATTGGGATATAATCTTTCCCATCCGTCTGTCTGGGTCGGCAGAACAACTGCATCACCGTAATTTACGTCGGCAACAGCGGTTCGCATCCCGGTCACATTGGCGACCATTTGATAACCCGAACGCCTCAACGCAGTGTACAATAACCGCTGTATGACGATCGAGTGATCGTCGCTCATGGCGACTTTTACCGTGGGAAGTTCTGCGTCACTTTGATGTCCTGTCTGACCCCAAACTTGAACAAACGATACGCATAATATAAAGGATAGAAAAAATTTGACCCTAACCTGCAATACAAAATCCTTACTTACGAATAATCGACATTTTTTTGCATTTTTTAAAGCATACAACCATATTATAACCCTTTCTATCGTAAATATCAACAGTATTTTGGGGTTCACGAATCCATAATTTAATTGTATAATTGGTAAAGGAGAAATCGATGGACGCAGTTGAATTATATAATAAGGGTAATGCGGCGGGAATGATTTATGATTATGCGGCTGCATTTGAATATTTTAGCAAAGCGGCGGATATGGGTTATGCTCCCGCTCAGTGCAATCTGGGCATTTGTTTCGAGAAAGGCCACGGCGTCCCGCACGATTTTAAAAAAGCTTTTGAATTTTATCAAAAGGCGGCGGATCAGGGGTACGCTCCCGCTCAATGCAATCTGGGCTGGTGTTACGAAAGCGGCAACGGCATCTACGAAGAAATAAACACTGCCGTTGAATTATATACAACGTCGGCAAATCAGGGGTACGCGCCTGCTCAAGGCAACTTGGGTTTTTGTTACTCTACCGGCAACGGCGTAACTCAAAATTTGGAAACTGCATTTGAATGGTTTAAAAAAGCCGCAGAGCAGGGAAACGCTTTTTCTCAAAATCACTTGGGCGAATGTTATGAATACGGAAGGGGCGTAACAATAGACATGTCCAAAGCTCTTGAATGGTATCAAAAAGCCGCAGAACACGGTTATGCTCCGGCTCAAAATCATCTTGGTTTCTGCTACGAAAAAGGCAACGGCATAGAAAAAAATATTGACAAGGCAAAAGAATGGTACATGCACGCCGCGGTTCAGGGACACAACGGCGCAAAACATAACTTGGAACACCTGAAGAAGTAGCGAGAATTGAGGAAAGTAAGAGATAGTAAAATATGATAAACGATGAAATTATTGCAATTAAGGATAATATTCTCAATACTGTAGGCGAGACGTGTGAAAAAATAATATTATTTGGCTCTTACGCTTATGGAACTCCCAGAGAAGACAGTGATTATGATTTCTTTGTAGTTTTAAAAGATGACACAGAAAAACCAATTCTGGTTCTCCAAAAAATATATCGCAGCTTGGCGAAAAAACCAATGACACCTTCTGTAGATGTTCTTGCTAATTATAAATCTCGTTTTGAATGGCGCAGTTCACAGCCAACAATAGAACGCAGAATAGCAAAGGATGGTGTAATCCTATATGAGCGACATTAGTCTGGTTCATGAATGGTTTAAATACTCTCAGAACGACTTGATATCTGCAAAACATTTATTCGAAGATTTACAACCAAAGCAAACAGAAATTGCTTGTTACTTAAGCCAACAATGTGGAGAAAAAGCGCTAAAGGGTTTTATACTATTTAACGATATAGTACCGCCTAAAACTCATAATTTAATAGAATTATGTCAAATATGTATAAATCATGATAATTCATTTCTAGAAATTTTAGATATTTGTGCCGATTTAACCCCCTATGGTGTCGCAGTTCGTTATCCTAATGAATTGTCTGTTGATGATGTAATTGCAAAATTGGCTATAAATAAAGCGCAGAGTATATATAATTTTTGTTTTGAAAAGATCTAACCACTATAATATGCTATAATACCTTATGAACACTGACATAATCATAATTAAAGGCGCACCCGGAAGCGGGAAATCTGAAACTGCCGATGTTTTATCTACTTATTTTCCAAAGGGTGCCAAAATAGAAGTTGATTATATAAGAGGCATGGTAATTTTTATTGATTGGGAAGACCTTGATGATCATATTAATTCGCTTGAAATTACGGCAAATTTGGCTCTTGATTTTCTTAAATTTAATTATAAACCGGTAATTGTTATTGATACTTTCAGCATGGAAAAAGAATGTATTTTTATTAATGCATTATTAAATAATAAAGATAATTTAAATATAAAAATATTCGGTTTATATGTTAATGAAGATGAACTAAAAAAAAGATTAGACGAACGTCCCAGTGAGCAGTATAAGAATTTTATTTTAAGTAACGAAGTTAACAAAGAAGTAATTAACTCAAAAGACGAAAAAATAATTAAAATAGACACAAGTAATAAAACAGCGGAAGATACAGCGAATTATATTTTTAATTGTTTATAATTTTGATGGAAAATGTTTATCATCCATTGAGACGTAATCTATTATTACTATACCATTTGTTTAAAATCCTATTATCATTAAGGCTTTCCTCAATAATTATTTTTTAATCCATTGTGTCATACCTGCACCTACATTTTCATTCGGTCTTCTTATAAATCCAAATTGTTCATAAAATGTTTCTCTATCTTTTGCTGACATTAAATTTACAAAGATTTCTTGACCGTCTTTTAAATTATTTATTAAATATTCCATTATATTTTCCATTAATTTTTTCCCAATACCTTTCTTTTGGAAATAAGGCTATAAATGAGTATTAATATTATTCTTTTTTAAAAATAATGCAGTTTTTCTAGAAAATGTTGATTTTCCTGAACCCGGTATACCTTCAAATAATATTAATTTACTTTCCATAAAAATCTACTATATATTATTTCTTCTTCAATCCAAAATGTAATTCCAATAACCGCCAATACTGCGGT
>Ga0209755_10004468_pt1 | contig 16523 bp, 16 predicted proteins | sample TergutCo191P1_FD_187301 | JGI IMG/M metagenome (GOLD analysis project Ga0209755, IMG submission 187301) | Cornitermes sp. P1 segment gut microbial communities from Petit-Saut dam, French Guiana - Co191P1 (SPAdes) (version 2) | ecosystem: Host-associated > Arthropoda: Insects > Digestive system... | reverse complement strand
TCTTCTCGTCACTGCGCATGCGCATGATGTGGGAAGGGAGAGTCCATTTGCTCTGAGGTAAGGTAGGTATGTAACTAACGTGTGGTATAAGCGACATTATTTGATTCCGTTGCATGGCGTCTCTACAGCAGTGTTGCGACTATTAAAGTTCCAACCCTCGTACTGTAGCTTAACAGTACCTGGTAATGTGTCTGGGCTAGGGTGCACAAATCTGAGGCAGCTACATGGTGTATGGTGGCACCATTTGTGGGGCCTTGGTATGGAACTTTCTTCATATCATCCTTCTGATGCCAAGAATTTGGAAGGGATGAGCAGGTTTTCTCTCTCTCTCTCCCCTAGACTAGGCTGTTTGCTGGATGGTCGGGGTTACACTTTCTGGATGGGGCTTGAGATTTTTTCTTCTCTAAAACATTCAGACAGGCACACAAGACTTAATTTTCAGTGGGTACCAGGGTCTTCCTGAGAGTGAAGTGACTGGGGTGTGAAGTAAGTCATTGTCTCTATCTGGTACTGAGGTTAGGAATGAGTGGAGCTATACCTCTTGTCCCCCTATGTGACATCGTTGTGTGGGCGGGTACAGCCTTACATCTCTTGCCATTTTACAGTAGCTTACAAGCAGGGCTACAGGAATTTGGATGCCTACTAACCATGGTTAAGTGAATGCAAACCACTGGAATGTATACAGATATTTGTATGAAGCATACAGCTAGGTGAATGGCAAGTGTATTTTCTTTTCTTAAATGGCTACATAAATTGTATGGAGCTGTGCCTACAAGTGTGGACAGGTAATGTGGAGTGCTTCCCCACCTTGCATTATTAGGCATTTGTGTGATTAAGTCCCCTTTTCTGAGGAACTAATATATGTGGAAATTACATTTATTTAAATATTGAAATAAATCCAACTAAATGCACTTAGAGTAAAAAAAATAAGTTTGTGTGTGTGTGTTTGTGTATCCATATCCATAAAATTCATTCATACTCTACAAACCACACTTAATCAGTCTAACACAACACAGGATTATTTTAATTCATTTGATTTTCTTGACATGTATGCTACATGTTTTGGCTTGTACTTAGGCCATCTTCAGGCATGGCAATACAAAAACCTTACAAATGAAGATACAGGAAGACTAAGGGACCCCTTTTTTACAGTCTCGATTAAAAATGTTAAAACGTAAAATAGATGCTTATTGTATGTTCCTTTGTAAGGTTTTTGTATTGACTTTCCAGAAGATGGCCTAAGTACAGGCTGAGACATGTAGTGTGCATGTCAAGGGCACCAGTTGAATTAAAATAAACCCCTGTTGTGTTAGACTGAAAAGTGTGGTTTGCTTAGTAGTAACAGTGAGATGGCTTCCTTAAAGATTAGTTCATATTATATGTTCTGAATCACATATTTTGACTTGACTGAGCCATCACTGGGGAGAACAAGATAAGAGGAACGAAACATGCATGGAACCCAAAATATACGTCCTCGTTAAAATGTGTAAATGATGCATGTAAGACATTGCAGTAAATGTTTATGTATACAATATTGTTTAAAACTATAAGAGTTAAAAACATTAAAAATATGTTTAATAAGTATCTTCCATCATACTTTATGTATTTAAAGGTGTTGTGTAACATATATATTTTCATTCAAACATATATATTTGTCATCTTCAATTTTTAACATGGACACAGTCCCGTGAAATTTAATTTTGATGTATGCTGTATTGGCAGTGGACTCATTGTCCATTACAGTTTGATTTCTTTGTACAGTGTTAATTCTCTAATTATTTCTGTGAACTTTTCAATGTATATTACAAGAGATAATATAAATGAAAAGCATAACAAAGCATGAAGACTGTTATAAAGGGCATTGGTTGTGTACACATACACATTCCACATAATGTAACATCTAAATAAGGCTTCCATTATTTGGGATGCTGTGGGATATTGAAGTACTGAGTGTCCAGCTGGACACCGAACCTGCTTATTGAATCTACAAACCTGTTCAAAGCTGTATTACTTTATAGTGATCAGTGTTGCTGCCCATTTTTCAGTACTCAGTCCCATGTTAGATTGTGAAGCTGTATGCCTTAAAATGGACATCAGTTGCTGTGCAATTTTTTATGGTAGTGCCTGCTTTCAGTACTCAGTGCTGTGTTAAATCCCTGTTTTCAGTCTGCTACTACATACAAAATGTTGAGAAATTATATTAATCTACCTTTATGGTATATGAATAGACATGAGAGGGGTTTTTGTAGTGTAAAAATATGACTACTAGGTAGGCCAAATTTTAGGTGGAAGAATACTGTTAACCCTTAAATTGTGACCCATTCGTGCCAGCCACTCTTTCCACAATGTGAGACACTGCTGTTTTAAGTTCATGGTTTGTGCACACTGGGATGTATTTCTTGATAGATGACCTGTGATGTTGCACACTTGTGAGAGTTTAAAGTAAAGGTTTGGGATGTAAGTTTCAGTGTGTCAGTTAGGTCTTTGTAGTTCAGTAAAAATTGGAGATCCTGAACCCCACATGTTTATGCTTGTATAGGCATTCTTGAATAGCTTTATGTTTTGTTGTGTTAAGACAAGTGCCTGTGTGTAGTTTCATATGCATTATAGAAGTAGAACACGAAACGCAAAGGAATTAGTGTTGTGGAAAATCAGAGGGAGATGCAAATTGATTATCAAATAGAATAATGTCACAGTGTATTATGAGCAGTTCAGTGAAATGTATGACTCTTAATTTGATATAGTTCATCCCATTGTGTTTATATATGTTTAGACACCCATAATTAAGCATCTGACACAACAACAACAACAATCTTATTTCATAATATCTGTGATCAGCTACATGTTCGGGTATGTTTAGCTGTCTTCAGGGTGAGTGCACCAATGCTGAAATAGAATGTACTACTGTGAATGTAATACAATTGATTGAGATCTCAGTTCTCGTCATACAAGTGATGTTTGTATGTTATAATATTAGGTAGAAAATATTAAAACATTGGTAAAGATGGCTTGTCGTATTAAGCAGTCTTTTAAGTATAATAGCCATAATGCATCATATGACAAGTCAGCTGTACCTGTGATGTTTTTAATGTTTGCTTTTAGTATAATTTAATAAGTGAACATAACTGATATGAACTCACTTAAAACTTATGTTGAGAGTTGTACATACTGTTTGTGTGTACTAGTCCACAGCCTGAAGATGGTGGAATATAGCCAAAACATGTAGCTGATTGTGGATTTTAATAAATGTTGCAGTAGGTGGTCTATTAGTGTGTGTATATTTTGGTTTGTCCATATTGTAGGGTTTGTTCTTTTTTTTTAGTGCCCCCAAATGGACTAGTAATTTATTGTGGAACAATTGTGACAGATGAGGGCAAGGAGAAGAAGGTCAACATTGACTTTGAACCTTTCAAACCTATCAACACATCATTGTATCTATGTGACAATAAGGTGGGTCCCATAGTATGAGCTTGGTAAGTGAGTGCAGGGTACAGATTTGTGATGTATTCACCAGAATTTTGTCCTAACTTATTACTTGTACTTGTACAACAGTAGGTTGCCTTATAGTGGCATACAGAATTAAATATGTTTTGTGTAGGTGTTTTCCCAAAATTTGGGGAGAAAGAGGGGGAAGGGAATCATCTTGTATACAGATAAATGCAGTTTTCTATGCACAGAATTTAATTTTGCTCCTTTTTTTAATTGTGTTAATTATGTTGTGTTGCAGTTTCACACAGAGGCCTTGACAGCACTGCTAGCAGATGACAACAAGTTTGGGTTCATTGTGATGGATGGAAATGGGGCTCTTTTTGGTACTCTGCAGGGCAACACCAGGGAGGTGCTACACAAGTTTACAGTGGATCTGCCCAAGAAACATGGTGAGCACTGACCCAAATTAAATTATAAATGCTTTGTTCATTTCCTTTTTAACCGGGTGGTTTTAATGTTTTGACAGTGGTATACAGCTTAAAAACAGCACTCACCTGTTTGTGGAGCAATGTTAGTACTACAGCCAAAGACCATTGGATCAACAACTAGGACTGCCAATAGAATGTGAATGTTCAAATTGTTTTACTGATCATGACCCAGCCGAATCAAGTCCCAAGCAATATAATGTGTTCTCATGCTACACTTTGGTATTTTTCTGTCTTACTTTTATGTGTCCTGATAATGGCTGCTGTTCTGGTAGGTACCCTTTCAAAATTATGTTTATATTTTGGTGAGTTGTTGAGGCTAGATGTCCTGAATATCATATCTCTTCCAGTGAACAGTTATAATTGTGTCAGATGTGCAGTTCTGAATTCCTGTATTACATGCCTGGATGCTTTTCTTAGCACTTTGTTTTTACTTGTGTTGCGTGTTTATTGATATTTCTGCCAACCTTATTCTGAAATATATGACCCCTAAGGTATACATATTAACTTTGGGGTCATAGATTTCATGTCTAGAGTGTTACAATTGCACGAGCCTTCACAGTTCATGTAAAATTCAGACGAGCTAGAAGGGTATTTTAGAATTTATTCCGATTTTTTTAAGAACAAGTCCAGCTTACCGGACTTCCTCTTCAAGTGGGTAGCACTCCTGTACAGGAGTTTAGGGTTGCCCCAGGCACCATGAGGCCTTGCATATTTTTTGCTGGTATATCCAAGCATGTGGCAGAGTATTACTTGATATTGGGCCTTGGCAACTTGCCATCCTTCACATTTCATAATTTCACTACTCATACTCCTGTGTGACACATTATTATAATATGAACTGCTCAAAGCTTCAGTAAATAATATGTACAGTTACTGTGTTTACTCAACTGTCAGATGAAAATTTCATACTAATTTATCACCTGACAAGTGGAAAGATCACTTGATAGTTGAGCATAAAGTTCAACACATTCTGTACAGATATTTTCCTCAAAATTGGAGAGCGTGAAGGGGGGTTGTCTTATATTCAGGTAACATGGTAAATAACAGACAAATTGCAAATGTGTGACTGTGAACAGTATGATTATTTATTTTGGTACACCATTTGTGAACTTAACATCACTGTTAGTTATATATGCATGGTATAACTGTGGCTGATATTTCAGGTAGAGGTGGTCAGTCTGCACTTCGATTTGCACGACTTAGAATGGAAAAGAGACACAACTATGTACGTAAAGTAGCAGAAGTAGCAACGACACTTTTCATCACCAACGACAAGCCAAACATTGCTGGCATCATCCTTGCTGGCAGTGCAGACTTCAAGACAGAGCTCAGCCAGTCGGATATGTTTGATCCGGTGGGTTTCGCCAGATTTTAAACCATGGGTGATTCGGTTTTGTTTTATTCTGCCTTGTTCTTGATCATTATTCAAAAGTGGCCACATGCAGGAAGAATTTTTTTTACATACATGCAGTACAAGTGCACACACATTATCAATTTTACTGTGTACCTGGGCATGTCAGGTGGAATGGGAGCTTTGTCATACTGGAAGCCTGCATCCACCAGCATTTAAAAGCACTCTTACTTCAAGTAAGGTATGTTGAACTGCATAGGGAAACAGACTCTAAATTCCCAGTGGATGCTGGTTTCCTGCACGATAAGTCTCCCATGGCTGCTGCCATGCTCAGGTACACAGTAAAATGAACACATGTATTTGTGCTTATAAATATACATTGTTTGGGTATAGTTTTCTCACTGTTTTTTTCTGTTGCAACCATGATATTCTATAGGAGTTGTATGCTTCCCTGGAATTTATTCTTAGAGGAGTATACCACATAGCAATCCATTTCTGTCATAATCGTCCATACCTGTCTCTCATTTTTACTTGTTGCTGACTTTTGGCCAGTGACTGAACATTTTTACATCCGCTTGTATAAAGGGAAGACTTTGCTTCATTGATAGTGTGTTGCACAGTCCTCAGTCCAACAGTGCAAGCACTGTTTGCATATTTTTACAACTTAGCAATATTGTGAACTGGACAGCTGGTATCTGCTGTCTGCATGAAATAGCTAAACATTTTAAAAATTCTAATCATGCCCCAGTCTATTGTATGTAAGCTCTGGTGTTTGCTGTGCCATTCTTCCATTCCTCAAAACCACCGGTAAATGTGATTAAAGCAACACTCCACAAACTTTGTGAAATAAACTGTGCATTATATGAATAATATTCCATACTGCTAGTGTGTCATGAGCCCTTCTTTTGGTGATTGACAGTGATTTTACATTTTTCCTTCATTTACTATGCCCTGAACAGTCCTTGGTTCAGCACCACGATCATGAGCTGTGCTTTCTTGCCATTGGCAGTGTGAACTGTTTAGTTGCCTGTTAAACATGGTATTTTAAATTGGGAAACTATGGGTAGGGATTCAATTCTAGTAAGCTGAGTTAGCAACAAGAATTAATTTGTTCTTAGAAATCTGTTACTTTCACAAAGTTTGAAGGAAAAACCATACCATTTGGAGGCACTGTAAATAGTAGTGCCTCAAATTACTTTTGATTTAAGTTGCAATGTATTTTTACATTGTTGTGTAATTTACAGCGGTTGCAAGCCAAGATTATCAAGCTAGTGGATGTGTCATACGGTGGAGAAAATGGCTTTAACCAGGCCATTGAGTTGGCAGCAGAGTCCCTGCAGAATGTGAAGTTCATTCAAGAAAAGAAACTAATAGGTAACATTTATTGTAATTCTCATATATGCTTGCTTGAATATTTCTAAAGGATTCTTAGTGAATAACCAAGGAAGTGTTGTACTGTGTTTTCTCCAACTATTTGGCTGTAGGTATTTTGTATATGCAATTTCAGGCATCTTCTGGCTTGAGAGGTGGATGTAGGGACAGCAGTGCCCCTTCATTATTAAAACTGCTCTTTTTTAGTATATGAGTTAATATTGTGGGTTTGATTGTTGCAGTGTTTTAGTCAGAAAGAAGAAGTGGGCCATTATATGGGCTGAACAGTCATAGTAAGGGTGGGGGATTGCATTATGTTGCTATCACGTGGGAAGTACTGTATGGTTAAGATGTTTTGGGGAGAAAAGCTGTGAGGACAGATTTACTACATTGGCATCTCTCTTCATGTTTCAACATGTGTGGATCTCAGTTTGTATTGCTTCCGTGATAGTTTAGGAATGGTAAATATATTCTGGGGCATTAGTTTTATTGAATATGATGCTACGTATGGTGTATCTGGTATGTGCCGATATTGCTGTTTGTTTATTCTCTGTCCATGTATGTGATGCTTTTAAGTGGCAATGTGGCAGGCAGCTGGTTTGACTGATATACATTTTGTCAGATCCCTCTCAAACATTTGTGCATGCTGTGCCTGCGTGACTAGAGCAGCCATTGTGAACTATCCCACAGTTTGAGTCATGAGTACATACCAACTTATTAGAGTCTGGCTGTGTGTCTTTTCCTTTAACCCTCCTTTTTACCATGATCCCATCCCATTTGATAGTACCACACTTCATATCCCCACCCTTATTCTCACTACCTTGACCTCTTGCAATACGTATATAATATTGGGCCTCGTCTTCCTTGCTCATTCAGCTCGAAGAAGAACTAAACACCAGGAGTGAAGTTACTCTGTTATAAACCCATCAGAAGTGCCTTCAAAGTAGATAGTTTATGTCACATGATCTAGGTAGCAGAAAAAGGATGTAAGGTATGTGACTTGGAGTGTCATATTGCTCTCAACAGGGGAATTTAATGGTAGAAAGTTACGGCTTTGATTGTAATTATGATCACATTTGGCATTGTGTTGCAAGTTATGTGTTTCACTTTGAAGTTTTACTGTATAGAATCTTTATTTTGTTAACCTGCACCAAAGGGAAACTGGGATTCTGTTTGTTAAATTTACATTTTTATGAAACTGACATATGTTTGTGCAAGTGGCAATTTGCATGGAACCTGAGTAGTAATCTGACTTTCTTTGATGGATATTTTAGTAGTTAATGACATGCAGGAGTTTTATGGTAATACATGAAGATAACGAAATGTACAGCTTTTAATGCAGTTGTATTGCAGTTATTTGAATCTGTGAGAGTGGTAAGCCACATCCCAATAATTTCACATTCCTCACGTAGTACCAATCATTGGTTCCATGTGGTATTGTTAACGGTTTTATTTACTAATGTGATTATGGTGAACAGGTAGAAGTCACGGGTGCTGCAGTTGATTGTCTGGCAGTGAAAGTCTCTGGTCATTTGTCTGCCAGTGAAAGTCTCTGGTCATTGCTAGTACCATGTCATTGTTTTCATTATTTTGGTTGTCGGATATGCTTGACTTATTTCATCAAACTGTGGCTCAAGTGGTGGATGTGAAGATTTTTTATTTGAAGTGTTATATTACACTTGGTTATCTGTCATGCCTGTTCATAGTTACAGGCGTCTAGCAATGAGTGTGTGCATACCATGGGGAGTTTAATGACATTTTATGTACAGGGTGAAGGAAGTTTGGAAATGTCCATTACTGGCGTATCAGGTTACTGTAATGTACAACTCCAGCCAAAATTATGTTTTATTAAGCAGTGAGAAAAGAATTTTAGTTCTTTGAGAAGTAATGTGCCAAATTGATACAGAAATGCTTAACATGAGAGTAAATTATCGTCATAATGTTGCAGGACGCTATTTTGATGAGATCAGCCAGGACACTGGGAAATACTGTTTTGGGGTTGAGGACACATTGCGTGCACTTGAGTTGGGTTCTGTGGAGACTCTTATTTGCTGGGAGAATCTTGACATCCAGCGCTATGTACTGAAGAATCATGCAACAACTGAGGAGAAGATTCTGCATCTCACACCTGAACAGGAGAAGGACAAGACACACTTTACAGACAAAGAGGTGAGGTGGGCTGAATGTCAAATGGATAAATTATGACCTGAGGATTAAAATGATAAACTCTGGCTTCCTCTGATCCTTGGCACATTTAACTAACCTAGTGGCTGCATTTCCAAAAATCCAGTGACTGAAGAAAACTGTTCATTGCACTTGACATAACATTTTACAGTAATTAAGACAATGACTATGGTTCCTGTACACAGATAAAATAAAAGATGATCAATGTATAGATTTTTGTGGTGGGTTATGTACAGGCCAGTAGCAGTAAAAGGTAAAGCAGTCCCATTAAAGGCCTGAACAGGCCCAAAGGGTCCCAGGAATTTAAGGTTTCCAGATTTCGTGACAGTGGCACAGTATTTGTGGTAGGTTGTCAGCCTTGTGTACCTGCCGCCTTTACCCCCAAGATATGCTCCTGGTACTCATTTCTGTTAGAGGCTGAGTCAACCCCAGGACCATAGTGCAATCAGAAGAATTGTATGTCAATGAAAAATCCACTGACACCAGCTGGGATCAAACCAGTGGTCTTCCGAATTGTAGCACAGCACCTTAACCACTGTACCACTGTGGCCAGTAGCAGTACTGTGACAAAATGCAATGTTTGGTATTCATGATAAATTGGAACAAACTCGAATGGGTTGTTTAGAAACTTAACAAAAAATTATTTGATGCACTGTATGCTAGGCGTTGCTTGCATCTTCTGTTTATGGTAATCCTTGTGTTAATGTGTTACCTTTGTTGCTCCTAACATGGTATTTTGTAGCCATTTCAGAAGAAAGGTTTGCATAATGTGTTGTCAGCATTAGACGTGTCTTTCACTCCCTCCAGTTAACAGCTAATAAATTTCACTGAAATTTCAGCAGAACGTTACACAGTTCTGACTGCAACAAGACAGAGTAGGTGTAGTGACGTGGGTGAGGTAAATATGAATTGAAACTCAGTAAATGTTACCAAGAGCTGAAGCTATAACTTTTCTCATTTACAAATCACATGTAAATACAACTTTGCAATATGTGTTTAATGTACACAATTTATGCAAAATGCGTCTCATACAGCAGCAGTTGGTTCATCTCCAGTTACAGATGCCACGTGTTAAATATTTAGACACACTTGCTGTTTCACAACCAACTGACCAATGTACCAGCCATCATCATGGTATTATGGTGCTTTCATATGTGTTTTTCTTTTAGGTAATATAAACCAAGCAAGGTACAACTAACTACTGATGGAGGGAAAGTGATCGGTATAAATGTTGTAGCAACAAAGTGACTTTGTACACTGTTGTGTATTGAATTGGTATGGTATCATGTGCAGTTGTGATGAGTTGTAGTAAAGGGCTGTTACCACTAGTGATTGAGTTGAACAGGTAAATAGCATATAACTGAGGTGTCATGTCAGTCAGTAATTGAGAATGTTGTGTTAGATTTTTGGGGTTTCTTCAGTCCCTCCAAGTATATTCTGAGGTGTTAACCTTAAATTAAAATAAAACTGCTTCCTTCTTCATCTCTTCCAATTAATCACTATGGTCCAACCATTTGACACTGTGAGGTCTGAGATACTAACTGCATTTTTAAGTAGATTATAAAGAAATATATACAAAAATGTATGTTTGCATTCGTTTTTAACATGGGCCAGAGGTAGAATGAGCATATGCATTTTCGATGCTTGGTTTATCATTTGGATTCAAAAGAAAATAGGCATTACATACAACCCATGGATTTGATACCGCTAATTTGTAACATAGCAGCCCAGTCCAGTTCACACACCTAAATCTGGTCCCTGAAATCTGTTCTCATATCATCCATTCTCTCCTTTGATTTTCTTTTTCATTTTTCAGTACTGTGTACAGCAGACCCGCCTTGTTCATGGGTTTGTACTTTGCAGTTTTACTCATTAGTGGTCACTTTTGCATAGGTGATAGTGTAGTACATAACAATCTGCATCTGCCTGAGAGTATTACCAATTATCTTCGTAGGTATTCTGCATATGAAGTGTACTTTGTATTTTTCACAGGTTCATAACTTCTTGTGACTCATGTTTTAATTTATATGCAAAATATTATGCATATACTGCTGAAGAGCAGAAGGATGAGAGGAAAAGGAGAATGATGTCACCATTAGAGAAAGTGGCTGTAGGACTGTGTAAGTTGGAAAGGGAATGAGGATTGCCACAGTTTGATGCCATTATGGTATGAATGAATATATGGTTGTTTACATCAGGTAAAATGAAGACAAGCAGGGGAAAGATATACAACCATCCTTTTAAATGGTTGCTGAAAGAAGCTTGAGCCAGAAGCAGTTAATGACTTCTGGGTTTTTTCCAACCAGCAGTATGCAACACAGAACATTCTCATGTTAACCTATAAAGTTCTAGGAGCAGGAATGTTAGATTAGAATTAGGTTCATATCCTTGAAGTTCTCAACTGTCATGCCTCTGAGTTAATGGAGGAGGTCTTTGCACAGCTGACAGTAATCAGCAGACTGGAGGATGATTAAAATTCCGACACTTTCGCAGAGATACCTCAGCTGACTATCAGTGCTCTGGAGAGAGGCCTTGGAATGGTAGTTGACTTTATTGATCATTTTGTGAAATTTAAGCATGAGATGGAGGCTTTCATGGCACTGTGCAGGGAAGTTTATCGGGACATGCAGAAAACAGCAGAGCAATTAAGGATCACCTCTTCCCAAAGTCTTCTGTCCCCTCTGCTATGCATTTTACATCATTCAGTCACCCTTACTACTTCCAGTCAGAATGCCAGTGACATCCCATTGAACATGATCACCAGTGTTCTTGTGTTCAATAGTGGTTAATTACACATATTATCATGTTTTGTACATATGTGCACATGCACACACATAAATGCATACACACGTGCACGTGTGCACACTTGTTTCTTTGGTTTCCTGAACCAAGTTTTTCCTATAACATTAACTTTGTGTTTTGTTGTTTTACCGTTTGTAGGAGTTTTAAAAAATCTTTGCACCCATATGCTCTGAGGTTTTGCTGTATTTCATCTCTGTTACTTTATGAAATAAGTACTTTTAATACGTAAACATGCTAGCTGTGTAAGTCAATAAGTTCTTCACTCTGAGACTAATGTGTATTTTTGATGATTTTCAAAGAGTGCTACAGGAGCAGTAATGTTTCCTAATCCTGCACCCTACAGAGCAAAGAGTATATTTCATACAGCCTGGATTGTTTGGATGGTAGGTGACATGATAGCAGGCAGTTAAGTGATAGGGATATTTCATTAAGTATTTTATTCTTTTAATGTCATAGCCCTCATTTCTGTTCCCTTTTGTTTCTCTAAATGAGTGGTTTGACTGTGTATGTTTGTTGCTGTTGACTTTACACCCTAGTGAAGAAATACAAATGATGGATTCAGAAATTTTAGAAACCAACCAAAGCTTTTGATTTTATCAGCCTAAAATTCAATGGGATCTGATGCCATTAAATAGTGAAACATTATTGCTTACATTCTAGAGTGGAGTAGAGCTGGAATTAGTTGAATGCCAGCCTCTCCTGGAATGGCTTGCCAATAACTATAAGAGCTTTGGAGCTACACTGGAGATAATTACAGACAAGTCACAAGAAGGGTCGCAATTTGTGAGAGGCTTTGGAGGAATAGGAGGTGAGTATAGGGCCTGGGAATGGCTTGTGGACTGAAACTAACACTGAATTGTATACCATGTGGTGTTGGGTATGCATGTCTTGCAGGCCAATTGGCCTGTGCAGTGAACTTTGGATGAGGGGCTGTCACTCTTTGTTCTCGCCCAGGCATCCTACGCTACAAAGTTGACTTCCAGTCGCTCCAAGCGGACGAACCTCTGGACGATGTCGACCTTGATGATTACTAAGGTCGCTCGCTCCACTCGGTTTGCCTCTTCATCAGGTAGACAATGAGACCCCACCCTGGTAGTAGTGTGATGTTCACAACTGCATGCTTATGAGGAGGGTGCAAACAACAGGTCTATAGCTTTGTGTGTTCGTCTTGTTATAGTGATGTGTTCACAGTTCCTTGTTTTTCTTGCTGTTTTACAGTACATAGTACTTGGAATATCAACCATAAGGCATACCGCAAATGTTTGTAGGACTGCAGTTAACATTGCAATGCTGAAGCATGACATGTAGACTGGTGCACAGTAGAATGCTTCACATCATGTATGCATGCTTTAATGCCCTTAGACGTATGTGGTACAACTGTCTTAAGGCGATCGGTTGTAGTTTCTTATCACATTAGATGAAATGAAGGGCAACTCGCATGATGTCAAAAAGGCACCCTCCCAAACATGAGACAATTCACATTAAGTGTTCTTTTTATTTCTACACTACCGAAGTGGTTTGTATGTTCCATGTTTGTTGTTGTTCACATTCCAAGCATGTACATATGTCCATAGTTGTCTGATAGGTGTGTTGATATGTTTGCAGGACTGCTACGCTACAAAGTGGACTTCCAGAGTTTGCAGTGCGACGAATTTGAAGATGATCTATATGACATTGACGACTATTAGGAATCAAATCTAGACTAAACAAGAACCTGGCTCTTGCTCCTCAGTATTGCTATTTATGTAATGGGAGCATGGACCATGTGCTCTGAGGTCCAATCTTGGGAAGGACTGTAGATATTGAATAATTTGAGGACAGAGTGGCATATGTGTTGATATCATTCCTCATGACAAAATAAGAAGGAATTTGGTGGGAACCAAATTATTGTGGTTTGGCTGGAGAAGATATTTATTGGAAAAGAAACCTGGCAGTTTCAAAGTTCTAGAATTCCTCAGCAGAAAACCCCTCCCTTTTTTTTTTAAGTTGAGTTTGTAACTTTACACCACAAAAGTTACTTTTATCCACTTTATTTCATTTATTTTTCGTACTGTATTTATATCAGCCTAGTTTCTTTGACTACAATAATGAAATTTAAATGTTTTGTATTTATAGAAAAAGAGGAAAGAAAGATAACTGAAATGTTGAACTTTTTTGTTTATAATTCCATATTTACTTACATAATTTACGCACTTTTTAAACCAAAAATTTGTGTGTGAAAGTTGCATATAAAATAAGTGAACATTGTGACATTTCAGAGTATAATTTTACACTTAGGGTGTGGCTAGGAGAATTCTGTTTGCTTAATGTTAATAAAAGATTATTTGTGCGAGAAGAAAAGCACAGTTTCCAGTCTTTTCCATGTAATTTATTACCATAATTTATACCCTTGCTGTGTAACATACATTTTTTGGTGTCTGAGAAATATGCAGATAGCTGTTTGTTGCTAATTGAACACAAGTCTACTGGATACAGTAAGGCATCTATGTGTAACATGCATGACAAGGGAGTCCCACTGGCAGAACATTTTTTTATTGTGTCCCATTGATTTGCTTTCAGTTTGCTGGAAATGCTGCCTATATTTAGTGGGGTTATTCCATCCTGGCAAAAGGAAGGGGAGAATTAATATAATGAAGAGTAAAGGTATGCTGTCACTGCCCAACACTAGCAGCTGCTTTTAGAAAAGGAAATGGGGGGTGAATGTTTATGTCAATGGCAGGAGTAGTATAAAGTTTTGATGATTGCTGAAATGTATGTTGAATATACAACCTTGAATGCATCACTAGGCTGTCCTTGAGGTTTATAAAAAAATAAAGGGCAAAGTAAAAGGTGGCCCTGCACTTTGTTAAGCACTATATCAAGAATGGAAATGCGCGCTGCACAGTTTGTAATTCTTGCACTACTTGCCAGTGAATGGTCAGCTTCATGCCCTGGCTGCCTTGCTTTCAGAAAAGAACCCCCCAGTATCCATTGGATAGTAGACTGGGTGGAACCCAGTGCTAGTCTGAATAAATTGAAATAGAGAAATATCTCTTCTTCTTTTCATGACTCACACCCCTGTTCTGTGGTTGTACATTTTATAGTGTAATCACTACACTGAGTGAGCTGTCATGGCTTCAGAAAAGGAAGCCAAGAGTAGAAGACACCGGTACTGCAGTAATAAATGCTCTTCATTCCACATGCATGCTGAACTCTTGGGCTTTGGTGATTCCAAAAGGGTATGTAATAATGACAGCAACAGCAGTATTCAGACTGCAAATGCTAGCCATAGAGAAAAGCAGAAATTGTGTCAGTGGTTTTATTTCATTAACAAGTTACTCTTGTTTATACCTGTTTAATGAATAATTTGTTTTTAAGTTGGAGTTAAAATAGAATATTTCATTTATTTCCCCAAAACTATTATTCAAAAGTAGGGGTGTGTAGATTATGTGAGTAAATATGGTTTTACACAGCAGCAAGCAATATTTTTGCATTTCCTGTGTATGAAGCATGGTGTTATTCCTGCATCATGTAATTGAGGGACTTTCTGTAGCTTGAAGAGTTATGCTCCTTCCTTACCTGGCCGTCTGCTACTGTACATCAAGGAAAGATCTTGGAATCCCTTAAATCTAGTTGTTGTGATATGTGCTCAAGTCAGTAGACAAGGGAAAAGTTGCTGTTGTGGAACGGTTCTCTTGATATTAAAATCCACTTAACAAAACTGAGTCTTCTGTTACTTGCCCTTCTATTGCACGTCTGTTGCGTGGGTCCAAATCCATGGTGATAACGGGCCTTGTTTTTGTCACAGCAGTATTGTGAATTCTAGCCTGCTGCATCATTTTCAGTCATCCAAACCAGCCACAGAGCCAGATGAAGCATAGGCATTATGGGCATGCTTGTATCTGAGTCAGATTGCACTTGATATATTTTGTAGTTAGTACATACATCTACATTTCTCAGTTCCCCCTTTCCCTCTATGAAGGTATGAAGGTAATTAATCTTGATCCATCCTGATACCCTGACACTTGAGAGTTGCATATTCTGTGACTGACGTACATGGAAAAGACTCATATATTCTTTACTGTCACCATCTATTATCCTGAAAATTATCTTTTGAGAAGAGACAGTGCAGTTTAATAGGTATTCATTCATGTGTGAGAGGAATCTGCTGCCTCCTCCTCCTCCTCCTTCGGGGTACACTTCTGTCAAAACAGAGGGAGCAGGTTCCTTTGAAACATTGATACCTTTCTATCAAATTGTACATCATCACAAGTTTTATGTTGCATATACCATGTGTATTCTTGCAGGCAATATATCTACCACCAAATGCACTTAAAAAAATACAATTCATGACAAGCATCAAACTCGTACATATTTCGGCACTGGGGTGAGGGTGACACCCTTGGGCCAAAATGTGTAGAAGTTTGATACTTGTCTTGAATTTTATTTTATTAAGTACATTCGTTGGTTGATGTGCAGTGTGTCCCACTCGCTACCGAACCTGGCATTTCTTTAATAATTTTACCACTAATGAGGATATTGCAACGAAATTTGAAGCGGACTCACCTCATTGTGTAAGAAATGTGACATCATAACAGGTGCTGGAAGTGGCCACCATTTGCGTCTAGACAGGATTGAACCCAATGTGCCACATTTTGGAAACTCATTGCCCAGTATATCCACTGTCACCACCTAAATTTCTTTGGTGATGTTTGCTTTCAAGGCGTCTATGGTTTGTGGTTTGTTTTGGTAAACTCTCCCTTTCAGATATCCCCATAAGAAATAATCAGGCGAGGTCGGTGGCCAAAGTCCCTTCGAAATGACGTGGTCACCGAAAATGGACTGAATTTTGGCCATGCTGGCGTGTGAAGTGTGGGATGTCACTCCATCCTGCTGGAAATATCCAATTGAAGATGGAG
>Ga0209755_10004467_pt1 | contig 16524 bp, 14 predicted proteins | sample TergutCo191P1_FD_187301 | JGI IMG/M metagenome (GOLD analysis project Ga0209755, IMG submission 187301) | Cornitermes sp. P1 segment gut microbial communities from Petit-Saut dam, French Guiana - Co191P1 (SPAdes) (version 2) | ecosystem: Host-associated > Arthropoda: Insects > Digestive system... | reverse complement strand
AAGGGAGCAAGTAAGAGGTAAGTTCTTGCTTTCTTGCTTCACAGATACATACAGACACCTACTGACCATGTTTTTAGAGATATAAAAATATAGCTCATTTCAGAATGTTTCTATATCCTGCATAAAAAAGAAGGAATTATAAAAATTATGCTCTCTTCAGCACCAAGATGTTCTGAATTTGCTGACATTTCCAGGTTGATAATCTTAACACTCCTGAACAATAAATCCTTCATGTTTCAGCAGGGAAGTTAAGCAACCATTTATTTCAAAATTTATTCCAAGCAGCTAGAAACAAGATTTGATTTAGCTTAGAAACCATCAGCATTTTGAGAAGCAAGGTAGACTTTCTTTCTGTATTTTATAAAATTATAAATGCTAATGCCTCAACATGGTTACTGAACAGAAAAGTAGGTAGGAAAAAGGATTGTACAATATCAGAACACTGCCACATCTCACTGCAACAGTCAACAGTATTATGCCACTGGTGGTGACCAAGGAGCAGAAAAAAGAATTTATTTCAGTGCTGTATTATCACAAAACAGAGTACACCAAAATTCCATCAATCTGACATCCAGTAATTCATAAGTCCCATCAATCCAGCACTTGAGAAGAGTAGTCCCTGGACTGAATGTAATGGTAAAGTTCACCCTAGAACAAACCACAAAGGACCAGAGCGGGAGTAGAGGTATAGCGCTACTCCTTCTTTAACCTCGGCGCTAGATAGGAGTGGGTGGTCAGTGCTACACCCCATCGGCTTTACCCCCGAGGAAGAGCCGATACCCATTGTATAGGATGCTGGGTGGGCCCCCGGGCCAGTCTGGACAGGTGTGAAAAATCTCGCCTCCCACCAGGATTCAATCCCTGGACCGTCCAGCCTGTAGAAAGTCGCTATACCGACTACACTGTTTTGCTTTTAACTAGGAAAAAGGCTTCTTGAAAGAAAGAGGCTGATCTCAGGTACATGCTGAAAGAGCCTCTAAGTGTGTGTGTACACCAATCATTCAGGTATCTCATAATGCCTTGTCCCCTTCTGCAGCAGTTTCTTCATGTATGAAGACTCCAGAAAACATGGAAGAGGACCCATATGACCCTGAACCAGTGAGTGAAGGAGATATCCAAATGGAATACTCCTCTGACTGCTTGTGCAGCCCAAGTACAAGAGCAATAACAAAGTGTTATTTGTAATAACTAAGGTCAGCAAAAGTACCACCTGATAATCTAGAATATTCAATAATTAAGCTCCTGTCCTGTCCAATGCATGTCAGTTTGATGGAATTTTGCTGTATATGTAATTCATTAGCAATGAAATACTTCTTATCATTTGGCTTCCTTTTATGAAAGTAGCACTTGCCAAACCAGATACATTACGCTGTGTTTTAACTGTTCATTGTCTTACATATAGAGTACTTTCAACTGTGTGTACGTATTCCTGCTCAACAGGCTACTTTTAAAGGGCCTGACTTAATATGCAGTATCATCTAGAATGGTAGGAGACAAAACATGTAACTAAGATGCCTGAATTTCAGTTGTGTGCCCTCAGCTATGTTCTATTACCATGACGGGCAAAGTGGCAAATCTTAGAATTACTCTAAACTCCGTGCAATGTATGTAAAGGTGCAATAAATGCAATGGATATTTTGTGTTTTAAAGTATATTATGTATAAATTACCAGAATTTACACTTTTAAATGTACAGAATGTCACATGAGCAGAAGAATGAGTTTCATATTTTAAGAATATGTCTTTTATCATAAGCATTTGAAAAATAGATTTGGTATTGTTTTAATAAATACATTACATGTGACAGAGGATTTCATTATTCTCGTGTATCTCTTCCTTATTTGAGATATATATGAGTATTAAATGCTTTTCTGGTGAGATTAATCTTTTCCATATACCTTTACCGAAGGCATAACTTGGGGGAGGACAGGTAAATGGTGCTCCAACATTTTTTTAACTAAAATTAGTTTTTTCTTTTTTTGGTTGTTGAATTGAAGACAGCAAATAAAAAAATTGGGGTGAGAGTGGGGTAAAGGGGTGTATGTATATTGAGTACTGGTTCAAACCAATCTTCTCCATCTTTCTAACTCGATTGCTTCGTAAATTGAAGTTCCTAATTTCCACGGTCAGTTTTGTTCTTCTCGTGCTATTAGCCAAGTTACGCTTATGACCTGTACCTATGAATAATCTGAGTGTCTTGCAGACATACTGGTCAGATTGTATGGTCAGTTTGCACTGACTTACACTATTGGGTTTCATTTATTATACATCCATATTGTTACATATGTAACCTTGGACTGGTCCACCCTTAAATTTGCATTAAGAAAGCACTAAATTTTTAATTCATCAAACAAGTAAAAAGCATGAGAACCTTGCAGGAGGGTACCAACATGTGGGAGAAATATATTACCTCCATCATGAGGGTAGCAAACCTACCCTGGAAACATAGGCAGTATGTTCCTCCAAATGTTGATGTCCACCAATAGTCTACGGTATGTGGCATCATAAACCATAAGTTTATAAAGTTAATGTTCACTCATACAGAAACCTCAAATCTTGTGTAGGAGGTACATACTTCACATTTTAATGTGTATTCCCTACCCTGACTTTGATTTTACTGAGATTCCTCTCAGTTTCATCATGCAGTATACGAATACCTTATTCTTCATGGGGCCATAGGAAATCTGCTTCCCATTCATTTCCTGTACAAACACAAGTATGCAAAGTTTTCAGGAGCTATAGTAAGTCTAGGGGGTTCATTGCAGATGCTTTCAAAGATGGCTGGCTAATGGATGATATTATTAAACAAACCTGCTTACAAATACAGTAAGTAATAAAGACTCTGTATACTCAAATGACCAGCCATCTGGTGACAAATTTTTACTACTAAAGCCAGACACTGAATTTCATCCTGAGAGCGATCAATCCAAGTCACTTTTTCACAACCTATTTCACATTTTGTCTCCTTTTGGGTCCTTCAAAGATGTTTCACCCCACTATTCATTATTCATTTCTTTTTCTCTCTCTTGAGTTACATTCCCAACCTTCATTACTTGACTACCACATTAATAATAAATTACAGTCACAACAGCAAACCAACAATGTACGCTGCTTTTGGAATAGTCGTACTATTTTGTTGCATCTTCAACATGTTTTGGCCTAGCAAATCCACTATCAAGTAAGAAAATCCCTGGAGTATTCCAATGTACGTGTATGCAGTTGGTTTACTTTAATATAGACAAATGTACATGGTATAATCACAGTTTTGCAATTGCTGTATATTTGTTGATTATATTGTCAAATGAGTCTGTTATATTGCATCATAGTAAAAAAAATGGTGGCAGATGGGGAGGGGGAATTGTGATTGAAAAAGAAGCTTTTTACTATTCTATCACATGCACCCATAGTATTACAAGGCTTTTCAAGAATAATGGTCCTTAACTGTGACTTATGAAGCAGGTATCAGAAATTGGGTATGAATTTGAAAAGAGCATTTATACATGGATATTTTTACAAGTAAAAAACGGTACAAAATCTTTATAAAAGAGTAACAAATTAATAAATATATTAACAGCATTCACTTTATTTGCAAAAAGCATTAAATTAATTGTCACTATTTCAGTTGTTAAGGTACGTAGTCATAAAACAGGCTACTGAGTCAGACAGTTTGGAAATAATTCATACTCTGTCAATTTAATACGGAATAAAACCAGAAACCGTTTTAGGTCACTTGAATTAAAGTGCATAATGTCTAGTAAAATCTAATTCATTTTCAATTAACGCACAGTTAAACTAAAGAGGATGTGACATAACAGAAATTTCTTCCTTGCTTCCTAACCAGCAAAGTGTTGGATCAGTGATGGATGCAAATGCCAGCATCTGTGTTCAGCAAGCTCTGTGTTGATGGGGAAGCAAAGAGAATCTGCATGTGCATGACAAGATAGACAGTTGCAAAAGCAGTGTTTTGGTGTATGGAGATGGGACTTCCCTGATGATGAAGGTGGCAGCCACCAAAACATGTTGGAATGTAGTTTGACAACATAAGAATTTTGTAGTGCATAGTGTTGGATCAAATTTTAGATAATAACTTGATAGTTATTCACAGTATAAGCAACATTGAGAAATTTACAATTATCATATTTGTCACTTCCATATTATTTCCTTGTACCAATATCCCATGGTTCCCTAAGAATTTACTTTATCTGTTGGCTTCATGTAAAAGGATACACACATCACGGAAACAAAATCAGATACAAGATGAAAATATACAAGGGCTGAATGGATACTTGATATGTGGCTGTGAAATGAATAAGAATATAGTCCCATAACTCACTCTCCATTTTGGTCCACTGTTACATCAATAAACATTTCTTAGGCTGCAGACACACTCACCCATTACTTTGTACCTTATCTAAGGTTTACATATGTAAGGAAATAAATGACCTTGCTGAATGAATTATACAGCCACATTAAAAATAGTTTCCTTTACGTCACTCATAATTGCTCTCATTGGTACATCACAGTAGGGGACTTGGGCTAATAGAGGTATGAAGACTTCCTGATTTTTTGGCAAAAAAACATAGTTTCTATCATCCAGGTACAAGAATTAGAAGATTATCTTGGAGCCCTTATACAGAATTGATGATGGCCTGAATGGATGAGGGGAAAGTATCATGTTGGGGAGTGGCCCACTTCCCCATTATCCTTCAGCCAAAGTGATCCATTCCACATTACATACTCACTGGGTTCAATCCCCAGATGTCTGTTCAACCAACACTTTCCTTCCAAAGGACTCTTTGCTGGGAGAAACTCCCACAAACAGTATGAAGACATAAATGGCTCAGCCAAGGCACCAGACCCATTAATATCTCATTTTCAGTTCAAATTTGTAAGGCATAAATTTTCACATTCCCCAGTTCACCTTATACACAGGAATGGTTGAACTAAGGTGCATTTCATTCATGTCTACGCCCTTAGTTTTTGGTTTGTTTGGTTCTTGTCCCAGAATCATTCACCACTCTGAAGACAGTAATTGTAATGTTTGAAAAATCACATCTTTTAGGGTATGATTCAAAAGGTGTCCAGCAGCTGGAGCAATTATTTTTGCACTGGTTGAGCTGTGAAAATGAAGAAACCACAGCATTACTTCGCCTCATCAGAAACCACTCACTGAATGGCACATCGTCACATCACACAGAATCTCAATTCTCAGCAATAATGCTGGGAAAACCAAAAATCAAGAACTCTTAACATTTGCCAAAATGTTTGGAAATGTTCATTCTTCTATGTGGACTAACCTGAAAGTCGGCTCAGCTGATGGAAGTATAAATTAAACAAGTGCACATGGTTCGTTCATATATTCTAGAATATGTTGGCCTACCGGTATTTTAATTTAATGGGCAGTGGGGATGGGTGCTGAATTAAAGTCTCAATTGCGATTTATAAGCATGTGACGAAAACACCGATACAATTAACGTTCTTCCACGCTTCTAACCTCCTTGCCACCACACCAGAGCTTCGTCGTCCAATCATCAATTTATTGCAACGTGTAGCTGAGAAGCATACATTGCAATGGAGACGGAAATAGTGTGTTGTGGGTGGTGCGTTCACAACACTCGGGAAACAACGGAAACTTTCAAACATGGCCGGCCCGAGACAGGTGAGCGCCCAAGCAGGTTCATAATTTGTCGACCCTTAGAACCGATATTCTCTCAGCTTTTTCGGCCTAGTAGAATGTTGGGGAACTTTTTATGATAGCGTGCCTAAACTAGGGATAATTTTCGTAAAAACTCTTTCACATATGGAAACCTGAGTTTACTAGCACCATATTTCCGTTTATTCTAGTGACGCCATAGCACCCCTTATATGTTAGCGCAACGGGCGGTTGTTCGGTTGATTAGTCCCTTCGATCGTCCCTGCATTCAAATATCCAAAATGCAGAAAAAGATGACTGACTGACGTCAATGAAACATTTTGGACGAGAAAGGGTACTATTGGCCAGCAAGAAGCTTGTCGGTATATATAAAAATGCGTATGGAAAAAAAAAGACGCAATTATGGCAAATGTTACAGATAAAATCATAATTAACTTGGGCAATAATGATAAATATAACAGTGTTGCAGGCAGTGAAAATGGTCGATGATGTGAAAGCGTTTAGGCCTACGTCTAATTTCGCTTCTTACAGCACAGGCGAGTAGACTGATTTTTTGGGTAGAACACAGCACAGATATGAGCACCGATCATATATGATATCTGAGAATAGTATAAAGTTACCTCCCCCCATTACCCTCTCCACATGAACAAAGCGTGTGGGTAGCTCTGCTTACGAGAATGGGATATTTGTAAACTGATGGTAAATTCGTCGAATGCAGAGGTATTTGAAGTTGCCAGTACTGTAAAGTAGTTGAAGGAGGAAAATGGCGGTTGAGTAGGTAGTGGTTGTGCAGATAATAGTCTGCGTTGGTTTTGGGAGTAACGTTGTGACGTATTCTGTTGATGTCAGTTATCTACATGTTGTGAGTAATTTAGAAGGTACCTTTCGTAGTGCAAGCGTAAATGTAAGTTTTTATGTTGATAACGTCATGCACATATTGTGCGAATTTACCAAGTCGTAGTAGCAGGTTATCCTTCCGTGTACGCATATTGTTTTGATTCTATGTGTAATTTATTTTGAACAATCGTAGCTCCGTGTTTGAATGTTTACATTGTTTTTCACCTTCAGACTTACGGTAGTATGTACAGTGAACCGCAGTATCAGAATCTGTTAAGTCGTAGGGTGCCTGTTGCTACCAATCTGTATCCAATACCTGCACCTGCCAACTGAAAATATTAGTTCGTTGGTAATTTTTGAACATGTGTACCTTTATTGTAGTTCTCTTGATACGTGGTACAAATGTAAAGGAGGCAGTGTTTATCATCAGTTCATAATTTATAGAATTTATCAACTGTAATGGCATGTTACGAAATGGTGTTGGCTTCTTGAACTTACTGAAGTTAGAATATTAATAAATAAAAATTCCAACATTAATGCGATATTTTTTTTTTGTCCATTTTAGATGGCAGAGGCTAAAGTTACAGTTCCTGACCTTAATAAATGTAGTAGTGATGACAAATCAAGTTCTACATTGAGCCAGAGCAGTAACTTTGAAATGAATCACCAGTTACCAAATCCTGAAGATGTCATTCCAGTATTCGGTCAGCACAGAATTGAAACAGACTATTCTCGAAACCTTATAGACATTCCTGATGAAAATGTTAAGGGGAATTTGAAAGAAAAAGTGTGTGCTGAGTTGCAGGTAGCAGAGACACCACCTTTGGAGAATAAATCCAGTCTAACAGTTGCAGGCACTTCCACTGAAAATGTCAAAGTAAATTATCACAATCAGCTTGATGAAGACAGTACTTTAAAGAAGATACAAAATGGTGAATCTTCATTTGGCCCTTCATCCTTTGCTTCATTCAGTAACATTGTTACTAATAAAGTTAATACAGAAAATACAGGTTCAGGATTTGCATTAAATAGTGAAAATACAGAAAATACGGCCTCAGGATTTGCATTCAATAGTGAGAACGTACAACAGCCTATGCAGACTTCATGCAGTCAGGACTTCAGCACTACTGCAAATTTATCAAAAGATGTGTCACATTTGTTCACCAATACAGCAGATGTCTCTCAGCAAAATAATCAGGAACAAATGAATAATTCCTTGCAGCTGATTTGTGACTATGGCAGTGACTCTGATGTTGATGATGTTATTGAAATGCATTCAAAACCAGAGGCCATCATTATTGGACCTTCAGAAAATGAAAAAGTATTCCTGAATGATTATAGAACAGCTGAAGTGCTATTTTCTGAGGACTCTGATGATGATTCTGATAGTACAGATGAGAAGTCAGACAGTGACAGCTCCACTAGTTCCAGTAACAGCAGCGGCAGTAGCAGTAGTAGTAGCAGCAGCAACAGTAGCTGTTCAATAGAAACAGAAAATGCATCTGCTGTAAGAAGGTGTGTATGTATGTAGGGTCCTTGGTAAAGAAGGGTGTTTCCTATTCAGAATTGTCTGACAAAATGGAGATTTTTTATCACTGTTTTTCAACTCTGTTTTGCGGTTCAGTGTTAGGATGGTACCAAACAATCAGGAAGAATTGGACAGAAATTTGACATATCAGCTGTGGTCCCTGCTCATTGTGTTAATTTATTGTGCAGGTTTTTGAGTACCATAAATAAAAAAGACAAACTCCTAAAAATAGTAAGCAAATTGGTCTGGAAGTTGGCACATAGAAAACTAAGAATATGTTCTTTTTTCTTGGCTGTAATTTGTGACAGATTTATAGTGTCAAGCCAACACCAGGAACAGTAGAACTGAGTTTGCCATTTATGCTAATGATTACTATCAGTCTATCTTACAGCTAATGGTCAGTCAAGAAGTCTTTCCTGGTGTTGAGCCCCCCTCCCTTAGGGTTTATGGCCAGATGTAGAGTGTGTTAGATCTTCCAGAGTTCATTATTTGTGTGTTGTTGCTACCCTGTATTGTCAGGTGTTTCCAGAACAAAAAGAGAATCATGAAAAGTTGTATGAAATGAATTTGTTGGCACTTCATTACATGTAGTTCTGAGAACTACAAAAGAGGTGGCATTAACACAGGTTTACTGCTTGTCAGTATGATGCCAAGGAAACAAGTGGATAATTTCATAATATTATGCCACATGTTAGACTTTAACCTGTTGGGAGCAGAAAAACAAAGACAAATTTTTGGACTATGACTAGAAGTTTCTTAGGGATCCATTTATAATTCTTTCCAAAGGCTCCTAACTTTCTGTTATTTATTATAACTATGTAAACTTGTGGCTGTAATTCAGTTCCACAAAAATTCTCTGAAAGTAGATAAATGTCATGTTAGTACCATTGTGTGTGTATGTGCAGTATTTTCATGGAATAGTATCAGTGCACAATGGACCTCCCCACTATCTTTGAAACAAGAAAGATACTGACATCTTGAAGTAGCCAGTCTGATTAAACATAGATTCTTAAACATGATTTTCATCTGACACATGGTGCTTTTGTACAAAACTACAAAGCATTTTTGTAATACTTTTTTATTCTTTCTCTGTGTGTCTAGGAATGTTATTAATAACACTCCCAAACCTAAGAAGAAAGATCCTATGAGAACCAGGGGAGAAATTTTGATTGAAGACCTTCCCCCCATTCAAGATTTGCATATCAGTGTACCTGTAGAAGAATGTATGGAATTGGGTAAAATATCCAGCATTGTGGACCAATTGGGTACGTATGAGTTGAAGTGAATTTTCATACACTTTAAATGGGTGCAGGATTATTATTTTAATCTGGTATGAAATTGTAAATATAACACTGTATTGATATTATTATTGATTGTTGCTGTGAGAAACATACAGAATCTGATGTAATTTATTGTTGGTTGATGTCTTAACATGTGTTTTTGAAGCAAATTAAAAGCTTATTTTCCTCTGTATAAGAAAAGTAGATATTAGTGAATCTTGCAGTTGAAAACATTTGGAAACAGGTCATACATATTCTTAACTGAAGTACAGTTTTTGAAGGCTGATACACAATTCAGTTTCCACATAAAACTAATATTTCAATAATGTATTTTAATGCAGATTGCCAGTGACTGTCACTGACTTTTAACGAAAAATTCATGAATTATATATAGTTTGTCATATTTTGCTTTCAGAGCCATATTTAAACCATATTTATGGATGTTCGTGAACCTAATCTTGGGTTATAAATGTACAAGTATAATAGCTAGAGAAGACAGACCCTTGATATTTATTAGTGATATTTATACTAATGATTAAAATTCTTTCTTGTTTCAGTTGTTGTTCAAGCTTTCAAGAATACTCCCCCCCTTGATTTAGACAGCATTTTGTTTCTTGATCATGGCAGACAAACTTTAGGACAGATTTTTGATGTATTTGGCCCAGTCACAGAACCTTTGTATTGTGTGCGGTTTAATTCAGCTGACCACATCAAAGAGAAAGGAATAGAGAAAGATATGGCAGTGTACTGTGCACCCAAAACTCAACATACAACGTATGTGTTTGTTCCGGATCTTTTGAGGTAATGTTTTAATTGTAATACAACTAAGCACATTTACTCTGAGCTTTCTTAATTGTGGAAGTACAGGTTACTTTAAAGTAATGTTGAAAACGTTTTAGAAAATGATTAACATTGTAGACAGAAGTGTTTTTCATGTGGAACTGTACAGTGTTTTGTATTCAAGAGGGTAGATTATTGGGCTTGCATTGCTTACTGCCCCGTCACAAATTTTAAGGGCAGAGAGTTTATCTTATGCACATCCAGTTGGTTAGGTGCCTGGGATACCATTGATACAGCAACACAAATAACATATACAGAGTGTCCCAGGAGGAAAGGTCAATATTCTGGGAGGTCATAGTATTGGTCATTCTAAGCAAAAATGTTTATATGAACATGTGTCCTATTCCGAACGGTTACCGAGATAGAGCTATTTGAATGTACAACCACAAAATTGTTGATAAGAAAGAGATATTACGTGTACGTACTGTTTCTAATACCGGTATTTATTGTTGAAGTGACAGTATTGGTACAGTTTATAATAAATGTTCGAAAATTCCAACATCACCATCAATGCACTTTGCAACTCGTGTGAAGACGTGGTGTGTTGTTCGTCTGAGTGCATCTTGACATTCTTTTATGCAGGCGATAACTTCTGGTATGTTAACGGGCAGTTCATCTCGTGTATCCACTTTTTTTTTCTGTACACTTCACTCTTCATCATACCCCATAAACAAAAATATAACGGGGTTAAGCGTGGAGATCTTGGTGGCCAGTTAATGGTACTGCCATGACCAATCCACGTATTAGGGAAAGTGTCATTGAGATGTTGCATCACATGTTGGGTATAATGAGAAGGGGCTCCGTCATACTGAAAGTACGTAGCAATTTGTGTAGCCAAAGGAACATCCTCTAGTTGTTTTGGTAATTCATATTGCAGAAAGTCTAGGTAATTTTGTCCTGTCACACGATCGTCTAAAATAACAGGACCAATCAACATGTCATCGATCATTCTGAACGGTTTACGAGATAGAGACATTTGACTGTATACTGTATTGGTTTGGCTTGGGCGCCCAGTATTGTCCTTCCCTCCCGCCACTCTGCGCCACTGTCTGCAGCATGTGAATCTGTGTGAAGCGTCAGTTGGCTCTTGTGACTGTTGATAGTGACAGTGTTGGAGTGTTGTGAAAAATGCCGCACATCTTCACAAATGCCAAATATGCTGATATGATATATGTTTATGGCTTCTGTAATGGAAGTGCCACTGCTGCTGTTAAAGAATACCGTCGATGGTTTCCTATGCGCAGAATTCCGGATTGTAGAGTGTTTTACAAGGTGTTCAATACATTGCTTGAATGCGGTACACTTCCCATTGCTCATGTTTCTTCTGAACGGGCATGTAAACAAAACACGGAGGAACAGGAAAACATTCTTGATATGGCACAGCGTAGCCCTACTACTAGCACGGGAAGACTTTCAGCACGTATCGGTGTTTCATGAACATGTGTATGGCAAACATTGCGTGAAGATGGCTTGTACCTATTTCACCCACAACCTCTGCAAAATCTACACCGAGGGGACAGTGCCACGCGTCTAGAATTTTGTCATTGGTTACATACAAATCGCCAATTGCTTTCATTAATACTATTCACTGATGAAGCTATTTTCACCTGTAACGGAATCAACAACACACGTAACTCACATCGATGGTCCACGAAAATCCACATAGTACTGTGGAAACAAAATTTCAAAGTCTTTTTTCTATCAATGTGTGGTGCGGTATGATCGATGACATGTTGATTGGTCCCATTATTCTAGATGATCATGTGACAGGACAAAATTACCTAGACTTTTTGCAAAATGAATTACCAAAACAACTAGAGTATGTTCCTTTGGCTACACGAATTGCTATGTATTTTCAGCATGACGGAGCCCCTTCTCATTATACCCGACATGTGATGCAACATCTCAACGACACTTTCCCTAATAGGTGGATCGGTCGTGGCAGTACCATTAACTGGCCACCAAGATCTCTAGACTTAACCCCATTAGATTTTTGTTTATGGTGTTTCATGAAGAGTGAAGTGTACAGAAAAAAGGTGGATACACGAGACGAACTGCTCGTTAACATACTGGATGTTATCGCCTGCATAAAGGAATGTCAAGACGCACTCAGACGAACAACACGCCATGTATTCACACGAGTTGCGAAGTGCATTGATGTTGACGGTGGAATTTTCGAACATTTATTATAAACTGTACCAACTCTGTCACTTCAACAATAAACTCTGGTATTAGAAACAGTACGTACACGTAATATCTCTTTCTTATCAACAGTTTTGTGGTTGTACATTCAAATAGCTCTATCTCAGTAACCGTTTGGAGTAGGACACATGTTCATATAAACATTTTTGCTTAGAATGACTGATAGTATGACCTCCCAGAATATTGAACTTTCCTCCTGGGACACCCTGTATAAGCGTTGATGTTGTTATTGTAATTAATGCAGAAATTCATCTTGTCATAATGGTAAGTGGTTTTGGTAACCCAATGCATCTCTTATATAGGATGAAAGGATCAGATGCCTCATGGGAAGACAACAATGAACCTCCACCCAAATGCCTTGATTATTCTGATGATGAAGAAGAGCGAAGAGCAAGGAGGTCATTGCAAGCTGGGGAAAGAAAGGTACATATGTAAATGGCTCATGCCAAAGTAATGGGGCACATGTACTTGTTTCGATCTTTGTGACAGTGTTTAACCATTATATGTAGATTACTAGCGTGAAATTTATGAATTTTATGTGTACCCCTTATTTTTGATGTGTTATAAAGTACCAAGATGGTGATTCTGTGAACATTTGAGGTTATATTGTCAATCTAAATTGAAATTGATTGTCTCTAGTGTGGTTTGTCCCACTCAAAAGTGCTGGTAATGGCTGCTATTGACTACCATGATGATAATGATGATGGTGGTGGTGTGAAGATGATGACACAGTACTTTTGTGTCACATTACCTAGGCCCAAATTACATTATAGAAATAGTACTTTTGAAACCTCCAGCTGAAATATTGATATGTTTCAGGTCACAGATGAAGGCCCTGAACAACCAAAGAAGAAAAAGACCCGCAGTACTTCATTTGAAAGGAGGATGAATGAACGTAATCTTCGCATGACTGCTTTGCATGCTAATAAGCCTGCAGCAGTACCTATTAGACATGCTAATAACAGTAATGATAACGGTAACAGTAACAACAATTCATTCCGACGCTTTGAGAATTCCACATGGTGGGCAGCCCCGATTCAGCCAAACCCCAGATTTCAACACTGTCTCAATAGGCCACCCCCAACCCCATGTACACCATCTCCACACAGACTCATTCAGCCAGCAGCATTTACCTTGCCCCCACCAACATTTTTCCCCTCTATCCAGCCCCCATCATTTCTGTCTTACAATCATGTTTTCCCTCCCTCAGTTCCGCCCTTTGATCCTAATCGCCCACCTCCGCCATTTGGGTTTCCTCCACCTATACCTCCCCAGATGCCATTTCATCGTCCCCCACCATGACCTTGTTGGTGGCTGCGACTATATCAACAGGCACATTAACTAGTCTCCATACATTATTCTTCAAGATCATTAGAAGCAACTGGGTAAAAAGCTCTTCAGTGTATTATGAAAACAAGATCAGACTTTCTTGCAACTGATATAGCAGTTATATCTGTAGATATTTGTGTTTAAATAAGAGTTATCATTCGTATGTTGGTGCTATATACTGTTTGTTTTGACTCCAATGTATCTTGTCTTATGTGCACAAGTTTTATACTTAAGTTTGCTATTGCTGTAGTCCAACACTATTTTTCATGTTATAAATGATGCTGTGCGCCTTTCATAATTGGTGAAATATCCAAACTTATTTTCGTTGTTAAAAATAAAAGCTATTTTGCAGGAAATTTTGAACCCTTGTCAGTTTGTGGGCTAACAAGTATGTTTACAATTATATTCCAGAAGCACTTTTTGTGGGTGTCAAAGGGATAATAGATTTTGATCTTTTAGTATGAAGTAAAGAAACCATGTAGTGTTTAATATGTTAAAGCAGTAAAAGTAGAGAAACTGAAAATCTTGGCGTTTTCTGTTCGGATTCACAATAGCCTGGTTCTGCAGTCTTATTTTAAATACTGATTATCAGAGGTTGTTATCTTATGATGATAATGCTGTTCATGTTGTAGGATTTGTATTTTCTGTGCTAAGTGCTGTCTGTTACCAAACGGTAAGGCATACATAAGCTTGATTAAGGAATTCAGTTTATTAAATGCTCAGAAGCATTTCCTATGAGCATTTTCCATAAAACAAACTAAAGTGAAATGATCAAAATGCTTGCTGGTCATGATGGTCTTTTGAATATATGGTAAGTTGTATGTGAATGCACATTGAAGCAAAAAGTTACATGTTATTTGAGGCAGGTTGGGCTGACCAATCATATATGAGTTCATTTCATGGCTGTCTTGTATAGAGAACTCACTGGGTATGTTACCATTGTTCAGTGTTCAAGTTATCACTGTGCCATCAGATAATGGTCACTTGATATATCCTGTATGTAAAAGTGAACTGATGACAGTTACAGAAGGCTTACGAAACAAAGATTGATGTTTTACAAGTTCCTCAAGGACAGTCCTACTATACTTAATGCCCAGTAAGCTTGTGGAACAGCGTTGTAGTTTTTAAGGTAATTGAGGAGAACAGAGGAAACGCCAGAACTGCTATGCAGTATATGCATTTTCTAACTTTTTATTTGAAGCAGGAGATGTAGTGTTTGGTGTGTTTGTGTAACATGAAAAGAATTTTCATACATATAAAATAACATGCGATACAAGCAGTGCATATATATATACTAGATGAAGAAGATGTGGCGAAGTTTTGTTAAAATTATTCATTGACAGTTTTTATCTTGTATAGAAGAGAACATCCTGCAGTGACCTTTTCTGTACTTGCAAAATATGTCAGCCATCATTTGTATTTAGCAAGTGTTTCTTCTGTACATTTTAGATGCATGTTGCCGTGGAAATGACCAAACATGTATATTTTCCAGGTACATTACTTCCTCTTCTGATTTTTCTTCTTTTATTTTGTTCAAGTAGTGGCATTAACTTTATTGTGTGGTACATTGCCCATAAACTGAATAAATGATATTTTCTTTCACTGGAATGTCTTATATTATGTTAATTTATGGTTTAGGAGTTTAAATTTCTTTCAGTCCATTGTACATTTCCTGGAACTCCCTGAATGAAGTATCAGTTCTAACAAGCTGGCCAACTGTGCAAAATGAAACAGCATACAGTGTGTAGACTTTGAATCCTGGATCAAAGTGAAGTTTAATTTTGACATCTCTGCTCAAATCATAACCAGTTTAAACATTTCAGCAGTTGTAGTCCCTAACATGCTTCTGAGGGCAATCAAAGTGTTGAGTGCAACCATGAGTTGAGTAAACTGGGTGACCATCTCCTTTTTGTGCTATGTTTAGAACTATTCAGTTTCCCATTCCCTCAGAATTTTGACACACCTTTTGCAATTTTACTCTTTACGAAGTCCACATCATTAAGTTCAGGAATGAATTAATGGGACAACATTTCCAAGTTAACTTTCACCAGTCACAGACACTTGGTAGAAATATGGGCCAATAATCAGTTAAGTGGTGAATCCAACCCACATCACAACATGAGGTTGATGCTGTTCTGCTGTTGCTGCTGCTGCTAAGAAATGTGACTTTGGTTTACCCAGATCAATACGTATCCAAGACCTTGTACTGAGATGTGCTGTACATTCGTAAGTGAACAAATTGCTGGGATGGGACAGTAACACTGGGAAGGTGCACAATAGCATGTGCCTGCTGACACATCCACGTCATGATCGGATTGACAAATGCAGGTCACTACTTCCTTGGTCATCAAATGTCAAATGGAGTTTCTTTAAATCTGGAATACTGCATGTCTTGTGGATTTTCTGTGTGAGCAGAGAACAGATTTTGGAACAGCAACTAATTTCTGTGGTATTCCACTGTATTTTGATGTGCAAACTACTGTCACCAGCCAAATGCCATTTCTTGAAACAGAATGAACTGGTGTTTCAGTCTGTTGACATCTTTGAGGCCGTATTCAAGGAGAACCTTATGGGTTTGTCGTATTGTAGAGCTAGTTGTGCTGCTTTATTTACATTGGTTAGCGACAAGGCTATGGCAGGCATGCCACAGCTGGTACATGAGATTTTGTCTCTGATATAGGCCTGTTACAAGGAAACAAATTAGTAATGGAATGTGGATAAGAAAAACCAACTAGATGTCACTTTTTGTATTCTTTATTTCTCTTCTAATAGTTGCTCAACATGTTTCGGGCAACCATGTGCCCATCATCAGGAACCGACGACTGCGTGATGTTATAGCCTTGTGTTGGTATGTGC
>Ga0209755_10004466_pt1 | contig 16526 bp, 10 predicted proteins | sample TergutCo191P1_FD_187301 | JGI IMG/M metagenome (GOLD analysis project Ga0209755, IMG submission 187301) | Cornitermes sp. P1 segment gut microbial communities from Petit-Saut dam, French Guiana - Co191P1 (SPAdes) (version 2) | ecosystem: Host-associated > Arthropoda: Insects > Digestive system... | reverse complement strand
CGGGCTTTTTTGCTAATTCGCCGACATTTCTTGATAATTCCCTTATTTTGGCGAATGTTTCAACGATTGCTATCGTTGTTTGCGTTGCTTTTTGGCTTTTTAGAATTGTGGCAAGCATATAAAGTCCTTTTTCAGTGAAAGCTTTGGGGATAGCTGTGGAATGCTTTAGTTTATTGAACCGGTCAAAAATTTTGACCAGTTCCGTTTTTTCGCATTCTTCTAATTCAAAAACATATCCATCTGGAAATTTATCGGGGTTATTCCTAACCGCTTGGTTAATTTCCTTAGTTTCCACGTCATATAGCTTGGCTACATCGCTGTCCAATAAAACCCGCTCGTTGCGAATTGTAATAATCAAGCTTTCAACTTGACTGCTTTGAATGATGTCATTCATAAAGAATCCTCCATTTTGTGATTCTACTCTATTAGACATAGGCGGCTAGCCAGCGTTGCCGCCGGAGAAACCATTGAATTTGCACCTAAGTTAATAGCGTAGAGTTTTGATTCTACTCTATTAGACGTAACAAACCGGAAAAAAAATAAAAAAAAATGAAAAAAAGGGAAAAAAGGTAAAACTCCCTGCGAAAATCACCAAAAATCGCCACTTTTTGCCAAAAAGCACGAAATTTTATCGTTTTTGCTAAAAAAATTCTATATTTCATATAGTTGGAGATTATAATGACTGTGCAGGAGCAGCAAGAAATTAAGCTAGAAGCTTATAAAGAGGCAATGCGTTACATTGCCAATGCTAAAGATGTTTTGTCAAAAGCCGGTTTTGAAAATGGCCGCTACAAAGATTCCAAATACGTGCGCATGGCTTGCGGAACAGCATACAGCGGAACACTGATAGCCATTGAAACTTGGCTAAAACTTAAAGATGTGGATTTTTCATCAGTTGTCAAAAACAGAAATAAGCGCAAAAACATTGATTTTTACAAGAACAATGTCGCCAAACGTGATGGAAAATTAAAAGATTATTTGGATGATGCCTATCAAATTTTGCATTTAGATGGCTATTACGATGGTATTTTAAACGCTACTGTAATCAAAGAAGGTTTTTCAGCAGCAAAAAATATTGTTGAACAAATCAAACCTACAAAAACGGAGGCTCTATGAACCCCTTTAAAAAACTCATTTTAACCCTTTTCGCATTGGCTTTGCTGGCCGGCAATGCTACCGCAAGATGTAATATTACATTACAACTGAAATTGCCGAGCGATTGGTCTCCATCCTTTGCCATCTTTGAGCGAGGTAATAACTCTTGGCATCCGTACACTTATGCTCCTGTAAATGGCTGGTTCACAATAAATATGGCTGCTCACGCAGGCAATAATGGCAATAATTTTGTTATTGCCCAAACCAATAATAGTTGGGATGGTAACAGAATTTTGCGGCCTGACGGTGTAGTAACCGCTAGACCTGACAATGGAGATCCTTTTATTTGTCCCAATGATGGTGAAACTTATTATTTGTCGGTACAACCAGATGGTAAAGGATGGTTTTCTAAGGATCCTCCTAATGCCTATCATTTATATTTTTACATCCCAGACGATGATGATTGGATAATCTCCACTCCATATATTTGGATAGAAGGCAGAGCACCAGAAGCGATGAAGAGCGATCCGGATCGTTGTGGCTGGTTCAGAAAGGTGTTTTTTAATGAAGACGTGCCTCCGTCAGGGAGAGTTGCTGTTATTGGTCGCAATCCTGCATCCCCGAACAGCACAACAGACCCAGGCTTTGAAGATGCTGTTGGCGATGGCGGCTTGGATGAAGATTACGATGTCACTTATGCCAATATGACAAAAATTGATTTGGCGGCTCGGTTTGGTGGCCCCGGTGAATTGTATTTTGCGCCGGAAGACGGCGCAGCCGGATGGTACAGAAATCCTGACTTAGTAGGTGAAGACCCTAAAAGATGCTCATTCGATTTTGCTGCTATAATCTACGATACAAATCCGACAGCAACAGGAATGTCGGGTACTTTTCATATAGGCGGAGAAGGTCAAGGTATTATCAAAGGCATTCCTAAAACTACTTTAATGCCGGATGCTGCTGGCGTTCCAAAAATGGAATGGAACAATCCATCAACTACAGACGGCTGGAATCAAACAAGTTTTACAAATGCTTTCAAATCAACTCCTGGGGCAAATGTTGAGCGCTGTTACGATATGCCATTTAAACGCAATAAAGATGGCTTGTGGGAATTCAACAGCAATAAATTGTGCGCAGATGGCTCTATGGATTTAGAAGGCACTTGCGCTAGAAACGGCGGATATATGGGTGGGTTTTTCCCTCCTGAATTGCAAACTAGAGGCACTGGTAATTATAATCAATGCCCAACTTGTGATGCCAAACATAAAGCGGAAAGCTGGGTTCCACTTGATAACAAAATAAGTCAGTTTTGCTATGATAGAGGTCGTTTAGGCACTGCTACTAATAATATTGCCAGTTGCGGAACTGAATTTACCACTGGCCATTTTAAAAATGGCGGTGATACTCCTACCAATTTTTGGGATTGGGGCCTCCGGCCTTCTATCACCATACCCGATAAGAATGCCTTCTACTGTTTTGAAAGCGCGCCTTCTGAGTTCACTTACGAACCTGGGCAGGAATTCTTCTTTAGCGGCGATGACGATATATGGGTATTCATAAATAATAGATTGGCGATAGATTTGGGCGGCACTCATTTGGCTGCCCCCGGTTATGTTAATTTGCAAGAGCGAGCTGCCGCTTTGGGCCTTACTCCGGGCCAAAAATATCCTATGAATATATATTTCTGTGACCGCCGTACAACAATGAGCAATGTGCGCATAACAACCAATATGTATTTCGCCCAAAAGAACGGCTTGTCTTTGGCGTCCAAAAATCCGGAAACTCTTGGCGATATTTGTCTTCAAACTGATGGCGGTGGAAGCTGCCGAGCCGTTGCAACTCCTGATGGTGGCGGCAGTTCTAAAGAATCGTGCGGTGCATTAATAGGCAAGGATTTAGTATATTACTTGCAAGATCGTGCCGGCTCTCGAATAGATTCATTAAACATAAGAAATTCTCAATGTAAAGCAGATGGTGAAAAGCTTGTTTGCTATGGCGGTATAACTATTTATTTAACATCCGGAAAAATTGAGGTTAAAAATGCGGCTGTTTCGGGGCTTTCCGGAACATGGTATGTATATGTAGAATATCCTCCTCTTAATACTGCAACATCTAAAATGAGAATGAGAGTTGCGACCATAAGCAGAGGCGGAAACATTAGCGTTGTTTGGGGCAATCTTCGCAGCAACATAGACGGATCTGCTATCTCAACTCCAGTGCCGCTTACTAAAACTGCGACAGTTGTAGCCGGCAAGCCATATCCTGTTGGTTTTGCTAATGCTACTCCTGTGGGAGACGGGTTTGATATCAATATGGATAGAAACGGAAGCCCCGGCTCTCCGGTCACCATATCGACCGGTAGCTTTACAGGAACAAGCATTTCAGGGAATGAAGTGAGGCTCCCGGGTAGCTTGAGGGTGTTTACAGATGCAGAAGGCACTAATGAAGTGAGAAGAGATTCAACATTCACAATTCCGGCAAGCGGCGTTCTGGTGCTTTGGGTAACAGGCAGCTTCGATGCCTCAGATAACGTAAAATACATGGTTAATGCGCAAGGTTCCAGGCAAGAACCATTTACGCTTAATGTTTACCAGCCTGTTATAAGGTTTGTAAATGCAGACGGCTCTGAAATTCCTTCTCCGAGCGAAACCTTTGGCAGCGACCCAACTTGTGGAGGAGCGCAGCCTTGCGTAACCCCCAACGATAAAGAAGTTTGGATTGGCGAAGAAGTAGGCAGAAGAGTTATGGCTTTTGACCCAACCGTAACTCCATCGGTGCCTTGCGGCAAATGGTGCAATTTTAAATTGGAAACCGAAGCGTGGGCAGAAAATTCTGAAGGTTTAGAGCCGAAAGATGGTTCTGGTAACCCGCTTGGCATAAACAACCGTCTAATTCAGTTCTTTAACACAGATATGAAAGATGGCGTAGCAAATTTCTCCTTTTCCGGCCAGGCTGCGGTAGAATCTCCTGTCAAAGAAACTGATCCGTCGCTCGGTAGCAACTATGCTTTCTTTAAAATTCGTGGGCCTTCCGAACTGGCAACTACAGTGGCTCAATGGGATTTATTATTGTTCCGCAAGCCACCGGTTCCGGTTCCGGATGTTGTTGAAATGCACGATAAAGATGGCGATGGCAGAGGTGATTTCCTTGTTATTAAATTCAATGAGCCGCTTTTCAAGGATGGCGAATTGAAATTGCCAAATGTTATTCAAGTTATGTGGTCCAAAGACACCATTATGATTGGCTCCGATGCTTGCAAAACACTGAATGACAAAGGTGAATATGCGGCATCTACAACCTGCGATAAAGCGGCTAGAGAGGCTTTTTGGAAACAATACATTGTAGGGGATGAAAATACCAGTGATAGAATGGAAATTCCCGGTTTTGTTTTCAGCGAAGGAGTTCAAACAAAGCCTGCAGAAGGAAACTCCAGCAATGCTAAATCATGGTCAACATTCTTTGACACTAAAACAAATCGTGATGTCAATCTAGGCTATCAAAAGGCAATATCCGACAAAATGCAACCAATCGTTATTTCTGCTCGGTTTACCGGTGACGATAGCGACAGATGTAGCAGAAGCCGCCCTTGCATGAATGAACTGGTTGTTGAGCTTTCTGAGCCTGTAGTGTTAGATCCCGAAGCGACAATGCTTAACGGAGAATTATTTGCCTTCCTTTTGAAAGAACAGTTCGATAAGAATATGAATTTTGATCTGTTAGATCCTCCTCAAAGAGTTCGCTGGGAAGGTTCTCGTGGAGAAGCTCCAAGGTTGGCTACTGCCGGCGGAGACTCTAGGGTTACTTTAAACTACGCCTATTTCAAAGAAGCTAACGATGCCAGCAAATCTCCTGTTGCTCGAGATTCCATAAGAATTTTGCCTGGCAAAAATGGAGCCAATATAAATGCAACGCATTTCTTGAGAGATTTGGCAGGCAATGCTCCGCATCCGCTGGAGTGGGGCCGTGAAATAGATGGTGTAATACCAAAAGACGAGAGCGAAATTCGCATATCTGAAGTTGATATTAACAAAGAAAAGCTAAAAGAGAAGCTTGATGAAAAGTTTGGCCCGGGCCATGGACTGTTTGAGAAAGGAAAGCCTGTAGAACTGTTGCCTGTTGGCAGAAATCAGGAAGACAGCGAGGTTAGGGATATGTATCCGAGTTCTGTTGGCAAAATATTTAAGCCGGATGTTGCCGGCGCAGTGCTGGAATTTAGGAACGATAATAGGAATATTGAGGTTCGCCCCGAACATATAACTTTCTACGCCTATTCCTATTACCACACAAATTTGGGTAATTATGTGGCAAAGCGTGAAAAGTTCTCTGTTAGATGCGATGATGCGATTTTCAAGACAGATGGAAACACTGATTGCCTTACTTCCAATACTAACCTTTACTTGGCTTGGAACATGAAAGACAATAAAGGACGTTGGGCCGGAGCTGGAGCTTATGTTCAAGTTTACAGTCTATGGATGGAGATTAATGTCGATGGCATAAAGTCAACTCCAAAAGAGACCTCTTGGAAAGAAGCTATAGAAATGTTCGGCGTAAAAAGGACAAAAAGCCCTAAATAAGTAAATAATCGCAAAAAAACGCCCTCTTTTGGTAAAAAAAATGTATATTTACCAAGAGAGGTTTTTTATGTTCAAAAAGTTCTTTAAAAGCGGTGCCGTTTTCGGCGTGAATTTAGTTGCGTTCATTGCGAGCGTTTCCCTTGTTATTTTTGCCGTGAGTTGCGGAGGCGATAGTGGCAACAACAGTGGCGGTGGCCAATCGTCCGGTTCTGGTTCTTATACCGAGCCTGAAAAGCCCGATCCAAGCTATAACGTTACAAAAAGTGTAACCATAGGTTTGCAAGGCCCAAAGCTTGATAATTTAACAATAGATGCAGTAATTCAAATGAACCCTGTAGATCCGGAAAAAATAGAAGCCGGGTTCGATTATGTTAATGTTTTGTTAAATGGTGTTGTTATAGATAGCTTGAGCAAACAAAAGCCGGGTACACTTCACGATGCTATAGTTTCAGGCGCAAAATCTATATTGCTTTCGGATGCAACCTGTGGCCAAAAAATTGAAGTTTGCATAGTAGGTTACTACAATAACAAAAGCAATAATGAATCTGAATGCGACGAAAAAATCAGAACAGAGTCTTCTTGTAGAAGCTCAAGCTCTGTTGCTTCAAGCTCTTCCGCAGTATCAAGGCCGGTTCTAAACCTTGAGCCAGTCTCTTTTGGCGGTTCCCCTACATGTGTGGTGAAAAGCAATTCCGGTCTTAAGCTGGATGGAACGTGTAGCACATCAATATCGACTTCCGATTTTTATTGTTTGCAAGGTGCTGACTGTAATGATTTAGAAGTTAGCAACGCATTTGAAGTGATAGATGTATTTTTAAATGCTGCAGCTGACATTTGCAGTGAAATATATTCGGGTACCGGCGGTATTGCAAACCCATCAACCTCAACGCAATTCATTCCCTGTGACTATGCCTGCGCTGACTGCCCTACTTACAAAGATTTTGAATCGGAGCTTCCGTTTGGATCAGACAAGTATTACGTGGTTCGTAAAAAAGGCACTGCCGCTTGGGGTGCCGGATGGTATTTGGTGCGTGCAGACGCTGTGTATGCGCAGCAAGCCACAGTAAGAGTTTGGAGAGTTAAATAAATTAAAAATAATAAAGTTTTTATAGGATAGATACGATAACTAATATATGGTGAAGATGCAAATTGGGCAGTTGTTGCTGCAGAAAGGGCTGGTTAATGCAGACCAGCTGGCCCATGCTATAGGCGAACAAAAACGCACTGGCTTGCATCTAAGCAAAATTATAACACGCCTTGGTTTCATTAGCGAAGAGCAAATGACCGGCGTTTTGAGCGAGCAGGTGCAAACCTCTGAGCACAAACGCATAGGCGAGTTGTTGATGGAAAAAGGCTACATAACTTATGAACAGTTAGACCATGCTTTAGACGAGCAAAGAAAAACCGGGCTTCGACTTGGAAAAATGCTTATGCAGCTCGGTTACATGTCCGAAGAGCGGCTTATAGAAATTCTTTCCGCACAGCTTGAAATTCCAACAGTTAATTTATCCGACATTAACATTGAGTCAAATGTTGTGCAGCTTTTGCAGGAAGATTTCTGCCGTTCTTACAAGGTTTTGCCTTTAGAAATTAAGAATAAGGTTTTAACCCTTGCAATGCACGACCCTAGCAACCAGAGAACTTTAGACCACATAAGGTTTAAAGTGAGAATGGAAATAAACCCGGTTATGGCAAGTGAAAAAGCTTTGCTCGACACCATAAACCGAATTTACATAGGCGCAGATAGCGGCGATGCAATAAGAGAACTCGTTCGCCTTAACGAAGATGAAGAGCTGCAAACAGTTGAAAAAGCCGAAGAGGCCAACCAGCAGGCAGAAGAAACTCTTTCCGACGAAGAAGGGCAGCAGGTTGTTAAGCTTGTTAATTCCATTATACAAGATGCCATAGCTCGCAAAGCATCGGATATTCATTTGGAGCCTCAAGAAACTTTTTTAAAGCTTCGCATTCGCATAGATGGCGATTTAACCGTTATGCCGCCTATTCCGGGGCGTTTAATGCCGCAAATTTTGAGCCGTGTTAAACTGCTTGCTCGCATGGACATTGCTGAAAAACGTAAACCCCTTGACGGTCGTTTCACTGTTCGTGCTAGAGGCAAGGAAGTGGACTTGCGTGTTAACTCGTTTCCCATTTCGCTCCGAAAAAGAGGCGCAATGGAAAAAATCGTTATGCGTATTTTAGACCCAGGTTCGGGCCAAATAGACCTTGAGCACATGGGCTTTAGGCCGGCGGTGTTTAAAGAGGTGGATTACACAATTAATTTGCCAAACGGCATTATGCTCGTTACAGGCCCAACAGGTTCGGGCAAGTCAACCACTCTTTATGCCGCCATTCGCCGCATTTTAGACCCAACGATAAACATAACCACAATGGAAGACCCAGTGGAAATGAATATTGACGGTGTTAATCAGGGGCAAATAAACAATGCTGCAGGTTTTACTTTTGCCGCAGGCATTAGAGCTATTTTGCGCCAAGATCCAGATGTTATAATGATTGGTGAAATGCGCGATTTTGAAACGGCCAGCATGGCCATAGAAAGCGCATTAACGGGTCACTTGGTGTTTAGCACTTTGCACACAAACGATGCTTCGGGCGCATTCCCTCGTTTGCTCGAAATGGGTTTGGAGCCGTTCTTAATAGCCACGGCTATAAAAGGCATTTTGGCGCAGCGTCTTGTTCGCAAAATTTGCCCTGGTTGCAAAGAAGAAGATACCTCAATAAGCTCATCGCTTAGAAAAGAACTTGGCGTGTCTCCGGAAGTTAAATTCTATAAAGGCAAAGGTTGCGCAAAATGCGATGCTTCCGGCTACAAAGGCCGTGTTGGCATTTATGAATTCCTGGTTCCCAACGAAGAAATTCGCAATCTTATTTTAAAAAGATCTTCCGGCGATGAAATCAAAAGGCTCTGTTTATCGCAGGGCATGAGTTCTTTGCGCATGGACGGCATGGAAAAAGCCCGTGCGGGCATAACCTCTTTGGAACAGGTGCTGGGAGCTTCCGAAAGAGATGACGATCCGAGAGAAATGGGAAAAGATTAATGGTATTTTTTTTGCTGCTTTTGGCAAACGTATGCGTTTTTGCTACAGACATTCTTGACATTCGTGTTTTAAAAGTTGAGTTTAAATATGAAAATACGGACAATTCCTTAACCACAGGCAGAGGAACTTTTAGCTCCGATACAAAAGACTACAAGCTGGACCCAAAAGAAAAAAGAGCGCACGATGCGTATTGGGAGAGCCATTTGAAATTTGCCAAAAACTATTTTGAAAAGGCGAGCTACAATAATGTGGAAATAAGATACGATATTTATCCTAAATCGGAAAATAAAGAAGGCACATATAAACTGGATAAATTCATTATAGACTATAATCGCACAAGCCGCAAAAAAGGCGAGAAAATGGAAGCGTTCGATTCCGCAAGAGCAGCCGATTATGCAAATTTTGTAAACGATGTTTTAGAGCTTGCAAAAAAAGACACGGAAGGAAACCCGTTAAGGCCTGCGGATTATCCGGCGAAAAGAGTTGTTTTAATTGCGCATGCGGGTTCTTCTCGCCTTATAGACGGCGGAACTATGGGAATAAAAGGCGCAAACACGCCCGGAGATTTTCCGGATGTTTATATAGACAGCACTTGGTGCGATAAAGATTTATGTATATGGCGTGGTTTTGAAGTCGATAAAGATAAAAACGATTCCGTGTTTTCTGCTATTGTCACAAGCGAAACCGCCTCGCAAGATGGCTTGAATTGGGGCATTAACGGCATTATTGTGAGCCAAATAGGGCGAGAGCTTGGCCTGCCTTATTCTTATGATGTAGTTAAAGGGTTTTCAAGGCTTGGTTATTTTGACTTGATGGATTTTGCTGGAGCAAATGCTGGCAATGGTTTTTTCCCAAGTTTGCCGAGTGCATGGATGAGGATTCACAAAGATTGGGGGAGAGCGTATATTGTAAAGCCTGTTGTGGGCAAACCGGACACAATTGAAATTTGCGCAGCAGGTTACGATTTGTGCGATTCACCGCAAATAGTGAAAGTGCCTATAAACGCCAATGAATATATTTTGCTGGAAAACAGGCAAAGAGCAAAAGAAAACAATAAAATTCGCATAACAATGGATAAAGGCGTTCCAATAGAAATTCCGGTAGATAGCATTCAGCCTTATTTTTTGGATTCTGCCACGCAAAAAGCGGCAGGCGTTGTGGAAAGCATAGACTGGCTGGATGCTGCGCTCCCGGCAAGCGGCATAGCGGCTTGGCGAGTGAACGACTGGTTTGTGAAAGAGATGCTGGAATTGAATTATGGCGCAGTGAATGCCTGGCAAGGAAACAACCTTAGAGATCACCAATTTGGAATTTCGTTAATAGAAGCAGACGGAGTTTTAGGGCTTGGCAAAGAATTCAAAAATATGTCTGGAGAAAGCGTGTTTTATTTCGGTTCCGGTAGCGATTTAATTCCGCACAAAAAATTCGGCGGGCAAAAAACGCACGATACGCTTTTTGCCATAAATCCAACAGGCTATGCAAACACGGCATCCACATTCGGCGGCTACTCCGGCATAAAAATCACTGCTTTAAAACCAAAAGACGCTGTGGAAGAAAAAACCTTAAACCAATTCACCGGTGATAGCGTTGTAACTTGGCGCGCATTGAAAATTCCTGTGGTAATAGAATGGGTTGGCAAATACGCAAGGCCGGCTTCAGAAGAAGAATGCCCAATAGACGAGGCGAATTTCATAGAGCCGAGAATGTCTGTGGATATAGATGGCGATGGTTATGCCGATTCACTCTATCTTGGCAACAACAGGCTTTATGTTGTGGATTCCAATAAAATTCCTTTGCCGAATTTTCCTGCAATTCTTTCCAACAGCGAGCCTTTTAAACTCAACTCAAAACCTCTTGCGCTTGACATAACCGGAAACGATACTTTAGACATTCTGGTTCCTACAAATAACGGTTTGATTTTGGCGGTAAACAGCAAAGGCCGTTTGTTAAAAGATGAGTTCCCTCTTATAGCCGGAGTTTTTGAATATGACAAACCGGATGCGGTAAAGCATGACACTTTGCGCCTTTACACTTCTAATAATCCTAAATGCTTGTATGCGAGGCATAAAAACGGTACAAGTGCTTTCTTTTTGCCGCTTGCAAAGGCATTCCAAGCCAAAGAGCCTGCACTGCAAGAGCAAAAAGATGAAATTTCAGAATTTTTCGTTTTCCCAAATCCTGTCCGAGCCGGCAGGGCAGCCATAAGGTTCAGAACCCTTGCGCCTGCGGCAAGCGCAACTTTAGAGGTGTTCGACATAACCGGGTTCAGGGTTTTCCACAAAAACATCCCTGTTGTAAACCACGGCTCCAACCAAATAGAAGGCTTGGATTTCTCAAAGCTTGGCAGCGATGTTTACAGCGCAAAGCTAACCGTAAAGTTTTCCAAAAGCGGCAAAAACGTGGTTAAATGGGTTAGGATTGCAGTGGTTAAGTAAAATTACTATATTTACCCCAGAAATTAAATTTTTGGAGGTTTAATGTCTTCTAAATCCAGTGGCGAAATAACCCATTTGAGCTCCTCTACCGTGATAGAGGGCGACATAGTGCTAGAGAATGATATCCGCATTGCGGGTTCTGTTTTGGGCAAAATAGATACAAAAGGAGCTTTGATAGTTGAGCAAAGCGGCAAAATAAAAGGCGAAATAAAAGCCAGCTCCGCAACAATAGCCGGCAAAATAACCGGCAACATTGAATGCGATGGCTTAATGACCCTGGAAAGCCGTTCCTGTTTTATAGGCGACATAAAAACACGTCTGCTTGTTATAAATGAAAACTCGGAATTCCAAGGAAATTGCGCAATGCCTGCTAGCAATTCTGCGGAATAAGTTTATAAAGTTTATCTCCTCTCCTTACAGGTTCCCGGACGGGCATTGAAAACAAACTTGCTTTTTGAACCATTGAAACAATTTCTCTGTTTTCTCTGAGTTCTTCTGCTTTTTGTTCCACAACTCCCGTGGTAGGCCCTATTATCAGCACATCTTCGCCTGCGGAGAGTTTTTCTCCTGTTTCAAATAATATTTCTGCCACATTTATTTTTGAAAAGTAGTTTGTAATTTTCCCTAAATACACTTTTGTTTTAGTGGCTTTTGTTCCGTGAACATCCGACCACTCCCCGAGCCTAGCCCCTAGGTAGTAGCCATTCCAAAAACCTCTGTTGAAAACCGTTGAAAGTTTTTCTTTTAATGCCGCCGCTTGCTGCTCGTTCCAGTTTCCGTTAAGGTAGCTGCTTGTGGCGGCCTTGTAGCACTCGACTGTTGTTCTAACATATTCCGGCGCACGTGCTCTGCCTTCAATTTTTAAAATGCTAACACCGGCTTCTATGATTTTATCAATAAATTCAATTGTGCATAAATCTTTAGGCGACATTATGTATTGGTTGTCTATAATGAGTTCTTCGTTTGTTTCTGCGTCTTGCGCAAGGTAGCTACGGCGGCAAATCTGAAAACAATCGCCTCTGTTTGCGGAATGGTTGTAATTGTGCAGGCTCAAATAGCATTTGCCAGAAATTGCCATGCAAAGAGCGCCGTGGCAGAAAATTTCAATCTTCACCAAATTTCCAGAAGGCCCTTTTATTTGCCTTTTTTCGATTTCTTTAATTATGCTTGCAACCTGAAAAATTGTTAGCTCTCTGGCTAAAACCATAACATCGCAAAAGCCGGCGAAAAATTCAACTGCTTCTATATTGGAAATGTTCAGTTGCGTGGAAGCGTGGAGAGCAATGCTCTTTTTGTGCGCATAGCATAGCACGGCCATATCCGAAGCTATTATTGCGTCTATTCCGTTTATCTTTGCCGCATCAACTATTTGCTGCATTTTTTCCAGTTCATTATCGTAAATCACGGTGTTCAGCGTTAAATACGATTTCACATTTTTCTCTTTACAAACAGCAGTTATTTTTGCCAAATCTTCCAAACTGAAATTCACGGAATTTCTGGCTCTCATATTTAAATTCTCAACGCCAAAATAAACCGAATTTGCTCCGGCGTTTATAGCCGCCGTAAGTGCTTCATAAGAGCCAACCGGAGCCATGACTTCTATTGAAGCCGCCTGGGTGTATTTAGAGGCCAATGCAGATTGCGAGTTCATGCTTTTCCTTGTAAGGTCCTTGCAGGTGCCAAAATTTTGCATTTGGGTAAGAATCGCTTTTCAAAATGGAAAAAAACTTTCCGCCAAGGCATTTGTAGTAGGCTTCTTTTTTTGTCCACAAAGAGTAAAAAGTTTCTGCGTTTTTTGTTATTTCGCTTTTTGCAAAAAATCTTTCTGAAATAGCCTCAAAATTTCTGTCACGGTAAAATTCCAAATCTATTCCCACTTCGCATTCTTTGGAAAAAGCAAAAATGCATTCTTCTCGGCTGTTGCTCCAGTTCAAAAATCCATGTCCGGCAGGCAAGCAAGGCTTTCCGAGAGAGTTGTATTCTATTTGCGGAAAAATGTCTTTAATGCTTTCGCCTTTTGGCATTGCATATATAAAAACGGAAGCCTCCGGAACTCTCAGAATAAGCCAAGGTTCTAACATAATGGAGATAAGGGGATTCGAACCCCTGGCCTACGCATTGCGAACGCGTCGCTCTACCAACTGAGCTATATCCCCAAGGTAAGGTTAATGTAGAAAATAATTTTCTATCCACCGCTTATCGTATTCACGATTTTTCCGATTCCAACAAAACTCCCTATAGTCGTAGGCAAGCCGGGTAAAATAAATGCCAGAAAAACTCTTGTGAAACGATTTTTCCACCAGCGGCTCGGCTTCCAAATATCCTCTGCGGCGGTTTCCATTTCAAAAACTCGTGGTGGGCAAAAGTATGCTTGAACAAAGGCCACAAACATTCCAACGCCAATCAATGGATGCAGGGTTGTTAAAGGAGCCAAACACAATGCGGTGAGTATTGCCAAAGGATGCGCCAACGCTAAAGTTGCGCCGCAAGCTGCCGGGATGCCTGTTGCCATTGCCCAAAAAATAGCGTTGTCTGCAAGCTTGTCCGGGCCAAGCGTAAACCCAATATATGCAAGAGATAGAATTATTGTCGCCGGTATTCCCCAGCCTATGATGGTTCCCCATTGCGATGGCGGTGGGATTTTGCAAAGTTCTTCTTCGGTTGGTGTTGGCTCGGAACAACCGGCTTTTACTATGCTTTCTATTCCGGGCAAATGCCCGGCTCCTACTACTGCCAACACCTTGTTGCCTTGAGCTTTTAAAATTCTTCCGGCTAAAAATTGATCTCTTTCGTTTATTAAAATTTTCTTTATTTCAGGAAACTCTTTTCCGAAATCATCCATCATAAGCGATAACGTGTCTTGTTCACGCATTTTGCTTAAGTCTTCTTCACTTATTTTTTCCGTTTCAAAAATTGAGCCTAATAAAGCGGCCATTAATTTGAATTTGCGGAAAAACGGGGTGCTTCCCCAAGTGCGGCGCAAGGTTATTTTAACGTCTCTGTCTGCCAAAACCAAGTTTGCATTGCAAGCTTTTGCTTCTTCGACTGCAGCCTTTAATTCCGAGCCGGGTTCTACGCCTGTGTTTTCGCCCATTCTTTTTTGGTAAGAAGCTAATAGCAAATTTACAATTAAAGAGGACATTTGCTTTTTTTTCAGCACATCTTTAATATCAAGTTTTTTCCATCTGTCGCCTTCTTCAAGCGCTTTCAGCCGTCCTTCGTCAAGTTCAACGCAAACCGAATCGGGATGCTCCTCTGCTATGGTTTTGCGAACCAGATCCACGGATTCTTGGGAAATATGTGCAGTTCCAAGCAGAACAATTTCCCGTTCCGGTGTTATTTGTATGCGAATAATATCTTTAGATTGCATTTGTGGGAAGATAGAAAATAAATCGCTTTCTTGTATTTGCCCATACCCCAAACCCTATGCCTTATACCCTTAAACGACTTTTTCGGCATTTACTATATTATAAACCATATTGAAATTATGTTGAGCATTACTTATAACCTCAACTAGGAGATAAATTATGGATAGGTCAAAATCTATCTTCGAAAGTTTCTCACCTTTGCTGCTGCTTGCGCTGCTTTTGTCGCATTTTGGGTGCAGCCAAAAACCTGCGCAGGAACAAGCCAAACCCAATCTTAATCTGCCTGTGCCCGCCTGGGTTAAGGAATGCTCTGCATTTCCGGACAAGTGGTATTGCGGCTCCGGTTCCAGCAACGCTGAGGCTATAGGCGAGATGGTGAATCAAATTTTTGTCAGCGTGACAAGCGAGTATAGCCAGGAAATAGAGAGAAACTTGATACGGCAGGTGGAGGCGGAGAGTAAGAAAACCGAGATAATCAACCAAAAAGACGTGCAGAAAGTGGAAGCCTCCAGCAGCAATATAGAAGTTTCCGGCACAAGGTTTTACCAGCACCCGAATGGCACCTTCTACGCTGCGGTTAAAAGGGAAGATTTGGCGGATTTTTACAGATTAAAAATGAGTTCATTATTTTCTTTTGCTGAGAAGGAGCTTGCCGTGGTGGAACTGCAGGCAGAGCAATGCCAAAATAAAGCGGCGCTTAATACAATTCACGTAATTGAAGATTCTTTGAGAAATGCAAGTTCTTTGGGCTTCCTTTTGCGAGTGGTTGGAAGTGACAGTTCCTATATGATAAAAGAAAAAGATTTTTTCCAAATGGCAAGCATTATGAAAATGCAACTTCAAAGCGCAATATCAGTGTATTTGGATGTGTCTAAAAGTGATTACAGTGATTTGGACAAGCGATTATATGCGCAAATGCAGGAAAATGGGTGCAACTGCGCCATAGCGAAAAAAGAGAATGCAGATTATTTAGTCACTATAAATGCCAAACTGAACAATTGCAACGAAACAGGCAGCGGTCCGGTCTTTTGCTATGCGAACGCTACGGTTGAAGTGAATAATCTAAGATGCAAAAAAACGGTAAGCGTTAAAATTCCAGAGGCTAAAGGAGCCTGGATGAAAGGCAATAAAGAAAAAGCCACGGAAGAAGCATTTAAAAAACTGACAAATTCTTTGGCTGAGAAAATTATCCAAACCATAAACCAATGAGGTACAGAATGAAATCACATTACATGCTATTTACGATCGCTTTAATTAGCGTTCTATCTATTTCACATGCTTCCGAATATTGGACTGGAGATGGTGGAAAAGGAATTGACATCACTATTTACGCTCCGGATGCAGTTGGCCTTGCGGATAATCAAATGTATTTGCCAAATTTGGTGCAAGGTGAGCTTGTCAGCAACTTTTCAAGCTATTCCGCTATTTCCGTGCTGGACTGGGTACGCCATGAAGAGATCTTCGACAAATTATATTCGGACCATTATGACGACAATGCGAAAGCGAGGCAGGCTTTAGGAAATTTAACACCTACAACCTATTTTATGGATGGAAAAATAACCAAAACGGCTACAGGCTATCATCTTCAAATGAATATTACTAGAACATCCGACATAATGACAACAGCTTCGTATTCTGGAACTTTTACTTTTTGGGAGTTGAACAATCTGACAGGCATACGTCGGACTTCACTTGACTTGCTTAAAAAAATGGGAGTAACGCTTACGGCAAAAGCACAAGAAGAACTTTCCGGAGCGGCAACGGAAAATCATGCAAGAGCGCAAACTGCGCTTGCACAAGGTATTACTGCTCAGAGGCAAGGAACTGAAGTTGCGGCTTTGAGTTACTATTTCCAAGCAGCAACATTTGATCCATCTATGTCGCAAGCTGTAAATCGTTCTTCAATATTGAACGCTAATATTGCAAGCGGAAATATCGGCGATAATGTTCGCAATGATATAGCATGGCGGAGGCAGTGGGTTGAACGGCTTAAAGAGA